>WNGA01008393.1_pt1 | contig 21322 bp, 21 predicted proteins | sample 5400061 | NCBI WGS metagenome assembly WNGA01 (sample SAMN13153366, study PRJNA577476) | soil metagenome | isolation source: 100 cm soil or saprolite under grassland replicate 2 | place: USA:California | collected 2016-06-15
TTCATCATGATCCTGCCCGCGACCGGACGCGAAGCAGCCGTCCAGGTCGCGGAGCGCGTCCGTGAGGCGATCGCCAACATCGAGGTGCTCGACGAGGAGAGCGTGACGGCGAGCTTCGGCGTGGCGGTCTTCCCCGATGACGCCTCGGACGCGACCCATCTCGTGCGCAACGCCGACCGCGCCCTTTACCGAGCCAAGGCGAACGGCCGCAACCGGATCGAAGTCTTCCCGCTCGACCGTCGAACGGACGACGTCAAGGCGTCCCAGGAATCGGCGGGCGTCGGCTGGACGACCGGGTCGAGTGATGAGGGCGAGACCTCGGGGATCCGCACCGGTCAGGGAGGCTAGGCCCGCGGCACGACGAAGGGACCGAGACAAGGAGAGGGAGCGCCCGAGCAACTGTCAGCATCACCGGGAGGCACCGTCAAGGATCATCCGGAGCCGGTGTCAAGGATCAGCAGAAACTCCGTCGATACTTCGAGCAGGGGGGCGGCATGGTCCCCGGGGTGAGGAGGTCAAGACCATGGGCACGAGGCCCGGTGAGGCCCTGGCTGGAGGCCTCGTTCGTGCGCAGGGTTAACGACGCCGGGGCATCCGCGCGACGAGCCAGCTGCGCCAACTCTCGCATCGACTCCTCATCGGGTAGTCACACACGTCGCTCACGACGCCTCAACCCGGTTCTCGAACGCGTTCAGTGCGCCTTCGATCGCTACGTGACGGATCAGGTGTAGGTCCAGGAACCGAAGTAGTGGAGCGATTCCACGCCGGTGTCGAAGAGCGTTCTCCGGATCGCCTCCGCGTCCGGGTCGGCGACCTCGAAAACGCCCACCATCGTGGCTCCGGACTCGAGCGATTCGCGGGCATCCGTCAGGGTCTCGCTGAGGGCGCGCGTGAACCAGTTCCCTAACCGCTCGAGGAACGCGACGCCCCCCACCCCCACGAGGAAGTGCACGGTGCTCGGAGCGATCCCCGCCTCAGTGAGACTGACTAGACGGGCTTCCCATGGGCGTGGAAATCGCCGCTTGGTCACGCCACTGGACCCCCCGAGTCCGGGTCATCGCATCCTGCCTGTTCCACTCACGTGCGGAGTTATGGTGAGGTCGTCTGCGAGAGGAGGAGTGGGCATGGCCGGAGGCAAGGCGCGCGTACGACCTCGGTGGTTCGTCGTGACCGCCTGGCACGTGCACCGACGGATCGTTCGAGCAAGTGGGGGGCGCAAGGGGCTGTGGCCTCCGCGCCCGGGAAAGTGGGGCGCCTTGCGGCTCACCACACGAGGCCGGCGCAGCGGCAAGCCGCGGAGCGTGATCCTCGGCTACTACGAGGACGGGGACAACCTGGTCTCGATGGCCATGAACGGCTGGGGTGCGCCCGAGCCAGCCTGGTGGTTGAACCTGCAGGCCCGCCGGGAGGCGGCCGTCGAGCTCGCTGGTGGGATTCGGCGCGACGTGGTCGGCAGGGCCGCGGTGGGCGGCGAGCGTGAACGGCTGTGGCAGCGCTGGCGCGAAATGGACCAGAACCTGGACGGCTATGCTGCACGGCGCCCTCATGAGACGGCGGTCGTCGTCCTCGAGCCGCGGGGTGACCGGACAGGCGGCCCTCTCGACGTGGAAACCTGAACCTGAACTCCGGCTTCTCGCGGCTAGAGTCGGGGCCACTCGGTTCGCGATGCCGAGCCCTTCGGAATCTGCCTATCGGCTAGGAAGCGATCGCGGCAGCCCGAACCTTGGGAACAGGCTGTTGTCGAAGCGGGTGACGGAGCAGATCCGGTCGCCCGTAAGGGTGAGGACGAGGAGACCGGTCCCGTGGCGGATGCCGGTCGAGGCGCGGAGGTAGGCCCCGAACGCGGGCTGACCGTTGGCTCGCGTGGGTACGAGGTCGAACCTCCGGCCCGAGCCGATCATGCTTGCGTAGAAGCGAGCCACGACGTCACGGCCTTCGTATTCGAGGGGGAACGGTGGCATCGAGAGAAAGACATCGTCGGTGAGCAGGGCGACCAAAGCGTCGAGATCCCCGGACTCGTACGCGCGGACGAACTCCGCCACCGTCCTTTGCTCGGAGGGTGAGTCAGGAGCGGGAGCCGGTTCGCGATCGGCACACCCCGGCAGCCGGCGCTGCAAGCTGGCGCGAGCTCGTTTGAGGAGGCTGTTGACCGAATCGATCGTCGAGTTGAGCATGTCGGCCACCTCGTTCGCGTGGAATCCGAGGACGTCGCGCAAGACGAGTACGGCGAGCTGGCGAGGTGGCAGGACCTGAAGAGCGGTGACGAACGCCAGGCAGATCGACTCGGCTTGTTCGTACCGAGCCTCCGGCCCGAGAGGCACGTCCATCACACCCTCGAGGAGGGCGTCGGGGAATGGCTCGAGCCATACGACTTCGCCGAGCCGGGTCGGCTCGGGCGGTTCATACTCGGCCATGTTCCACTCCTTGGCCGGGCGTCGGCTGGCTGAACGACGCGCGTTGAGACACCGGTTGGTGGCGATCCGGTAGAGCCACGTGCGGATCGAAGCCCGTCCCTCGAACCCTTCGAGGCCTTGCCAGGCGCCCAGAAGCGTGTCCTGCAGGGCATCCTCGGCGTCCTGGAGCGATCCGAGCATCCGATAGCAGAACGCCTGAAGCTCTGGACGGTACGGCTCGGTCAGCTCTCGGAACGCCTCGCCGTCCCCGGCTCGCGCCCTGGTGATGAGATCGGTCGTCACCTCTCCACCCTAGCGTCACGTCCTTCGCTCTCCCAGTCCACCCCCCCTTATTGACAGCGGCCGCGTCGAGAACTGGGCGGATGGTGTGCGCCCAGATTCCCCTCGTGATCGTGTCTGCATCGTCGACGGGTCAGATGATCCTGGCCTCGCGACCAAGAGGAACAAACCCGAGCGAGGAGGATCGCTCACAGGAGAAGGGAGAGAGAAAGTGACCATCGAAGCCCCGGTGACCGATCTCGACTCCGAGTTCAGCAGCCCCGGCGCTACGGCGTTGCCGTGGACGGATGCTGAAGAGCAACTGCAGAAGGCGGATGTGTTCTGGCTATCCACAGTCCGGCCAGAAGGGCGGCCGCACGTCGTTCCGCTGATCGCCGTCTGGCTGAACGGCTCGCTCTACTTCGCCACCGGTGATGGGGAGCGCAAGGCGAGGAACTTGGCGAAGAACAGGCAGGTCTCCATCACGACGGGCTGCAACGATCTCAACAAGGGACTCGACATCGTCGTCGAGGGTCAGACCAAAGCTGTGACCGACGACGCGAAGCTGCGTCGCGTGGTTGAGACGTACGTTGCGAAGTACGGGGAAGGTTGGCGCCTCCCGATCGGCGACGTTCTCTTCTTCGAAGTGACCCCATCGAAGGTCTTCGGTTTCGGCAGGAAGGCCGGGAGGGTTGGGCCCCCGGCAGGCCGGGGCGAGATGTTCAACCAGACCCGCTGGCGCTTCCAGGCACGTCCGGCGGCGAGATGAGAACGCTGGCCGGAAAGACATCCACGACGCTGGACGCCGGGATCGGCGAAAGGAACCAGAGATGATGCTGAGGGACAAAGTCGCGGTGATCTACGGAGCCGGAGGCGCGATCGGCAGCGCCGTCGCACGGGCCTTTGCGCCTGAGGGGGCCAATCTCTTTCTCACCGGGCGCCATTTGGCACCCGTCGAAGCTGTCGCCGAGGAGATCGTTGCCGCCAGTGGATCCGCGGAGGCGGCGGAGGTCGATGCTCTCGACGAGCATGCCGTAGACAAGCATCTCCAGTCCGTGATCGATAAGGCGGGTCGCGTCGATATCTCGTTCAACGCGGTCGGCATCCCCGATGCGACCATTCTGGGTGTGCCGCTGGTCGAGCTGGATGTCGAGCAGTTCTCCCTGGCGATCACGGCCTATACGAGATCGTACTTTCTGACCGCACGCCTGGCGGCCCGGCGGATGGTCGCGAACCGATCGGGGGTGATCATGACCGTCACCTCAATCCCATCGCGGACGGGCACCCCATTGCAGGGAGGCTACCCTCCGGCGATGGCCGCCAAGGAGGCACTCACGCGGGATCTGTCAGTCGAGCTGGCACCTCAGGGCATTCGCGTGGTCGGTCTGCGACCACACGGGATACCGGAGACAAGCACGCTCAAGGAAGCCTTCGAGATTCGCGCCAAGGCCTTGGGAGTGACCTGGGAACAGTGGCAAGAGTCGCTCGCAAGCAGGACCCACCCGCGACGGCTTTCGACGCTCGAGGAGATGGCAAACACGGCGGTCTTCATGGCTTCGGATAAAGCGAGCGGGATGACTGGAACGACCGTCAACTTGACCATGGGGAGCCTGGACGACTAGAGGCATGCTCCTCATTCCACCGTGAGATCGAGCTGGAGGCGGCACCGAGCCATGTTTCGATCGCCCGGAACGCGCGGAAGGATCGGCTTGAGTGCGAGATTATGGACATTACGTGACCCAGGGACTCTCCACCTCCACTCATCAGGCGACGCACGGCGACGGTCCCAACAGGCGCATCCTCTTGGCCTTCGCGGGCGTCGTCGTCCTGGCCGGCTCGAACATCGTCGCCGTCAGGTTCAGCAACCGGGAGCTCGAGCCTTTCTGGGGAGCTGGCATCCGATTCGTGGTCGCTTCGTTGATCCTGTGGGTGCTCGTCGCACGCGGGCGATATCCGCTTCCGCGCGGACGGGCCCTCGGGGGTGCCGTGATCTACGGAGTCCTCAGCTTCCTCCTGGCTTACGCGTTCTTCTACTGGGGCTCGCAGGAGGTCCCGGCCGGGTTGGGCGGGACGATCATGGCCTCGGTCCCGCTCCTCACGGTGCTGCTGGCCGGGGCGCATCGGCTGGAGGAGTTGCATCTACGCGGCATCGTCGGCGCGATCGCAGCGCTGGCGGGCATCGTGGTGATGTCGTCCGGCGCGCTCTCCGGGGACGTGGCGCTGATCTCGGTCCTCGCCGTCGTGGCCGCGGCGACGGCCGCCGCCGAGTCAGGCATCGTCCTGAAGCTGCTGCCTTCAGCCCATCCGGTCGTGACGAACGCCATCGGGATGTCGGTGGGCGCCATCCTCTTGTTGGGCCTGTCCCTCGTGACGGGCGAGGGCTGGGAGCCGCCGACGAGCCCCTCGGTCTGGGCGGCGCTGGTCTACCTGATGGCCGCTTCGCCTTTCCTGTTCATACTGTTCGTCTACGTGATCACGCGATGGACGGCCTCGGCCGCGAGCTATCAGTTCGTGTTGTTCCCGATCGTATCTGTGATCGGGGGTGCACTGCTGCTGGACGAGGCGGTCACCTCGTCCCTCCTCCTTGGCGCGCCGATTGTGCTCCTCGGGGTCTATCTCGGCGCCCTGTCGAGCAGGACACCGGTCCGACAACCCGAGCCGGTGCCGTGAGCCCCGATCCATCCGCGAGGCGAGGCGCGGAGGGCGGCACCTCACGCATTCCACATTCGCGCGAGCGCTCGGGCTTGTGGACGGTCGGATGGATGGGGCAGCTGCGGGGCGATCTCGCCATGCCGATAGGGTTCGGGTGTGGACCGTCCATCCCTCGAAGCTGTTCTGCTCTACCTCGACGGGGAAGGGATCCGACACCTCTCCCCCCACGGGCGGCAGACCGTCCAGGCGCCGTGGGACCCCGACCTGGACCCGCACGAATCCATCGTCGACGCCGTAGCCGACATGGGGTTCATGCCGATCATGGTGCACTCCACATCCTGGAGGGTCGTGCGCCAGCTGATCCTGCTCACGTTCCTCGTGGCCGTCGAGCCACCCAGGCATGTCCCCAACAACTACGAGGTCCAGCTGGTCACACGGGCTGAGCTGGCACGCGGGCACGCGACCGGCCCGCCGCCGCAGGTGCACCTGTCCCAGGTCGTGGAGCACGGCCTTCGGCACCTCGCATGGCTCATGCGGGAAGACGAGGCGATCAAGCAAGCCCTTGCCGACTGGTCGCGGGCTCTGAGCGAATACGAGCCGGAGCCGTTCCGCGCGTTCGGTCGCGAGCCGGGCTCGTAGCTGAGCGGCGGGAGTCCCGTTAGCCCCCGGACCTCTCGTACACGGAGACGTGCCAGCCGGGGAAGGCGAACGGCAGCTCGCGGCTCCAGCCGCCCCAGCGCTCCCTGAGGCGCAGCCCGGCGCAGGGTCCCGAGGCGGCCCTCGAGATCGTCGAACCGCCTCCCCCTACAGGACTACCGCTACCTGCACGCGACGCGCGGGGAGCTACTGCGACGCCTCGGTCGAACGGACGAGGCCGTCGATTCGTACCGTCGAGCGCTGGCTCTGGCCCACGACGACGCCGAGCGGCGCCTGCTCGAGCGGCGGTTGGCGGAACTCGGCAGGGCTACCGGTCCCGCTGGGCAATGACGGATCGGGCGCGCCGGAGTGGTCCCAGCGGTGCGACCGAACAGAGGTCGTCATGAAGTAGGTGGGAGTTCGACGAGGCGGCCGTCCTGTCCGGCGAAGTCCCAGACGTCGATGGCCGGTGGCTCGACGCCGAGCGTCGTGAGGGTGGTGCAGATCTGGCTTCGATGATCGGTCCCGTGGTGAAGCGCCTGCGCGAGCCGGATGCCCATCGGGGCGTGAGTCTCGGACCCGTCGTCGCGGCGCCTCACGGTGATGGCGTCCGGGTCGAGGTCCCGTGCCAGGAGCCCCGACCAGGCGGGGCCGTGGCTCTCCATCGCGGCCCGGAGCTCCGGGAGGTCCATCTGGTCCTCGTCGATGAGGGGGGTGCGCCCACCGGTGGTGGCGAACAGGTACGAGGAGTCGGCCCCGACGAGGTGGCGCACCGTTTCCAGGATCGGGCCGTAGGTCCCGGGGACGGCGATGCCAAGCTGCTCGGGGGTGAGCCCCAGGCACGCATCGACCAACCGTAGCGTCGCCCACACATGGTGCCCGAACGCGTCCTCCAGCGCGGACCTGGTCATGTTGCCACCGTAACAGACCGGCCTCGCACGCTCAGCGCTGGCCGCCGAGCAAGCTGACGTCGCCCTTGGATGCGAACATACGTTCGTGGCGAGCGACGCAACGATCCTGCACGCCGACGTCGACTCCTTCTATGCGTCGGTCGAGCAGCGGGACGACCCCCTTCTGCGCGGCCGCCCCGTCGTCGTCGGGGCCGGCGTCGTCCTCGCGGCCAGTTACGAGGCCAGGGCCTATGGCATCCGCACCCCGATGGGTGGGGTGCAGGCTCGCCGGCTGTGCCCGCATGCGGTCGTCGTCCACCCCCGCATGGATGCCTACAGCCAGGCGAGCAAGGCACTGTTCGAGGTGTTCAACGACACGACGCCCTTCGTCGAGGGGCTGTCGATCGACGAGGCGTTCCTCGACGTTGGTGGGCTGAGGCTGATCTCGGGTACACCCACGGAAATCGCCGTGCGGTTGCGCCGGGACGTCCTCGAGAGGGTCGGTCTCCCCGTTACGGTGGGGGTTGCCAGGACCAAGTTCCTGGCCAAGGTGGCCACCGGGGTCGCCAAGCCCGACGGCCTGCTGGTGGTGCCGACCGACGGCGAGCTGGAGTTCCTGCACCGGCTTCCTGTGGAACGGCTGTGGGGCGTCGGACCCGTCACCGCAACCAAGCTCCGCGACCGGTTCATCACGACCGTGGGGGAGGTTGCACAACTTGGCGAGACCACGCTGGTTCGGATGCTCGGCCGGGCAGCTGGCCGTCATATCCACGCCCTGGCCCAGAACCGGGATCCCCGGCCGGTCCAGGTGGGCCGTCGTCGTCACTCGATGGGGACGCAGCGCGCACTCGGCCGAAAACCAAGATCAGCCGAAACCCTCGACGCCGACCTCGTCGCGCTGGTCGACCGCCTGACGCGCAGGCTCCGCGCCGCTCACCGAGTGTGCCGAACCGTTGTGCTTCGGCTGCGGTTCGACGACCTCTCGCGCGCGACACGGTCGCACACACTGTCGGAAGCGAGCGCGAACACGCAGACGATCCTCGCCACAGCGAGGGGGCTGCTCGCGGCGGCCATGCCGATGATCCGGAGTCAGGGCATCACGCTCATCGGTGTAACCCTGAGCAACCTCGATGACGATGGCGCCATCCAACTCGCGTTACCGTTCGATCGTCCGCTCGCTCATCCTATCGACGCCACACTCGACAAGGTGCGGGACCGGTTCGGGTCGGCCGCCATCACCAGGGCCGTGCTCCTCGGCCGCGACCAGGGCCCTTCGGTACTCCTGCTCCCCGACTGAACCACCAGGAGTAGGCAGGCGCACATCCGGGATCGAATGTGGGTTGACCGTTCCTGTCATTCTGATCTGGCATGTCGTCTCCTGCCCTTGGCGATTCACCGCGTGATGTACAGCGCCCCAACCTGGGGAAACACGGGAGTTGGCGCCGATCCCAGCCTCATCGCTTCGCCCGGAGGGGTTGACCGAATGGGGTGGCCGATGGAGGGTAGAAGGAGGCCCGACTGGGTACGTAAGGTAGCTACGGGACGTCTCGTAAGGAGGGCAGTCATGGACATCACCGGCCGGATGGAACGCGTGCGCACCGGGGCACGACAGCGCATGATGGAGATGAAGGCCGATCGGGCTGAGTCCCAGAACGAGCAGCTGAAGGCGGAGAACCGGGTGCTTCGCGACGAGCTCGAGGAGACCCGATCCGAGCGTCAGCGAGTCCTGGACCTGCTGGAGAAGGCCGAGTTCACGGTGGAGGAGCCCAGGAAGCGCCGGTTCCGCCTGTTCCGGTTGCTTCTGGCCGCCGGCGCCATCTACGCCGTGGGTACCAGGACGGGCACGTTCCAGCGGATCAAGGGATGGATGAACGAGATGCGCGGCCAGATGAACCAGATGGCCACACGTGGAACGGAAAAAGCAACCGAAGCCGGCTATAAGGTGGGCGACGTGGTCGAGCACACCGGACGCAAGATCCAGAAAGCGGGTGAGCGCGTCGAGCAGGCCGGCCACCAGGTGGAGCAGACCGCCAAACCGACCGGCACCACGGCCTGACCGGCTGTCTCGTGAGGGCGAGCCCCCGGGACGCACGCGTGCGTCCCGGGGGCTTCGCCTACCTCAGCAGTTCGGATCGACCCACTGCGGCCGGGGTCCGATCGGCACTCCTGCCCGAGTGGCCATCCGCTTCAGCTTGCGCCGGAAGATCCGCATGTACTGGTGCTGCCAGTCGCTGTGGGTCAGGCAGCGCCAGGACGGATACAGCTCGTGGTGGTACGGGCTCATGAGGATCTCCGCGTGCCCGATCACGTTTCGGACCTCGATGCCGAATCTCGCCAGCAGCCACAGCGTCAACTCCAGCGCGGCACGGAGCTGAGCCCTGCGGTGCAGGATCTGCGCTTCGCTGGTCCCCACCATCTCGATGCCGATCGCCGTCCAGTTCATCCCGATGGCGTGGCGGCATCGGATCGCCATGTTGACAAGCTGGTAGATGGTGCCGTCCGTGTCGACGATGAAATGCGAACAGACGCCGGGCATCTCGCCCAGATGCCGGCTGTTCGCCGCGAAGGTGTTCCAAGCACTGGAGAACGACGGACCGTCCGTGTAGTGCTCCACTATGACGCGTGGGTCGGTGAGCTCCCAGGTCCGCTCGCCGTAGTGCCGTTTCGAGTAAGCCGCCATCTGCTGCTTGCGCTTGGCGCCGAACGGGATCTTCTTCCACACGATCGGAGGCTGCAGCGAGGACGGGTCGACGAGCTGCCCGGCACGATTCCCTACGGAACCCAGGGCGTCTGCCCGCGGGGCCAGGAGCGCGGTGCATGCCATGAGCCCCAGCGTCGCTCTGATCGCTCGCGTCACTCGGCGATCGTACCTAGACTCAGCCGGGATGTTTGCCACCGCGGGAACCTTCTCTATGCTGGCCGGGTCCGTGGTTTAGGTTCCACCCGGGCGTGATCGTAGGGCCTGATCGGAAGGGGTGCTGTGCGAGGGAAGTCGATCGGACCTCGTTCCGGTCACGTTGCCGCGATCGCGATGCTCACGCTGCTCACGGGACTCGTCCCGTCACGCGCCGAGGCCGACGAGCCCGCGGGACAGTTCTGGGTTCGGTGCCCATTCTCACACGCGGCCATGGATGATCCGATCGTCTTCCCTGGCCTGCCCGGTGCCTCGCACAGACACGACTTCTTCGGGAACGAGACGACGAACGCCTACTCGACGCAGGCGTCGATGCTCGCCGGGACCACGAACTGCCGGATCCCCAGCGATACGGCCGGGTACTGGTCCCCGTCGGCCTCCCTCCGTAGTGTGACTATCAAGCCGCGCGTGATGCGCATCTACTACCTGGGGGTGAAGGACGTCGCAGTCGAGACCATCCCCCAGGGCTTGAAGTTCGTCGGGGGCAACAAGGACGCCCTTTCGGCGGCGGACAACCCGCACGTGTTCTGGTACTGCGGAGCGTCCGGCCCAGTAAAGACGCCGAAGATGGACGCACCGTACGACTGCCGACCGTGGGCGCAATATCGGTTCGTCGATGGCGTCGTCGGCGTCGTCGATATGCCGAATTGCTGGGATGGGGTCGGGCTCGAGCCTTCCGACGTCGTCTACGCGGTCGCCGGGAGCTGTCCGCCGGGCTTCGACCACGTCCTGGCCAGGGTCAGTCAGCGTATCCACTTCGGGGTCATGAACCCGCTGAACCCGGACGGGACCGTTGGCCTCACACTCTCGAGCGGCGCCTACTACACCCTGCACTCGGACTTTTGGAACACCTGGCAGCAGCCCAGGCTGGACCAACTCGTGACCGACTGCCTAGTGGCCCACGTGGGGTGCGGCTCCGTGACGCCGGCCCCCAAGCCCGAATGGACCGAGGAGTTCGGGACCCTCCGCTACGACCTGGCCCAGGGACTGGCCCAGGCAACCGATCGGGTGTTCGTCGTTGGGTCAACCAACCTGGCCCTCCCCGGCCAGGACTTCCGAGCCCGGACGGACGCCTTCATCAGGGCATACGGCTCGAAAGGCCGCGAGCTGTGGACCGACGAGTTCGGCACGTCCGGGATCGACCAGGCGCTTGCCGTCGCCGCGACCGCGAGCACCATCTTCGTGGCGGGCTCGACCGATCGGGCTCTCCACGGACAGAAGCATCGGGGGGGCATCGACGCGTTCGTCCGCGCGTACAGCCTCAGGGGCAACGTGCTATGGACCCGCGAGTTCGGCTCGACCGGAGATGACCGGGCTCTTGCGTTGGCCGTGAACGGCGGAGATGTGTACGTCGCCGGCACAACCGACGGCAGGCTCGGGCTCGCCCGAAGGGGAGGCGTGGACGGATTCGTTCGGAAATTCACCCACGGGGGCACCGAGCTGTGGACGAGGCAGGTGGGGACCGCGCTCACCGATGACGTCCGCGCCGTCGCCGTGGACTTCCTCGGCGTCTACGTCGCCGGCTCGACCGACGGTGCGTTCGAGTCCGCGAGTGACGGAGGATTCGATGGGTTCGTTCAGGCGTACCGATCGAACGGGTCCGAGTGGTGGGTCTCCGAGTTCGGCACAACCGGCACGGAGGGGATCACGGCCATGGCCGCCGGGCGGTCGGCGATCTATGTGGGGGGGTCAACGGACGGGACGTTCGCCGAGCAGGTGGCGCAGGGAGGGATCGACGGGTTCGTTCGGCGGCTCGACCACCACGGCAAAGAGGTGTGGACGCGGCAGTTCGGCTCGCCGGTGATCGACGACGTCCGTGGCGTGGCCGCGACGGCAGCCGGGATCTTCGTCGCCGGCTCCACCGACGGGGCGATCCCCGACCAGACTTCGCTCGGCGAGACCGACGCGTTCCTGGCGAAGTACAACGCGCGTGGCGTGCAGCTCTGGGCGACACAGTTCGGGACCATCGACTTCGACGCCGGTTCGGCGCTCACCGCGAACGCGGAGGCGGCTTACATCGCCGGGGAGACCCACGGGGCGTTCGCGGGGGAGGTCAACAGGGGCGATCGCGACGCGTTCGTGACGAAGATCGGCTTCGCCTGACCGACGCCGGTCCCGTCACAGCGACGCGCCCCACTACGCCGCCTTCACCTTGCCGATCCATACGGCCCCCTGGTCGTCGAACGCCCGGGTCTCCGAACCGACGGCGATCAGCTTCGACCCCAGCACGACGAGGCCGTTGATCCGCTGCCGCCCTTGGCCCCCGAGGGGTGAGGACGCGACAGGACCCTGTCTCGTCCAGCTCGTGCCGTCCGATGAGAGCCAGATGGCGCCGTTAGAGTCGCCGGCGGCAGTCTCCGTGTAGCCGGCAGCGACGATCGCCTTGCCGAACACGCACAGCGAGGACATCCGCTGGGCTCTTCGTCCCCCGAAGGTGGCCTCCACGTGAGGGACCCGGGTCCAGGTCCGGCCGTCCGTCGAGGTCCACACCGCCGCGTCGAGATCGCCTCCCACATCGTCGGTTCCCACCGCCACCAGGCCCGGTCCGGCGGGTAGGACCGCGTTGATCTGCTGGTTCCCCGGACCACCGAGCGAATCCTGGTCGACCCTGGACCACCCGCCTCCCGACTCCACCCACACGGCCGCGTCGCGATCGCCCGCGTCGGTGGTCAGGAAACCCACCGAGAACACCTCGGCTCCCAGGGCCACGACGTCGAACATCTCCTCGTGGCCGGGGCCACCGAAGGAGGGAGTGGTGAGGCTGGTCCAGTCCGTCCCGTTGCCGGACTTCCACACCCTGGCGTCGATGCTCTCGGTGATCACCATGTGACCCACGGCCACGAGACCCTCGGGCCCTCGCACGACATGGTGCATCAATTGGTTGCCAAGATCGTGCAATCCGCTCGTCGGCGAGTCGACCCGCTGCCACGTCGAGCCGTCGTCCGAGGACGTCCACGCGGCGGCGTCGGCGTCTCCCCCGGTGACCTCCGCCCCGACCGCAACGACCAGGCCATTCAGCACGGCGATGCCATCCATCCGCTCCTCGCCGCTGTTCACGAAAGCATCGCCTGGGACACGCTCCCATCGGGTCGCGTTCGACGAGGTCCAAACGGCCGCGTCGTCCGTGCCTCCCGATTCGTCGTGACCAACGGCCACGAGCGTCCCATCCACCTCGGCCACCGCCGCCACCGCCTGGTTCAGCGGGCCGCCCAGGACGTTGCGGACGTCCGGGACGGGGATCCACGAGAGCTTCGGGCTTGCAACAAGCCCCGATGGGGAGCCTTGCTGGCCTGTGGTTCCACCATCCTCAGGGGCGGGTCGAAGCGACGCCAGGAGCAAGGCCGCCACCGTCAGCAGGGCGACGCCGGCGACGACGGCGCCCGAGACGACCACGACGCGGCGTCGGCCGGCATTTCTGGCACGCGATCGCGCTCTCGGTCGCGTACCCTCCGCAGCGCGGACGGCCGGTGGGGTCGGAGTCGGAGCTTCGATCGCGCGTCCGGCCGCGATCGCGAGCTCGTAGCAGGTCGCGAAGCGATCGTCCCTGGACTTGGCCATCGCACGCGCGATCACGTCGCCCACCTCTGCCAGTTCGGGCGCGAGTTCGCTCACCGACGGTGGCGCATCCTCCAGATGCGCGTAGATCGTTCCCACCTCGGTCGCACGGGGAAACGGCACACCGCCAGTCAGGCACCGGAACAGGACGCACCCGAGCGAGTAGACATCGGCCCGGCCGTCCACGTCCTCGCCCCGGATCTGCTCGGGAGCCACGTAGTCCACGGTGCCGACGAATTGGCCCGTCCGGGTGAGCCCTGACCCCGAGTGCAGGCGTTTCGTCACCCCGAAATCCGAGAGGTACACCCTGTCGCCGGATGTTCTGCCATCCGAGGCAAGCAGGATATTCGCCGGCTTCACGTCGCGGTGAACCAAGCCCTCGGCGTGTGCAGCGTCCAGGGCGGCGGCGCACTGGGCGACGATCGACACAGCCCGGGCAAGGGGCAGCTTGGTCACACCTCGGAGCAGCCGCTCCAGATCGGTCCCTTCGACGTACCGCATGGACAGATAAAGGACACCGTCAGACTCCCCGGCGTCGTAGACGGTGACCACGTTCGGATGATCGAGGCCTGCGGCGATCCGGGACTCCCTGATGAACCTCTTCCGGAAGGCCTCGTCCTCGGCCATCTCCGGGTCGAGCACCTTCAAGGCCACCCTCCGGCCGAGCCGAAGGTGCTCGGCCAGGTACACGACGGCCATCCCACCTCGGCCGATCACTGCGAGGATCTGGTGGCCTGCAAGCTCGGTTCCGACCCGGGGATCGATTGGCACGGAGCCGTTTGTAACACTCGACATTGCCCGGGGATAGGGGGTCGTTCGCCATGATCGGGTCGAGTGCCGGCCGGAGCGCGGGACGGGTGCTCGCGTCAGAATACGCGGGCTGCCCGGGAGCGGAGACCCACATCCATGCGTACGACGACCGGCCGAGGGTGATCTTCAGGACCCCGAACGCCGAGTCCTGTGCCGCGACGAGGTTTGCTGGCCACGTTCCGAGCTGGAGCGAGTACTTCGTCGAGCCCCCCGTCCCCACCACGAACTGTCGGATGCCCCGGCCTGGATCGGCGTTCTGCGCCGGATCCTGCGGCTTCCACCGCTGGTAGTTGTGCGAGTGGCCGTTCAGGATCACGTCGGCATGGGACGCGTACAGCAGGCCCCAGAGTGACTTCACCTCCGGAGTCGCGCCGCTCCCCATCGAAAACGAGAAGAGGGGGTGATGCCAGTAGGCCAGCGTGCACGGGTACTCCTTGTTCGGATGCGTCGCGAGATCGTGTTTCAGCCACCGATACATCTCATTGCCTTCGCTGGGCTCCGCCCCCCTCGGTGCGGGACCGCACCCTCCCGGCCCGACACAGAGTTGCGAGTTGAGCGCGATGAGGTGCCAGCACGGGCGGTCAGGGCATGCGCCGAGGTCGAAGCTGTAGTACCCCTGACCATCCGGTCCCGCGACTGACTCTCCGAAGTACCGGAGATAGCCGTCCGGCGTCGCGGGCGGCGGAGCCACATACTCGTGGTTGCCCGGCACGGGCTTGGTGATCGACTTGGCCCGCCCCCACTCGGCGTCGTAATAGGTCAGGTAGTCCTGGTAGTCACCGTTGTCGTACTGGTTGTCCCCCAGAGCAAGGACGGCAGCCAGTTCGCCGGGGTGGATGAGGTCGGCGGTGTCGTCGTACTGGCATGCGTCGGGATTCGCGTCCGGAAGCGGCGGCGCGGGACACGCGATCTCACCAGCCGCTGCGATCACGAAGGGACCGGTTCGGCGGACCACCGGCGCCTCCCCCTGCAGGGATGACGATGCGCCCGGCTCGGATCCCCTCCACGCCCGCCCTAGCATTCCTCCGACGAACGCGACGGTGGCTACGGTGAGGACAGCCGTGATCACGGCGGTCCTCCGCCGAGGCGCGCTCGAGGGAAGTTCGTCGACGCCAGCGAGCTCCGCCTCGGGGGGAGCGGCCTCGGCGCGTGCCTCCACCGCCTCAGCCAAAGCTTCCGCGAGAGCCTCGCAGCTTGGGAAGCGCTCGTCGGATGATTTGGCAAGGGCCCGCTCGACCACCCCGTCGAACCCGGCAGGTAGGTCCTCACGGTGCTCACTCGGCCGCGGCGCCGGATCGTTGAGATGCGCATAGATCGTCGTGATCCGGAGCAGATCCGCGGTGAAGACGTGGGCTGCGTGCTTTATCGGTGCCTCACGGGGGAGCGACGTAGTCAACCGTGCCCATCAGGGAACCGGTACGGGTCAGCCGGGTGCTTGGGGCCAGCTGCTTGCTGATGCCGAAATCAGCTAGGAACACCCTGTCGCCACCTTGTGACTGGGATTCGAGCAGGATGTCGGCGGCGTCCAAGGCCGACGCGCACTGAGAGATGATGGACACGGCTCGTGAGGGTTCCAGGCGGGTCTCAGAGCGGAGGAGGCGCTCCAGGTCCGTTCCCTCGACGTACCGCATGGACAGGTAGAGGACCCCGTCGGCCTCCCCCGCGTCATACACCGTGACCACGTTGGGGTGGTCCAGGCCCGCAGCGATCCGGGACTCCCGGATGAATCGCTCCCGGAACGCTTCGTCCTCTGCCATCTCGGGGTCGAGCACCTTCAGGGCAACCCGCCGACCGAGGCGAAGGTGCTCGGCCAGGTAGACGACGGCCATGCTGCCGCGGCCGATCACCGAAACGATCCGGTGGCCGGGAAGCTCGGTGCCCACCCTGCGATCGCCTCCCATGGTGCCGGTTGTAACACCCGGACGACGGCGCCGGATAGGGCGGGTTGACCCCGGGAAACCCTGGGACCAGCATGAGGCCGGTACCTCGATGGCTCCTGTCTCGTCCTCTGGCATCGACCGCGTCGTCGGGAGGGGGAATGAGCTCTCCCGACTCGACGCCTTCATGGGCGATGTCACCGATGGTCCGGCTGCCCTCCTGTTCGAGGGCGAGTCCGGGATCGGGAAGACCACCCTGTGGAGGCGGGGCGTGACCAACGCGGCCGAGCGGGGTTGGCGTGTCCTTTCCACCCGGCCCGCCGAGTCTGAGGCGAAGCTCTCGTACGCGGGCCTGGCCGATCTGTTTGCGGCATCCGGCCAGGAGCTCGAGGCGCTCCCCGACCCGCAGCGGAACGCGCTCGAGGTGGCCCTGCTCAGGGCGGAGCCCGAGGAGGGAGCATCCGACGCCCGAGCTGTCTCCGCAGCCGTGCTGACCGCCCTCCACGAGGCAGCGGCTGCGCGTCCCGTCCTGATCGCGCTCGACGACGTGCAGTGGCTCGATCCTTCCACAGCGTCCGCGCTGGGGTTCGCGATCCGTCGTCTGGAGAGCGAGCCGATCGGGCTTCTGCTCGCGAGGCGCGAAGCCGGAGGGTCGCTCCCGATGGGACTGTCTCAGGCGTTTCCCGAAGACCGCATCGTCAGGATTCGCCTGGAGCCGCTGTCCGTCGACGACCTGGGTGCTTTGCTGCACTCGCGACTGGGTGCCAGCCTTCCGCGCCCGACCCTCAAGCGCCTGCACGAGATGTCGGGCGGCAACCCGTTCTTCGCGCTCGAGATCACCCGAGCGGAGTTGAGGGGAGAGCTGCGCCCAACGGGGGCGTCGCTCCCCGTCCCGCAAACGCTGCGAGAAGACCTGCTCCGCGACCGGCTGAGAGCACTGCCCTCGGCCAACCGCGAGATGTTGCTGTATGCGTCGGCCTGTTCGCGGGCAACGGTCGGGCTACTCGAATCGGTGGCCGGGTCCTCGAATGTGATGGGGATGTTGACGAAGGCCGTGGACGCGGGCGTCCTGGAGACTGACGGACGCGACGTGAGGTTCACGCACCCCCTGTACGGCTCGGCGATCTACGCCGAAGCGTCCCGCGAGCATCGGCATCGAGTCCATCGACGGCTCGCAGAGGTCATCGAAGATCCAGAAGAACGTGCTCGACATCTCGCGCTGGCCTCGGATGGTCCCGACGGGGTAGCGGCCACTGCCCTCGAGGAAGCAGCTCGCGATGCTGCGGCGCGAGGGTCGCCCATCGCCGCCGCCGAGCTCTCTCAGATGGCCGAGCGGCTAACGCCGCCGGAAGAGGGTGCAGAGATCCGTCGCAGGCTCATGGCAGCCGCCGAGTACTGGCTCCTTGCGGGAGACTACGAACTCGGCGTACGCCTCCTAGAGCCAATCGCCTCAGGGGCCCATCCAGGACCCGAACGCGCGGAAGCCCTGCTCCGCCTGGGGCGCGGCCACCTGTACCTGCGAGAGAACCGCGATGCCGCCGACGTGCTCGGCGAGGCTCTCCTTGAACCGGGAGTTCCTCAGCCCACACTCAGCTCCATCCATGCTTGGCGCTCGTGGGCCGTTCACTGGTGCGGGGACCTCCCCGCGGCGGAGCGACACGCGGAAGAGGCCCTCCGGCTCGCGGAGGACTCAAGGGATCCGATCCGGCTGGTTGACGCGCTCACCGCGCTCGTGACGATGCGGGGAGCGTTGGGCCGGGGCAACACCCATGATCTCTTAGAGCGGGCCCTCGAGCTGGAAGGCTCGATCGAGTCGATCTCCGTCACAGATAGCCCGAGCCTCTTCCACGCGTATCAGATGGTCTGGGCCGGCAGTCTGGATGAAGCTCGGCGGATCGTCACGGCGCTCCTGGCGGAAGCGACCGCGCGAGGCGATGAGGACTCTGCCTCCAGTATCCACCTGCTGCTGGGAGAGGTGGAGTTCTTTGCTGGGGATTGGGAAGCATCGCGCGACCACAGCGCGAAGGGGATGGTCACCTTGCCGAAGCTCGGCAGCTGGCTGGTGACCAGGCCGACGGTCGACGCGTTCGCCGGCGACATCGGGTCCGCGAGGGCCGACGCCACGAATGCGCTGAGACCCGCCCAACGTGGAGTTTGGCTGCCGGGCGAGCTACGTGCCCTGTCAGCTCTGGGGTTCATCGAATTGTCCGTTGGGAACGCGGCCGCCGCGAACGAGCACCTCGCGCGAGCATGGCAGCTCCACCAAGGCTGGGGGATCGGCGAGCCATCGATGTTCCTCTTCGTCGCCGACTACGCCGAGGCCCTGATCGATCTCGGCCTGCACGCGGACGCCGGCGAGATCGTTGACTGGCTCGAGGAACGTGGCCAGGCCCTCGACCGGCCCTGGGCGCGGGCGGTCGCGGCCCGCTACCGTGGTCTGCTCGCCGCTTCGGATGGCGATTTCCAGGCCGCCTTCGCTTCCATCGATCTGGCGCTGAAGGAACATGAGCGGCTTCCCATGCCTTTCGAGCTCGGACGGACGATGATGGTCCTGGGCACGATCCGACGGCGGGCCAAGCAGAAGCGGCCAGCTCGAGAGGCGCTCGAGGAGGCCCTCGCTATCTTCGAGAGGCTCGGCGCACCTCTGTGGGCAGAAAGGGCCCGCGCCGAACTTGCCCGGATCGGTGGCCGGCGGTCAGTAGCCGGGAAGCTCACCGAGGCCGAGGCACGCGTGGCGAAGCTCGCCGCGGCGGGCAGGACCAATCGCGAGATCGCCGACGCCCTGTTCATGAGCGTACGGACCGTCGAAGGCCACCTCTCGCACGCGTACGCGAAGCTCGGCGTTCGCTCACGCAGCGAGCTCGCTCTCTTCTTCGACTAGATCGAGCCATCGCCGCATTCCTACGTAGTCGCGCAAGCAAACGCGCGTAGTCCTGCGGGTTTCCGAGAACACCTTCGTCCCTAACGTCGCCCCCAGGGCCCAACGAGGGCCACGAGAGGACGGAGGTGACCGACATGAGGCTCAGCCTGACCCCCACAACGATCCGGATGCTCCCTGTGCGGCCGGATCGGCAAGAGGGCACGACCATTCGCGATCCGTTGGCTCGCAAGCGATCCGTGAAGCGGGCGGTGGCGATCTCGCTTGTACTCGCCGTCGTGGTCGCCAGTCTCGTCGCGGCGGCGCCTGCGGCCAAGCCTCAGTCGGCCGGGGCGGCCGTAACCGCGAGCACGTCTCAGCCGGACATCGTGCTGATCCTGACCGACGACCAACGGTACGACACGTTGTGGGCCATGCCGACCGTCCAGTCCGAGCTCGTGGCCAAAGGGATCGAGTTCTCGAACGGGTACGTGTCGAACCCGTTGTGCTGTCCCAGCCGCACGACGATCCTGACGGGGCGGTATTCGCACTCGACCGGCGTTTACACGAACAAGCCCGGCCAGCCGTACGGAGGCTTCCCGGCCTTCCACGACCGGTGGACGATCGCCACGGCGCTTCACGACGCCGGATACGACACGGCCCTGTTCGGCAAGTACCTGAACGGCTACCGGACGTCGTACGTGCCACCGGGCTGGGACCGCTGGTTCGCGACCTGGGACCAGGGAGGCTTCTACGGGTATTCCGCGAACTCCGACGGAGCTCTGGGCACGTTCGGCGCGGACCCGATCGACTATGGGACCGACGTGCTGTCCAAACGTGCGACCGGTTTCATCAGGAGCACCGATCCCGGGCGTCCGCTGTTCCTGTACTTCGCGCCGCACGCGCCGCACGAGCCCGCCACTCCGGCACCGGAAGACGAGACGAAGTTCTCCAACCTCGAACCCTGGAGGCCGGTCAGCTACGACGAGGTGAACGTATCCGACAAGCCTGACTACATCCGGGAAGAGGAGGCTCTGGACAGAGCGATGACGGCAAAGATCGACCAGTTTCGGCGGGACCAGTACCGGTCGCTCCTGGCGGTGGACCGAGCAGTCGCGGACATCATCGACGCGCTCGCGGACACGGGCCGGCTGTCGAACACGATGCTCGTCTTCATGTCCGACAACGGGATGCTATGGGGCGAGCACCGCTGGAACAAGAAGGTCGTTCCCTACGAGGAGAGCATTCGCGTCCCGTTCGTCCTGCGTGCCGACAGCCTGGTCGCAGCGCCGCGCCGGGATGGGCACCTCGTGCTGAACGTCGACCTGGCCCCAACCTTCGCCCAGCTGGCCGGAATCGCTGCCCCTGACATGGAGGGTCGGAGCCTGCTGCCGTTGATCGCGTCGCCCGCCGCCTCCTGGAGATCCGACTTCTTGATCGAGCACCTGAAGATGGATGCCGGAGGGGTGCCGACGTACTGCGGCGTCCACTCGAGCCGGTACGTGTACGTCGATTACACGACTGGCGAGGAAGAGTTGTACGACCTGGTCCGCGATCCCAACCAGCTGACGAACAGGGCGAACGATCCCGTGTACCGCGGCGAGCGCCGCGCCCTGCGCGACCGCCTCGTGCAGCTGTGCCACCCTCGTCCACCGGGTTTCTCGTTCAGCTTCCGCTGAGAAGAGTCACGCGACCTCCGGCCCGCTTCAGGCCGGAGCTCGCGTATCCTCGATGGGTCCACGATCGGCGGAGCACACATGAAGAAGCTCGCGTTCGTGCTCGGGATCCTCGTGCTCGGCTCATCGGCATCGCCGGCTCCGGCCGAGTCGATCGGCGGGGCTGGCCCGTCCCGAGCGTCCGCCGGCACGTCCTTCGTCATCGGGGGCGCGGGTGATATCGCCTGCCCGAGCAATCCCTACCCGCAAACCCAGCCGGACAACTGTCAGTACGACAACACAGCCGACCTGCTCGCTCGGCTCACCTTGGTGCTGGCCCTCGGAGACAACCAATACGACACCGGAAGTTACGCGGCATACACGACCTACTACGATCCAACGTGGGGCCAGTACGTGGCGAACACGAAACCCGTTCCCGGGAACCACGAGTACGCCCAGGATCCGAGCTCCACTCCGAGTGGGTACTTCCGGTACTTCGGGGACCGGGTGAAGGGACCCGACGGGCTCGGCTACTACAGCTTCGACGTGCCGCAGGGATGCACGCCCGGGCAGGGAGTGTGCTGGCACTTCATCGCCCTCTCGTCTGAGCTGTGCTTCGCGAGCGGCGGCTGCGGCGCCCCGTCGGATCCGGCCAACCCCGGGCTCGGGAACAGGATGCACCAGTGGCTGAAACGGGACCTCGCAGTCCATCCGGCCACCGCCTACGCTTGCACCCTCGCGTACTGGCACCATCCGCTGTTCTCGTTCTCGAGCGGCAGCGGCGCGTCTCCAGCCATGAGGCCG
>WNGA01013033.1_pt1 | contig 21315 bp, 18 predicted proteins | sample 5400061 | NCBI WGS metagenome assembly WNGA01 (sample SAMN13153366, study PRJNA577476) | soil metagenome | isolation source: 100 cm soil or saprolite under grassland replicate 2 | place: USA:California | collected 2016-06-15
TCTTCGTGACGCCACCGCCGAACCCTTTCAGTATTTGCGCCCAACAAAAGATCGACAATGTGTTCTGCGCCGAAGCGTTCGCCGGCGCGCGCTATGCACGAGAGAATTTTTTGCGCGGTTACCGTCGCATCAGCCAGACCTTCGACTTCATTCAAACAGACATCGCATGCTTCGCAGTTCGGCCTGACGTATTCCTGTCCAAAGTATTCCGAGAGCTTGCGGTGGCGACAGTATACGCCGGTGCACAAGCGGCGCATATGATCGAGTAACTCGCGTGACGCGGCTATTACGCCGGCGGGCTCCTTCGCGTCGACCGCGCTTTTCTCGATGAGCGATTCCCAGCGCAGAACATCGGCGCCGGAATACAAGAGCACGCATTCCGCCTCCAATCCGTCGCGCCCGGCGCGGCCGGTCTCCTGTTGATAGTGCTCGATGGATTTGGGCATAGCGGCGTGAATGACGCAGCGCACGTCGCTGCGATCGATGCCCATACCGAAAGCGACCGTCGCCGCCACTACGTCTATCTCTTCCGCTGCGAAAGCATCTTGCGTTCGGCGACGTTCGTCCGCTTCCATGCCGGCGTGATAGAAAGCGGCGCGCAGTTGGTTCGCCTGCAGGAACGCGGCCATGGATTCGGTGTCATTGCGACTGATGCAGTAAACGATGGCAGCCTTGCCTTGGTGGCGTCGCAACACTTCCAGTGCTTGCGCCCGCGCATCCACGCGAGGCACGACACGGTAGACCAAATTAGGACGGTCGAATGTTCCCACCAGCACGACGGGAGTTTTTAGGCGCAATTGCGTGGCGATGTCAGCGCGAACACGCTCCGTAGCGGTCGCGGTGTACGCGTGAAGGCTGGTCTGCGGAAAGCGGTTCTTGAGCTCGGCGAGCTGGCGGTATTCGGGTCGGAAGTCGTGCCCCCAATGGCTGATGCAATGAGCCTCGTCGACAGCGAAGGCACGCACGTTAAGGCGTTCAACGAACTGCAGGAAGCGCGGCGTCAGCAACCGCTCCGGCGCCACGAAGACGAGACGGCAGCGGCCGGCGGCAATCTGCTCTTCGGTTTGGCGGAGAGCTTCCGGAGACATGCCGCTATACAGAGCTGCCGCCGAATAGCCACACTCGCGCAAGCCATCGACTTGATCCTTCATTAACGAGATCAGCGGCGAGACTACGATATCAGTCCGCTGCGCCAGCTCGGCAGGGACCTGGTAGCACAATGACTTGCCGCCACCCGTCGGCATGACGACGAGGGAATCGCGCAGCTCCAGCCCTGCTCTTATGGCTTGCTCTTGCAGTGGCCGCAGTTCGGAAAATCCCCAGTAATGGCGCACTGTGGCGAGTATGTCGGCGGTAGCGCGGTCTGTCGGTGGATTCATATGTTATCTGAACAGATAGAAATCATGAGACGCCAATTGCAGACTGCTCAAAAAGATCTCAGAAGCGAGGCGCGCGAAAGATCGACGAGCGGAGGCGTACACACCCAGTACGTTGTAGCGAGACGATTGAGCGCAACGAAGCCTATGAGGCTTTTTCAGCAGTCTGCTAGATTCCTTCTCCCCTCCCTCTCTGCGTGCCCTGAATCGGTGTGCGGTTCCATTCGAGGGCCTCCTGGATCTTGCGTGGTAGGGGAGGTTTGCGGGCAGTCATGAAGTGGACGAATTCCTCTTGGGTTGCAATCTGCATGCGGGCGTTTTTCTGTTTCTCGTCACCGAGCGTCGAAACAGCCTCACGATAGTCGTGACCGGGATAGACGCGAATTTGATCGCCGAGGGCTTTGAGTTTTAACAGACTTGCGTATTGCGCTTCGGCGTTGCCGCCTGGAAGATCGGTACGGCCACAACCGCCAATCAATAGCGTATCGCCGGTGAATATCCGATCGCTAAAAAGCAGGCACATCGCGTCTTCGGTGTGCCCTGGTGTGTGAATAATTTTGAGCGACTGTTGGCCGAACTTGATCTCATCTCTATCTTCGACACGCAGATCGACGTAAGGCGCGTCTGTGGCCCGGTGCATGACGATTTTAACGCCGCACCGCTCGCGCAGAATTTTGCACGCCGAATTGTGATCGGCATGGGTGTGAGTGTCGATGGCGTAGAGCAGTTTCGACCCCAAGAATTCGGCTATTCCAACGTAATCGTCGGCTTTGTCGATTTCCGGATCGATAACAACACAGACTTTTTCCTTGGCGCAACCAAGAATGTAAGACAAACAACCGGCGGACCGGATCTGCTCGAAAAAGATTTCCTCACTCCCCATCGAGGCTTACTCCTAGAATTTCGCGCCCTAAACTTTTGCCACGGTGCCTTTTTCCGGGTTGTAACGATACCGATCGATCTTTTCGAGATCATAACTGAGGAAACGAAAAATTACGCCGGGGCCTTCGACCGCGTTCGTCGAATGGATCTCGCCGGGCAAGTAGGGGACCACGACTCCCGGTGTAAGGCGATCGAGCCGCTCCTTTTCAAGCTGCGCTGTGCCTTCTTGTGAGCCGTCGTCCGTGCGTTTGTACTTCGTTATTTCGGTTACACCTTTGTAGGAACCGTAAACCACCCAGCAGGGCCCATGATCGTGGGGTTTATTGCAATGCCCTTGTTTGTGAATATGGCCCATCTGGATGAACCCCAAGTCAGGATCGCGGTAAAGCTCGCGCGATGGCTTACCTTCGCGAATCAGCTCGGCCATCCAGGGATCATCGGGGCTTGTCGAGGCGAATAGCTTCTCCATTAAAGCGGCGACTTTGAATGGCAGCTGTGGATCTTTGCCATCGCCCCATGCGGCGCGAATCTCCGCGATATAGCTATCCAACGAACTTGCCGCGTTGTGTTCTTGTACTGCCATAAGCAATCCTCCCTCCGATGCTTCAATCTTTTACCATTTTCCGCGCGCAGCCGTCCAGGCCAATGAAGAAGATACGCGGCGCATTGACAGCGCGAGGCGCGCTCTGCTACCTCTTTGAATTGTTTCAAAATGATCGAGAGAAAAATGACCATCGATTCGCAAGAGCTGCGCCGAGTGATGGGACACTTCGTCACCGGGGTGACCGTAATCACAACCAAGGATTCTGACGGCAACCCCAACGGTCTGACGGCGAACGCGTTTATGTCGCTTTCATTGAATCCGCCGCTGGTGCTCATCAGCGTCGACAAAGGGGCGACTTGTTACGCCTGCTTTGAATTGCAAAACGGCTTTACGGTCAATTTTCTCAGTGAAGGTCAAGAAGAAATCTCACGCCGTTTCGCTACCAAAGGCATCGACAAGTTCGCCGGCCTGAAGTGGCATCCTGGCAGAAACGGCGCGGCAATCATCGACGGAGCCATTGGCTACGTCGAATGCAAGATTGCCCAATGCCACGACGGCGGCGACCATACGATTGTCGTCGGCGAGATCGTAAGTGTCAGCGCGAGCGGAGATCGGCCGCTGCTGTTCTTCAAAGGTAAGTATCAGCGATTACCGGATTAGGATCAGAAAGTTCCAGCCGTTCCAGTGGTTCAAGTTGTTCCAATCGTCCAACAGAATGATTTCCGGATAACGGATGGAACAAGTGGAACTCTTGGAACGATTGAAACGGTTTTAAATTCTGAGTATCCGCATTCAGGCGCTCGCAAGATCTTCGAGTTTGCTTTAGATGTCCGATGCCTGAAACCTGACACCCGAAACCCAAAGCTATTTTCACGCTCCCAGCGCGAGCGCCGTAATGCACGGCAAGCCGCTGATAATCGTACGCGTGTCGCCCGACGGAGTTACCGCAACGACTTCGCCATCAGCGGTTGCGACCAATACGCCCTTACCATTCGCGGCAGGACAGATGTCCATAACGCCGCCCGTCATCTTTTCCGTGAGTAGTTCCCAATTTGCGCCGTCATTGGACTTGAAGATGGCGGAATTGGCCCGTCCGGCGCGGGTCCAGGTGCGAGGACGGTCTTGCGTGATGCCCATGTAAATGTTGCCCCTGTCGTCTTCGGCGAGCGCGTTACCGTAAGTGCGTCCGCCCGGAGGTGTGACTTTCTCCCAGTGGCTGCCACGATCCGTACTCCGGGACACGCCTTCGCCGCACGCGGCAACGACAAGACCTTCTTGCGCTTGGCAAGGCAGAATTTGATGGATGTCGGGATCGGTTAAGCCCTCGTTAGCGGATGTCCAACTTCGCCCGTCGTCGTCGCTGACGAGAATACCGCCGACTTCAATTCCCGCGTAGAGTCGGCCGGCTGGTTTTTGCTCGACCGTGAGCACGCGAGTGCGCGGGGCGAAGTCCGGATTCGGCGGAAAAGTACCACCGGTTGCTCCCTGGCGAACGCCTTTTAGTTCCTGCCATGCGCCACCTTCAGAGGTCGAGTAGAGAGCCGCGGGCATCGTTCCGACCAAAAGCTTGCCCGACAAAGCCAAAATCGAAGACATGGTCAGGCACGGAACATTCGGATTGGCGCGTGTCCACTCTTTGCCGCCGTCGCGGGTTACGAACATGCCCGAGTGTTCGGTGCCGATATAAACTTTCTTTAGATCGTCTGGATCGACTTGGATACAGGACATCTGCCAGAAAGTGAGAGCGCGATCGGCTTGGACCCAGTCTTCACCCCTGCGTTCAAATCGATACCATCCGGAATGTGTTGCTAAGTGAAGAGCGTCATTTGCTTTTTCGTCCGTTGCCATGAAGCACCTCCAGGGTTAAGCACTGAGACGAATGGAGATCGATACATTAATCTGAACATATGTCGGGCAAGAATCTCACGTCAAGTCACGGCTGTGGTTTCGTTTCCCAAAAATTTGTCGGGGCGACCCCCTGTGGTCACCCGAAACAGGGCAGGCACGGGGGCCTGCCCCTACATTGACGCGTGGAGCAAAGCCGGCGTAATGGTTGTTAAAAAACGCGTAACTTTTAACCCCCTTGGTGACGATCTTTTTTAGTTCCTTCGTCCACATGGTCATCTCGGCGGCCTTGTCTTCCACGAGGCGATCTCCAGGTCTGAGATGCGGCGGATAAAAGGGACCAACCCAATCGCTGCTCGACCAGCTCGATGTGCCGCCTAAAAGATTTTCCGGAAAACTCATAGCCACTCTTCACATAAGAGCGGCGTGCAGGTCAACAGCTGTTTCATTGACAATCGCTGGCCATCAGTCTACTTTCATGAAAACAAAGTTGTTTTCATTTCCAATCGCCCATGGACACTTACGATAGCAAGACCGCCAGCCGCATCGTCGGAGTGAGCTTGCGCCAGTTGCAGTATTGGGACGAACAGGATTTCATCCGGCCGTCGATCAAACTGGCCGAGGGGCGTGGCACCAAGCGGCTCTATTCTTTTCACGACCTCATCTGCCTCAGAGTCATGAAAGATCTGGCGCATCACGGCCTCAGTTTACAAAAAATTCGCCGTTGCTTGCGGCCTCTGAAAGAACATTCATCCCAGACGGAACACCCGGCCGAATCGTTAAAATACTTAACCGACGGCGAAGAGCTGTTCATGATTACCGACGATCGGCAAAAAATTCTTGCCGCGATCGAGCGACGGTTCGTTGTGTCACTGGGGATCGGCAATCTGGTTCGTGAGTTGGACTCGCAGGCTAAGAGCGCCGTGCTCGGCGCCCGGCGCAAGCGCGCCAAATCTCAGCGGGTCGAAGAGAAGCGTAGCGGGTTGGCATAGGTTTTGATGGAATCGACGAAGGTCACGCCGATGATGCAGCAGTATCTCCAGATCAAGGAGAGATACCGTGATGCCATCTTGTTCTTTCGGCTCGGCGATTTCTACGAAATGTTCTTCGAGGACGCGCACACCGCCTCGAAGATTCTCGACATCGCGCTCACCTCGCGTAACAAGAGCGACGAGAGTTCGGTTCCCTTGTGCGGCGTGCCGTATCATTCCGCCGAGCCCTACATACAAAAATTGCTCGATGCAGGACATAAAGTCGCGGTTTGCGAGCAGGTGGAAGATCCGGCTACCGCGAAGGGCGTCGTCAAGCGCGAAGTGGTCCGCGTCATTACGCCGGGAACGGTGACGGCGGCGGAAGCGCTCGATGCCCATGTTAACAATTTCCTGGCCGCGGTGTCTAAAGGGGAGGGTGGTTTCGGCCTGGCTGTGACCGATATTACCACCGGCGAATTCCGTTTTACCGAGGTCGCCGGGGAGCTCGCGCTCTTCGACGAACTAAGCCGTATTCAGCCGAGTGAGTTGTTGCTGGGAAGCCGCGAGACCCGGTTACGCGAGCGTCTCTACAAAGAATTTCCCTTGATTCATTTCACGGCTGTTTCGGACGAGGCCTTCAGCGACGCCGCGAATAGCCGAGTTACTCCGAACAACGCGGCGGCACCGGAAGAATTCATCAATGGTTTGCGCGCCGCGTCGGCGATCATGAGCTATCTCGAAGCCAATGCGGCTGAGTCATTAAAGCTGCTTCGGGATCTCGAATCCTACGCGGTCTCACATCATCTCGTTTTGGATGAAGCGACCCGCGCCAATCTCGAGCTTGTCTCCAATTCTCAGGGAGATCGAAAGGGATCGTTATTGGCGATTCTCGACTGCACGCTCACGTCAATGGGCGCGCGGCGCCTGCGTCAATGGCTTTTGTACCCTCTGCTCGATGAGCAGGCGATCCGCGAGCGTCATGACGGAGTGCAAGAATTGGTCGAGCACTTCGCGCTGCGCCAGGAACTTACGGCCGGTTTGGCGAAGATCCAAGATCTCGAAAGATTGGCCGGCCGAGTCGTGTCGGGAAGCGCGGTGCCCAAGGATCTTGTCGCCATTAAGGATACTTTGCGTGGCGTGAGCCAACTCCGGCAGCAGCTCAACGCCATTGAATCGAATCTACTCTTGCGCGTGCGCGATGGCTTGGCCGATCTACCCGAGGTCGTCGAGCTAATCCAACGGGCGATCGTCGACGATCCGCCATTCGTCGTCAAAGGGGGCGGTTTCATCCGCGCCGGTTTTGATGTCGAGCTGGACGAGATCCGCGGCATGCGCGCGCACGCCAAGGACTGGATCGCAAAGTTCGAAGCCGGCGAGCGGCGGCGCACCGGCATTCATTCTTTGAAGGTGCGTTACAACCGTGTGTTCGGCTATTACATCGAAGTCACCAATTCAAATCTCAAGTCCGTGCCGGCGGATTACCTGCGAAAACAAACCTTGACCAATGGGGAGCGCTATATCACTCCCGAGCTCAAGGAATACGAAGCCAAGGTGCTTAACGCCGAAAGTCTGATCGAGAAATTTGAGGTGACGCTGCTCGGTCGGGTGCGCGAGCAAGTCGCCGGCTATTATGCCGCTCTGAAAGCGATGAGCAACGCTTTGGCGATTTTAGATGTCTTGATTTCGCTGGCCGAGGTCGCTGAAGGGCAACATTTTGTTCGGCCGCACATTGACGCCGGGGTTTGCTTGTCGATCCGCGAAGGGCGCCATCCGGTGGTGGAAGCCGCAGTCGGCCGCGGCAAGTTTGTGCCTAATGACTGCTCGATCGATCCCGAATCTCAGCAAATAATTTTGCTCACCGGACCGAATATGGCCGGCAAATCGACCTATATGCGCCAAGTGGCGTTGATCGTGATTCTGGCGCAAATGGGCAGCTTCGTTCCCTGCGCCGATGCGCGCACTGGTGTCGTCGATCGGATTTTTACTCGTATTGGGGCGGCTGATTCGCTGGCGCGGGGCGAATCGACCTTCATGGTGGAAATGAAGGAGACCGCCAATATTCTACACCACGCGACACGCCGGAGCTTGATCCTGCTCGACGAAGTGGGGCGGGGCACCAGCACCTTCGACGGTATATCGATCGCTTGGGCCGTTGCCGAATCGCTGCACGACGCTCCAGCCAGGCCGCGCACGCTCTTTGCCACTCACTATCATGAGCTCACCGACCTGGCCCAGACCAAGGAGCGGATCAAAAACTACAACTTCGCAGTCAAGGAGTGGCGCGGCGAGATTATTTTTCTGCGCAATTTAGTCGAAGGTGCGACCAGTCACAGTTACGGCATTCATGTCGCCCGTCTGGCTGGTATGCCGGCTGATGTCATCGCCCGCGCTAAAGAAATCTTGGCCCGACTGGACGGCAGTCAGGATGGTCCTGGCGAGGGTTTCAGGTCACGCGGTCGAGTGGCGGGGGACTTGCCGGCGCAGATGGGTCTTTTTAACGCTGAGCCGGATCCCATTCGCGAACAATTGCTAAACCTCGATGTTACCCAGATAACCCCGGTGGAAGCGCTGAATGTCCTGCATAAATTGACGGAACAAGCGAAGAAATAAAGATCAGAAGGCGAGAGCTGTATGAAACGGAAAAAGGCACCGTATCTATATTTTGCCGGCGTTATTTTGTTTCTGCTTCCGTTTGAAGTGTCGTTGTTTCGTGCGCGACCGGCTCTGGCCCAGAAACAGAAAGCCGAGGTGCCGAGAAAAGAGAGCCGGCCCGCCAACCTGGCCCAATCAAGGCCAGACGGGAGCGATATCGTTCCGAACATCGACTCGCGGAACGTTGATGGAGAAAGGAGTAACCCAGCCGGGGGCGCGATGCTGACCGGCAAGGCGCAAGTGACCGGCCTGCGTTTTTTATCATGGAACGGTTACACCCGGATCATGCTGGACCTGTCTCAGGAAACGAAATATGAAGTACGCCGTTTGAAAGAAGATCCGGCGAAAGGAATGCCGCCGCGAATTTATGTCGATGTCATGGGCGCGCGACTGGCGCTCGTTTCCAAGGAGCCGGTGCCGGTTGAGGATGGACTTCTGCGCCAAGTTCGGCTGGGCCAGTACAGCGCCGACGTCGTGCGTGTGGTTCTTGATATGAACAGCCTTCGCGATCATAAGACTTTTCTTCTTGCCGACCCTTATCGCCTGGTGATCGACGTCTATGGACAAAGGGCTCAAGAGAGCGCGGCGGTAAAAGAAGTGGCGAGAACACCGACAACGGATGGACGCGGAGTTGTCGCGAAAGTAAACAATCCAATCACTCCGACGCCGGCGACTTCCGGCCTGCGCAAAATTGTTTTGGATCCCGGTCACGGCGGCAAAGATCCGGGCGCCATCGGCGCCGGCGGTATCGCCGAGAAGGACATCGTATTGAGCATCGCAAAGAAGTTGGCGGCCAAACTCAGAAACGAAATGCGCGTCGAAGTCGTCTTGACACGCAAGGATGATCGCTTCGTGGAGCTGGAAGATCGAACGAAGCTGGCGAATAAAGAAAACGCCGATCTGTTCATCTCGCTGCACGTGAACGCGAGCGAAAATGCCGAGGCCAAAGGCATCGAGACTTACTACCTCGATAACACCACCGACGAGGCGGCGATCCGGCTGGCCGCCCGTGAAAATAGCACTTCGCGGAAAAATATCTCCGATTTACAGTTAATTCTGAGTTCCATGACACAAAACATGAAACTGGAAGATTCGATCACTTTGGCGCATCGGCTGCAGGGCTCGTTGGTCGGCGGTATGGCCAAGACGATGGACGATGTCAGAGATCTGGGGGTTAAGAAAGCGCTCTTCTACGTTCTCGTCGGCGCGCGCATGCCGAGTGTCCTGGTGGAGATGTTTTTCATCAGCAACCGGAGCGAAGGTCGCGCCATGAATCAAGCCACATACCAAGACGCCATGGTCGACGCGCTTTTTGAAGGCATTCAAAAATACGGCCAGTCGAATCTCATCGCCCGGACACTTTAAACCTCCATGGACGCGGTAGCCATTTCGCTTGCGCTGCTCGAAGACGCCCAGGCCGATCACGACCTCAAGCGTCTGGCGCGTACTTACATCGACAAAGGGCGCGGCCTGCTCTTTGAAAGACACCGCTCGGGCGCGGGCGGATTGGAAGTCGGGGCGGCCTGGTCGACGGTCATGGATCACCTGATCCGCCATTTGTTCGCGGCCATCAGCGCGGAATGGAGTAACCGAGTTCCGAAATCGAACTCGCAGTTTGCTCTCGTTGCCCAGGGCGGATACGGACGCGGCGAGCTCAATCCGCAATCGGACATCGATTTACTGTTTCTTTATTCATGGAAGGTTTCTCCGTTTGCCGAGGCGGTGACGGAAAAGCTTCTTTACACCTTGTGGGATGCCGGGCTACAGGTCGGCCATGCCACCCGAAGCATTGCCGATTGTCTCCGACTGGCGCACAGCGACATGAGAGTGCGCACCTCGCTGCTCGATGCTCGCTTCCTGTGCGGCGACTATGGACTTTATGGAACGTTCGACAAGAGCGTGGAGTCACGCCTTATCAAAAAGGGCGTCAGCCGGTTCATTCGCGAGAAGCTGAGCGAAACTCACTTCCGCCACCAAGAATTTGGCGGTTCGGTCTATATGCTCGAACCTGAAGTGAAGGAAGGAGAGGGCGGGCTCAGAGACGTTCAAACCGCGCGCTGGATCGCTCGTGCAAAACTGAATGTCAAAGATCTGGACACTCTCGCTCTCAATGGCATCGTCAACCCGGCGGACATCGCCAATTTAAAGGAGTCGCAGGATTTTTTGTTGCGGGTCCGTAACGAATTGCATTTTTCCACCGGCAAGCATCAAGACCAATTGACTTTTGACCAACAGGAACACGTCAGTGCCGCGCTCGGTTTCGAAGGGGAGGGAACATTACGGGGCGTCGAAGTGTTTATGCGAGCGTATTATTTGCATGCCGCGCAAACCAACCGCCTGTCCGAACTGATCATTCATCGCGTCACCGACTACGATAAACCGCGTTTCGGCGCAAAGTATGTTTTCGGCCGGGTGCTGCGGGGCGAGCTTTTACGCCAGCACCTGGACGTGATCGACGACGAGTTTCGCCGCTCAGCGGTGATCAACGAGGCGTTTTTTAATATCCTCAAATGGAAGGAATCGGTTTACGAAACTCTATTGGAGATGCATCGTTCGGGAGTGTTGGGCGCGCTGATCCCCGAGTTCGGCAGGCTCCTCTGCATGGTCCTGCACGACGCCTATCATGTTTACACAGTGGATCAGCATTCGTTGCTATTGATCAAGGAGATCGAACGACTCAAGGCCGGCGACTACAAGGAGAGTTTGCTGCTGCTCACACAGCTGGCGCGCGAAGCCGAACAGATGGAGCTACTTTATCTCGGGCTGATGTTCCACGACATCGGCAAGGGATTCGGCGGCGGCCATTCGGAAATCGGCGCGCGCATGGTGCGATCGATTGCGCGCCGCATGCGGCTTAACGCCGACGACGGTGCTCTGGTCGAGTTTCTCGTGCAGCACCATCTGCTGATGACGCACACGGCCTTTCGCCGCGACTTGGAAGACGACAAAACCATCTTCGATTTCGCCAGGACCATGGGGAGCGTGAACAATCTTAAGATGCTTTACCTACTGACGTTTGCCGACGTTAAAGCGGTGGGCCCGGATGTCTGGAATCCCTGGAAAGGGTCGTTGCTGGGCGAGCTGTATGTCAAGGCTCTGAATCTCCTGGAGGAAGTGGAAAAAGGCGAATTCCAGCGCCGCGACGTGCGCGCCGTGATTCGCCGTGTGCAAACCCGAGTGCGGCGGCAATTGACGAAGGACCACGACGAAGAGAAAGTCGAGCAGTTTTTAGAAGCCATGCCGGAGCGCTACTTTCTTTCGACATCGGAAGACGACATTCCGGATCACTTCGAGCTGATGGAGCGTTTTCGCGGCAAGAAGGCAGAGTTAACGGTGCAACATTTTCCCGACCGCGATTGCACGTCGGTGGTCATTTGCACTCAGGACCGTCCTGGATTGTTTGCCTCGATTACCGGCGTATTGACCGCGCTCAATCTCGACATTCTCAACGCGCGCATCTTTACTGCAAGCGACGGGCGCATACTCGACGTTTTTCGGATTTCTCATCATGGGCGATCTGAAATGGTCATGGCGGAGCAAAAGTGGGCCAAGTTCCGCACAACGCTGGACGGCGTTCTGGACGGTAAAATCGATGTCGAGCGTTTGGTGGAATCGTCCAAGCCCGCGCTCTTTTTGCAAAAGCGGGTGCCCAAGGTCGCAACGGTGATAAACATTGATAACGATGCTTCGGACGACTTCACGATCGTGGAAATCTTTACCGAGGATCGCATCGGTGTACTGTTTACGATCGCCCATAGCCTGCACCGGCTTGGATTGTCGACTCATGTCGCAAAGATTTCCACCAATGTGGATCAGGTCGCCGATATTTTCTACGTGACCGACCAGTTCAGCGCCAAAATAGAGGACGCACACCGAGTGGAAACCTTGCGTCAATTTCTCCATCAGAGCCTAACGCCCCGAGATGAAACAAGCGAAAGACTTGCTCAGTCCGGCCATTGACGTTTTTTTGTCCATGGTGACGGTCGAGAAGGGCCTGGCCAAAAATACCGTCGAGGCATACAGTCGTGATCTAGCCGGGCTCGCCGACTTCCTTGTCGCGCAACATGTGTCGGCTTGGCTCGACGTTGATTCCAACCAGATTCGTTCCTACCTCACCACGCTGCGGCGCAAAGGCTTGGCTCCGCGAAGTGTCGCTCGGCACTCGGTAACATTCAGGCGGCTATTTCATTTCCTGCAGATCGAGGGGCTAGTCAAAGAGAATCCTATGCCCAATCTTTTGCTCACGCGGGCGCCGATAAAGCTGCCACAGACGTTGTCGGGGGATGATATCCGCAAGCTATTGGGCCAACCGGATCGGACGGAGCCGCTCGGAGCGCGGGATCAGGCCATGCTCGAATTGTTGTATGCAACCGGCTTACGGGTATCTGAGCTGGTTCAATTGCAGACCCAACGAGTCAGCTTTCAAGGGGATTACCTGACCATCAAAGGCAAAGGTTCGAAGATGAGGGCAGTACCATTCGGCAGATGGGCGCGAGAAAAGCTGTCGCTGTATATGAGCCAAGTCAGACCGAGACTGCTCAAAGGAAAATCCAGCTCATTTGTATTCATCAATCGATCTGGAAAACCTCTCACCCGACAGGGCTTTTGGAAGCTCGTTCGCCGCTATGCGCTGATCGCGGGCATCGATAAGAGAGTCACGCCGCATACCTTGCGCCACTCGTTCGCCACGCACTTGCTCGAAGGCGGCGCCGACTTGCGATCGGTCCAGGCGATGCTGGGTCACGCCGATATCTCGACGACACAAATCTATACGCATGTCGATGGCGCGCGACTCAAAGCGGTTCACCGAAAGTTTCATCCGCGGGAGCGGGGAGGGGAGGGGTAGGGGGAGATGGAAAATTGGAGTAATGGAGCATTGGTAGGAGGGGATTGGGTACACATCACTCCATTATTCCAATACTCCAGTACTCCAGTTATTTTTCCTCCACCTTGTCTTTTCGCAATCGTTACCGTATTCATAATAAAGTCCTCTCCGGCGAAATACCTTTGGAAGACCTCATCCGCCAAATCGCTATATGGGCGCTGCCCGTTCTCGCGGCAATTATTTTTCACGAAGTCGCGCATGGCTGGGTGGCTAATCGGCTCGGCGATCCGACCGCTGCAAGATTGGGTCGTCTAACCCTCAACCCGTTGGCCCATATCGATATCTTTGGCACCCTCCTCGTGCCTTTGATGTTGATCGTCGCGAACTCTCCGTTTGTATTCGGTTACGCCAAACCGGTGCCGGTCAACTATGCCAATTTGCGCAATCCCAAGCGCGACATGATATGGGTGGCCGCGGCCGGCCCAATCATGAATCTCTTGCTTGCATTAGGCTTTACCATCCTTTGGAAGTCGCTGGCAGGACTGACAGGAGGCGAGTCGGCAAAATTTTTGGCTTCCGGTTATCCCGCCTTCCTTGCGCCCATTGTGCTGATGGCTCAAAGCGGCATTTTGATTAACATCACTTTGGCGGTGTTTAACGCTTTGCCGCTGCCGCCGCTCGATGGTGGCCGAGTGCTGGTCGGTTTGTTGCCGGAGGTGCTCTCGAGGAAATTGGCGCGCATCGAACCATTCGGTTTCATCATCTTGATCATTTTGCTCATGACCCGGACGCTCGATAGGATCATTGATCCACCGACTGAATTTTTATTGAAACTTTATCTCGGAGTACTTTAGAGTGGGGCCATATGGAAATCATCGTTAGCGGCATGCGACCCACGGGGCGGCTTCATCTCGGCCACCTGCATGGCGCGCTGACGAATTGGCTTCGTCTTCAGGAGCAATATCAGTGTTACTTCTTCGTCGCCGATTGGCATGCGCTGACGACCGACTATGCGACGCCGCAAGGCATTAAAGAGAGCACTCTCGAAATGGTGACCGACTGGCTCAGCATCGGTCTCGACCCCGCGAAGTCGGTGTTATTTCGCCAATCGCGCATTAAAGAACATGCCGAGCTCCATCTGCTCTACTCGATGATCACTCCCGTGCCTTGGCTCGAACGCAATCCGACGTACAAAGAGCAGATGAAAGAAATGGTCGGCAAGGATCTGTCAACCTATGGCTTTCTCGGTTATCCGGTGTTACAGGCGGCTGATATCACCATCTACAAGGCGAATAAAGTTCCGGTCGGCGTCGACCAGGCGCCGCATGTCGAATTGACTCGCGAGATCGTGCGCCGGTTCAATCAAATTTACCAGCCGATCTTCCCCGAGCCGGAGGTTTTGCTCACGGAGTCGCAGAAATTGCCGGGGCTGGACGGCCGGAAGATGAGCAAGAGCTACGGCAATGCGGTTTTTTTGTCCGATTCACCGCAGGAAATCGATCAGAAACTGAGCCGTATGATGACCGACCCGGCGCGGGTGAGGCGAAACGATCCCGGCGAGCCGGAGAAATGTCCGGCGTTTCAATTGCATAAGATTTACTGCACGACGGCCGAGATTGCCACGGTATCAAAAGGCTGTCGGACCGCCGGTATCGGTTGTCTCGAATGCAAGAAAATTATGATAAAACATGTGGTGGATGATCTCGCGCCGTTTCGCGAGAAGCGCGCCCAGTACCAAAATAAACCGGGCGAGGTCGAAGAGGTGTTGGCGGCGGGTAACGAGTCGGCTCAGAAAATAGCCGCGGCGACCATGGCCGAAGTGCGGGAGACGTTAGGGTTGTGAGCACGAGCGTACAATTGGAGATATTCGAGGGGCCTTTGGACCTCTTGCTCCACCTGATCAAGAAAAACGAGGTCAGCATCACCGACATTCCGATCGCGACGATCACCGAGCAATATTTGGCCACGCTGGAGCTGATGCAAAATCTCAGTCTCGACGTGGCCGGGGAGTTTCTCGTCATGGCGGCGACCCTGATTCACATCAAGTCGCGCATGCTCTTGCCGGCCGGCGATGACGAAGGCGACGAAGACGAAGGAGTCGATCCGCACGATGAACTGGTGCGGCGATTGTTGGAATACCAGCGCTATAAAGAAGCCGCCGCCGAGCTGGAGCAGCGCGACGTTCTCACTCGGGATGTCTTTGTTCGCTCGCCGACACCGACCGAAGAAGTTGGTCCGCGGGGGTTTCGTGAGGTATCGGTCTTCGAGCTCTTGGGCGCCCTCAAACGCATCATGGACCGCCTGCCCAAGGAGACCGTCCATGAGGTCGCGCTGGACAAGATCACCGTGCGGGAAAAGATGACCTTGCTGCTGGAAACATTGCGGGCTCAGGGGAGCGTGTTTTTCGAGTCTCTTTTCGTTGAGGTCAAAAGTCGCGTCGAGGTCGTGGTGACGTTTCTGGCGATGTTGGAGCTGGTCAAAGTGCGGGCAATTCGGATCTTTCAAGAAGAAATGGCGGGGCCGATCATGATTGAGGCCGCGGCACGAATGGATGAAGCGGCGGAACAAGTAGCGATTGACGAAACCGGGGAAAGCCAACATGGAGCGTGAGGACGTAAAATCCATCCTCGAAAGTCTCTTACTCGTCGCCGACGGGCCGCAGTCCGTGCAGCGCTTCAGCGAAGTACTCGATGGAACGAACAAGGACATCATCGAGAGCACTCTCAGAGAACTGCAAAACGAGTTCGAAACGGAAAACCGAGGAATCCGTTTAGTGGAGGTCGCCGGTGGGTACCAGTTGCGCACCCCTAAGGCAAATGCCGACTGGGTCAAAAAATTCTTGGGTGGCAGGCCGGCACGAATGGGAAAAGCGACGCTCGAAACTCTGGCAATCATCGCCTACCGCCAGCCCATCACCAGAGCGGAAATCGAAGCGATTCGCGGCGTCGACGTCGACGGCGTGATCGCAACGCTTTTGGAACGTAACCTGATTCGCGCCGTGGCCCGAAAAGACGTTCCTGGAAGGCCGTTTCTCTATGGTACCACGGCGGAGTTCCTGCAACTTTTTAATCTCCAAGACCTCTCTCAGCTGCCGACGCTCAAGGAGATGGAAGAGATCTCGCTGCCGGAAATTCCCACCGATACGATATCTCTCGACCAACTTGAGGAGAACTAGCCGCGCTCGACGATGGAACGGCTACAAAAAATCCTCGCTCGCGCGGGCTTGGCTTCGCGGCGGGAGGCGGAGCGTTGGATCGTAGAAGGGCGCATTACGGTCAATGGAGCCGTCGTGCGCAAGCTCGGCTCCCAGGCCGATCCGGCCAAAGACAGCATCAAAGTCGATGGCAAGCGAGTCAAACCCGCGGCGGCGCCGCTTTACTACGCCTTTCACAAACCACCGGGCATCATCACCACGCTCAACGATCCTGAACACCGTCCCGACCTTACGCCGTTTCTCGTGCGCTTGGGTGAAAAGCGGCGTGTCTTCCCGGTGGGCCGGCTCGATTACAATACGACCGGCCTGCTGCTTCTGACCAACGATGGCGAGCTGGCGCTACGGCTCACGCATCCGCGCTTCGGCGTGAAAAAACTCTACCGTGCCAAACTGAGCGCGTGCCCGACCGAAGAGGCTCTCATCCATTTACGCAAAGGGATTCGCTTGGATGACGGTATGACCGCTCCGGCGCGCATCCGGGTCATTGAAAAACTCAAAAAGAATGCCTGGGTGGAGATCGAGGTTCACGAGGGACGCAAGCGTGAAGTCCGGCGCATGTTCGAGGTGTTAGGATATTTCGTTGAAAAACTAATTCGTATTCGTATGGGGCCGATTTCGTTGGGCGCTTTGGCGCCAGGAGAGCTGCGCCCGCTCAGTCAAAGTGAGATTCAGTCACTCAAACGCGCTGTCGGGCTTTCGCAATCCAAGCTCGTCGGCTCGGCGACGCGCCGAGCGTAAAAAAAGGGCGGCTTTAATCGCCGCCCTTCGCACTTGCCCGCAAGACTATAGGTTAATGGCGCAGACCGCAGAACTCTTCGTAGTCGATGAGTTCGTGGATTGTCGGGTGGTCGCCGCACATGGGGCAGTTGGGATCGCGGCGCAGCTTGAGCGTATTGATTTCCATGGTGAGCGTATTGAAGTGCACCAAACGCCCAACCAGAGTCTCACCTTTATCCAGGATGATCTTGATCGCTTCCAACGCTTCGATCACGCCGATCAAACCCGGCAACACGCCTAAAACCCCGGCTTCGGCACAACTTGGCGCCATTTCGGCTGGGGGCGGTTCCGGATAGAGGCAGCGATAACATGGCCCTTTCCCCCGGTAGAAGACGGTTGCCTGCCCTTCGAATTGGAAGATGCTGCCATGCACATTGGGCTTACCAGCGAGTACGCAAGCGTCGTTGACCAAATATCGGGTCGGAAAGTTGTCACAGCCGTCAACCACCAAATCATAGTCTTTGATGATATCCATGATGTTTTCCGACGTCAGCTTGGCGTTATAGGGAATAACTTTCACATCCGGGTTCAGCGCTTCGAGAGTCTTCTTGGCGGATTCGACTTTCGGCGTGCCGACCCGGTCGTTGGAATGAAGTATTTGTCGCTGCAAATTGGAAATATCGACGACGTCATTGTCGATGATGCCCAAGGTGCCGACTCCGGCTGCGGCCAAGTAATACGCGGACGGTGATCCGAGACCGCCGGCGCCGACCATCAAGACCTTGGCTTGAAGCAACTTTGCCTGACCCGCTTCGCCGACTTCCGGGAGGAGAAAATGCCGGCTGTAGCGAATCAACTGCTCGGGGCTATACTGAAAATCTTGCACCCACTTGAAGCCGCCGTTCTTCCAGGCCGTATAACCGCCCGACATCGACGAGACATTCTGATAACCCATCTCTTTCATGGCCTTGGCCGCCAACAGCGAACGGACGCCGCCGGCACAGTAGGCGATGATCGGAGCATTCTTGTCGGGTATGGCAGTTTCGACTTTGATTTCGAGAAATCCGCGGGGCAACGGGAGCGCGCCTTCCAAATGTCCCTGGCGCCACTCGTCGCTTTCACGGACATCAAGTAGAACGTGAGATTTGCCGTTGTTCGTCAACAAATCGTTGACTTGCTGTGGCGCGATTTCAGGGACATCCTTACGCGCCTCGGCCATAATATCCTGAAAACTCTTGGCCATGTTTCCTCCTAGATAGACCTTATGAGTCTAAGTTATGCTTCGCCCTTAAGAATGTCAAGATAAGTGCGCCACGTAAAATGGCATCGATAAATTTTAGCGCAGAGATTAGCTGGAATCTTTCGTCCGCGTCAAGATCCAACAGGATGGGAACTACCGTTAATGACGGCCTGATTGAATCTGGCGCCGATTGCCGCGGCAGCTACCTTTCCCGGACGAAACCATTGGCTTCCAACTGTCTGGCGCAAGTTTCGACGGCAGCGGCGAGCACCGAAGGGTCGGCCCGGGAGGACCGGTCGCTCGCAGAGCAGGCGAGCGTCTGATTCGTTTCCGGGTTAACCATCTTGATCGATAGCGGCGCTGACGCGGAGCTACAGCTCGAGAGCAGCAGCAGAGCGCTACCAAGCCAGCTCAAGCGCAGTCTAAATCGTAATGCTCGCGACGGTTGTAGCTGCCAATGACCCACGTGTTCGGGCACGAAGTATTTGAATTTGCCGTGACGAAAAAATTTCATCGCTATTTGACCCGCCTTTGAGATTGATGGTAACAAATAGCAGAGCCGTCGACAAAACCAATTTCTATAGCGCCTCACGCGAGCTAGTCTTAGCTCATATCAGCGTCAGGCTGGATCAGGATTCCTGTGCCCAATCCGCCGACAGTTTTGCCCCGTAGTAGCTCAGGTACAAGCCCGCTGAAAAGTGAAAAGATTGATGAGGGCCGATTTTTTCTTGTGCGGGACGGTTAGAGGTAGGCCACTAGTTGATGAAATCCACCAGCCGTCCGTGATGCCGTGGCCATGTAGCTCTAGCAGATTGCGGCAGGTCCTTTTTTGGTAACTCCGATGATGAGTGAATAGCCTTTGCGGTGAATTACACGTGCCGTACCGAAGTCCACAGCAGTCCTTCACCAGTTAGCGTGACGTGACGGTGTAAATAAGAACGACCCAAACCTTATGAATCACCTTCTCACCGGAGTTACCGGCGGTCTTTGGCGCAAGAAAAATGCCACAGTAAAGTACGACGCGCTTTGTCGGTCTTTTCAGTTGCCGGAAGTATGAGTCGATTAACGGCTGGGGTGGATCGGAACAAATCGGTACTTTGCAAAACAGAATGGTGTTCAGGTCGAAGGGCAATGAAGGCTACAGTTTGGAATGAAAAGGAAGAGAGATAATGGAAACGCAAAGTCATCATCCGGACATCACGGCAATGCGTATCGAGCGGATCAGGATCACCGGCCCGATCAATGAGAGGAGTCAGTGCTTTGCCTGGCTTGACGAAAACGGCTTTGACATCAAACGATGCGGACCTTATACGGACAGCGAAATGCTCCCGGACTGCGATATGAAACGCTTCTTAATCGTGGCTGAAAAGAACGAGGGCGAAGCGATGGAATCAAAAGCCAGAGACTTGATGATGCTCGGTATTCAGATCAAGGGTTTGAACATCAAGTTCGGTCACGTCCTGTTAGTTCTGTCGGTGGTTATGCTCGTTTGGCTCGTAGTATTGACTAGTCAGCTGGCAAATTTGGAAAGACGACTCAACGCGTTTCAAGCTGCGACCGAGAAGCGGGCGGCCATATCCGCGGAAAAGTCGAGCGAGCAGACTAGGTTCAACAGGCCGCTTCAAGCGGGCTGAGTTGTCTAGCCTCCATGGGAGGCTATCACTTCGGAAACGCCAACCGTATTTCTCCTTATTTTGGGTTTAATTGATCGTTGTCATCGGAGGGAAACATACAAATTAGTTAGAGAAGCAGGCGGCGCACCGAGCGGTCAAATTATCCAGCTTCTGAAATCTTAGCTTTTCACAACTCGAAGCCGGGAGCGGCTCCTTACGGTTTTAATCGCTGCCCGGCACCGCTGTTCCGGGGTCGCCCATTCAGCGGGAATGCTCTTGGCGTATGTCATCTTGGACAACTCTTTGTTGTAGCCATTCAATAACCCGAGCTGTTTCATTCGCGGCTCTATCGCATAAGCATCGACAGGATTCGTGGAATAGTTGGGCACCTTGGCAGTCCGCAAACGCCCGAGCTTATCGGCTCTTTTGCCATAAAGAGTACCCTCGCGACGGCGTACGCTTTCCCATCCGAAAACCTCTCTAGCAACCACCGCATCGAGGTTTGTGCCGGCAGATATTTTTCTCTCAGTTCTGCCAGAAAAGTTTTTCGCCAGTCGAGGCATAAGTCGGAAAGTTCGCGGATGGTTCATTGCCGGCAAGGTCAGCCGGCTCGAACAACATTTTCACGCCGCATCTCAGGCAATCCTCCAGAATCGGTGTCTACAATCCTGGCAACGGTAAGGCCGCAATGCCGCGAAGCTCAGAACCTTCTCGAATAAATTCACAAGATGAGATCGTCGAACGTTCATACTGTCACAAAGAGGACACATTGGCGGCTGGCGATGGCTGGCCATGCCCCCAGATTAACGCCGAGAATTAACCGACTCAATGTCCTGCATTGAATTATAACGACGCGCCGTAGGGCTCGAAGGCGCGCTCTCTCGAATTCGAAGGATTGACCCCGAAAATGACTTCGATGTTGGGATCACCATGAAAATCTGTGCGCATTTAGGCCCAGCTTGGCACAGTTTGACACGCAGGGAAAAAAATATAACTGTAACTAGCTGAACTTTCTTGTGCCCCCGTAGCTCAGGTGGATAGAGCACAGGATTCCTAATCCTGGGGCCGCGTGTTCGAGTCACGCCGGGGGCAACCTTCCGCAGTTTCAAAATCTTAGATCGCTTTTTGAAATAGTTTCCGCGACATCGTTTCACCAAAAAACTGCCAGAAAACTGCCACGACGACAGGCGCAGTTTCTGGCGGGGGGCGACCGATGTGGGTTAGCGGGATGCAATGGTTTAGACTTTGTTATACATGTTGCCTCGGGAGGCAACATGACAATGGATGGCAATATTGCCCAAGTCTTAGCGAACATAATAGTTGGCGTCGTTGTTGGTTCAATTAGCGCCTGGGTAGCAGGTAGTTTGGGCGTTCGCCATGGAGTGGAACGAGCAAAACGAGAAAGAGCTTTCGACCGGCGACTCGACTGGTATGAG
>WNGA01006819.1_pt1 | contig 21311 bp, 17 predicted proteins | sample 5400061 | NCBI WGS metagenome assembly WNGA01 (sample SAMN13153366, study PRJNA577476) | soil metagenome | isolation source: 100 cm soil or saprolite under grassland replicate 2 | place: USA:California | collected 2016-06-15
CTTCCGAAGTTCGTGATACTTTGCGGCACCCTCTCACACGAACTTCGGAAGCAAGAGGGGCACTAGCAAGCATATGATTCTAGTGCCGCTTTTCGATTTGAAGTTCCTAAATGAGTTTGCCGCAGCCGGTGTAGGAACTTCAAATCGGCGGCACTAGGCAGGCACTCCGCCCCGGTCGACGCGGCCACGGTCACGTCCGCCCTGGCGCCACCGAAGCGGCTGAATGCGGCGACAGCGGGGCGGCGGTCCGTCCCGTCGTCTCCCGCGAGAGGACGCCAATGCTCGATACGGCGAAACGCCTGCTCGCGCCGTCCGCGCGCAGCGACGTGCCTCCGTTCATGGTGATGGACGTGATGGCGGCCGCGGCGCGCATCGAGGCCGCGGGCGGCCGGGTCATTCACATGGAGGTCGGCCAGCCCGCCGCCCCTGCGCCCTCGACCGCGATCGCGGCCGCGCAGCGGGCGCTCGCGACCGGCCGCTTGAGCTATACCGAGGCGCTCGGCATTCCCTCGCTGCGCGCCCGCATCGCGCAGCACTACGGCGACAGCCATGGCCTTGCGGTCGATCCCGGCCGAATCATCGTCACGACCGGCAGCTCGGCGGGATTCATCCTCGCCTTCCTGGCGATGTTCGAGCCCGGCGGCCGCGTGGCCATCGCCACGCCGGGATATCCGCCGTACCGCCACATCCTTACCGCGCTCGGTTGCGAGCCGGTGCCGATCGAAACGACCGCGCACACGCGCTGGGAGATCACCAGCGAAGCGCTGATCGCCGCGCATCGCGACAAGCCGCTTGACGGCGTGCTGGTCGCAAGCCCGGCCAATCCGACCGGCACCATGATCAAGGCCGGCGTGCTCGCCGAGCTCATCCGGGCGGCCGAAGGCGAGGGGATCCGCTTCATCTCCGACGAGATCTATCACGGCCTCGACTACGCCTTCGCGGCGGAAACTTCGGCACGGCTTTCCGGCAACGCGGTGATCATCAACTCCTTCTCGAAATATTTCTGCATGACCGGCTGGCGCATCGGCTGGATGGTGGTGCCGGAACCGCTCGTGCGCCCGATCGAGCGGCTGCAGCAGAACCTCGCGATTTCGGTGCCGACCCTGTCGCAGATCGCGGCGGAGGCCGCCTTTGCCGGGCGCGCCGAGATGGAGACGGTCAAGCACGGCTACGAGGAGAACCGCCGCATCCTGATCGAGGGCCTGCCCAAGGCCGGGCTCGACAAGTTCCTGCCCGTCGACGGCGCGTTCTATCTCTATGCCGACGTCTCGCGCTTCTCCAACGACAGCTTCGCCTTCGCCCAGCGCATGCTGGACGAGGCCGGCGTCGCGGCAACGCCCGGCGTCGACTTCGACCCCAAGCGCGGACACCACTTCATCCGCTTCTGCTATGCCGGCTCCGCGGCTGAAATGCACGAGGCGGTGGAGCGGATCGGGGCGTGGCTGCGGGCGGTTCGATAGAAACCTGATCGGTCCACGTCTTACAAATGCGAATCGATCAAAGACGTGGATGGCCGGGACAACCCTCGCCGCTGTGGCGGCTCGCTCGGCCATGACGGTTCCGATGTCTGAATTGGTAACCGCTGACATGCCGGTCGATGCGCCATTGATCGCCTATTGCGTCGGCGACGGAGCGCCCGAAGGAGATGTGTCGGCTCCGCCGGTCCCATGGTGGAGCGTCACCAAGACGTGCCTTGCGGCTTGCGCGCTCGTGCTTGTCGACCGCGGGCGACTTCTCCTCGACGCGCGATTGCCGGATCGCGCCTGCACCTTGCGGCAGCTGCTCCAGCATACAAGCGGGCTCGGCAGTTACACCGAACGGCCGGACTATCGCGCAGCGATCGAGCGCGGAGACGAGCCGTGGACGGACGCCGAATTGTCGGCGCGCGTGCGTCTCGACCCGTTTCTGTTCGAGCCGGGGCAGGGCTGGTCCTATTCGAACACCGGCTATTTTCTGATTCGCCGCCTGATCGAGCGCACAGCCGACGCCGATATCGACACGGCGCTGCGAACGCTCGTGCTCTCGCCGCTCGGCATCGGGGAGACGCGCATCGCGCGCGAGCCTGCCGATCTTGACGCCTGCGCGTGGGGCAATGCGGGCGGCTACCATCCCGGCTGGGTTTTCCACGGGCTCCTGATCGGCCCGCCCGCCGAAGCGGCGTTGTTCATGCATCGATTGCTGCGCGGCGATCTCCTCTCGCCGTCGCTGCGTGCCGCCATGCTCGCGCGTCGCGCTCTCGATGGGCCGCTCGGCGGGCGGCCGTGGCGGACCGCCGGGTACGGCCTCGGCGTGATGATGGACGTCGCCTCGCCGCTCGGAATGTGCGTCGGACACTCCGGTCAAGGTCATACGGTCGCGGCGACCTATCATTTCTTTGATCTCGATCCGCCGCGAACGGTTGCCGCGTTTGCGCCGACCACCGACCCGGCCGCGGTGGAACGGGCCGTGCTCGAAGCCGCCGCGCGGGGAAAATAGGAGGTTCAATGACTCTGCGACTTGGCGCGCGCGGCCGTGGAGTCCTCAGAACTCGACATCGAGCTCCAGCACCTCTTCCGGCTCGGCTTGCGCGGCGGCGATCCATTCCTGCATGTCGGGCATCGCCATGATGGTGTGGCAATAATCGGCGCAGTCCGCATCGAGCTTCACGTGATAGGTGAGAAAGCGCGTGACGACGGGCGCGTACATCGCATCGGCCGTGCACGGTCGCGCGCCGAACAGATAGGGACCCCGGTAGAGCGCGAGACATTCGTGCCAGATCGTGGCGATGCGGTCGATGTCGGCCTGGGCGCCGCCCCATACCTTGAAGCCGGGATAATGGCCCTTGAGGTTCATCGGCAGCGCCGAGCGCAGGTTGCTGAAACCGGAGTGCATCTCGCCCGAGATCGAGCGGCAGCGGGCGCGCGCGGCACGGTCCGCCGGTAGGAGCCCGGCATCGGGCTTGAGCTCGGCGAGGTATTCCGCGATGGCGAGCGTGTCCCAGATTTTGATGCCGTCGTGGTCGAGACAGGGGACGAGAAACGACGGCGAGAGCAGGAGCAGCTCCGCGCGCGTGGCGGGATCGTCGCTCGAGACCGGGCGTTCGTCGAATGGGAGCCCCGCCATCTTGCACAGCAACCAGCCGCGCAGCGACCAGGACCCATAGTTCTTGCTGTTGATGGTAAGCGTGGCCCGGGCCATGAGATCCCTCTGCGCGCCGAAGCGAATGGGAGCCAAAATCATGCAAAAACAGGAGTTTAGCCGCCCTTGCGAATGTCGGCTGTGCGCCTGCCGGCCCAACCGGGGCCGGTTTTCCCACCGCCAACGATCGTCACAATTATCTCGCAGCGCAATATGAATTGCACTACCCTTTGCCCGCGGTCGAGGTCGCGGGGGCGGATGCTTTACCAGGCCTATCAGGCTCATTCCGACTTCATGGTGCCGATACGCGCCTTGGCGGGTGTGATCGCCAGGGGCAGCGGTCTGCCTTTGGCGGGAATGGCCGACAATGAGTTCCTGCGCAATCTGACCGCGGCCTATGAGCTGATCGCGCGCGCCGGACTGACGCACGAGCGTCCGCCCTTCGGCATCGGCAAAACGACGGTCGGCAATCGCGAGGTCGAGGTGCGCGAAGAGGCGGCTTGCACCACGCCCTTCGGCACGCTGTTGCACTTCAAGAAGGACATCGACGCGCCTCAGCCGCGCGTGCTTCTGGCCGCGCCGCTGTCCGGCCATTTCGCCACGCTCCTGCGCAGCACCGTCGCCACCATGCTGCCCGAGCACGACGTCTACATTACCGATTGGCACAATGCGCGCGATATCGCGCTGTTGCACGGGCGCTTCGGCTTCGACGATTACATCGAGCACCTGATCCGTTTTCTCGAAGTGATCGGTCCGGGCGCGCATGTGATCGCGGTGTGCCAGCCCTGCGTCGCGGCGCTCATCGCGGTCGCCGTCATGGCCCAGGACGACAATCCCGCCCGGGCGGCCAGCATGTCCCTGATGGCAGGTCCGATCGACACGCGGGTCAATCCGACCCGGGTCAACGCACTGGCGCAGAGCAAGCCGATCGAATGGTTCGAGCAGAATCTGATCGCGACCGTGCCGATGCGCTATCCGGGCGCGTTTCGCCGCGTCTATCCGGGTTTCGTGCAGCTCTCCGCGTTCATGAGCATGAACATCGAGCGGCACGTGAACGCATATCGCGAGCTTTACCGCAACCTGGTCAACGGCGAGTACGACAAGGCGCAGGCGATCAAGCGGTTCTACGACGAGTATTTCGCGGTGCTCGATCTGACTGCCGAGTTCTATCTGGAGACCGTCCGTCTCGTGTTCCAGGAGCACGCGCTGCCGCTCGGCCGGCTCGCGTGGCGCGGCCGTCCGGTCGAGCCGCGCGCGATCGCGCGCACGATGCTGCTCACGGTCGAAGGCGAAAAGGACGACATCTGCGCGGTCGGCCAGACGCTCGCCGCCCACGACCTGTGCAGCGCCTTGCGCCCCTACCTCAAGCGTCATCACATGCAGGCGGGGGTCGGCCATTACGGCGTGTTCAGCGGCAAGCGCTGGGAGAACCAGATCTATCCGATCGTGAAGAACGTCATTCTGGCGAGCGACTGACGACCTGCGGCCCAACAGGCCTAATCCGGCCATTTCTCGGGCGGCCAATCGCGAGCGCCGTGGATCACGCGCAGGATGACGATGGCCTGGTCGCCTCGCGGCAAAGACTGGATGGCATAGGCGATGATGTAGGGCAGGCCGCGCATGACCTTTTCGTAAGTGCCGGCGACGCGGCCGGGACGGCCGAGGGGCATGATGCCGAGATCGTGTCCCGTCATTCTGATTGCTGCACTCACGCGTCTGGCCGCATCGGGATTGTCGGTGGCGATATAGTCCGCAATCTGCTTGACGTCATCGAGCGCGTCACGCGACCACAGAACCTCGCGCGTCATTTGCCTCTTCGCCGTGCGGCCCGCTCGATGACGGCATCGATCTCGGCCATGGCCTGCTCATGCGGTACGAGGCGGCCTGTTTTCATGTCCTCCAGCCCGCGCTTGATACCCTCGACGATCTCCAGCTCGTGCTCAACGTAGCGGGCGATGGCCTCGCCCGCGAGATAGGACTTCGTGCGGCTCGTTCGTTTTGCCAGACGGCCGAGCCGGTTCTTCACCTTGACCGGTAAGCGAACAGTCACCGTCGTGCTGGACGCCATTGAATGCCTCGCCTCATATGTACACAATGTGCATAATCTAGCACATGGCCAGATTTGGACAATCGCGGCACCAGACGTGACGGAGCCGGCCCGCGGTTCACCCTTGTGCCTTGAGCGACTTGTACATCTCCAACGCGTCGGCGGGTTTGAGGTTCTTGTGCACGACCGCGTGGACCGCGGCGATCATGGCCTTGGGCGCGTCGGACTGGAAGATGTTGCGTCCCATGTCGACGCCGGCCGCGCCTTGCTGGACGGCGTTGTAGGCCATGGTGAGCGCGTCGAGCTCGGCGAGCTTCTTGCCGCCAGCCATGACGATCGGCACCGGGCAGGAGGCGGTGACCGTCTCGAACCCCTCGTCCACGTAATAGGTCTTGACGTATTGCGCGCCGAGCTCGGCGATGATGCGGCAGGCGAGGCGGAAGTATTGCGCGTTGCGCACCATGTCCCGGCCGACGGCGGTGATGCCCATGACCGGGATGCCGTAGCGGAGCCCCGCATCCACCAGCCTGGTCATGTTGTGGACGGAGCGCGTCTCGAACTCGCCGCCGATGAACACCTGGATGCCGACGCCGGCGGCGTTGAGGCGGATGGCGTCCTCCATGTCCATGGCGATCTGCTCGTCGGAGAGCTCCTTGAGGATGCTCGGGCCGCCGCTGGCGCGCAGCACCATCGGCTTGGTCGACTGCGCCGGAATGACGGAACGCAGGATGCCGCGCGTGCAGAACAACGCGTCGCAGGACGGCAGCAGCGGCACGATGGAAAGATCGATGCGCTCGAGCCCCGTCGTCGGGCCCTGGAAGTAGCCGTGGTCGATCGCCAGCATCACGGTGCGGCCGCTGGCCGGGTCGAACACGCGCGCCAGGCGGTTCTTCATGCCCCAGTCGAGCTGGTGCGAGCCCTTGAGGAAAAAGCCCGGCGTCGTCTGCGGCTGGTCGGCGGCGTAGCGTTCGCCTTCTTTGTCGGCTTCGGGCATGCTTCACCTCATGCGTGTTGGGCGAGGGTCCAAAGGGATGGTAGGGTCGACCGGCCGGCTCGATCGGGCACGGTTGTCGTTCGTGAACGGAGGGAAGCGCTCATGCCAACAGGTCATGACCGTCGGGACTTCATCAAGAAGGGTCTTTTTCTCGCGGGGACAGCCGGTCTTCTGACGTCGGGATTGGCACCCATCGTCGCCCATGCCCAGACCGGGAGCAAGCCGGTGCGCAGGCCGGAGCGGTTCGACGACTCGTTCATGTTCGAAAGAAAGCCGTTCGCCTGGCCCGGCAACAAGACCCTTGCAGTCTGGATCGCTCCCAATGTGGAGGTCTGGAATTTCGATTCGCCCGTGGGCGTCGGCGTCTCTCCCAATATCGGCAACATCGTGCCGGACGTCATCAACTACGGCTGGCGCGAGTACGGCATGCGGGTGGGCTTATGGCGCATCGCCGACGTGTTGGACGCGGCCGGCATCAAGGCGACGGTGGCGCTGAACTCGGGCGTGTGCGAGGTCTTTCCCAAGGCCGTGGAAGAAATGAAGAAACGCGGCTGGGAGTTCATGGGCCACGGCACCAGCAACAGCGAAAGCCTGGCTCGCCTCGAGCTCGAGAAGGAGAAGGAGGTTATCCAGACCGTTCTCAAGACGATCGAGCAAGCAACGGGGCGACGACCGCGCGGGTGGCTGGGCGCCGGGCTCACTGAAACCAACAACACGCTCGACATTCTCGCGGAGGAGGGTGTGATCTATTGCGGCGATTGGAATGCCGACGATCAACCCTTTCCGATGAAGGTCAAGAAGGGGAAACTCTTTTCCATCCCCTACTGCATGGAGATCAACGACATCCCGCTGTTCCTTCGGAAGGGCTACACCGGGGAGCAATATTACCGGTCGGTGATCGACCAGTTCGAGACCCTCTACGCCGACAGCGCCAAGCAGCCGCGCGTCATGGGCATTCCGCTGCACCCGATGATCGTCGGCCAGCCTTTGCGCATCAAATATCTCGAGCGCGCGCTCGCCGAGATCAAGAAGCACGAGCGCGTGTGGTTCGCCACCGGGGCTGAGATCATCGACGCCTACCAGCGCGTCGTCTGATACTTCAGAAAAAGGCGAGGGTGCGGATCTCGATGCTCTCGCGCGGCCGCGCATTGGGCGGCGCGGTCGGGTCGTCGAAGGCGGTATGGGCGGTCCAGCGGGCGCGGCCGTCTTTGAGCGAATCGAACACCTTGAACACCAGCGCCTCGTCGCGCCGCATGCGCGGGAACCAGTACCACTGGTGCGCGGGATTGTAGGTGATGGCGTAGGTCTGGCCTTTGCGGTTGGGATAGATGCGCTCGGAGATGACGAAATCGTCGAACGCGACGCTGCGGGCGTCGCAGATGGCGAGCGGAAAGGTCTCGACCGGGTGCCGGATCGGCCGCCACACCTGAATGATGGCGAAACGGCGGGACAAAAGATCGTCCGCCTCGTCCGGCAAAAGGTCGCGCACGCGCTGCGGCCCCGACCATTCGGTATAGTCGTTATGCGCGCGGCGCACGACCTCGCGGATCTTGCGCGCCTCGCGCAGCGCGTCGTCGGCCGTGCGCAGCGTGTGATCGAATACGACGACGCGCTTGGCCCCGCTCTCGGCCTTCACCAGCGCTTCCATTTCCGGGTAATAGGCGCGCTTTATTTCGTCCTCGTTGAAGAAATCGGCGACCTTGGTGTCGTGGCGGATGAAACGAAAACCGTCGCGATCGAGCGCGAACTCCTGCACGTGCGGCCGTCCGTTGTGGATGACGACGCGCCGCGGGTCCTGCTCGCCACCGGTACGCACGTCGGTCGAGCCCGGCCCGCCGGTGTAGGTGAAGAGCTTGCTGCCGTTATCCACGATGTAGTTCACCGTCGCCTCGATCGTGTCGGGGGCGGTGTCGAGCTCGGCAACTTGAGACATGGAAAACTCCCTTATGTCCGGCCGCAATCTAGGGCCCTCACTCGATCAAGTGAAGCGGTCATCACCGGCACGTGAAGCGGCCCCGCGCCTTATTCGATCACCTCGTCGGCGCGGGCGGTGAGGCCGGGCGGGACTTCGAGACCGAGCGCCTTGGCGGTCTTGAGCTTGGAGCTCATCTGCCTCACCAAGCTGAAGACCCGTGCCAGGGCGGTGCGAGACATGCCATATCGCCCGCCGTGCTATCGCAGCGCCGCCGCGATATTGCCGCCGTCGACGGTGGTGACGTCGGCCGTCGTCTTGAGCGCCAGCGCCTGGGCAAGGAACGCCTGCGCGACGTCCTCGGCCGTCACCTCGCGCTGGAGCAGGTTGCCGGCCATGTACTCCTTCTCGTTCAAGCCCCGCGCCTTGGCGCGTTCGGCGATCATCTCCGGCGTCAGCAGCCCCGAGCGGATGCGGTCGGCGTTGACCGCGTTGGCGCGGATGCCGGCGGCGCCGTAGTCGAGCGCGTACTGGCGCACCAGGAACAGCGTCGCCGCCTTGGGCAAGCCATAAGGCCCGAAGCGCGGTCCCGGATTGATCGCCTGCTTGGAGACGTTGAACAGGAGGCACCCGCCGGTGCCTTGCGCCCGCATCACCTTCACTGCGCTCTGCGCGACGCGCTGGTGGCCGTAGAAGTTGATCTCGAAGCTCTGCCTGAGCACCGCCTCCTCGACTTCGCCGATCAGGCCCATCAAGGCGGTGCCGGCGTTGGAGACGGCGATGTCGACGCCGCCGAAGGTCTCGACCACCCGCACGAACGCCGCGCGCACCGAAGCGGGATCGGTGACGTCGCATTTCACCGCCAGCGCCGCACCACCGATCTCCTTGGCCTGGGCGAACGCGGCCTTCTCATCGATGTCGAGCAGCGCCACCTCGGCGCCCGCCACGGAAAATGCGCGCGCCGTTGCCGCGCCGATCGCGCCGCCGGCGCCGGTGATCACGGCGATCTGGCCCGCCAGCGGCGGCTCGCCTTCCTGGCCGAGCTTTGCCTGCTGCAGCGGCCAGTACTCGCACTTGAACATGTCCCACTCGCCGATCGATTCGAACCGGCCGATCGCCTCGGCGTCGGTGATGGTCTTGGCCGCACTCTCGGCGAGGTCCGCGGCGACGCGCGCGTCCCGTTTGCTGCGCCCCGCCCCGATCAGGCCGAGGCCGGGGACGAGGATCACGCGCGGGAGCGGATCGAGCGGCCGCTTCTTGGGGTCGCAACGCTCGTTGTTGCGGGCGAAGTAGGCCCGATACTTGTCGACGTAGGCGCGCGCGGCGTCGTGTACCTCGCGCCTGAAGTCGTTGAGCTTGCCGTCTTCCGGCGGCGGGACGACCAGCGGCCAGTTCTTGGTCCGGATGATGTGATCGGACGTCACCACGCCGGCCTGGCTGTAGCGCATCACCTCGGCGCCGTTGACGAAGTTGAGGATCGCGGAGCTGGTGCGAAAATCGAAGATGAGGCGCCGCCATGCGCCTTCGTGCACCGGATCCTTCAGGCTGCAGGCGCCGCGCAGGATCGGCGCGATCTCGGAATAAGCCGCGATCCGCTCCGGCAGCGGGCGCGCCACGAACACCGCGTTGCGGCGGCGCGTGAGCCGCTCCTCGGCGAGCGAAACCATCTCGATCATGCGCTCGTAGGCTTCGCGCGCGCTGGCGCCGAAGGTGAAGATCCCGTGCTTCCCCAGGATCAGCCCGTCGACGTCGCGTTGCGCCTCGTACACCTCGGCCGCCTTCTTGGCGAGGTCGAAGCCCGGCATCAGGTAGGGCACGAAGCCCATGCGTCCGTCGTAGACCTCGGCGGCAATCTCCGCGCCGTTGGGCTGGTCGATCAGACTCAAGACCGCGTTCGAATGAGTGTGGTCGACGAAGGCGTGCGGGACGAACGCGTGCAAGAGGCTCTCGACCGACGGGTTCGGCGCCATCGGATCGAGGAGGCTGGCGCGCTGGATGCGGACCATGTCTTCGTCGGAGAGGGTATCGAGCGCGCGCAATTTGCGCAGCGCCGCGAGCCGGACGGCGGGCAGGCCGGCGGGCTCGATCCTGGCCATGTCCCAGCCGCTGCCCTTGACGCACAGGACCTCGGTCTCCTCGCCCAGCAGGTCCGGCATGCGGGTCTTTACCGAGGTATTGCCGCCGCCATGCAGGACCAGCTGCGGATCCTGCCCCAACAGCCGGGTGGTGTAGACCCGCAGCGCCAGATCGCTGCCGATGCCGAGCTTGCCATAGCGATCGACGGCGGCCTGCGCATCGCTATCGACCCAGCGGCTCTTCATTCGCTCCCCCAACCGGAAGCTCTCGCCGGTCGCGAGCTTCGCACACGCCCAACACGGCGGAGAGTCATTTCAGCGCTTGTCGGCCATGCTGCGGCGCGACCACCAGCCGGTGCGCCGCGGCTGGCCGGCTTCCTCCGGCACTTCCGGAACCGACTCGATCGGGGCGCTGGCTTGCGGCGTCGACGCCGGGGGCGAAGCGACCGGGGCTTCGCCCGACCCGATCACGAAGGGCGCCGGCTCGCGCACCGTCGAGCGCCGGCGAGGAGCCTCGGCATCCGGCGGCTGCACCACCGGCGAGATCGGCACCGGCGCGACCGGCTCCGCAGGGGTCGCCTCGGGCGGCTCGGGCTGCGTTGCGGGCGGCGGAAGGGACCCGAATTCCTCCGATGCTGGCTCGCGCGGCGCGGCCGGCTCCGCCGGACGATCGAAGTCGGCGACGGCGCTCGTCAGCTCGGGCTCGACCGACGCCGCGTCGGGCGAGAAGGCCTCGCCTTCGCGTCGGTTGCGTCGTCCGCCGCGCCGTCCGCGGCGCCGGCGGCGGCGCTCGCTCTCGCCGCGCGTCTCCGCGCTCGTTTCGCGCGCCTCTCCGGGTGCGGTTTCCTCGGCTTCTTCGACCTCGTCGGCGCCTGCATCCGCGTCGTCCGCGATGTGCTCAACACCGTGTTCGGCGGCGGTTTCGTGCGTGAACTCGCCGCCCTCGCGTTCTTCGCCGCCACGCCTCCGCCGCCGCCGCCGGCGTCGCCTCGGTTCGCCGCCGTCGCTTTCGGCCTCGGCTTCCGATTCGCCGGACGCTTCCTCGGCCGCTTCTTCCTCTTCTTCCTCCTCCTCCTCCTCCTCGACCTGGACCGGAGCGCTGGCCGGCTGCACGGCGATGGCCTTGGCCGCCTCGATCGAGTGCACCTGCTCGCCCCGATCGATCACGAACGGCTGCTGACCGGAAATCGTCGGGTCGGAATTGATGGTGATGGTGATGCGGAAGCGCGTCTCGAGATCGCGCAGATGCGCGCGCTTGTGGTTCAGCACGTAGAGCGCAACCTCGGCTCTCGTCCGCACGATGAGATTGTGGGTGGCGCCCTTGATCAGCATCTCCTCGAGCGAGCGCAGGAGCTGCAGCGTGACCGAGGCGACCGAGCGCACGTGGCCGGTGCCGCCGCACAGAGTGCACTTCTCGGTCGAGCTTTCCAGCACGCTGGTGCGGATGCGCTGGCGCGACATCTCCAGAAGGCCGAAATGCGAGATTCGCCCCACCTGAATGCGGGCGCGATCGTGCTTGAGGCTCTCCTTCAGGCGACGCTCGACCGAGCGGTTGTTGCGCTTCTCGTCCATGTCGATGAAATCGATGACGATCAGCCCGGCGAGATCGCGCAGTCTCAGCTGGCGGGCGATCTCGTCGGCGGCCTCGATGTTGGTCTTGAGCGCGGTGTCTTCGATGTGATGCTCGCGCGTCGCGCGTCCCGAATTGACGTCGATCGCGACCAGAGCCTCGGCCTGGTTGAGCACGATGTAGCCGCCCGACTTGAGCTGGACCACCGGCGAGAACATGGCATCGAGCTGGCTCTCGATGCCGTTGCGGGTAAAGATCGGCTGAGTGTCCTGGTATGGCTTCACGTTCTTCGCATGGCTCGGCATGAGCGTGCGCATGAAGTCCTTGGCCTCGCGGTAGGCGTCGTCGCCCGCCACGGTCACATCGTCGATGTCCTTGTTGTAGAGGTCGCGGATCGAACGCTTGATCAGCGAGCCTTCCTCGTAGACGAGGGTCGGCGCGGTCGATTTCAGCGTCAGGTCGCGCACCTGCTCCCACATCCGGAGCAGGTACTCGAAATCGCGCTTGATCTCGGCCTTGGTGCGGTTGGCGCCGGCGGTGCGCAGGATCACGCCCATTCCGTCCGGGACTTCGAGATCCTGAGCGACATCCTTCAGCCGCTTGCGGTCGAGCGCGTTGGTGATCTTGCGGCTGATGCCTCCCCCCCGCGCCGTGTTCGGCATCAACACCGCGTAGCGGCCGGCGAGCGAGAGATACGTGGTGAGCGCCGCGCCCTTGGTCCCGCGCTCTTCCTTCACCACCTGCACCAGCATGATCTGCCGCCGCTTGATCACCTCCTGGATCTTGTACTGGCGGCGAATGCGGGGCATCCGCTCGGTCGCCTCGTCGAGCGCATCGTCGCCGCCGACGGATTCGACCACCTCCTCGTCATCGCCGTTCTCATCCACCCCGTTGCCGTTACCGTGCTCGGCCGCGGCGTGCTCGCCCTCGCGGTTCTCCGGCTCGGGCAGTTCCGGCACAAGATCGGCCTCGACGTGCGGGGGCTCGGCGCTTTCCCCGCCCGGCTCGGACCGCGCCTCGACCGGCGTCTCATCCGCATCGGCGCCGGAAGGTTCGATCGCGTCGTGGGCCGCAGCCACGCCCTCCGGGGATTCGGCTTGCGGCGCGGCGCCGTGCTCCTCGCTCGCTGCCGGGGCGGCTTCGGCGCCGGCAGGCGTTTCGCCGATTTGCTCCGCGTCACCGAGAGCCGGTTCGGCCGTCGTCTCCGCAGCCTGCTGGTCGGGCTCGGTGCCTTCCGTTGGCGCGATCGGTTCGCTGCGAATCCGTTCGCGCCGGCGCTGGGCGCCGCGGCCGCGCCGGCGGCCGGCGCGGCGTTCCACCTCGTCGTCGGCCTCGCGCTGGGCGCGCTCTTCCTCCTCGATCAGCGCCTGCCGGTCGGCCACCGGGATCTGGTAATAGTCGGGATGGATTTCGCTGAAGGCGAGGAAGCCGTGGCGGTTGCCGCCGTACTCGACGAAGGCAGCCTGCAGCGACGGCTCGACGCGCGTTACCTTGGCGAGATAGATGTTGCCGCGCAGCTGGCGGCGGTTCGCCGATTCGAAGTCGAATTCCTCGACGCGGTTGCCGCGCAGGACGACCACCCGGGTTTCCTCCGGATGGGTCGCGTCGATGAGCATCTTGTTGGCCATTGATGAATCTCTTTGCGGGGCTCCGGGCCAAGCCCGCTCGCGCTCAAGGCAGCGTCTGCGGACGGCGCCGCACGGGGCGCGCCGGAGAGGTTGGAGGGACGGGTCACGGCGTCATGCGCGGGCGCGAAGGACGGCAGCGCCGCGGGATTGCCGCGGCGACGTTCTGTTCGTTCCTTCATCTGCGCCTTGAACATGGTCTGGCGACCCGAAGCATGATGGCAGCGCCAAGCGCCGCCGGATTCTCTTTGCTCACGGCATCCGAGCGGGCTGGCGCCCGCACGAGTTCCGGTCATCCGTCCAGGAGGCATCGGCTTCGGCCCGCCCGCGCGCCGCAAGGGCGCATCGGGGGCGGCCACCTCACCGCCCGCCCGCTTGGTTCCTACTGAAGCGAGTCGCGGCGGACGTGCCGGATGCCAAATACGGCAACACCGGAACATGAAACCGTCAGCGCACCTTTCTTACGGTGCCGAATCGGCATTGGCAAGCGAAGGTTCAAACTCGAAGATATGATCTGTGGGCGAATAGCGTCAGTCCCCTGAATTTCGCGCTCGCCGTTTTGCGGCATCCCGGAATGTCGTTGCGGCCGATGCTTCGCCGTTGCGGTTTTTTCGCTCTCATACCTCTTGTGCATCGCAATAAGAATATTGCAATGCAATATAGCCGTGCCAAAGGGCCCACCAGGAGCGGTCAAGCCGAATTGATCGGTAGGCAACGAATACAGCAAGGATGGCGCAATAGGCTCTGGTCGATTGCGCCATCTTGCCGGACGAGGAATTGCACGCTACCGGGCGAGCGCGCGTTCCAGCGCCTCGATCCTGCGCTGTTGCTGTTGGATCACCGCGACGAGATCGGCGACGATTCCCTGCGTCTTGACGGTATACGGCTCGCCGTCGCGTAAGCCCACCAGCGCCGGGTCGACCGCCGCCACGTCTTCCGCGATCAGCCAGTGCTCCGGCACATCCGGCGTTGCCCTGTATGAGCCCACCTGGGGGCGCAGCGCCATGACATTTGCCAGCGCCACGCCGGGCGCCAAGTCCCCCGCGACATGTTTGAATTGCCGGGAGGAGACAAGGCACGACAGGTTCCCGTTGGCGTCGCTGACGATTCCCGAACTGCAGTTCGCAACTCCCTCGAGGCGAACGGTCGAGGTCGTGTGCAATCGTGCGGTCGGCGCGGCTGTCCCCACGCCGACATTACCGGCGGTATCGACGGTCATTCGTGCCGCGCTGTTGTTGGTAAAGAAGTTCAAAGGATGATTGCTCGACGTTCCCAACCAGCCGCCGATATTGACGCCGCTGCCGACGAACGTGACGAGATGAACGGTGCCATCGGTGTGCTCGAGCCCGTTCACATTCGAAGCCGTCTGAACGCTGAGCTTGTTGGCCGGGCTCGCCGTCCCGATGCCGACATTGCCGACGGCGTTGATGTCGATGCTGCTGGTCGGGGCGCCGGGCCGGATGCGGAACGGCAGGCGGCTGCCGCCCGTCACGTCGCGGACGAAGAAGTTCGCCTCGTTGCCGGCAATGTCCCAGGTCTGCGCCGTGAAGCCGCTGCTGGCATCCTGTTCCAGGCGATGCGCCGGCGTATCGCCTGTGCGCAGGTGAAAATCGAGCAGCGGGGTGGCGGTACGCAGACCGACCCGGCCGCTCGCATCGACGAAGATCGCGTTGGCCGGCGCCCCGGCGGTGACCCTGAAAAGCTGCCGTCCCGCCGTCGAATCTTCGATAGCGAAGAAGCTCGCCCCGCCGCTCGCCGAATCGTTCGCGATCAGCCGCCAGTCGTTTTTCGGAAAGCCAGTCGAGACGCTCGTGTCGTTGAAGAAGATCCGCAAGTTGTTTTCCTTGAGGATCAGCGTGTCGAAGCCGAAGCTCTCGTTGTTGACGCAATCGAGCCCGGTGCAGGTGCTGCCCTGAACGATGAGATCGTCGGCAATGACGAAATCCGCCGCCGCTTTTCCACCGACGAGCGTCGCGCCCAGGAAAACGGCTGCAACATGCACGCTCGGAAGCCTGATGAGGTTCATCATGTGGGAGCCCCTTTACTTTTGCCTGCGCTGCTCTTCGCGTGCGTTCGGGTCGGATTTGACGATCGTTCCGTTCTGAACCTGGAACGTTCCGCTGGTGGATACGCCCTTGCGCGGCTCCGACGCCGTGCGGGAGTCGCGGCCGTCATCGAGCGGCGTTCTGGTCTTCACCTTTTCGTCGGTGGCCGCGGTCAGCTGATACGTGTACGCGCCGTCTTCGACGGCGCCGAACCGGCGCAGGTCGACCGCGGGCGCGCCGCTGCGCGAAAAGGCGCTCGCGTGGAAACCGTTGGGCCCGGAAACGGTCAGCGTGACGTTGCTGACCGCACCCTTGAGCTCGAACGCGACGCCGGTCTCGGTGAATCGCTGATCGGCGGTCAGGTCGTCCGCCAGACAGGCGCTCGAAAGCCCGAGCGCAAGTCCCGCTGCCAAGCCGAATGCTGCTGGTTTCATCATCCCGCATCTCCTCCTTCGGTGCTCGCCCTTGCCCGGGCCGGGTCCTCGCCGCGCGAGGAGCAGTGCGCACACGGCGCTCACCACTTGTGATAGTGTAATCCAATCCGCGTGACGCGCCAGCGTCAAGTGTGCCGTTGGGGCGGCAAGGCGCCGCGCACTTGCACCCGACGGGTTACGCGCTAGTGCCCCGTTTCCGAAGTTCGTGATACATTGCGGCACTCTCTCACACGAACTTCGGAAACAAAGGGGCACTAGCAAGTATATGATTCTAGTGCCGCTTTTCGATTTGAAGTTCCTAAACGAACTTGCCGGTACCCGCCATTGCTGACCCGCACCAACGGAGAGCGCTTTGTCGGCCCGCACCGGATCGATGCGCGACCGCATGGCCATGTACAACGCCAATGCGCTGAAGATCGGCGTTTTCGGCGCGAACTGCTCCTCCGGCCGCGCGGCCACCAAGGTGCCGGAGCGCTGGTCGGCGAGCTGGCCCGACTGTCTGAGCCTTGCCCGCTTGGCGGACGAGGCGGGCATCGACTTCATGCTGCCGATCGGCCGCTGGAAGGGCTATGGCGGCGACACCGATTTCCACGGCACGACGCTCGAGACCGTGACGGCGGCCGCCGGCCTGCTGGCGGCGACCGAGCGCATCACCGTGTTCGGCACCGTGCACGCGCCCCTGTTCCATCCCCTGATCGCGGCCAAGGCATTCGTGACGGCCGACCACATCGGCGAAGGCCGCTTCGGCCTCAACCTCGTCGCCGGTTGGAACGAGGGCGAGTTCGAGATGTTCGGAGTGAGGCAGCGCGACCACGCGGCGCGCTACGCGTTCGCCCAGGAGTGGCTCGACGCCGTCAAGCGGGCCTGGGCCGAGCCGGGCGCGTTCGACGTCGCCGGCCAATTTCTCATGCTGACGGGCGTGCGCGCCGAGCCCAAACCGTACGGCAATACGCGGCCGATCATCATGAACGCCGGATCGTCGGCGACCGGCCAAGCCTTCGCCCTGCGCAACTGCGATGCGTTCTTCACCGCGACCGCGGCCTCGCGCATGTCGCTCGAGGGGAGCGCGAGGAAGGTGCAGGAGGTCAAGAGCGAGGCCCGCAGGCTCGGCCGCGACATCGAAGTCTATACGGTCGGCCAGGTGATCTGCCGGCCGAGCCAGACGGAGGCGGAGGACTACTACCGCCATGCCATCATCGAGAACGCGGACTGGGGCGCGGTCGAAGGCATGCTGGCGCTGAAAAACATCACGCCGCAGACGGTCTCGCCGGAAGACTATGCGGCCAAGCGGCAGTATTTTGCGGCCAACGCCATCGGCGGCTATCCGTTCGTCGGGACGCCCGATCGGGTGGCGGAAGAACTCGCCGACATCAGCCGGGCCGGCGTGCGCGGGATTGCGGTCTCGTTCGTCAATTATCTCGACGAGCTGCCGTTTTTTTGCGACGCGGTGCTGCCGCGGCTGGCGCGGATGGGTTTGCGCGAGACGCGTTGATCCGTCGCTTTGACGGCCGCCACTCATCGCCGGCGTTACGCAACGGCCACACCCGAACAAAGATCGTCGCGCAAGCGTTAAGTACCAATTAACCACCCCGGCCTAATCGAGTATGAGGAGAGCGGGGCGAGGGCATTCCTGATGGTCCGGGCAGAAGGTTGGCGGCTCGCTGTGCTCGCGGTCGGGCTCCTGTTGGGCGCCGGCGCGGCCGCAGCCGCTGAACGCGTACCCGGACCCCCCGAAGGCCTCCCCATCGCCACCGATGCCCGGCTGGGAGGCGACGAGACCCGCACCCGCTTCATCGTCGACATCTCCAAGAACATCCACATCACCGCCTTCACGCTGGCCGACCCCTACCGCGTGGTGATCGACGTTCCGCAGATGGTCTTCCAGTTTCCGGGAAAGACCGGCGAGAGCGCGCGCGGCCTGGTCAAGGCGTTCCGTTACGGGCTGGTCATGCCGGGCGGCTCCCGCATCGTGCTCGACACCAAGGGACCGGTGCGCATCGACAAGGCCTTCATGCTGGATGCGATCGACAGCCAACCGGCCCGCATCGTCCTCGATCTCGTGGCGGTGGATCGGGAAACCTTCCTGCGCACGCTCGCGGTCGAAAACCGGACCCGCCGCCCGGCGGAGCCCAGGAAGGCCGACCGCGACACCGGCGCCAAAACGGCGGACCAGCGGCCCTTGGTGATGCTCGATCCCGGCCATGGCGGCATCGACAACGGCACCGTCGCGCCGAGCGGCGAGAACGAGAAGGCGATCGTCTTGGATTTCGCCCTCATGCTGCGCGACAAGCTGGAAAAGACCGGCAAGTACCGGGTCGCCATGACGCGCTCGGACGACCGCTTCGTCGCGCTCGCCGACCGGGTGCGCCTGGCGCGCGCGCAGGCTGCGGCGCTGTTCATCTCGATCCACGCCGATGCGCTCGCCAAGCACGAGGGCGAGGCGCGCGGGGCCGCCGTGTACACGTTGTCGGAGACCGCCTCGGATGCGGAGGCCGCGCGGCTGGCGGAAGCGGAGAACAAGGCCGACGTGATCGCCGGCGTCGATCTTTCCGCCGAGGCCGACGACGTGGCCGATATCCTGATCGACCTCGCGCAGCGCGAGACCAAGCATTTCTCCGTCCAGTTCGCCAAGACGCTGGTCGGCGAGATCAGGTTGAGCGCGCGGCTCCACAAGCATCCGCTCAAGTCGGCCGGCTTCCGCGTGCTCAAGGCTCCCGACGTCCCCTCGGTCCTCATCGAGCTCGGCTACGTCACCAGCCGCCAGGACCTCAAGCTGCTCACCTCGGAGTCCTGGCGCGCGCGGGCGACGGATTCGATCGTCCAGGCGGTGCACACGTTTTTCACCCCGCGGCTCGCCGGCCAAGACCCGGTTTCCGGCGCCAACTAGGACCAATCGACAATTATCCCGTGGCCGCGACGCTGGCGATTTTGGCCGATCCGGCAGGAGCCGATCGAAGGCCGTACCGGGGAGTACGGCCGAGATCGGCGACGAACCGGGCGGCCAAAAGCGCCGCGTCCCTTCGGGTTGCGGCGAAAATGGCCGGCAGGTTCGTCGAAAGGCTCGACCGTATTGCCGATACGCTCATCGCCTTTCTCCTGCCTGCCGGCCATTTTCGCTCGCAACGCGGCTCACGCGATAATTGTCGATTGGTCCTAGGATGGCTGTTGACGCGCCGGCCTCAGTTTGACCACAAAACGAGGCGAGGAAGCCGAACGGTACTGCGCGCCAGCCCGTTCATTGTTACAGTGGAACTTGGAGGCCGTTCGGGAATTCAAAATCGGCAGCAGCTCAGGCCATGGAAGGTCCAAACGGTCTCTTGATGCCAAGGATGTGCGCCGGTAAGGGGAAACGCGCCACGACGCTCGTCGGCGCCGGGGCGGGATTGCCGCGATGAAGCTGTTGCTGCGGTTCTTCGGCTGGATGTTCGCGGCGGGGACGGTGCTGTTCCTCGTCGGCATCGCCGCGGCGGCCGGACTGCTCTGGCACTTCTCCAAGGATCTGCCCGACTATTCCCAGCTTCAGGACTACGAGCCGCCGGTGATGACGCGGGTGCACGCGAGCAACGGTGCGCTGGTGGCCGAATACGCCAAGGAGCGGCGGCTCTACGTTCCCATCCAGGCTATCCCCAAGCTCGTCATCAACGCGTTCCTCGCGGCCGAGGACAAGAATTTCTACGACCACGGCGGTCTCGACTTCTCCGGCATCGCGCGCGCCGGGATGCTCTACCTCCAGAACATGGGAACGAACCGACGCCCGCAAGGCGCTTCGACCATAACCCAGCAAGTAGCGAAGAACTTTCTCCTGACCAACGAGGTGTCGTTCGACCGCAAGATCAAGGAGGCGCTGCTCGCGCTGAAGATCGAGCGGACCTATTCCAAGGACAAGATTCTCGAGCTTTACGTGAACGAGATCTATCTCGGCCTCGGCGCCTACGGCGTCGCGGCCGCATCGCTCATCTATTTCGACAAGTCGGTGCACGAGCTGACCCTGGCCGAGGCGGCCTATCTCGCCGCGCTCCCGAAGGCGCCCAGCAACCTGCATCCGTTCCGCCAGCGCGACCGCGCCGTCGAGCGGCGCAATTACGTCATCGACCGCATGGTCGAGGATCGCCACGTCACCCCGCAGGAAGGCGAGAAGGCGAAGAAGGAGCCGCTCAACGTCACGCCGCGGCCGACCGGCGCGCACGTCTTCGCGGCCGAATATTTCGCCGAAGAGGTGCGCCGCGACCTGTTCGAGAAGTACGGCGAGAAGAAGCTCTACGAGGGCGGGCTGTCGGTGCGGACCACCCTCGACCCGAAGCTGCAGGTGATCGCGCGCAAGGCGCTCACCGACGGCCTGGTGAAATTCGACGAGGCGCAGGGCTATCGCGGGCCGGTCGCCAAGATCGACATCAGCGGCGACTGGGGCGTCAAGCTGGCGGAAGTGAAGGGGTTGTCCGATATCGCGCCCTGGCGCCTCGCCGTGGTCCTGGAGAGCAGCGATCAGTCGGCGCGCGTCGGCCTGCAGCCCGCGCGCGAGCTGGGCGGCGCGGTCACCAAGGAGCGCCAGATCGGCATCGTGCCGGTCGAGGCGGTCAAGTGGGCAAGACCGGCGACCGGAAACGAGCGCTTCAAGGCGATCACCCGCGTCTCCCAGGTGCTGCACCCCGGCGACGTGGTGTATGTCGAGCCGCTCAACAAGGATCTGAACACGCATCGGCTGCGCCAGGTGCCCGAGGTCTCGGGCGCCATTGCCGTCATGGACCCGTCGACCGGCCGGGTGCTCGCGCTGGTGGGCGGCTTCTCGTTCGACCAGAGCCAGTTCAACCGCGCCACCCAGGCGCTGCGCCAGCCCGGATCCTCGTTCAAGCCGTTCGTCTATGCCGCCGCGCTCGACAACGGTTACACGCCCTCGACCGTGGTGATGGACGCGCCGATCTCGATCGACATGGGGCCGGGCGGCGGCGTGTGGACGCCGGAGAACTATTCCCGCAAGTTCTACGGCCCGCAGACCCTGCGCTTCGGTCTCGAGCAGTCGCGCAACGTGATGACGGTGCGGCTCGCCCAGGACGTCGGCATGCCGCTGATCGGCGAATACGCCAAGCGCTTCGGCGTCTATGACGATCTGCCGAACTACATCTCGTACTCCCTCGGCGCCGGCGAGACGACGGTGCTGCGGATGACCACCGCCTATTCGATGTTCGCCAACGGCGGAAGGCGCATCAAGCCGACGCTGATCGACCGCATCCAGGATCGCTACGGCCACACCATCTATCGCCACGACCAGCGCGAATGCCGCGCCTGCGACGGCGACAAGTGGAGGAACCAGCCCGAGCCTACGCTGGTGGACAAGCGCGAGCAGGTGCTCGACTCGATGACCGCCTACCAGATCACCTCGATGCTCCTGGGCGTGGTCGAGCGCGGCACCGCCACCGTGGTCAGGGAAGTCGGCAAGCCGGTCGCCGGCAAGACCGGCACCACCAACGACGAGAAGGACGCCTGGTTCATCGGCT
>WNGA01004194.1_pt1 | contig 21307 bp, 18 predicted proteins | sample 5400061 | NCBI WGS metagenome assembly WNGA01 (sample SAMN13153366, study PRJNA577476) | soil metagenome | isolation source: 100 cm soil or saprolite under grassland replicate 2 | place: USA:California | collected 2016-06-15
GACATGCTCGCCTCCCTCCGCCGTGCCCTCCTGCACGCCCAATATCCGCACGGTCACCCCCACCAGCACACCCTCGACCTATTCCCAGACGCCCTGCTCACCCAGCTCCACCCCGCCGCATAACCCCGAAACACGAGTTCAGAGCCAGCGGCGAGCTCGAGGAGCCGCTTTGGAACCGGCCCCTTGTCGACGAGAAGCACCTGATCAGTCTCCTCACGCTGCTGGAACGCTTCCAGGAGATGAAAGCCATATCGCCCAACGCCACCTAAACCGCCCTCTGGCGAGTTCCGGAGTGCCTGCTGGAGGCCCCGCACATCAACGGCAACACGTGGTCGTCGCTCTGGACGGACTGCGGTCCGAGGCTTCACCAGATCAATTTCCTCCCGCGAGCAGATCGAGGTCATCGCCGGCGAACTGGCCATGACTCATGCGATGCCGTGATCGCGCGGCCCCCTGTTGGGTCGGAGCACGAACAGCACCTTGTTGCTGAACAGCTCCTCCTCCGGGTAGGCGGCGAGGTCTCGTGCGACGTCGCCGGTCAGAAATTCCTGTCCGAGATTAGGAAGCAAGACTCGTTCCTCTGCGATCGTGAAGTCTCGGGAGAAGAGCTGACGGTACTCCGATCGACGAAGTTCGTTGAGCGATGTTCGGTGGGAAGCGCCGCGCACGCAGATGCTCCCACGGCGCGCTCTTCCGCTTCTGCGCGGGATCGAGCACGGCGGGGTAATTCCATTCAGACAGATGACCCCCCAGGATCCCAGTGAAGATGTTCGGCCGAATCAGCGCCAGGCCATCCGGCTTCAGCCATCTCGCCATCCTTGGGACCAGTGGCTCCAGAGAAGGTCGAGCGATATGTTCAAAAACGTCCTCGGAGAAGACGAGGTCGAAGTGATCGTCTGGAAGATCCAAGGTCGCCGCGTCCGACACCAGGAAACGTGATCTGTCAACGCGCAGTACGCATCCCTTCTGAGACAGCACTCCGGCAAGCGCCGACCTTTCCCTCTTGTCAAACAATGCGCGACGAAAAACCGACTTCGCCGCGCGTTCCAGGCCGTTCCTCCGCAGCACCGCGGGGATCTCCTGCCACCTTCCTGACAGCAGCGGCACCTCGGCATCGACACCCGAGGCGTCCACACCCATGCTGATGAGGGCGATCAGCCGCCAGGGGCGGGCGCCGTAGCCGATCTCGAAGACGCGCGCACCTGTGAGGCGTCGGCCGGTGTGCTCTCGCAGCAGGCCGTCGTATTCCTCGAACTGGCTGAACATGGTCGCGAATCGAGGCGGAGCGTGGCGCCCGGCGACATAGGTGCGGAGAAGCCGCAAGTGCTCTGTGGTTTTGCGCAGGACGGAGACGTCCGCTGTCGAGGGGGAGAACTTCACCTCCCGCCGCCGCCGCCGGTGTGGGACGCGTGGGTCGGGTCGTCTCGGGCCAACTGCTCGCTGATCCAGGCGTAGGTGACGGCGAGGCCCTCCTCGAGGCTGACCCGCGGCTCCCAGCCGAGCACGGAGCGCATGACGCTGATGTCGGCGTTGCGGCCGCGCACACCCTGGGGCTTGCTGAGGTCGTGGCACTTCTTGACCCGCTTGCCGGCGATGGCGGCCACCATGTCGACCAGCTGGTTGATCGTGACCATCCGGTCCTGGCCGAGGTTGACGGGATCGTGGTGGTCGGACTGCAGCAGGCGGTAGATGCCCTCCACGCAGTCGCTCACGTAGCAATAGGAGCGGGTCTGCTCGCCGTCGCCCCAGACCTCGATCTCGTCGCCGTCGGCGGCCAGCGCGATCTTGCGGCAGATGGCGGCGGGGGACTTCTCGCGCCCGCCGTCGTAGGCGCCGAGCGGGCCGAAGATGTTGTGGAAGCGGACCGCGTAGGTCTTGAGGCCGTAGTCCTGGTGGTGGTGGCGGCACAGCCGCTCGGTCATGAGCTTCTCCCAGCCGTAGCCGTCCTCGGCGTCGGCGGGGTAGGCGTCGTCCTCCCTGAGCGGCGCGACGTTCGGCGTGTTCTGCATGTAGCCGGGATAGACGCAGGCCGACGAGGTGTACAGGAAGCGGCTCACGCCGGCCTCGCGCGCCGCCTCCAGCATGTGGGTGTCGATCAGCGTGTTGTCGCGGACGATCTGGGCCTTGTTGGCCTCGATGAAGCCGATCCCGCCCATGTTGGCCGCCAGATGGTAGACGTGGTCCACGCCCCTGACCGCCTCCGCGCAGCTCTCGCGACGGCGCAGGTCGAGGATGCGGAACTCGCTGGCCGGCGACGGCCCGTACACGGGGTGCCTGATGTCCGCGCCCCGGACGAGGTAGCCCTTGCCGACGAGGTAGCGGGTGAGGTGGTGACCGATGAAGCCACCGGCACCAGTGACCAGGACGGTCGATTGCTGCCCCACTGGACCTCCTCGAGGTTTGTCCGAAATGCTCGTTCATCTTGAACGTGACGAACATCTCGAATCTTACCTCGCGTGGAGGCTCGCGTCAGCGAAGGTGGGGAGCCGGATGCCGCTCGCGCGGAGCGACCACGGGGCCGGGGTGCCGGACCCCCGCCACCAGCCGTCCACGGACCCGCCGCAACCTGACCGGCGGCAGCCACCACCAGGTCAGCCAGCCGAGCACGGCGCCGTAGACCCAGTGGCCGGCCATCGCTCCCGCCGCCGTCACGGGCGTGAGCGGGAAGAAGTGCGTCTGCGCCTGCGGCGCGAAGTACAGCAGGGCGAACAGGCCAGAGCAGATCATCGTGCCGTAGACGATGCCTGGGCGGACCCCGCGCCACGGGATCATGGCGAACGCCATCCCCATCCCGCCGCCGTTGCCCATGAAGCGCCACAGGTAGCCCCAGACGAAGTTGGCGTGCGGGTCGGCGAGCGCCAGGCGGCCGATGGTCGGGATGGGGTCGCCCCACAGACCGACCTGGACCAGGCTGAGCCTGAGCCCGTCGTAGATGATCGTGGCGACGATCCCCGACAGCCAGCCGACCAGCGCCCTGCGACCCCACTGCGGGTGGCGCATGCCGGTGAGCACCGCGCAGGCCACGGCCGGGACCACCACGAGGCTGGCGCTGAACGGCAGCGGCACGGCCTCGGCGTAGGCCGCGCCCAGCGAGGTGATCGCCGCGAAGCCCAGGGCCATGAAGAACAGCCGCGGCCACAGCGACGGGAACCTCCCGCGCAGGCTGGGCGTCAGCAGCAGCCGCGCGTCCTCCATCACGGCGGTGCGGCCGGCGAGTGTCATGTCCCGCGCCCAGTCCCGCCGTTCGTGCCGCCCACGCTGGCCCACCTCGCCGGCGTGGGTTCTCATCGCGCTCATCGTGGCTCCACCTCAGGTACCGGACTCGACGGCCACATGGGAACTCCTCTGCGCGACCGCCGATTCCCAGTCCGGCACGGATCCCGGGCGAGGGAGCCGCGCCGCCTGCGGCATACTGGTGTCGATCGCGGGTGGCAACCCCCTCGACCAGCAGAGGATGGAACGATCGACAGCAAGCGTCCCGGTTCGTCGCGGTGGCTGGTCGACGGCATGAACCTGATCGGCTCCCGGCCCGACCGCTGGTGGAACGACCCCGACCGGGCGGTGCGGCGGCTCATCGGGGAGCTGGACCGCTACGCCCGCGCCACGGGCGAGGACGTCACGGTGGTGTTCGACCACCAGCCCCCGGACGTCCCCTCCGGCGCGCACGGCACGGCCCAGGTGGCCTTCGCCTCCCGGCGCGGGCGGGATGCCGCCGACCACGAGATCGTCCGGATGGTGGCGGAGCACCCGGCCCCGGGGTCCCTCACGGTGGTGACGTCGGACCGGCGACTGGTTGAGCGGGTCCGGGAGCTGGGCGCCCAGGTGGCGTCGTCGGGCTCGTTCCGGCGCCGGCTGGACGAGGTGCCCGCGGGTGCGCGCGACGAGGGCGGGCCGCCCGTATGATCGGGGTGACCAGGCCCGGGAGGGGCCGCGTCGACCGGCGGGCGGCTGGAGGATGCGGGCCAGGATCTGCGTGGAGGGGATCGTGCAGGGCGTGGGGTTCCGGCCCTTCGTCCATGCGCTGGCGACCCGGCTCGGCCTCGCCGGGCTCGTCGGCAACGACAGCGGCGGCGTATTCGCCGAGGTGGAGGGGACGCCGGCCGCGGTCGCCGAGTTCCGCGCCGCGCTGGAGCGCGAGGCGCCGCCGCTTGCGCTGATCGAGCGGGTCAGCGCCGAGGAGATCCCGCCCCTTGGCGAGGCCGGCTTCGCCATCGCGTCGAGCGTGGCGGACGGCGAGCGCCAGGCGCTGGTCTCGCCCGACTCCGCGACCTGCCAGGACTGCCTGCGGGAGCTGCGCGAGCCGGCCGACCGCCGCTACCGCTACCCGTTCGTCAACTGCACCAACTGCGGGCCTCGCTTCACGATCGTACGGGACGTGCCCTACGACCGGCCCTTCACCACCATGGCGCCCTTCGCGATGTGTCCGGCGTGCGCTCGGGAGTACCACGACCCGGCGGACCGTCGCTTCCACGCCCAGCCGGTGTGCTGCCCCGCGTGCGGGCCGGCGCTGCGGCTGACCGGGCGCGACGGTGGGCCCATCCCGGAGGCGGACGCCGACCCGATCGTCGGGGCGGCGGAGCTGCTTCGCGCCGGACGGGTGGTGGCGGTCAAAGGGCTCGGCGGCTACCACCTCGCCGCCGACGCGAGCTCGGCGGCGGCTGTGGGCGCGCTGCGCTCGCGCAAGCACCGCGAGGACAAGCCGTTCGCGGTCATGGTCGCCGACCTGACGGCGGCGCGGCGGCTCGCCGCCGTCGACGACGTCGAAGCGCGCCTGCTCAGCAGCCCCCGGCGGCCGATCGTGCTGCTGGCGCGGCGCCCGGACGCCGCGGTCGCCGGGCCGGTGGCGCCTGGCAACCGCCGCCTCGGGCTGATGCTGCCCTACACGCCGTTGCACCACCTGCTGGCCGCCGAGCTGGGCAGGCCGTTCGTGCTCACCAGCGGAAACGTCTCCGACGAGCCGATCGCCTATCGCGACGAGGAGGCGCTCGAGCGGCTGTCGTCGATCGCGGACGCGTTCCTGGTGCACGACCGGCCGATCCACATCCGCACCGACGACTCGGTGAGCCGCGCCTTCCGCGGCGGTGAGCTGCCGCTGCGCCGTTCGCGCGGGCACGTGCCGCAGCCGCTGCCGCTGCCGTGGAGCCTCCGCCGCCCCGTGCTGGCCTGCGGCGCCGAGCTGAAGAGCACCTTCTGCCTGGCCAAGGGGCGCCGGGCGTTCGTCTCCCACCACATCGGCGACCTGGAGAACTACGAGACGCTGCGATCGTTCCGCGAAGGCGTCGAGCATTTCCGGCGGCTGTTCGACATCGCTCCCGAGCTGGTCGCCCACGACCTGCACCCCGAATACCTTTCCACCAAGTACGCAGGCGACCTGGACGGCGTTGAGCTGCTCGGCGTCCAGCACCATCACGCGCACGTGGCCTCCTGCCTCGCCGACAACGGCGAGGAGGGCCCGGTCATCGGCGTGGCGTTCGATGGGCTCGGCTATGGCGGCGACGGCACTATCTGGGGTGGGGAGCTGCTCGTCGCCGATCTGGCCGGCTTCGAGCGGGCCGGCCTCATCGAGCCGGTGCGGCTACCCGGCGGCGCCGCCGCGATCCGGGAGCCGTGGCGGATGGCGGCGGCCCACCTCGTTGCCGCGTTCGACGGCGCGGCGCCCGAGCACCTGGAGGTGGTCAGGCGCAACGCCGCCCGCTGGCAGCGGGTCGTCGAGGTGGCCACGGCGGGAGTCAACTCGCCGCTGACGTCCAGCGCCGGCCGGCTGTTCGACGCGGTGGCGGCGATCCTCGGCGTGCGGGACGCGATCAACTACGAGGGCCAGGCCGCCGTCGAGCTGGAGCAGCTCGCGGACCCGGCGGAGCGGGGCGCCTACCGCGCCGGCATCGCGGCAGGGCCGCCGCTGCGGCTGCAGGGCGGCGACCTGATCCGCGCGGTCGTGGAGGACCTCGGCCGGGGTGTCGACCCGGCCGCCATCGCCGCTCGCTTCCATCGTGGCCTGGCCGCAGCCATCGCCGCGGGCTGCACGCTGCTGCGCGAGGCGAGCGGCCTCGAGGTGGTGGCGCTCTCAGGCGGGGTGTTCCAGAACCTGCTGCTGCTGCGGGAGGCCGTGGGGCTGCTGGAGCGGCGCGGCTTCCGGGTCCTGCTGCACCGCAGGGTGCCGCCCAACGACGGTGGCATCAGCCTGGGGCAGGTGGCCGTCGCCGGCGCCGCCGACCGCGGCTGCCGGGCTACGGCGTGAAGGCCTCGTGGCGCTCGGTCTGCGAGCCGCCGGGCGTCGGACCGCCCGCGGGGATGTAGATCGTCCCGTCCAGCACGGCCGCGCCGATGCCGTGCCGCGCGGTCGGCATGGGCGCGAAGCTCGCCCACGCATCCGCGCGCGCGTCGTAGCCCTCGTTCTGCTCGAAGGTGCCGCTGGGCTGCTCGCCGCCGAAGACGAAGACGCGCCCGCCCACCGCGGCCGCGGCGATGCCACTGCGCGGGGTCGGCAGCGGCGCCCGCTCCCGCCACGAGTCCGTGGCGGGGTCGTACTCCTGGTTCATCTCGAGGTTGCGGGCCAAGCTGCCGGCGCGGCCGCCGATCGCGTAGATACGGCCGCCCAGCACCGTCACGCCCAGGTGGTCGCGCGGGGTCGGCATCGCCGCCAGCCCGCGCCAGCGGTCCGAGGTCGGGTCGTAGACCTCGTTGGCGCCCACGTCGCCGCCGCTCACCCCGCCGATCGCATAGAGCCTGCCGCCCACGACCGCCACCCCGAGCGCGGCGCGCGCGGTCGGCATCGGCGCCCGCTCGCGCCAGGCGTCCCTTGCGGGGTCGTACTCGAGGAGCCGCGCGGTAGGCTGGCCGCCGGGATCGGCGTAGCCGCCCACCACATAGAGCTTGCCGCCGATCCCGGCCACCCCGGGATGGTGGACCCCGCGCGGCAGCGGCGCGCGGGCACGCCAGCGGTCGGTCGCCGGGTCGTACTCCTCATTGACGTTGGTTCCGCCGAAACCACCCACCACGTAGACGCGGTCGCCGACCGCGGCCACCCCGACCTCGCTGCGGGGGGTGGGGATCGGCGCCCTTGTCACCCAGCGCCCGCCGTGGGAGCTGGTGGCGACGGGCGTGCCGCGCTCGGACGGCCCTGGGTCGGCGTCGCAGGCCGCTCCCGCCAGTGCCAGCACGCAGGCCGCCAGAGCCGCCCGCGCCGCCACAATCCGTGCCGGCGTCGACGACTCCCGTCGGTTGATGGAGCGCCACATAGCAGCCAATCGGAGTCATCCTTGCCGGACGACGACCATTGCGGGTCAGGCGGGCGGCTGCGTGGCCTCCTTGTTGAGGCCGCGCAAGGTGAACGCGCCGAAGATCTCGGTGAACCCGTGGATCAGCGCGTAGAACCCGACCAGGTTGACAAACACCAGCAGCGACCGGCCCGGATAGCCAGCCGCCCACGCACCCAGCAGGAACTCGGCCACACCCAGCAGCAGCACCGTCCACCACCAGTCACCCTTGGGCCCGGCCAACGAGACGACCACGTGCACGATGCCCATGATCACCAGGTACCAGCTCAGCACCACCGCCAGCACGAACAGGGTGATGCCCGGCCAGATGAACGCCACCACCCCGGCGATGACCGACATGATCCCGGCCAGGGCGTACAGCCACTTCCAGCTCGGCGCGCGGACCGCGGCCAGCAGCTCGGCGACCCCGCCGAGCAGGAAGGTGACGCCGGCCAGCACGGCAAGGGCCAGCAGACTGCCGACGCGGTAGGACAGCACGAACATGCCGAACAGCACCCAGACGATGCCGACCAGCAGCAGCAGCCACCAGGCTCGTCCCAGCTCGCGGGCGGCCGCGCGCCTCTCAGGGCCGGTCATCGCGCCGGTCGAGAAGTCCGAGACGTCGCTCATCATGACCTCCTACCTTGTGAGAACACGGTGATGCCACGTGGCATCACTCGGCGAGTCCGTGGTAATTGTGAACTTGCGGCCCACATCTGTCGTCACCCACCTCGGATGATCTTCGCCACGACCTGGGTGGGGCCGAGGATGCGCCAGGCGAAGGCGTTCAGTCATGCGAACGCGGCGCGTCGACTCACGACGCGCCGCGTTCGACCGAGCCAATGCCCAGGTCGAGATCGACGTCGCCACCTTCACCCAATGGGTGGGAGCCAACGCCCCCGCACGACGTCACCCCTGGAGCACCGCCAGGCGCTCCCGGTACTCCTGCTCGTCGATCTCGCCGCGGGCGTAGCGCTCGGCGAGGACCTGCTCGGCCGAGCTGGTCGGAGGCGCCCCCGTCGCGCGGCGGCGCAGCAGGTACACGCCACCGGCGATCACGGCCATCCAGAAGACCAGCCACGCCAGCCCGATCCAGGGTCCAAAGCCCCCGGACCCATCTCCCCACCAGGTGTGTCCAAACCATGCCAACATGTCGTCTCCGCCTTTCATCGTTGCGGTCGGTTGCTGGCCGATCCGTCTCCCAGATGGTGGCGCGACGGAGGGTCGCCCGTCGTCGGACAGCGGGAGGCTTTGCGCCTACACCGTGGGGAGCAGCCGGGGCGCTGCGGGTATCCGCGCGCGGTACGATCAGGGCGGGCACGTGACCGACCGTGACGGTGCAGGCGGTCTCCAAGCACCTGAAGGTCCTGGAGCGTGCCGGCCTCATCACGCGCGCTCCACGCCACCTCGCCTGCGGACCAGGAGCAGGGTGGCGAGCGCGCCCAGGAAGGCGACGAGCGCGGCGACGAGGAAGGCGAGCCGGAACCCGTTGACGAGCTGAGCGGGCGTGGGGTCGCTCGCGCCGGTCAGGGCGGAGGTGCGGGCGGCGACGGTGACCAGCGCGGCGATTCCCAGGGCTGTGCCGATCTGAGCGGCCGTGTTCAGCAGCCCGGACGCCAGCCCCTGCGCGTCGCCGGCCGCCGCCGCGGTGCCGGTGGCGGTGGCGGCCACCGACGCGCAGGTCAGCCCCAATCCGGCGAGGACCACGCCCGTCATCAGCCAGGGCAGGCCCCCCTGGCCACGGGTCGGGATCCGGGACAGCACCAGCATCGCGGTGATGACCGTGACCATGCCCCAGGCCATCGTGGCCCGTGCCCGGAGCTTGGCGGTGAGCCATGCGCCGATGAACGACCCGGCGACGGCGGCCAGGCTGAACGGCAGCAGCGCGAGTCCGGTGGCGGTCGGGGGGTAGCCGAGCGCCTCCTGCAGGTACAGGGTGCCGAGCACGCCGGCGGGGCTCGTCACGGCGGTGAGCGTGAAGGCCGCCAGGTTGGCGCCGACGAGCTCGCGGGATCGGAGCACGCCGTGGGGAACGATGGGGTCGGCCATCCTGCCCTCGACCAGCCAGAAGCCGGCCAGCAGGGCGGCTGCCAAGGCGAGCGTCCCGAGCGTGCGTGCGGCGGCGAACCCGGCTTCCCCGGCGCGGGTGAAGCCGTACACCAGCAGAACAAGGCCGGTGGTGCCGGTGATCGCGCCCACCACGTCCAGCCGTCGTGCGGCGGCCTGGTCGCGGCGCTCGACGAGCAGCACGGGTGTCAACGCCAGACCCAACACGCCCACGGGGACGTTGACCCAGAACACCCAGTGCCAGCCGAGCGTGCCGGTCAGCACGCCGCCCAGGAAGAACCCGGTGACGCCGCCTCCCGCCGCCGCGGCCGTCCAGACGCCCAGTGCGCGGGTGCGCTCGGGGCCGTCGGGGAAGGTGGTGGTGAGCAGCGACAGTGCCGCGGGGACGGCGACGGCCGCCCCCAGCCCCTGGAGGGCGCGGGCGCCCACGAGCACCGCCGGGGAACCGGCCAGGCCGCAGGCCAGCGAGGCCACCGTGCACACCGCGAGCCCGCCGGCAAACAGCCGCCGGCGGCCGTACAGGTCGGCGGCGCGGCCGGCCAGCAGCAGAAAGCCCCCGAAGCACAACGCATAGATGCTCGCCACCCAGTGGAGATCCTGCTCAGCCAGGCCGAGGTCGCGCCCGATGGCGGGCAGGGCGACGATGACGATGGTGACGCCGAGCACGTCGACGAACTGCGCCACGCACAACAGGGCCAGCGCCGCCCACCGGCGGCCGCCGCGGGTGCCCATGCCTTGGAGAGCTGCGCGGGCCATCGTGCCTCCCTGCTATGGTTGATCGATTCACCTTGAGGGTTACCCCGTGATGGTTGATCGATTCACCACACCCCAGGATCGTCCCGCGCGGGACGGGGCATGGAGGAGCCGAGGTGGCCACGCTGAAGGACGTCGCCGCCGCCGCGGGTGTCTCCCGCACCACCGTGTCCAACGCCTACAACCGACCCGGCAAGCTCTCCGCGGCCGTACGCGCACGCATCCTCGCCGTCGCCCAGGAACTGGGCTACCCGGGTCCCGACCCGGTCGCCCGGGGCCTGCGCACCGGCCGGATCGGCACGCTCGGAGTCCTGCTGGCCGAGGCATTGGCGTTCGCGTTCGACGATCCGGCGGCGGTCCTGCTGCTGCGCGGGGTCGCCGAGGTCGGCCAGCTGGCCGACATGGGCCTCAGCCTGCTGCCGGCACCACCCGAGCGGCCCACCGGCGCGGCCACGGTCACCCAGGCCGTCACCCGGGCGGCGGTGGACGGCTTCCTGGTCTACCACCTGCCCGATGACCACCCCAGCATCCCGGCGCTTCTCGGCCGCCGGCTGCCGACCGTGGTCGTCGACGGCCCCAGGCTCCAGGGCGTCCCCTTGGTCGGCGTCGACGACCACGGCGGCGCGCGCCAAGCCGCGCAGCACCTGCTCGCCCTCGGCCACCGCCGCATCGGCGTGCTGGTCGACCGGATCGCCGCGGACGCCTACCGCGGCCCAGTCGACCACCAGCGGCGCGGCGCGTCCGGGTTCCGGGCCGCGCAGCTGCGGCTGGGCGGCTACGCGGACGCGCTGCGGGCCGCGGGCCTGGCCTGGGAGACGACACCGATCCAGGAGTGCGGCATCCCCAACCGGGCCAGCGGCCGCGCGGGCGCGGCGGCCCTGCTCGACCGAGTGCCCGAGCTCACGGCGATCCTGGCCACCACCGACCTGCTCGCCCAGGGCGCCATCCAGGCGGCGCACGAGCGCGGTCTGCCGACCCCCGCGGCGCTGTCGGTCGTCGGCTTCGACGACCTGCCCGACACCGCCAGCACCGACCTGACCACGGTGCACCAGCCCTTGGCCGAAAAGGGCCGGATCGCCGCGCGCCTGCTGCTTCAAGCCCTGGACAGCCCCCTCATCCCCGCCAGCCGCATCGAGCTCCCGACCCGGCTGGTCATGCGCGGCTCGACCGCTCCGCCGCTCACCAAGCGGTGAGCGGCACCGGCTGGCCACGCGCGCGGGCCAGTGTCGCGGAGGTGGCGGGACCGTTCAGCCTTGCGGAGGCAGCCTCCGTCGGCTAAACCCATGTTCTGACGAGACCGGGCATCCGCCGGAAGCGGTGCAGGGGATGGGATCGTGGCGGCCTTCGATGACGGCGAGCGCATGCTGGACGGCTTGCTCCAGGCCAGCCACAGGTGCGCGCTTGACGAGTTGCCGGGCCTGGTCGCCGAGTACGGCGCCGCCGCCGGCCTTCACGACGCGGTCATCTACCTTGCGGACCGGAGGAGGGAGGTGCTGCGACCGCTGCGAGGCGCCGCCGCCGCTGGCGGTGAGGTCGTGGGCGAGCTGGGGGTGGACTCCACCTTGGCCGGCCGGGCGTTTCGCGACGTGGCGATGATGCGGGCGCGCATCGAGCCGGCCTCCGGTGAGCCGGCGGTCCAGGCGGGTGGGCAGATCGCGCTGGGGGACCACTGGCTGTGGGTGCCGGTGCTCGACGGCACCGAACGCCTCGGGGTCCTCGGCATGCGAGTCCAAGCCGTGGAGGAGGTGGTGCTGGCGCGCGCCAGGGGATTGGCATCTCTGGTCGCGCTGCTGGTGATGAGCAAGCAGGCCTACAGCGACACCTACGCCCGCTTGATCCGTACCGAGGCAATGAGCCTGGCCGCGGAGATGCAGTGGACGCTGATGCCGCCACTGACCTTCGCCAACGAGGCCGTCGTGATCAGCGCCGCGTTGGAGCCGGCCTATGAGGTCGCCGGGGATGCCATCGACTATGCCCTGGTCGGGCGGGTGGCGCATCTGTCGATCTTCGACGCGATGGGCCACGACTTGTCCGCGGGGCTGACCGCCAGCATCGCCGTCGGCGGCTGCCGCAACAACCGGCGTCAGGGAGCCGGTCTGGTCGAGACCAGCGAAGCGATCGACGCTGCGATCGGCGACCAGTTCGAGCGGACGCGGTTCGCCACTGGCGTACTTGCCGACCTGGACACCCACACCGGGTTGCTGAGCTGGGTCGACCGGGGCCATCCCCCGCCGCTGCTCATTCGTCAAGGCCGGTGGATCACCACGCTCGAGTGCCAGCCGGCGCCCCCGATGGGCTTGGGATTGGGGATCGCGCCGGTGCTGTGCCAGGACCAGCTCGAGCCCGGCGACAGGCTCCTGCTGTACACCGACGGTGTCACCGAGGCGCGCAGCCCCCGCGGGGAGCGGCGATTTGGGCTGGACCGCTTCGCGGATTTCATCATCCGCGCCGAGGCCGACGGCATGTCCGCGCCGGAGACCCTGCGCCGGCTGGTCCAGACGATCCTCACCTACCACAACGGGAATCTGCACGATGACGCCGCTGTGCTGCTGGTCGAATGGCGCTCGGGCGCGGATCGGCGGCTCATGCTGTAGTAGCGCGGCGTGCTTCACCGTGCGGTGCCTCGGCTGCTGGCCGAACTTGCCGTGGTGTTCTCGTCCTGGCCTCGGGCTAGGAGATGAGCGCCTTGGCCAGCTGCCGCCACTGCTGGACCGGGAGGGAGCCCGGCGGATCTGCGCTCAACACGCTCAGCGCGACCTGGTCAGCCCCGGCGCGCAGGTGCTCCACGATCCGCGCGGCGACCACGTCCAGATCGCCCCAGGCCACCACGGCGTCGACCAGCCGATCGGACACCTCCGCGATCTCCTCCTCGACGAAACCCATGCGGCGCAGGTTGGCCGCGTAGCCGGAGCCGGCGCCCGCGGTCATGAAGCCAAGCGGCCCACGCGCAAGCGCTCTGGCCCGCTCCGAGTCTGAGTCGACGATGACGAACTGCCCCACAACCAGCGCGGCGTCCTCGCCCAGCAGCGAACGCGCACGCGCGGTGTAGTCCGGCGTGACCAGCAGGGGGTACGCGCCGGCCGCGCGCTCACGAGCCAGTCGGAGCATGCGAGGCCCGAGCGCCGCCAGGACGCGTGCGGCCGCCGGCACGGTGGGGGGCACGGTGTCGAGCGCATCCAGGTAGCTGGTCAGCGTCTGCAGCGGCCTGGCGCCATGCGCGCCGCCCAGTCCCACGATGAACCGACCCGGATGCGTCGCTTCGATCTCGGCATACCAGGCGGCCACGTCCGCAGCGTCGAACTGGTCGACCGAGATGACCCCGCCGGCGATCTGCACGTTGCGCGTCGCGGCGACGACGTTTCGGACCTGCTCGAGACCGTTGATGGACGGGCCGGCCAGCCAGATCGTCGCATAGCCCAGCTCCTCCAGCACGGTTGCCGCGTCCAGGAAGACGTCTCCGTCCCCAGGACGCCCCACCACCACGCCGATAGGGCCCAGCGCGAGCTTTTGCATGTGCGTCTCCTCCACACGCGCGGCCGCGCCGGTCGCGGCGACCATCAGCGGCAACACGGCCTTCGATGCCCTTGTTCCGGCTCCCCCGGCCTTGATCGTGATCGCGGGAGCTGTCGACCCATCCGCTGGGTCCAACCGTCGACCATAAGGGCCTTGGGCTCGCCGCTTTACAACCTTTGCCGCTGGAAGCACGCCCGGCGGGAGTCGGGTGGCTGGCCCGGGTCGTTGAGTCAGCGGCTTTGGATCTTGACGCGGTAGGTGCCGGTGGCGTCGCCGGCGCCGTGGACGATGAGCTGGTAGCGCCCAGCCTGCCGCAGGGTGAGCACCCTCTGGTCCCGCCCCTGCCTGGGATCGGGGTCGAGGTTGTTACATGAGCAAGTCGTCGACGATCGCCTCGTTGCCGAAGGTCTGGTCGTTGGGTGCGAGCAGGGTCCAGAGCAGGCTTCCGCCAACGCACTCCTGGACGTCGAGGAAGACCTCCTGGCCATTGCGGGCGGTGAAGGTGTAGCGGTTGACCGCGCCGGCGGTCTTGATCTCCCCGCGCACCGACAGGAGCGGGTTGCGGGGCTCACCGCCAGGGATGAGCAGGAACAACAGCACGATGACCAGTGTCACGGCCGCCGCGCCGGCGCCCAGCAGCAGGTGCCGTCGGCGCAGCAACGGCGCTTGCTCGAAGACGGCCGTGGCCTCCCACCTGCGCCCTCCCGTGCCGTCGGCCTGCACCTGCACCCTGTGCCGCCGCACCACACCGGTCAGCGGGCGGGGCGGGGAGATGCGCACGTCGGCGATCGCCGCGGTGTCCCGCTCCCAGCACCAGGTGATCTGGCTCGACGCGCCCCTCGACCCCTGCTTCGGGCGCCTGGGCGCGCAGCGCCAGGTCGAGCGTGGTGGTGCCGTCGTTTGTTGCCGTCGCCACCAGGCGGCCCGTCCGGCCGCCCCGTACCAGCGGCGGCCCAAGGGTGAGCGCCAACCGCTCGACCACAGTGGGCCGGTTGGGGTTTTGCGCGATGCACAGGGTGCCCTGGACATCGGAGAAGATCCCGGGGCTCTGGTTGGGGGTTGCCTGGCGGACCTTTTCGAAGACGTAGTCGTACAGATCGTCCACCGAGATCCGCCCGTCGCCGTCGCGGTCCGCCTCGCCCGTCTGGAGCCCTGCACGACGGCTGCGGTGAACACCGACGGCTGCCCGCTCTCGGAGGTGAGCTGCCCCGCTTCGAAGGCGTACTCCATCGCACTGGACGCCGTGATGACCACGCGGCCACGGCCTTGGAACCGCTCCTTGAGCTCAACGCTCTCGCCGCCCCGCGTGGCGAACCCGCGAGCGAACGCGCCGCTGTAGCAGCAGTCCAGCAGCAGCACGATCTGCCTGGAGCGGCTGTTGCCCATCTGCTCGTTGACGAACCTCGACGAGATCCCCGAGGCGGCAAGCCGCTGCAGTCTGGTGTCCTTGGCGGCAAAGTACAGCCGGCCATCCTGGTCCTTCACACCATGACACGACAGGTACAGCACCAGCAGATCGTCAGGCTTGCGCTCCGCGAAGAAGCCCTCGATCTCCTCTTCCACCATCTGGCCGGGCTGGTTCACCAGCGTGCGCACGTCAAAGCCACCGATCGCCGGATCCGCCAGCACACGCGTGAGCGCTTCCACATCGTGGCTCGGAGTCCGCAACCGCCCAAACGCCGGGTCGCCGTACTCTGCCGTCGCGACCAGCAACGCCGCTCTGCTGCTTGTCAACGGAATCACCGACCAGCGTGACGGTTCAGCCACACCTTGATGAGCTGGTCCTGGCGGCGTGAGGAGATCCCGCTGACCACCGGGGGTGCCTGCCCTTCCGGCATCGGCGCAACCGCGTCGACGTCAAGCTCTCGCAGTGCCCGGCGAAGCTGCCCGGTCAGCTCGGCGATCTCTTCGGCGTCAGCGTCCTCGGCATCGACCCGGACCCGGAGTTCTGTCGTCTCGCCCACTGAGGCCTCCCCGGCCGGGTCTCTTCCGTTCGGAAGGTCGGCGGGCCCGGCCGTACACGCGAATCGTACGCAGCGCTGATGCTGGTGAGGAGTGGCTATTTCCCCCGAGCGTTGTCAAGCGCGGGTTCCGCGAATGTCGGGGTCGACCAGGGCATCCAACGCCACAAGCAGGCCCGGGTCGGTCATGGTTCGCCGCTTGGGCCCTGCGGCTGCTTGCCAGCAGCCAGGTGAGGAGCGTCGTGCAAGACCGGGTCTTGGTTGGGTGCGCTCGTCTTGGACGGTCTCCTGGCGCTGGCTGCGAGGCGCGCCGCTGGCAAGCTCATCGTGGCGGTCGGCGGCACCGAGCGAGCCGGCTCCGTAAGCTGGGTCGTTGCGCAACCCTCAGGGACAAGGAGCCCAGTGCCCAACAGCCGCCGACGGCTGCCCGCCGACTTCTGGCGGCTGTGGAGCGCCGCCACGATCTCGGGCATCGGCAACGGGGTGCGCCTGACCGCGCTGCCGTTGCTGGCGGCAGGCCTCACCCGTGACCCGCAGTCGGTGTCGCTGGTGGCCGCCGCTGGTGGCCTGCCGTGGCTGCTGTTGGCGTTGCCTGCCGGCGCCCTGGTCGACCGGTGGGACCGCAAGCGGGTGCTGTGGGGCGCCGACTTCGCCCGCACCGCGGTCGTCGGGCTGCTGGCACTGGCGGTCGCCGGCGGCCTGGCCAGCGTGCCGCTGCTGGGTACTGCGGCGTTCCTGCTCGGCAGCGCCGAGACCCTGTTCGCCAACGCAGCACAGGCCACCGTGGCGGTGGTGGTGCCGCGCGCCCATCTGGAGCATGCCAACGGCCGGCTCTACGCTGGCGAGCTGGTGGCCGGTGTGTTCGTCGGCCCGCCGCTTGGCGGCGTGCTGTTTGCCGTAGCCGCCGCGGTTCCGTTCGCCGTTGACGCGGCTACCTTCCTGGTCGCCGCGCTACTGGCGGTCAGCCTGCGAGCCGACCTGGCCGTGCCGGCCACCGGGACCGAACAGCGGCAGCGGCGGTTCCGCGCGCAGATCGCCGAGGGTGTGCGCTGGCTGTGGCGGCACCGCGAGCTGCGAGCAATGTGCCTGCTGCTGACACTGTGGAACCTGGTCGAGAACGCCGTCTTCGCCATCCTGGTGCTGTGGGCCCTTGAGGTGCTGCGGCTGCCCCAGGCTGCCTATGGCGTGCTGCTCACCGGCCTGGCCGCCGGCGGCGTGTTCGGGAGCCTGCTCGCCGACCGGCTCGCAAAGGCGGCCGGCGCCGGAGCCAGCATCGCCTGCTCCCTGTGGGTCACCGTCCTGGCCTACGCCGGGCTGGGACTGACCACCCACGGTGTGGTCGCGTTCGCCCTCCTTGGGCTTGTGGGGGCCGCCGCGATGGTGTGGAACGTGCTAACGGCGGCGTTCCGCCAGGCCGTCGTGCCCAGCCGGCTCCAGGGCCGGATCAACAGCGTCTACCGAGGAGCCAGTTGGGGAGTCATCCCCATTGGTGCCGCGCTTGGCGGCGCCGCCGCCGACCATCTCGGCCTGCGCGCCCCCTTCCTGCTCGCCGCCGGCCTACTGGCGGTCGCCGGCGCCGTGGGGCTGCCGCATCTTCGGACTGGGCGGCTGGCCCGGGCCCGCGCCGCCGCGGAAGCGTGAGCCAGACTGAGCATGCCGCACGGTCCGAGGTGCCTGAACCTCCGTCGCGAACATGTATGCTGCGCATCGCCGCAGCTCAGCAGTCGATTTCGCCAGTCGGCGGTCGGTAAGCTCAACCACGTCATCGGCTGCCCACCAGTTCTCTCCGGGTCCATTGGGGTCGACCTTGAGCCCGAAGCCTGTTCGTGCTGCACCACCTGGGCGACCACCACGACCTCCCCATGTCCGCATGAGGAATGGCCGGCAGACCCGCACGACCTTAGGGAGTGGACCACTGAGGGTCGCTGCTGCTTGGCTGGGCGGTGCCGACAAGGAGATCGACGCTGGCCTCGCGGATGCTTGCCGACCAGCCCAGTTCGGCGAGCTTGGCGGCAAGCTCGGCAGGCGAGTAGAAGACCTTGACCACCCGGTGCTCGCTGCCGTCGCGAAGGCGGCGCCAGACGGTCGGGGTTGTCTGGTTGGGCAGCATGCGTTCGCATGCGCGTTCACGGCTGCTGCTGTCAAGAAAGCAGGCATGCCCGCCCGGCGCCAACGCCGCACCGACCACCGACCAGAAGGCGGCGAACCGTGCTGGGGGCACGTGCGTCAGCCAGAACGCGAAGAACACTGTGTCGTAGCGGCGCGGCGGCTGCCAGCCGAACACGTCGGCCTGGATGAACTCCACCGGCAGGTCCCTGGCGCGCTGCCGTGCCAGGGTGAGCACCTCCGGTGCGGCGTCGACGGCGGTCACCGAGCGGGCGCGGGCAGCCAACAGCGGGGTCCAGTGGCCGGTGCCGCACGCCAGCTCGAGCACGTCCCCGGTGATGGGCAGCTCGTCGAGGCAGCGGTCCCACGGTTGGCCGAGGTATTCGTTGTCGTAGTCGGGTGCGTGCGCCCGGTAGTAGGCGAGCTGCTCGGCCAGCAGCGACTCGACCTCGTCGTCCACGCCGCGAGTCTGCGACCTTTGCGGGCTCGCTGGTGGATGGCATGTGGCCGGGTCTGGAGCGGGCCGGATGTAGCCGACGGTGTTCCAGACCTGCCCCTTGACCGTGCGCTGCTGGTCGTGGTCGCGGGCGCGCCGATACCCGGCGCGTTCTGCCACCAGGCCGGAGCCCGCATTGTCCACGTGGGTCCAGAGCCGGATCTCGGATAGCTCAAGCGCGGCGAACGCCCAGTCGGAGAGCAGCCGCAGCGCTCGAGTCGCTACGCCACGGCCCCGAGCAGACGCGGCGACCCAGTAGCCGACTGCGCCGATCTTGCCGTCGTGGCGCAACGCGATGTTGCCCAGGCGCTGGCCGGTCGTGGCATCGCAGATGACGAACCCGACCGCTTGCGCCTGGTCGGCCAGATCGGCGATCGCAGCGCAGACCTGGTCGGCGGTGAGGGTTGGCGGTTCGGAGGTGTAGCGCTGGATGAGGGGGTCGCGGACGGTGTCCGCGTACCAGTCGGCGTCGGCGGCCTGCCACTGGCGGAGCAGGACCACGCCGTCGGTGAGACCTGGAGCAGGCATGTCGTCAGTTTGACCGAGCCGGGGTTGGTGGTGCCGGGGGTCGGCGGGTTGTGGCCAGCGCTGCGTTGCTCCGCTGCGGTCGGCAGCGTAGCTGATCCAGTTGCCGCCGGAAAGGCGGACCCATCCAGCAGTGGTGGGCTGGATGCCGAGCATGCTGGACAAGATGCCGGGTGGGAGCTCAGGAGCTTGAGCACCTTGTCACGTCCACCAGCGCTTCCCGCTTCCGTTGAGGACACGTCCGAACTTGAGTTCCGGAAAGTGGGAACCTGTGCCGGTGACGTCTTCGCCTTCGAGCTCACGCCAAAGCCGCTGGCGTGTGCGGTTGGCGAGACTCGGGTCGACGTCACCGATGGAATGCCAGGTCGACTCGTCCAGCTGCACCGGGCAGGTGATCGCGTCGCCGAGGAGGAGTGCTCGTTCACCGTCCGATGAGACCACGACACAGAAATGTCCAGGCGTGTGCCCCGGCGTCTGGATTGCCGTGATGCCTGGTGCAACCGAGGTGTCTCGATCAATTGGCCGCAGGCGCGCGTCATTGGCGTGCATGCGAAACCCTTGTCGGATGTAATCCTGCATGAGCGGATTATGGAGTTCGATGAAGTACTGCCAGTCCCCCGCACCGAACCAGATGGTCGCGTGACGAAAGATCGGCCTGGACTCCCGATCGAACAGCCATCCGACGTGATCGGCGTGCAAGTGGGTGCAGACGACATCGGTGATATCGTCTGTCCCGATCCCCAAGGCCCGCAGGCCGACAGGCAGCTGACCGCCGACCAGGCGGCAGGGGTCGCCATCGTCATCGGACGATTGGGTCGGCCCCATACCGGCGTCGACCAGGACGCATCGAGCTCCACTGCGGATGAGGAAACAGCCGATGGGAAGCCATGCTTGGCCGTGGAGGTCGAACAGATCATTGTGACCATCAGTGGTGGCGTCGTCACCGAAATAGCCTGGGCGAGCGATGAACGTACCGTCAGATATGGCGCTGATGACTATCTTGCCAACTTGCATGAGGCACTCTCACATCGGTCATCGTTGTGACGCACCGCGTCACTGGGGACAGGCTACGCCGAGGTAGCTATTCAGCGAGGGTGAACGCGGTCGCGGTGACCTCCGGCAGGACGACAGGATGCCGCGAGTTGACCGAGTTGATCTTCGGCTGGTGGCGTAGCGATCATGTCGGCCATGTCCGAGCCGCCGCGCGAACTGGCCGCCTTGTCGGTCCAGGAGCTGCGCGCGGCGCTGGGGCGTCAGCGGGCGGTCAACACCGAGCTGCGGACGGTGCTCGCCACTCAGGCCGAGCTGCACCAGGCCGAGCTGGCGGCACGGGACGGGCGGATCGCCCAGCTGCGGTCGCAGGTGGCGGTCCTGGGCGATCGGGTCATGGGCTGGAGCGGCAGGCGGGCCGGGACTCCTCCAACTCCAGCAAGCCGCCCAGCTCCGACAGTCCCTACACCAAGAAGTCGCGCAAGCCTGCCGACCGGTCGCTGCGAGCCAGGTCGGGCCGCAGGCCCGGCAAGCAGCCCGGCGCGCCAGGCGCCACCCTGGCCCAGGTGGCTGACCCGACCACACGATCGTGTGCGCCCCGGCGACCTGTACCGAATGTGGGTGCGACCTTGCCGGGGTGCCGGTGTCAGCCGAGCACACCCGACAGGTGTTCGAGGCGCCCCACCGCCGCCGCGCCCGATCGTGACCGCCTACCTGGTCCAGGCGCGGACCTGTCCGCTGTGTGGGACGACCACCATCGGGCAGGCGCCGCAGGGGGTGGGCGGGCGGGTCCAGTACGGTCCGGGGGGTCTGGGCGCATGCCGCCAACCTCACCTGCGCCAACCACATCCCGGTGGGGCGGGCGGCTGGGCTGCTTCGGACCTGCTGGGCGTGCGCGCGTCGGTGGGGTTTGTGGCCGGGTGGGGGGGTGGCCGCCGGGCGGCTGGGGCCGTTCATGCAGCGGGTCGGTGAGCTGCTGGGGCAGGCGGGGTCTTGTGCGTGGACGAGACCCCGGGGCGGGCCGGCGGTGGCCTGGCCTACGTGCACGTGGCCTGCACCGAGTTCCTGACCCACCTGCACACCGGCGGGCGGTCCGCCGCCGACATCGACGCGGGTGGGGTGCTTCAGGGCTACACCGGCACGATCGTGCGGGACGGCTACGCCGGGTACGCGCACCTGGTGGACGCACTGCACGCCTGGTGTGGCGCCCACGGCCTGCGGGACCTGCGGGCCGTGTGGGAGGCCGACCCCAAGGGCAGGCGTGGGCGCAGGCCATGGCCGACCTGCTGGTGTACGCCAACCGGGCGGCGGGGGCGGCGCGGGCGGCGGGCGCGGCGGCGCTGGATGGGGCCACGCTTGAGCGGATCGTGGGGTGGTATCGGGGGGCGGTCGCCAAGGGCATGGCCGACAACCAGCGGCGCCGGACCCGGGCCGCCCGGGACGGGCTGCGGCTGGCCCGCCGGTTCGGCCGCCATGAGGCGATGATCTTGCGGTTTGCGACCGACCTGCGGGTGGCGTTCACCAACGAGTGGGCTCCACACTGCACCTCCTGGATGCGTTGTGCTGTATTGCGGTTTGGCGGGTGGTCAGGTCGTGTGGCTGGTGTGATCGTGGCGCGGGCCACCGGCATTTCCCGGCCG
>WNGA01004581.1_pt1 | contig 21296 bp, 23 predicted proteins | sample 5400061 | NCBI WGS metagenome assembly WNGA01 (sample SAMN13153366, study PRJNA577476) | soil metagenome | isolation source: 100 cm soil or saprolite under grassland replicate 2 | place: USA:California | collected 2016-06-15
ACGCCGTCGAGCGCGACGATGCCGCCGAAACGCTTGGTGACGTTGTCGACCTCGAGCAGGGGCAAGGCCGCAATACCCTAAGGCGCGATGGAGCTGGAGTCCCAGGGTAGTCGGCCCAAGAAGCTGGTTAAGACGGGCGGCGCCGCCGAGTCGGCGCCTAAGACGGGCGCGCGGGCTAAGCCCACGCGCCCTCTATGCGGCGCCGCCGAGTCGGCGCCTTAGAGCTCGATGTCGCTGCACCCAACCGCCCAACGGCTCCAGGACCGCCTTCGTAGTCTCGGCCTCGACGCTGAAGTGCAGGAGCTTCCGGCTTCGACGCGTACTGCACCGGAGGCCGCCGCCGCCGTGGGGGTCGAGGTCGGCCAAATCGTCAAGTCGCTGGTATTCATGGCAGAGGCAGAGCCGGTCTTGTGCCTCTGTGCCGGTGACCGGCGCGTGGACACGACGAAGCTCGGCACCTCGGTGCGGCAGGCGCGCGGCGACGAGGTACGCGAAGCCACCGGCTTCGCGATCGGCGGCGTCCCACCTCTCGGCCACGACCGGCCCCTTCGCACCGTGGTCGACGCGTCGTTACGCCGCTTCGAGACCGTCTGGTGCGCGGCCGGGACTCCGCACGCCGTCTTTCCCGTAGCCACGCAGGCATTGATCGACGCGATTCCCGGCGCCGAAGTCCGCGAGGTCTCGTAGTGCACCGGAAGGGGCACTAAATGCACTTCGTCGGCCTCGTGCTGGCCGGAGCGTTCGCGCTTCCGCCCGTCGACCAGCTTCCGACGCCCCAGCGCCTGATGTACGCAGCGAAGCCGGTCTACTGCGCCAACCCGCGAGGGCGCAATGTCGCGCTGACCTTCGACGACGGGCCGAGCCCGTACACGCTTCGGCTCGTCCGGGTCCTTCGTCGAGAACATGCCCGGGCGACGTTCTTCGTCGTGGGCAGCCGCGTCGGCCTGTGGCCGAACGCCGTCCGCGCCGCGACCCGGGTGGGTGCGCTCGGCAACCACACCTGGAGCCATCCACATCTGGGTGCACTTTCGCCGGGTGCTGTACGAGCCGAGCTGGAGCGCACGCAGGGGATCGTCGGCCGGACCGTCGGCTCGGTGCCGCGAGTCTTCCGGCCGCCGTACGCGGAGGCAACCGCCGCGCACGACCGCATCGCGCGGTCGCTCGGTCTGCTCGACGTCCGCTGGAGCGTGGATGCCGAGGATTCCCGCCTCGGTGCACGACCCAAGGCGATCGTGCGTGCGCTCAGGCCTTCGCTCAAACCCGGGGCGACGAGCTCCTGGCTCGGCAACCGCCCTCCAAGCGGCAGCTTTCCTCCAGAGGCGCCGCCCGCTGCGCCAGGTGACGAGATCCGTGCAGGGTTTTGCCCGCGGCGCGGGTCTGCTCTTTCGAGGGGGCGCGCCCCCGCGGTTGTCGACCTGCTAGGAAGTCACAGTCGCGCGGCAGCGCCTCCTCCGTCCTTCCAGCTCGGTAGTCGCCCGGGCACCCTGGGTGACGCCTTCGGAGGGACCACCAACACGATCCAGGTGCCGATTGGCATCGCAGCAAACATCTGTGGGATCGCCGCAAACGTGCTCGCCTCGAACGCGAGCACGGGTACGGCGACATGCGACGCACTCGGAAACGCGACGGCGTCCGGCTGACGCTTCACTTCGGAGCGGGGGCCCGGGCGGCTTAGCGCAACGCAGCCGCCTCTACGACGGGCGCCTGGCAGGCGAAGTTCTCACAGACGTAGACGGCCGGGTGTCCGTCCACGAAGCCCTTGCCCTGTAGGAGCGGGACCTCCTCGCTCGGCCCGAACGCGATCACGGCGTTGGGTTCGAACGGGGCCAGCGCAGCCCTCGCGACCTCGGCGTCAGTCGGGCCGATGACCGCAATCTCGCGCGGCGGCGAGAAATGAAGGTCGAGCGCGCAGAGCGCATGGCCGAACGCCGACGGCGCCTGGGGTAACAGCCGCGCCACGAGCCGAAAGACGCCGACAGCATGTCGCTCGAGGTCCGGGTCGCCCCACAGCCTCGCCAGGCGAAGCAGGACATAGGCGAGCATCGAGTTCCCGGACGGCGTCGGATGATCGTCGAAGTCCTTCTTGCGGCTGACGAGCCGCTCGCCGTCGACGGGCGTCAAGAAGAAGCCGCCCCGCTGCTCGTCGCCGAAGAGCTCGACGGCGAGGAGGAGGAGGCGCCGCGCTTCCTCCAGCCAGCGCAGCTCACCCGTCGCGACGTGGAGCTCGTACAGACCATTCGCCACGTCGGCGTAGTCCTCGAGGACACCGGCGTGCTTTGCCTGGCCCGCCCTCCACGTCCGGAACAGGCGTCCGTCCGACGACGAGAGCGGCCCGAGCAGGAATTCGGCGCACGCGCTCGCGGCTTCGACGAGGTCGTCGCGGTCTAGCCTTCGCCCTGCTTCTGCGAAGGCGGCCAGCGCGAGCCCGTTCCACGAGGAGATCGCCTTGTCGTCCCGCAGTGGCTTCGGTCTTCGCTCGCGCTCCTCGAGCAGGCGTGCGCGCGTCTCCGCGTCGAGCTCGCCGCGGATGATGAACCGGCCATGCTCGAAGGGATGCAGCAGTTCGCGCGGGACGTCGTCGTCCTCGGTCCACGTGTAGGTGAGGCCTTCGACGCCGTCCGTGTCCGCGTCCTGTGCAGAGGAGAAGCCGCCCTCGGGCAGGCGCAGCTCGCGCAGCATGTACTCGAGCGTCTCCTCGACGACCTCGCGGTAGCGCTCGGTTCTCGTCACGAGCCAGCCGTGCAGATACGCGGGAACGAGCAGCGCGTTGTCGTACAGCATCTTCTCGAAGTGCGGGACGAGCCACTCGCGGTCGACGGAGTAGCGGTGGAAGCCGCCGCCGACAAGGTCGTACATCCCACCGAGCGCCATCGAGTCGAGCGTCTTCGTGGACATCTCGAGCTCACCACGGCGCAGAAGAAACTCCAGCACCGACGCCGGCGGAAACTTCGGCGCTCGACCGAACCCGCCCCAGGCAGCGTCGAACTCGCGCCGGAGCGCACGCACTGCGTCCGTCAAGAGCGTCGACGTGAGCGGCTCTCGCGACGGCTCGACGCTTCGGCGCAAGCCCTCCGCGATCGCGCCCGCGTCGCGTTCGATATCGACGCGCCGGTCGCGCCACGCGGCCGCGACCGCCTCGAGCAGCTGCTTGAGGCTCGGCAGTCCGTGGCGCGGCTCCGGCGGGAAGTACGTGCCGCCGAAGAACGGCTCGCCGTTGGGCGTGAGGAAGACGGTCATCGGCCAGCCGCCGTGCCCTGTCAGTGACACGACCGCATCCATGTAGACCGAGTCGAGGTCGGGACGTTCCTCGCGGTCGACCTTGATGCACACGAAGTGCCCGTTCATCAACGCGGCGGTCGCCTCGTCCTCGAAGGACTCGTGCTCCATCACGTGGCACCAGTGGCAGGCGGCGTAGCCGATCGAGAGCAAGATGGGCTTGTCCTCCTCGCGCGCCCGCGCCAGCGCCTCCTCGCCCCAGGGATACCAATCGACGGGATTGTCAGCGTGTTGCAGCAGGTAGGGGCTGCTCTCGGCAGCGAGGCGGTTCACGAAGGCAGTGTTGCAGGCCTGTTCATCTCGCCGATCGCGGCCTAGGCTACTCCGAGCATGATGGTCGAGCGGCCGACGGGAACGGTCACGTTCCTTTTCACGGACATCGAGGGCTCGACTCGGTTGTTGCACGACCTCGGAGACGGGTACTCCGAGGCGCTCGACCAGCACCGACGGCTGCTACGCCAGGCGTTCGAGCAGCATCAGGGCTACGAGGTCGACACGCAGGGCGACGCCTTCTTCACGGCGTTCAAGCGAGCGCAAGACGCAGTCCGCGCAGCCGCGGACGCACAGGTCGCAGTGAAGTCGCACCGGTGGGCCGAGGGCCAGGAAGTTCGCGTGCGTATGGGGCTTCATACGTGCGAGGCCAGCGCTACGCGCGAGGGCTACGTGGGTGTCGGCGTCCATCGCGGGGCGCGGATCTGCGCGGCGGCGCATGGAGGTCAGGTCCTGCTCTCACACACGACTCGTGATCTGCTCGAAGAGGAGAGCCCGGAGCTCCGAGTCCGCGATCTCGGGCTGCACAGGCTCAAGGACCTCACGCAGGCGCAGCGGCTCTTCCAGCTCGCGGTCGACGGGCTCGACAAGGCGTTTCCACCTCTGCGAACGCTGGAGAACCGGCCAACGAACCTTCCCGTGCAGCCGACGCCGCTCGTCGGTCGCGAATCGGAGGTGCGCGAGATCTGCGCGCTGCTGCAGCGTGACGATGTCCGGCTCCTCACGCTGACCGGCCCGGGCGGTACGGGTAAGACGCGGCTGGCACTGCAGGCGGCTGCCGAACGGCTCGATGCGTCGCCGAACGGCGTCTTCCTCGTCGCGCTGGCGCCGATCGTCGATCCCCGACTCGTAGTACCAGAAGTCGCGCAGAGCCTCGGGATCAACGAGGCGGGCGGTCAATCGTTGGAGGCCTATCTCGTGACGAAGGACCTGCTGCTCGTGCTCGACAATCTCGAGCAGGTTCTCCCCGCAGCGCCGCAGATCGCGGATCTGCTCTCGAGAGCTCCGCGCGTCAAGATCGTTGCGACGAGCCGCGAGCCCCTCCACCTCGCCGGCGAGCGCGTCTATCCCGTTCCGGCGCTTGGCCTGCCCGACGTGCACCACCTTCCCGAGCCGTCCGCGCTCTCTCAGTACGAGTCGGTCGCCCTCTTCATCGATCGTGCCCAAGCGGTTCAGCCGACGTTCGAGGTGACGCGCGCCAACGCGCCGGCCGTGGCGGGGATCTGCGTGCGCCTCGACGGGCTGCCGCTCGCGCTCGAGCTCGCGGCCGCACGTATCTCGCTGCTCTCGCCCCAAGCGATGCTGAACCGTCTGAGCGAGCGGCTGAAGCTGCTCACTGCCGGATCTCGCGACCTCCCCGCCCGTCAACAGACGCTCCGGAACACGCTCGCGTGGAGCTACGACCTACTGGACGAGCCTGAGCGAATGCTCTTCGCGCGACTCAGCACCTTCGCGGGCGGCTTCACGCTGGATGCGGCCGAAATCGTCTGCGCCGCCGAGCTCCAGACGCTGGGGTCCCTCATCGACAAGAGCCTCGTTCGTCGCGACGAGGAGCGGTTCGTGATGCTCGAGACGATCCGTGAGTACGCGCTCGAGCTGCTCACGGCGAGCGGCGAGGGCGAGGACACGCGCGCTCGCCATGCCGACTTCTATTTGGCACTGGCGGAAGAGGCATTCGCGGAGCGCTTTACGCACGAGGGCGGGCGGTCGGAGGAACTCGAGCGCGAGCACGACAACCTCCGCGCCGCCTTCGACTGGTTCCTCGACGCCGATCGCAAGCGGTCACTCCAGCTCGCGGGAGCGCTGGGCTGGTTCTGGCACGTTCATTCACACTTCGTCGAAGGCCGTGCGCGCCTCGCGAGTGCACTCGAGGGCAGGTCCGAGCGTGATGAGGTTCGGGCTCGCGCACTGGCTGCCGTCGGAGAGGTCGCGGCGTGGCAGGCCGACCTGACCGCCGCTCGACCGGCGATCGAAGAGGCTGTCTCGATCTGGCGTGAGCTGGGACGCGAGCAAGAGGCCGCATTGGCGCTGCACGAGCTCGGCTGGGGCTACTTCTACGCCAACGACGACGGAGCCGCGCGGCGCTGCATGGAGGAGAGCCTCGAGCTGCAACGATCGTTCGGCGATGCATTCCTCGTCAATCGCGCCCAGATCGGGCTGGCCCAGGTCCTCGTCAGCATGGGCGAGCTCGAGATCGTCGAGCGACTGGCGCGCGAGGCGCTCGAGCTCGCGGAGCAGCTCGGCGATCTCCGCTCGGAGCATTTCGCCCATCACTTCCTCGCCGATTGCCCGCTCATTCGCGGCGACTGCGCAACCGCGGAGGAGCGTTACCGCCGGTCGCTGGAGCTGGCCGTCGAGCTGGGCGACCGCGTCGAGACGGCGGTCGAGATTCAGGGCCTGTCGATGGCGGCGGCGGGCCAGTCGCAACCGAAGCGGGCGCTGCGTCTTGCGGGCGCCGCAGCGGCAGAGCTCGACGCGCTCGGAGTCGATCTCTCGGGCATGCACTTTTGGAGCGAGTTGCACGACCGCTACCTCGGAAAGGCGCGGGACGAGCTTGGCGCAGCGGGTGCGCTCGTCTGGGAAGAAGGCCGCCGGCTCGACCTCGATCGAGCGATCGAGGAGGCGTTCGGCGTCGATCCTGTCCGCTAACGGGACCGAAATCGGCGCCACGCTTCAACGGCGACCGTGATCGCCGCGGCGATGCCGAGCGCGAGCAGAAGCGCGATGATCGGCTGGTCGCGGAACATGCGGCCGCCGAGGTAGCCGACGAGCGCACCGTAGGTCGCCCACAAGCCTGCCGCCACGAGCACGTACGGCAGGAACCGCGTGGGCCAGCGGAGGTGCACCAGGCCCGACGTAAACGTCGTCGCGGTGCGACCGCCCGGAACGAAGCGCGCGACGACAAGCACGTAGCTCCCGCGCTCCTTCAGGAACCGCTTGGCCCAGTCCAGCCGTTCCTGCGCACGCTCGCCGCTGAAGAAGCGCTGCACGACCGGACGGCCCAGCCAGCGTCCACCGGCGTAGGACGTGTTGTCGCCGGCGAACGCACCTACCGCGGCAAAAGCGACCACCCAGCCGAGCGACAACTCTCCGCGCGCGGCCTGGATTCCGCACACGATCACAGCCGTCTCGCTCGGCAGCGCCGGGACGACTGCGTCGCCCGCGCAGATCCCGAGCAGGAGCGGATATGTCCATAGCGATCCCGTGAGCAGATCGACGAGGCTCTGCAGGACCGCGAGGGGCACTAACGCTCCTTGCGCAGCTCGACCACGCGGGTGTGACGGTGGAAGCCGACGCTCTCGTACAGAGCGCGCGCGGCCTCGTTCTCGGCGTACACGATCGCCTGCCGACCGCCCGCTTCCTGCAGGCGACGCAACGCGAAGCGGCAGACGGCTGTCCCGAAACCGCGGCGGCGATGATCGGGGTGCGCCCCGACCGGCTCAAACTCACCGACGCCGTTGTCCTCGTCGTACCAGCAGAGGACGTATGCCGCGAACGTCTCGTCCGGTGCTTCGAGCACGCAGTCGAGGTCGGCGCGATACGGCCAGGTCCGCATGACGTCGCGGTAGCTCTCCTCCGTGACGCGGGACGGCGCCCAGACCGCACGGTGGACCTCGACGCGCTCGCGGAGGTCCTCCTCGCCTCCCAGCGGGCGCAGGGTGAATCCCTCGGGAAGCTCAGGCTCGGCAATGGGTAGGTCGAGCTCCTGAACGTGGTACGCGTACCACTTATACGGATCGGGACGCGTGTAGCCCCTCTCGCTGAGCACCGCGTGCCAATCCTCGTCGCCTTCCATGGCGAAGGTCGTCAGCGGACCGCCTTCTGCCTCCGCCTCGAACCACTGCAGCAGCTCGCGATGCACCGCGCCGCGCCGGTGCTCGCGATGTACTTCGTAGTCCAGGGCCGCCGGCAGCCTCAGCCACGCCCACGCGACGCAGCGGTCGCCGTCGAGCCAGAGGTGCCGCTTCCACTCCTGCTCTCGGCCGACATGCATGCTTCCCCACCAGGCAAGGTCGCCGACGTGCGTCTGCACGCGCGGCCCCTCGAGCGCCCAGAGCTCCTGCTGGAGCGACTGCATGCGCCGCAGGTCGGCGTCCGTCTCGTATGGTCGCGCGCGTATGGTCACGGAGTTCGTGCCGCTCGAAGGTGTGCGGGTCGTCGACGTGACGAGCTCGCCGGCGGGGCCCTACTGTACGGAGATCCTCGGGGCGCTCGGCGCAGACGTGGCTGCTCAGGAACCCGCCCAGGCGCCGGCGCGGTAGACCTGCCCTTCGAGGCGACGGCCGAGCACGGTCTCCAGCCACTCGGAAGTCGCGATCAGCGCGTCGAGATCGATCCCGGTCTCGACCCCGTCTCCCTCCAGCAGATAGACGAGATCCTCCGTCGCGATGTTTCCCGTTGCGCGTGGCGCGTACGGACAGCCGCCCAGTCCGCCGCACGACGCGTCGAGCAGCGTCACTCCGGCTTCGAGTGCGGCGACCGCGTTCGCGTACCCCGTGTTGCGCGTGTTGTGCAGGTGCACGCCGGGCGCACCCGTGCGCTCGACGAGCTCGCCCACCTGATGGGGCGTCGCAACGCCGATCGTGTCCGCGAGGACGACCTCAGCCGACGAGAATCGTTCCGCGAGCTCGGCGACGACGCCGGGATCGACGCGGCCCTCGAACGGACACCCGAACGCGACGCTGATCGTGAGCGTGACCGGGAGCTCGGAATGCTGGAGCACGCGTTCCGCCCCAGAGGCGGCCTCTTCACGCGACTGGTTCGCATTCCGCCGGCTGAAGCTCTCCGTCGCCGCGAGCGTGAAGTTGACGCGGTCGAGCCCCGAGCCGACCAGGCGGTCGTAGCCCTTCTCGTTCAGCACCAACCCCGAGTACTCCGTCCCGCTACGCCGCTCGATCGCAGCCGCGACTTCCTCCGCGCCGGCCATCTGCGGGACGGCGTCCGCGCGGACGAAGCTGGCCGCCTCGATACGCGGGACGCCGGCGCCCGCGAGCCGGTTCACGAACTCGGCTCGGACTCCGGGCTCGAGCGTCTCCGGCTCGTTCTGCAGGCCGTCGCGCGGCCCGACGTCACAGATCGTCACGCGCAAGGGGCACTAGGGCCGCTCGAGCCGCGCGAGGAGATCCCCGACCTCGGCGGCGAGGTCGCGGGCCAGCTTGACCTCCCCGGCGGTGAACCGACGCCCTGTCTCCCCGTAGACCTCGACGAGACCCCACGCGTCCTCGTTGGCCGTGATCGCGACCATGACCAACGACTCGAAGCCCAGCTCCCGCAGGAGCCTCGCCTCAGCGGGATCGGCGTCGGGATCGCCGAGGAAGACGGTCCGCGGCTCCCGCTCCTCGACCACGGTGCGGGTCAACGGATAGTCCGAGATCAGGTAGCCGTGGCCCAGGCGATCCGGCGCGCCCGGCTGTTGGTGCTGGACGAGATCGACGAGCAGATCGCCGATCACACGCGAGATCGTGCAGGCGGGCGCGCCGAGGAGCTCGACGAAGGCGCGCGCCGTCGCCCGCAGCAGTCCGGGAACGGTGGTCTCCTCGCGGAGCTTCTCGGCTGCCGCTGCGAGCTGGGCAGGTTGGTCGGACGCCACGCCGCCGATCTTAGGCGCGTTAGTCGTCGAAGCCGCTCGCGTCCACCTTCTCGGGTTCGATCAGCACCTTGACCCGCGTTTCCTGTGGGTCTCGCCACGGATACTCGTCCTTGCCGAGATACTTCTTGGCGAGCTTGTCGATCTGGGCGTCCGCGCCCTCCTCCGTCAGCTCGGCATGGCCGCTCACGGCCACCCACTTGTAGGGATCACTCGGATCGACGACGAGGAGCGAAGCGCGCGGATCGTGGTCCAGATTCGTCGGCTTGGCCCGTCCGCGGGCGGTGTTGAACGAAACTTTGCCGTCCTCGACGTCCACCCAGACGACCGTGGAATGGGGCGAACCGTCCTTACGGAGCTCCGTCACGACGCCCACGAACGGGTTCTCGGCCAGGAACTTCTTCTGCTTCTCCTTCAGTGTTGCCATCCGCCACCTCCTGTTCTCCTCGCCCCAAACGACCTGAGGCGTTAGCGTGTTCCCCGATGGGCGTCCTCCTACCCGTCGGCACGCGGAAAGGGCTTTTCCTCCTGCGCGGAGACGAGAGCCGCAAGAGCTGGGAGGTCGAGGGGCCGTTGCTCCCCGGGTGGGCGGTCTACCACGCACTGGTCGACCCGCGTGACGGCGTGCTTTACGCAGCGACGAACAACTTCGTCTACGGCGCCACGGTGCATCGCTCGAGCGACCTCGGCAAGAGTTGGGATCGCGCGGAGGAGCTCGGGCTCCCCGAGGAGGGCGAGCTCAAGCTCGCTGCGACGTGGCATGTCGAGCCCGGGCGCGACTCCGAGCTCTGGCTCGGCGGCGATCCGGGCGTGCTCTTCCGCTCCGACGACGGCGGCGTGACCTGGCAAGTGAACCGCGGCCTGCTCGAGCATCCAACCCGTGAGAACTGGCAGCCGGGTGCCGGCGGCATGTGCACTCATTCGATCCAGCTCACCGACGGGACGATGTACGTCGCGATCTCGGCGGCCGGGTCGTTCAGGAGCGAGGACGGCGGCGAGACGTGGACGCCGATCAACAAGGACGTCGCCGCGGAATTCATGCCGGAGCACTACCCCGAGGTCGGGCAGTGCGTGCACAAGCTCCTCGTGCATCCCGAGCGGCCCGAGCGCTTGTGGCAGCAGAACCACTGCGGCGTCTACCGCTCCGACGATCGTGGAAACAACTGGGAACGCTTGGACGGCAACGGCCTCCCGACCAGCTTCGGCTTCCCGCTCGCACTCGACCCGGACGACCCCGACGTCGCCTACGTGATCCCCGAGCAGTCGCAGGAGCACCACTTCACGGCGGAAGGGAGACTCGGCGTCTACCGCACCAGTGACGGCGGCGCCTCCTGGGAACTCGCCTCGAACGGGCTGCCCGATCGCGCGTGGGTGGCAGTCCTGCGCGAGGGCTTTGCGTACGACGACGGCGGGCTGTACTTCGGGACCCAGAGCGGCTCGGTCTGGACCGCTCCACGCGGCGCCGGCCGGTGGACCGAGGCGGCGCGCGACCTGCCGCCGATCCTCTCGGTCGAAGCAACAGACGTGTGACGTGGCCGTCGTTCTGCTGCCGGCGATGCTCGCGGCGGAGGCTGGAGGGCAGAAGAGGTTCGAGCTAGAGGCGGAGACCGTCGGTGAGGCGCTCCACCAGCTGCCGATGGCGAACCTCCTCTTCGACGAGTCCGGCGAGCTGAGGAGATTGATCAACGTCTACGTCGACGGAGTCGACGCCCGCGGCGGCTCCGGTCTGGATGAGCCGCTTCGAGACGACTCGCAGGTGCGAGTCGTCGGAGCGGTCGCCGGCGGTTAGCACGCAGAGCGCACGCTTGTGGCTCTGAGCCACAAGCCGTCTCAGCGGCCGGCTTCGCGGATGCGGTCTGCGACCTCATACGCATCGACGAGCCGGCCTCGATACAGGTCCATGTACACGTCACCCAGGATCCGAAGAATCTCCTCGCGGCGAGCGCGCTCGGCGTCTTCCTCCTCGCGATGCGCCACGATGAGCCGTCGCAAATGGACGTAGCTCGGCTTAGGCAAGCCCAATTCGGCCGCCGCAAGGCCGACACGGCGTGATATCTCCGCCATCGACTCTCCTCTGTCATCGAGCGCGCGCACCGCGTCGAAGATCCGAGAGTCGTAACGGGGAGCGATCTCGACCACCAACCAAGGATGGCCGGAGACCTGCTCATGTTCTGCGCCGACTTACTGTCGAAACCGCCTCGCAAACGAACTAGTGGCTCTGAGCCACAAGCTTGGTTTCAAGAGCGTCCGGGCTCGTGCCGATCCTTGGTCGGTGCGGGTTATTGCAGTGCTGCTCGTGATCGTCGGCGCCCTCGCGGCGCTGGGCTTCGCGCGCCGTGAGGAACGGCTGCGCGCGCAAGACCGTCTCGCCGCGGTCGCGAGTGACCTCGCCGGCCGGAAGGTCGGCGTCCGCTGCCCGAGCTTCCTTTCGAGCCTCGCCGACACGCACGGTGAGGCGGGACGCGTGCAGTTCGACGACGCCGGCCGGCCGGCAGATCACACCGAACTCTCGCCGCAGTCGTGCAAGGCGCTGCGTCACATCCAGAGCGTCGACTTCACATGCCTCGACCGCGGCAACTGCGGCTACCGCGAATTCAAGGTCGCCTGGGCTGCGCACACGCTTGCGCACGAGGCGTTCCACCTGCGCGGCCTCGAGGACGAAGGTGTGACGGAGTGTTACGCCCTCCAGAACACGGCGTTCGTCGCCGAGCGCCTCGGGGTCGCCGCGGAGCAAGCCGAGAAGCTCCAGACTTGGCTCTTCGTCAAGGGCTATCCGAACGAGCCCATGGAGTACCACTCGAGTGGCTGTTATGACGGAGGTCCGTTGGACCTCCGTCCGGAGCAGACTGAATTCCCCTAGGGCGCTACGGCACCTCGGTCGGGATGTTCTTGATCTTCCCGCTGATGATTTCGGCGCGGATCTTGTTGACCGCGGCCACCTCGGACTTCGGCACTCTCGGACTGATCTTGCCGATGCCGACCCCGTTCTGCTTCAGGCTGAAGATGAGGTTGCCGCCCTTGAAATTCCCGTCGACGATCCGCTTGATCGCCAGGAAGACGGCGGTGTCGACGCGCTTGACCGCGCTGGTCAAGATGTGCGGGCCGAGGAAGGACTGGTCGGCGTCGACACCGATTCCCCAGACTCCCTGCTCCTTCGCAGCATCGAGCGCACCGAGGCCGCAGCCGCCGGCAACCTGGAAGATCACGCCTGCGCCCTGCTCGATCTGGTTCAGGGCCACCTGCTTGCACTTCGCCTGGTCGGCGAAGTCTTCTGAATAGCCGTTCAGCGTCTTGATGCCGGGGTCGGCGGCCTTGGCGCCTGCCTGGTAGCCGGCGATGAAGCGATCGACCGGCGGCTGCTTCTGTCCGCCGACGGAGCCGATGATGTCCGGGCCGGCGCGCCGCTTCTCCTCGAGACCCGCGAGGTAGCCCACGAGGTACCCGGTCTCTTGCTCACGGAAGAGCAGGCCCAGCAGGTTCGGCGGCTTGTGCGGCTCCTCGGTCTGGTCGACATCCACGATGGCGAAGTTCGATTTCGGGAAGTTCGTCGCCGCCGTGTCGATCGCGGTCGCCTCGGTGAAGCCGACGCCGATCGTCAGGTCGTAGCCCTGGCGCGCGAACGTGGACAGGTTCGGGACATATTCCTGGGTCGATTTCGCCTGGTAGACGCGCTGCTCGACCCCGAGCTCGCTCTCGGCACGCTGGAGACCCACGAACGAGAGGTGGTTGAAGCCGCGGTCGTTCAGACCGCCGATGTCCGTGACGAGGCCGACGCGGACCTTCTTGCCACCCTGACCGGTCGTCTCCGCTTTCTTTTCACCACCGCCGCCGTCACCGCAGCCCGCGGCTACGAGGACGAGGGTCCCGAGGAGTGCGAGCGATCTGTTCATTCCGAACCTTTCCGCTAAGGTTTGCGACTATGGGGCGAAAACCGTGAGAAAGGCTACCAGCGCGCACCCTACCCCTGCCCACGTGACGCTTGCGGTCGTGCTGCAGGTAAGGCACAACATGCTGCAGGCGCTGCTCTGGCAGCGAGCCAAGGAGCCGTTCCGGGGGCTGTGGTCACTTCCCGGCGGCTACCTCGCTCCCGCCGAGACGCTCGAGCTGTCGATCCGCCGACACCTCGCGGAGAAGGTGGACGTCCGTGAGCTCGCGCACCTCGAGCAGCTGGAGACGCTGAGCGAACCCGACCGCTCGCCGCGAGAGTGGCAGCTCGCGACCGCCTACCTCGGACTCGTGCCGAGCAACGTCGACCCGGAGCTCCCAGGCGACACGGAGTGGCATCCCGTCGACCGCTTGCCCGCACTCGCCTTCGACCACGAGACGATCGTCTTCGCCGGCCGCGAGCGACTGCGCGCGAAGCTGTCGTACACGAACCTCGGGTTCGCGCTGGCCCCCGCCGAGTTCACCATCTCCGAGCTTCGCGATCTCTACGCCGCGGCGCTCGGCCACGACGTGTCGGCGACCAATCTCCAGCGCGTGCTGCTCCGGCGCCACGTCCTCGCGCGGACGGGACGGCGTCGCGCCTCCGGCCCCAGCGGCGGCCGGCCGGGATCGGTCTTCCGCTTCCGCACCCATCGGCTCGAGATCACGGATCAATTCGCCGTGCTGCGCCCGCCGGGACCTGCCCGCGTCCGCGTCGCGTAGGTCCCTCGCATGGACCTCAAGCGCTGCCCAGCTCGTAGAGTCACTGCGCGATGGCGGGCTCTGGACGCGATGAGCGCGCCTGGATCCGAGGCGCGCAACGGGGATCGGTCTCCGACCTCGAGGCGCTCTTCCGCCATCACTGGCCACGGGCCTACCGCGCCGCGTACCTCGTCGTGCATGACTCCGCCGCCGCAGAGGACATCGCACAGGAATCGTTTCTCGCCGCCGTTCGCGCGCTCGACCGGTTCGATCGCCGGCGTCCGTTCGGCCCATGGCTGCACCGCATCGTCGTCAATCGCGCGATCGACTGGTCGCGCGCGCGGGCGCTCCGCCGCGAGGTCGGCGAAGGAGCACTGGGCTCGGTCGCAGCGGCAACCCCGCGCGACAATCCGCACTCGCGCACGCTCGCGTCCGCTCTGGCGGAGCTCTCCCCGGAACATCGCGCCGTGATCGTGCTACGCCATCTACTCGAGTACACGCCCGGCGAAATCGCGAAGCTGCTCGGGTTGCCCCGTGGAACGGTCAACTCGCGCCTGCGACGCGGCCTCGACGAGCTCGCCGAACGAGTCTCGGAGGACGTCCGGTGAGGTGGCGCGAGCCCGCGCCCGGCGAGCGGGAGGCCGGCGAGCGCAGCTGGGAAGTCCTGCGGAGCGCGTTCGAGGAGCGCGTGCCTGCACCACGGCCGCGCGACTGGCGCCCTGTCGTCGCCGTTGCGGTGGCCGCAGCGATCATCGCAGCAGCCCTGAGCCCGCCCGGACTCGCCGTGCTGGATTCGCTACGGGACGTCGTCCGCGGCGAGCCGAACGCGAAGCCCGCGCTCTTCTCCCTGCCCGCGCACGGACGACTCCTCGTCAACTCGGCGGAGGGAGCCTGGGTCGTGCAGAAAGACGGCTCGAAGCGGTTGCTCGCCGGCTACCGTGAAGCCTCCTGGTCTCCGCACGGTCTCTATCTCGCAGCCATCCACGGCCACGAGCTGCGGGCGCTGGAGCCAGACGGCGATGTGCACTGGTCGATCGCACGGCGCAACATCGCGTCGCCTCGCTGGTCGAAGGCCGGAGGCAAAGATGAGCGCGTGGCTTACCTTGCGGGGAACACGTTGCGCGTCGTGGGCGGGGACGGCCACGGCGACCGTCTGCTCGCACGAAAGGTCACGCGCGTGGCGCCTGCCTGGCGACCGCGATCGCACACCCTGGCCTACGTGGACGGAACTGGCCGGGTCGTCGTCGTGGACGCCGACACGCGCCGCGAGCGCTGGTTGGCGCGCACGCAACAGCTGCCGGTGGCGCTCGAATGGTCCGCGACCGGACGGTATCTCCTCGTTCGCGGGCTGAGCTCGATCACGGTTCTCGGCGCGGGCGGGGATCAGCGCATCGAGGCGCTCGGCCAATCCGCCGCTTTGGTCGTCGACGCTGCGTTCGCACCCTCGCGCGATGCGGTCGCCTTCGTGCAGCGCGCAGCCGGAAGAAGCGTCCTCTGGTTCTACCCCCACCTGCGCCCTGACGGCACGGCGGCGCGCCGCGTCTTTGCCGGGACCGGAACGTTGGAACGGGTCGCCTGGTCGCCCGATGGCCGCTGGCTGCTCCTCGGATGGCCCAGCGCGGACGAGTGGCTCTTCATCCGCTCGGCAGCGGTGCGTAAGGTGATTCACGTCTCCGGGATCGGGGAGGCGTTCGGCCCCGGCGCGGTCCCCGAGAGCTGGTGCTGTCCGTAGCCTCGTGCTACGGTCAGACGCGTTCCCGGCGAAAAGGAGGTCGACTTACATGACGATTGCGCCTGCCTCCTTCCGAAGAGCCACGCGGCTCGTCGGCTGAATCGCCGGATCTTTCTAACGCGAGTCTCGTGAGCTCAGCCGCTGTAGGCGGCCGCTTCGTCCTTCCGTCAGTCCGAAGAGGAGACTCGCTGTGCGTGCTTCGTTACCGCTGGAAGCGCTCGGATGGGACGCCCACTGGGCGTCCGCGTTCGAGCAACTGGAAGACGACAACCTGATCCCCGCCCGAGTCGCCGCCCAGCACCGCGGCGCCTACGTCCTCTGGTCCGCCGACGGCGAGCTGCGCGCTCGCGCGTCCGGACGCCTGTTCTACGAGCACGAGGTCGGCGGCGTCCTGCCGGCCGTCGGAGACTGGGTCGCCGTCGCGCGGCCTGCCACGATCACCTCCGTCCTCTCACGCCGGAGCGCGTTCCTGCGGAAGCATGCCGGCCTCGGATCGACCGAACAGGTCCTCGCCGCGAACGTCGATGCTGCGTTCCTGCTCGCCGGCCTCGACGACGACTTCAGCCTGCGCCGCCTCGAGCGCTACCTGACGATCGCATGGGACAGCGGCGCCCAACCCGTCGTCGTTCTGACGAAGACGGATCTCTGTCCGGACGTCAACGACGCAGTGCTCGCGGTCGAGAGCGTCGCCATCGCCGTTCCGGTCCATCCCGTTTCGAACCTCACCGGGGAAGGACTCGAGGCGCTCGACGCCCACCTTTGTCCTGGACAGACCGTCGTGCTGCTCGGCTCTTCCGGCGTGGGCAAGTCCACCCTGCTCAACCGCCTCGCCGGCACCGACCTCATGCGCACGGCGGAAGTTGCAGCGGACGGCACCGGGCGCCACACCACGACGCATCGAGAGCTCGTCCGTCTCCGGACCGGCACGCTGGTCATCGACACGCCGGGCCTCCGCGAGCTGCAGTTCTGGGAAGGAGACCTGAGCGCGGCCTTCGAGGACATCGAAGCCCTCGCGGCCGAATGCCGTTTCCGCGACTGCGCCCACGCACGAGAGCCCGGCTGCGCTGTGCTGGCCGCCGTCGAGCACGGACGGCTCGAGCTCGACCGCCTGCGGTCGTGGCGCAAGTTCCAGCGCGAGCTGGAGGCAATCGCTGCGCGGACCGACAGACGCCTGAGGATCGCGCGCAAGAAACGCTGGAAGCAGATCGCTTCGACAGCGCGGCAGCGACCGCGTCTTTAGCGCCCTAGCTAACGTCGCAGCCGAGTATCTCGAGCGCGAGCAGCGAGGTCTCGACGAAGCTCTTTGCTTCCTGCGCGGTACCGAAGACGTACGGACCGGCGGTCTTCGGCTGCACCGACAGCTCGTCGACCGGGTAGACGTCGCACTCGACGACCCACTCGGTGCCGTAGTCCGCGCAGCGCAGACGCACGACCGGCCTGTCGTCTTTCCGCACCGCTGACACGAGCTCGCTGACGGCAGCGATTGTCGTGTTCATCTAGCCGCTGCGGCCGAGCACGTCGACCGAGGCGACCCGGCGGCCGTCGATGGTCGCATCGCCGATCGCGACCGAGCCTCCCGCCTCCGCCTCGTCGATGACGCGCATGCCGACCGCCTTCGCCTCCTCGAAGTCGGAGGATTCAGCGACGAGCAGCGTGGAGCCGCTGTCGAGCGTGACCTCGACACGGTAGACGGGGCCAGGCTCCGGCTCGGGCTGGGGCGGTGCTGCCCTCGCCTCCGCCAGCGCCATCTGCACGATCGGTCCGCGCGGCTCGTGCACGCGCCCGATCGCGTCCTTGATGTCCGAGCGGGCTGTGGTCACGAGCCTGACCGGCCCGTGCAGCGCCTCACGCAGACGTGTGAGGTGCGAAGCGTTGTCCGCGTCGGGCACGGCGACGATCGTGCAGTCGCCGTCGCGCGTGAGCGGAAGCGCGCAGTACATCTCGGCAACGGAGCGCGGGAGCGAAAGCGCCACTTCGTGATCGATCGGATACGACGTGAGGTCGACGAATTCCTGGCCGTGCTGAGCCGCGAGCAGCCGCGTGAGCTCGCGCTCGGGCAGGCCGTACTCGAGCAGCACCTCTCCGAGCCGGCGTCCGCTGTCCGCGGCTTCCGCAAGGGCTCGATTGACGGTCTCGAGTGGCATCAGGCCCGCGCGGTACACGAGCGTGCCGAGCGGGTAGCTCCGCATCTCGGCAGAGCTGTACGGCGGAACGGTGGGCGCAGCCGCCGCCGCCTGGCTTGTGTCGATCATCGTCATCGCCGCAGTCTCCATTCCTCACATTCGTCAGATGGAGGCCCGTGGTCTACCCCCCGAACGAGTTAACGCGTTCGAGCCGAGCGCTGCTTAGGTTCTTAGCCCCGGATGCCCGCGTTGATCAGCTGCTCCACCTGCGCGGCGTTCGCAGGCGTGACGAAGTTCGGCCCCGTGGGGACGACAGTTCCCGCTGCCGGAATGAGGCCGTACAGCTTGCGCTGCGTGAGAAAGAGCACCGGTAGGTAGCCCTGCAGGAACGGTTGTTGATCGATCGCGAACAGCATCCGCTTGCTCTCCACCGCGCGGAGGATGTCCGGGGCCAGATCGAAGGTCGCGAGCTTCACCTTCCCGAACAGCCCGCGCGCCGCAAACGCCTGCAGCGCGGGCGTCGCTCCGCCGGGCCCGAGTGTGAGGACGCCGTCGACGCCTGCGGACGACGCCGCGGAGGCGATCCGCGCCTCCGCCTGCGGTTGCGACTGGAGGTCGACGGTGAGCACCCGCGTTCGGCCACCGGACTTGGCGAGCCCGGCCGCAAAGCCACGGCACCGCTGGACGAGGCTCGACGTTCCCACCTGATGATTCACGCAGATGGCGTTGCGCACCCCCGCGGCCGCCATTCGGCGGCCTGCGCCGACGCCCGCGGCGTACTCGGGCTGTCCCACGTAGAGGAGTGCGCCGAGCCGCCGATAGACGTCCTCGCCGGAGTTGATCGCTACAACCGGGATGCCGGCCTGCACGGCCAGCCGGATGGACGGCCCCACGGTGCTGGTGTCCGGGATGGAGACGACGAGCCCGTCCGGCTTTGTCGCGACCGCCGTGTCGATCAGACGGCTCATCCTCGTCGGGTCATAGATGTCGGGCGCCTGGTAGGAGACGGTGACGCCGAGGTCACGCGCCGCCTCCTCGATCCCCCTCTTGACGACGGCCCAGAACGCATCGGACGCCTGACCGTGCGTGACGATGACGACCCGGACGTTTTGCGTAGCGCCCCCGGCCGGCGGCGGCGCGGTCGTCGCGGTCGTCGTGGCGGACGGGGAGCCGGCGCTCTTCTTGCCGCTGTCACAGCCCGCGGTGAGAAGCGCGAGCGCCAGCGCGACGGCCGGAAGGGCGAGCCGCGAGAAGCCTCTCACCCGGAGAGCGAACGGAAGGGCAGTCTGGTTACGACCGTGGTTCCCTCGCCGGGCGGGCTATGCACCGACAACGAGCCGCCGAGCGCCGCCACGCGGTCCTCCAGGCCGCGCAGGCCGGACCCCGCTGCGGGATCGGCACCGCCGACGCCGTCGTCGACGATCTCCACGTGGAGACAGTCGTCCGCGTGCCGCACGCGAACCGATGCCGTCGTTGCACGCGAGTATTTGGCCACGTTCGTCAGCGCTTCGGCGGCGACGAAGTACGCACCGGCTTCGATCGCCGACGGAAGCCGCTCGTGCACGTCGATGTAACAGTCCACGGGCAACGGGACCCGCTCGACGAGCGCCGGAAGCGCAGCCGCGAGACCTCGTTCGGAAAGAATCGCCGGATGGATGCCGCGCGCGAGCTCGCGCAGCTCGGCGAGGGCAGTCGCGAGCTTCTCGATCGACGATTCGACGAGTGCCACGGCGCGCGGATCGCTCGAGACGCGGTTCTTGATCAGCTGCAGGTCGAGGGAAAGCGCGACCAGCTGCTGCTGCGCCCCGTCGTGGAGATCGCGCTCGAGCCGCCGCCGCGCGTCCATGCTCGCCTCGACGATGCGCGCTCGCGAGGCACGCACCTCCTCCACGCGTGCCCGCAATTCCGCCTTCAGCCGCTCGTTCGCGAGTGCGAGCACCGATCCCGCGGCCGCGGCACGAACGAGCTCCGGCCGCGCGTCGAGCTCGGCGTCGTGGATGATCGCCGCCATGCGCCGACCTTCGTGCTCGACCGCGGTCCAGGTTCGCCCGGAGCCGGGCTCGGGCAGCTCGACCGGTAAGCCGTGCTCGTCCACGAACGAGGAGCGCTCGGGGAGCCAGTAGGCGATCGCCAGCCGGTGGTCGCCGATGCTCTCGGCGAGCGCCTCGCGCACTGCGCCGCTCGCCGCCGGCGACGTGAGCAAGTCGCGGACCAGATCGCGCAGCGGCGTAGCCAGTCCGTCGAGCACGGCGAGGGAGACGATTCCGGCCGGAACGGCGAAGAGCCACAGCACAAGGCCCATCAGAACGTCGAGGCTCCACGGCCCGACGTACTGGCCGCTTCCTCCACTGAAGCCTCTCGCTCCGTAGACGACCAGCAGCACGGTGAGCGTGATCGGAAGAGCAGCAGCGGCAGCGGCAACGGCAGCCGTGGGCAGTCTCAGCGCGAGGAGCACGAGCGCCTGACGATCGGGCGCGCGCCCGGACGGAAGAGGCGGAACGTGCGCGTGCAGGAAGCGATTCGCAGCCTTGCGTTCGAGATCCGCCAGCCGCCATACGTCCTCGGACCGGAGGACGAGGAGCGGCAGCAAGAGAACGACGTGCACGACGCCGAGCGCGAGCGCGACCGAGATGTACGCCGCGCTCCGAGCGGCGCTCTCGAGCCGTCCGCGAACCGCGAACGGAGCCCGCACCAGGACAGGAACTGCACTCACGGCGTCCCCAGCACGGTGACGTCACCGGTATTCGAAAGCGCCTGGATCGACCACGGCGCGTCATCGGTTTGCGTCACTCCGCGCACGCTCGCGGTGCCTTTGCTCGTGGCGGCATCGACGCGGTAGCGCCCTTCGGGCACGGATGCCGTGACCTCGCCGGTATCACTCCGCAGCTCGAGCCGGTCCGCCGAGCAGCCGGTTGTGACGTCGATGTCACCGGTCTTCGTCGTCGCCTGGAGCACGAAACCGCAGAACGTCACGACGGAGATGCTCCCGAATGTCGTCTCGAGCTGAGCGGAACCGCGATACGAGGCGAGCCGGATGTTTCCGTGCGGCGCGCGCACGATCACGGGGACGTTGTCCGAGACTCGCACGCGGTAGTCGGCAGAGCACGACCCGACGAGCAGGTCCGGACAGCCCGACGTGATTCGCAGCACGCCTTCCTCGAGCGTCCGCACCTCGTCCGGCGAATGGTCGTACGCGAAGTGGTCGGTGCGCTGGACGCTGACTTCGTCGAGGCCGCCGCCGACGAGCACGACGTTCCCTCTCCCGACGTCGAGCTCGACGCGCAGGACCTCCGCCGCCGCCAGGAAGGAGGTGGTCGTGCTTCCCGAGGTCGCCGCCCAGAGGCCGGCCATCGAGGCCCCAGCCGCCACGAGGACGAAGACGGATGCCGCGACGAGGCGTCCCCAGGGCGAGAGCCGGCGTGTGCGGCCCTCCTCGACGCGTGAGGTCTCCAACCCTTCCCCGGTGGCGGCGTACCCGGCGGACACCCCTTTCACAGTAGATCAGGTCAGCGCAGACGCCAAAGCGTCGTCAACCCAGCGCCGACACGACCGCGTCGCCGGACAGCTCGTCCTTGCGCACGAATGCGCGCGCGGCGCTGGCCGGGATGAGCGGGCCGTAGTCGTCGCGGCTCGACGTCAGGATCACTTCCGGCGGAGGGTCGAGCTTGCGCAACCGGTCCGC
>WNGA01011044.1_pt1 | contig 21294 bp, 15 predicted proteins | sample 5400061 | NCBI WGS metagenome assembly WNGA01 (sample SAMN13153366, study PRJNA577476) | soil metagenome | isolation source: 100 cm soil or saprolite under grassland replicate 2 | place: USA:California | collected 2016-06-15
TGGTCACGTAGGAGTAGTACTTCTCGATACCCAGCTTGGTGGACAGCGCCTTGTTGATGACGACCGGGTTCTCCGACGGGTTGTTGCCCTTGCCGGCGAACGCGGTGGTCGGGCTGGTCGTGGTGTCGAACACGTCGAACCGCAGCCGGTACTGCGCGGCGTCCACGCCGTCCGGCAACGTCGGCGGGGTGACGTTGACGCGCACCGGCGCGCTCGCGGACCCCGCGGCCAGACCGAGCGGCGCGATGTTCCCACTTTCTACGACCGGGTCCGCCGGGTCGGGGCTGTACCAGCGGTACCGCAGGAACGTCGTGGCCGAACTCCACCCGACCGTGCTCTTGTTGGTGATCGTGACGTCAACCGGGTAGACCAGTTGCGTCCCGCCCGGGGTGTAGGTCATCGCCTGCGGCACCGCGGTGGAGGCGAAATCGGCGATGTACCGGGTCCCGGTCGTGTTGCCGGTGCTCACCGTCGCCGTCGGCGAGGTGACCACCTGCCCGGAGGAGTCGTACACCTTCGTGGACAGCGTGTGGCTGCTGCGGTCGTAGGCCGGCAGCGCCGCATCCAGGGTGTTCCAGTTGAAGCTGTACGGCGAGGCAGTTGAGGTCGCGTACAGCGCGCCGTCGGCGTACAGCTCGACCTTGCTGACCGACAGCCCGCTGGCCACGGTGTTCGAGGTGCTGACCGGCACTGTCCCCGTCAGGCCGGTGGCGTTGCCGGCCGGCGAGGTGATCGACGTCGTCGGTGCGGTGTAGTTGGCGACCTGCACCGAGACGGTGGCCGAGGTCGTGCTGTTGCCGGCGTCGTCATACGCCTTCGCGGTCAGGGTGTGCCCGCCGTTGGCCAGGCCGACGGTGTTCCAGTTGAACGTCCACGGCGCGGCGGTGGCCGACCCGATCGGGCTCGTGCCGCCGTCGAGGTAGTACTCCACCTTGTCCACCCGCCGGTCATCCGACGCCGCGGCGGTCACCGGTGCGGTCCCCCGCACCGTCCCGCCGGCCGCCGGGGTGACCACCGCCACCGTCGGGCTGGCGGCGTGGCTGCCGTCGGCGTAGCTGACCGCAAGCTTGGGATGGTGCGCGATGTCGGTCGCCGAGCTGACCGCATCGGAGGTGGTGAACTCCATGTTGTTGAGGACCGCCCGGCTCTCATCCACCACCCGCAGCAGCAGGCCGTGGTTCGGCTTATCCCCGCTCACCCACCCCTGCGCAACGCTCGTCACGGTGTAGTCGTGCCAGCCGGCCGTCTCACCCGCCGCGACCGACCGGCTCGCCACCAGCGCGGGGTCGTGGTCGCCGCCGTTCGTGGTCCAGTTCACCCCGTTCGCGGCGGTGTACCAGGTCGCGCCGTTGAAACAGCCGGACGTACCCTCCACCCAGTCCCGGGTCACCCGGAACACGTTGACCGTCGCCGCCGCGTTCGACGCGATCTTCCACAGCGACATGGTGGCCGAGGTGACCGACGCCCCGGCCGGGATGTCCTTCAGGTCGAACGCGATCAGCGCGCGGACATTCGTCGTGCTCCGGTCGCTGCCGATCCGCATGAACTCCTGCGTGCCGTACGTGCCGCACTGGATCGCACCGGACGTCAAGTACTCGTAGAACAGGTTCGTGTCCTTGCCGGCCGCCGGATCCGGCTGCAGGAACTTGGTGGCCTGCCCGTCCGCCGGCAGCGTGACCTGCACCTCGGCGGACACCCCGGAGTTCGCCACCACCTTGTAGTAGAACGTGCCGCCCGGCGCCGCCGAGGTGTCCCGGTAGGTTGTTCTCGAGATCTCGGTCGTCGACATCAGCAGGGTCGCCGGCGAGGGGATGAAGTTCGCCGACGGCGACCGGTGTACCTCGTACTTCGCGAACGGCTCCCCGCTCAGCGCACCCGTGTACCTGTTCCAGCTCAGATCCGCGCCGTTGGAGTGCAGGGTGTCCGGCGGGAACAGGGTCGGCCTGTCGGTGTAAGTGATGTAGACCGCGGGCGCGGAGTTGCCGCCGGTCTCCCCCGAGTAGAACTTCAGCCAGCCGGGGTTGGGGTTGGTGCTCTCGGTGTTCTGCAGCCGAAAGCCGTTGTTGGCCGCCCCGGAGAACCACCGGTTCGCCAGCCCGGTCAGGTCCAGGGACTTCCACCCGGTGGCACACGGGCTGAACGAGGTCTGCGTGGTGCCCTGGCCGTCGCCGCCCGGCTGGTTCGTCCACACCGTGCTGCTGCTGAACCCCGAGGCCAGGCCGGTCAGGTACACGGTGTTGCAGCCGGTTCCCGAGCTGTAGGCGAAATTGTTGATTGCCAGGTGCGCCTCGATGACATACCCGCCGGCCGGCGCTCCGGTCGTGTCGAACCGGATCAGTGTCCGGGCCACCTCGTTGCCGTTGCCGCCGAACCCGCGGCCGACCCGCAACTCCGTCGAGGTCCACTGCGACGTGGCGCTGTCGGTCTCGACGAACGTGTCGGCCCCGCCGCTGGAGGTGTTCCGGTAGAAGACCGGGTCGATCGTCACGGGGAAGGCCCGGGCCGGGTCGGCCAGCCACGCCGGGTCGACGCCCACCGACACCGTCGCCCGCCCGCCCGACTGCCCGGTCAGCCGCACCGACACCGCCGTATCCGCGCCGCCGCCGCGACCCGCCGCCGAGTCGTACGCCCGGCCGCCGCCGAAGGTGGCCAGCACCCTGCCGCCGGCGCCGACGAACTCCATCCCGGCCGCCGACTGCCGCACCGACACTCCCGCCGGCAGCGCGAACTCGTCCAGGTAGGACGAGGGCGCACCCGCCGACGCCAGCGTCAGCGACTCCTCCAGGCCGTTGACCAGGAACTGCTCCGACAGCGCCGACCCGCCGACCGCCCCCGCGTACCGCACCGCCGCCCCCGACGCAGACCCGGCGACCCGGCCGGCCTGCGGATGCGTCAGGCTCACCCGCTGCTCGCCGACCGGCAGGAGGACCGCACCGTCCGCGCGGCCCGGCACCCGGACCCCGAGACCGCTCGACCCGGCCGCGAAGGACCCGTCCGGCGCCGCCCGCGCCGTCAGGTCGACGTCGTGCCAGCCGCCGCGGCCGTCCCGCCACCGCTGCGCCACCGCCGATACCCTGCGGGTGAGCGTCCCGTCCGGGTTGGCCCACAGCGTGCCTGTCTCCGACCGCCGTGCCGCGACCTCCACCCGGTGGCCGACCCGCCTCGCCTCCTGCACGGCCGTGGCCTCCACCGACCGCGGCGAGGGAGGCCTGGCCGCTGGCTGCGGTGCCGCCGCGGCCGCGGCGGGCCCCGCCGGTGCGGGCATCGCCGCGGCCAAGCCCGCCACCAGACACACCACCGCCACCTGCGCCACCGGCCGCCGCGGGCAGGGCCCCACACCCCGCAGCCATCCCGAACGACGTCTCGGAACCGACCCTGCAGCGGACATGGCCCCTCCCGGCTGTCCGAGGCGCGACCCGACGGCATTCGTCGAGACGCGGCAACTTAACCGTGCCAAATACCGACAGATAGGTACCTGTAAGAAATGGTCTGGCAGCCAAGGTTGGTCACCCTAGAACCGGGCCCGACCGCGATCTCAGCGCACGCCGCGCCGTTGGGATCATGGCTGAGGGTGAAGGTTGCCTTCTCATTGACGGCGCTGCCGGAGTGATCCCCGACCCCGGCATGTTCGTACCGCGTTGCGGTGTGGACGACCGCGCCGCCGGCGCCCTGGCGCGGCAGCTTGACCCTCGATAGCCTGGCCGGCGCGTCCAACGTGATCAGGCACGCCGGGACAACAACGTCACGAAGCTTCGTCGTCACGTCTGCTCCTCCTTGCAAGGCTCGCGCCGAGCACCAGGCAGACCGCCCGAGGGTCCCAGCACCCGCTGGCGCGCCACTGGCGCCAGGCTGGCGCGGACCACCCCCAGCGGACCGTCCGCCACAGCGCCGGGTGTGCGCTGACCAGACCGCATGCCGCAGACGGCCAGGCCAGGTCGCAGGGCCCAGCCTGGCCGTTGACGCCCGGTGCGCCAACTGAGGGGAGGTTGACCAGGCACCGCCGCAATGCATCCACCGAACCCCGAGCGCTTTAAGCGACCCCTACCGCCTCAGCCAGCCATCCCGATCCGGCCGGCCGCGGCGGCGATCCTGCCGGGAGCGGTGCCCGTACCCTCACCCGCGGTCGCCTCTGCGCTGTCCACGGGCGGGGATCGAAGAGGGATCGCCGGTGAGGATGGCGCGGTGCAGATCCTGCAGCCCGGCGCTCGGCTCGATACCCAGCTCCTCGGCCAGGGCGGCCCGCAGCGCTCGGAACGCCTGCAACGCCTCCGCCTGCCGCTGGCACCGGTAGAGCGCCAGCATCAACGAGCCATGCAGCCGTTCTCGCAATGGATACTCCGCTACCAGCGAACGCAGCTCACCGACCAGCTCGGCGTGCCGGCCCAGCAGCAGATCGGATTCGATCCGCCCCTCCACCGCCTCCATGTAGCGCTCCTGCAGCCGTGGCACGCCGATCCGCGCCAACCCCTCCGCGACCACGTCCGCAAGCACCGGCCCGCGCCACAACGCCAGCGCCGCCCGGAACAGCCGTGCCGCAGCCGCCGGATCATCGGCGCCGAGCGACGCCCGGCCGCGTTCCAGCAGGGCTAAGAAGCGGTCGGCATCAAGCTGCCCCGGCCCCACCCGCAGCAGATAACCGGGCCCAGATGTCACCAGCATCTGCGCACCGCCAGCCGATCGGGCAGCCGGCGCCTCGATCCGCCGACGCAGCCGCAGCACCAGCGACTGCAGGGTGTTACGCGCCGATCGTGGCGACGCCTGCCCCCAAACCTGTTCGATCAGCCGATCAGTCGGCACCATCCGGTTGGCCTGCAACAGCAGGAGCGCCAGAACCGCGCGCTGCCGAGGCGCCGCCACCGACACCAACTGCCCCACCCGCCACACCTCCAGCGGCCCCAAGATCCGAAACTCCAACTCGTCCATCAGCCCCTCCCACCCAACGTCGGCGCAACAGCTGCCCGACCGGGGAGAAGGTCGGACAACTACCCGTATACCCCCCATACACTCTGGGTTGCCTCACAGACGGCGCCTGCACCGATGGCTGCCCGAAGGGGCAAACCAGTCGGACCCTGCCGCTGGCCGTGATGGACGCCGGTCGACGTCGGAGGATCTTGTGGACTTCTGATCCGGGAGCCGGCGCGAAGGCTCGGCTGCGTTGTGCACGCCGAGCAGCAGTGACATGCGTGAACGTTCAGGGTGCCGCTGGCTCGCGGGGAAGCCGGGCGTTGTTTGTGATGGTCAACGGGGGCGGACCTGCTGCGAGCCTACTCGAACCGCTCCGACCTAGCTTACGATCTTGCTCGGGTGCTGGATCGGCTGCGGGCTGGCTCGTCCGGCGAGGCGCCCGTGACGGTCAGTGTGCTCGATCCGCGGGTTGTTTGCCTGGCTGGCAAGCGGTTGGGCGATGACTTGGCACACTTGGGCATTCCTCATGAGCAGTATATGGAGCTGGCCAAGTACTTGATGAATATCGACTACCAAGCCGGTTTCTTTGGTATCTATAGACTACAGCCTACCTGCCGAACGGGGCGACGTCGGGTGAAGAAGGCGGCTTGTGCTGCCCCCCAGTCTCCAAATATTTGCGTTCACGTTCGCGTCCACTCTTCATCCGGCATGTCTGGGTCGTCGTAGTCCTCGATGAATAACGTGACATGCAAGCTGGACTTGCGGCCTCCGCCGAGCGAGCGTCATGAGCCATCAGTCCTCTCGGTGGCCAAGGGAGGGCAAGCCCCCTAGCGCCATATCCCAGTCATACGGCCGGCCGCCGGTTCCAGGTGGCCCTGGTTCATAGACGCCTGGCCCGTAGAGCACGGTCACGCCGGCCTGGCGTAGCATCGTGACACTCTGGCGAAATGCCGGGTGTGCTTCTTGGGCGTTGTTCAAGGCAGGCGCCGCCACGATTGGCAAGCTCATGCCGAGCGCTTCCGTCAATAGACCAAGCGCCAGCGTGTCGGCAATTCCCAACGCCCATTTGTTTATCGTATTGAAGGTTGCCGGGCAGACCAGCATGGCGTCAGCCGGCGGCAACGCATCGGCCTCGTCTGGCAGCTTGTACTCGTGGCGCACCACGTAGCCAGTTTGCTGAGCCAGGGCCTCGCTATCAATGAACTTGAGGGCGGCGGGAGTAGCAATCACGCAGATTTTCCAGCCGGCCTGTTGAGCTCGACTAATCAACTCACCAATGTGTCGCGCGCGTGGCGCCGCGCAGACTACAAGGTAGAGCGTTCGGCCTGGCGTTGCATTCATACTGAAGACAACCCGACACGCGACAACAACTGCTGCAATGACCAGGACGGCTTGGTCGGCTGCGCGCGGCGTAGCTCGTCAATCAGGAATATGGCAATCGGTCGGCAGCGCACTTCGTCGGCAGCCAGAGACTCGGCTTTGAGCAAGGCGGTCACAGCTTGCCTGTGATCGCCGGCTTGGAACCAGCCCCGCGCACAATCGATGAGGAAGTTGGCTCGCCGTTCGGGTGGCAGCCGTGCCAGGCCATCTGGACTAACCCGACCAGCTACCTCGACCGCTGCGCCACCATCACCAACCTCAACAAGCGTCGAGACGCGGTGGAGCAATACGTTAGTGGGACCAAAAGCTGTGTAGCGCTCGTTCCGGTCTTCGCCAAGTCGGGCAGCAACGGTTTCGCCTTCGGCCAGCAACTCGCGCGCAGTTGTTGTGCGGCCGACGCGAGCTGCCACGACCGAGCCCATGAGAAACAACATTCCGTACAAGGACAAATATTCTGCGGAAGCTGCATTCAGTTTCAGCGCCGGCTCGAGCCGGTTGATGTCAGCGTTGAGCAGGTCCAACGACTGGTCGCTCTGGTCGGTAGTCATGAGCCCTTGTGCCACGCGACGAGCAGCGTCACTGATAAGGAGCGTGTCGCCAGTTCGCTCGGCCACGACCAAACCGCGTTCAGCAGCCAGCCAGGCAAGGTCGATTTCTTTCATTTTCCAGAGCGTTGAGGCCGTGACCTGGTAGGCGCGCGACAACAACGTTCGCGCTCGGATGCCGTTGTCATCCAGGCTAGACCAATAGGCCGCAACGTGTTGGGCATCACGCAACAGGCGTGGGATGACTTGACCAAGCACCGCGTAACGGGCGCCCTGGAACGACAACCAGGCGTAGGTGACTTGACGTTCGACTTGCGACAAGGTCGGCGGCTCAGCTTGGACCGCTGGCCGTAATAGCGAGCTAATCGCTTGGTAGCGCTGCAAGGCATGGCGAATTTCGGCAACCTCGAAGCTGTCGAGACAATGGCTTTCTGGCTGCGGCAGTGACTGCGACTCGGTCAAGGTCTCGACCGGAATATGCAGCACTTCGGCTACCCGCTCCAGCATGGGCAGCCTCAGAAGCGCTCGCTCGCCGCTCTCTACCTTGTCCACCCAGCTCACCGAACGGCCGCACAGGTCGCCGAACGCCCTACGCGTCAGACCACGCCGTTGGCGCCACGCGGCAACACGCCGACCGACCTCCCGGCGACGTTCGCTGGCGTCATGCGCCACTGGGGGCAACCTCCTTTGGCCATGGGATCGATGCTCAGGACCCTGGTGTGAGCCTACCGAGTTGGACATCGCAGCCTGACTACGAGCACTATACATTTTGTACGGCCTTTGTCACCCTCCGCTCATAGGTTCGCAGCCAGCACTGTTTGTCAAAGGCGGCAACCTACGCCACGGAACCCAGACGGAGCCTGACAGATGACCTCCAACCCGGCCACCCCCGCTGGCCACGACAGTCCCGTTACACTCCATGCCCTGACTTCCCGCGAGCGTAGCCGCCTGCGGTTGCTGGCGTTGCGGTATCGGATTCGAGCTGACACGACGCTCCGGCCGGTGGCGGACGTGGTGTTCGATCTGCGGTCGCGGCATGGTATCCAGGTCAGCATGGGGCAGGTCTTCGAGCTGCTGGGCAGGAAGGCTGGACGGTGACTGTCGCCAGCAGGAGCGGACTGTTGCCGTTGGATAGTGTGCAGACTGAGCTTGAGCACCCAGCCCAGCTCGCCACGGTCGTCCTGAACGAACACATCAACGACGACGGCCTCTGCGCCGTGTGTGGCTGCGCGTTTCCCTGCGAATCAGCAGTGCTGGCCGAGCACAACATGGCGCTGCTGTAGCGCCATCCATGAGCGGCAGCACCGGGAACGGTGAGCGCTGCGGAGGCAGACCTCGCTCCGGTAAGTCCTCCGCCATATGCCCGTTTCCCGGTGCTGCTCTCCAAGCGGGAGGGTGTTCTGTCTCGCGTGATTCTCGCGTTAGGGGAAGGCGCGAGAGAGGGTGGAACGCCCTCCTTTGAATGGGCACCTCATCCCACCCGCTCTTCCTGGCAGGTCAGAAAGGTGGCGACCGTCGTAGCGCTAGATCGGAAACAACCTCATTGCGGATCGCCGTCCACACTGACCGATCTCGGAGTGAAAGGTCCTTGGGCTCTACCGTGACCTGGGCAAGAACTTGTTGGACACAAAGGACTTGACTGGTCGCTCCAGCGAGGAGCACCGAGATAACGATTTCCTCGCGGTGGCCGATGAACTCGGGACCAACACTCACCCTCGTCCCCGCGTGGGTGACGGGTAGGTTCACCAACGTTGGAGGCTCGCGCCGAACCTGCAGCAGGTCCACGACTTCAGCACCGAGATCGAAGACGAGTGGTCGACCTTCGTCGAAGGCGTTGCTCGGTATGTCATGGCGGCCTCTGGCCAGAAGCCTAAGGTCTAGGACGTGTGGATCAGCCAGGATCCGGCCATTATGACGCACTTCCAGATTCGTGAGCCCGCCGTGGCGCGTGTTGAGCAGCGGAATCACAGGCGACGCATAATAGTACAGGTGCTGGCGGGGCACTCGGGCGACGAGGATTGCCGGCACTCCGACCAGCAGCGTGGCGGCGACGCCAGCCATAGCCCAGAACGTCGCTGATCCATACCAGTGCCCGGCGGCTACGATCACGCAACGCATCTAACCAGCCATCTAACCAGCCTTGGAACCCGTACCTAGGAAACCTGCCTTCCCCGGCGGTACCGGTACCGGGCAGCGGGGGCCGGCCGAGGATCACTCCCCAGGGTGGTACACCTGGCTCGGCACCGCCCACGTCAGCCAACCATGCCAAGTCACGCGGGCTGAGCATGTTCCGTCCGACTCTGCACGGTGCACCCGCCCGGGCTGGTCACCGCAGTTCTGCTTGCGGTGACGCTCGGCGGCACACCCCTCCGCGGCGGCCGATCAGGGGGTCGTGGCGACGCGACCGAGGGGTCGGCGGGCCGGGCTGCCGGCGGCAACTGAGACCAGAAACGAGACCACGAGGTGGGGCACGGGCCGGCCCACGGTGGGGCGGCCCGGCGTTCGTGCTGGTCAGCGGGGCGGAGGATGCGAGATTCGAACTCGCGAGGGGTTGCCCCCAACACGCTTTCCAAGCGTGCGCCCTAGGCCACTAGGCGAATCCTCCTGGTTACCCGGGAGAGGATACAGCCGCCGCGGGGCGTGGTGTGGAGCCGGCAGGTTAGACTGGCGTAGCCCCTCGTGCGGCGCTCATCCTGCGGAATCCCCCAGGGCCGGAAGGCAGCAAGGGTAAGCGGGCTCTGGCGGGTGCGCGAGGGGTCTTCGCGTTCCCGAGGGCCGCCGTGCGGACGCTGTCGGTGCGATGGCCTAGGGTCGTCCCGTGGCACTCGCGCTGTACCGGAAGTACCGGCCGGCCACGTTCGCCGAGGTGGTCGGGCAGGAGCACGTCACCGAGCCGCTGCAGCAGGCGCTGGCGAACGGGCGGATCAACCACGCGTACCTGTTCTCCGGGCCGCGCGGCTGCGGCAAGACCTCCTCAGCCCGCATCCTGGCCCGCTCGCTGAACTGTGAGAACGGGCCGACCCCGACGCCGTGCGGCACCTGCGACTCCTGCGTCGCGCTGGCCCCGGACGGCCCGGGCAGCCTGGACGTGATCGAGATCGACGCGGCCTCGCACGGCGGCGTGGACGACGCGCGGGACCTGCGCGAGCGGGCGTTCTTCGCCCCGGTGAGCTCGCGGTACAAGGTCTACATCATCGACGAGGCGCACATGGTCAGCTCGCAGGGCTTCAACGCGCTGCTCAAGCTGGTCGAGGAGCCGCCGGGTTTCCTGGTGTTCGTGTTCGCCACCACCGAGCCGGACAAGGTGCTGCCGACGATCAAGTCGCGTACCCACCACTACCCGTTCCGGCTGATCCCGCCGGGCACGCTGCGCGGCCTGATGGAGCGGATCTGCGCGGAGGAGGGCGCGACCGTCGAGGCACCGGTGTTCCCGCTGGTGGTGCGCGCCGGCAACGGCTCGGCCCGGGACTCGCTGTCGGTGCTGGACCAGTTGCTGGCCGGTGCCGGCCCGGGCGGGGTGAGCTACCGGCACGCGGTCGCGCTGCTCGGGGTCACCGACGCGGCGCTGTTGGACGCGATGATCGACGCGCTGGCCGCCCGGGACGGCGCCGCGGTGTTCCAGACGGTGGACGGGGTGGTCGAGGCAGGGCACGACCCGCGCCGGTTCGCCGGGGACCTGCTGGAGCGGCTGCGCGACCTGCTGGTGCTGGACGCGGTACCCGACGCGGTGGCCAAGGGCCTGCTCGACGGGCCGGCCGACCAGATCGACCGGATGGTGGACCAGGCCAGGCGGCTTGGCGCCGGCACCCTGTCCCGGCTGGCCGACATCGTGCACAACGGGCTCGTCGATATGCGTGGCACCACCGCGCCGCGGCTGCTGCTGGAGTTGGTGTGCGCCCGGATGCTGCTGCCCTCGGCGGAGGCGGACGCTGGCGCACTGCTGCAGCGCCTGGAGCGGCTGGAGCGGCGCGCCGACATCGTTGGTGCAGCGCCACCAATGGCAGAGCGACCCTCCGGAGACCGGTCCGCCGGCGACCGAGTCGGCGGAGATCGGGCCGGCGCCGAGCGGCCAGGCGCCGGGCCGTCGCGCGGCGAGCGGCCAGGCGCCGAGCAGTCGCGCACTGAGCGGGCGGCGGCGCCCTCGGCCGCGTCGCGGACCGGCGGATCCGCCGCGCCGGCCGCAGAGGACACCGCCGACCTGGTACGGGAGACGCTGAGCCAACGCCGGCCAGCCGGCCAGCCGCCCGCGCCGCGACAGCCGGCCGGGGCGCCGTCGGCCGAGCCGGCCCGCACGCAGCCGGCCCGCACCCAGCCGGCCCGCACCCAGCCGGCCCGCACTCAGCCGGCTCGCACCGAACCCGCCCCCACACAGCCGCCCGGCACCGAGCCCGCCCGCACGCAGCCGCGCAGCCAGTCGGCCCGCACCGAACCCGCCCCCACACAGCCGCCCGGCAGCGAACCGGCCGGCACCGGATCCCATCCCGAGCCGCCCCGGGCCGAGCCGCAGCCGGGTACTACTAAGCCGGACACGCCCGCTGGAGGGATCGATGCGGCGGCGGTACGGCGGGTGTGGCCCGAGGTCCTCGAGATGATCAAGCGCCGGCGCCGCACCCACGCGCTGCTGCTCAACGCTGTGGTCTCCGCGGTCGACGGCGACACCCTGGTGCTGGCCATGTCCACCGCGCCGCTGGCCCGGCTGCTGTCCGAGGACAGCAACCTCGAGCACATCCGTACCGCGCTGCGCGACATCCTCGGCGTGGACTGGAAGGTCCGCGTCGAGGTCGCCAACGGCTCGGACGGCGGTCCGGTGCCGGCCGCCCCGGGCGTGGTCCGCGACGACGACCCGCGGGACGAGATGTCCGCGGAGGACCCGCCGCCGGCCGCGGCGCGGCGCGACCCCGAGCGGGACGCGCTCTCGCTGCTCCAGTCCACTCTCGGCGCCCAACAGATCGACGACGGGCCGTAGCGGCAGGCCCTAGCGGCAGGCCCCGGGCAGCCACCTCAAGCCCGGCTCAAGCCCGGCTCATCATTTCGCGTACTGCTGCCTGCGCATGCCGTTCGCCATTCCGGTCCGGCCCGGACGCAATTCTGAAGCGCATCTCAAGAAGTACTCAAGATTTGCGCAGGCGCCGCAATTCCCGGCCGGCGGCGCCTCGCCGGGCGCTGCTACGTTCGGCGAGGTTTCGTTCTCAGGAACGATCGCCCGGAGGTTCCGTTGCCCGCCAAGCACCGCCGCCGGCCGTTACGCGGGCTGGCCGTACCGGCCCTCGTGGTCGCCGGCCTGATCGCCGCCGGGTCGGCGACCGCGGTCAACGTCGCCGGCGCGCACGGCGGGGGCGGGTGGCACCACGCGGCCCGTCCGGACAGTCAGCCGGCCGGCCTGGGCACCCTGACCGGCGTCCGTACCCTGAACGGCCCGGTAAAGGCCGCACCAGGCACCTGGGTGGTGTTCACCGTGAACGGGCCGCGCCGGCTCGTGCGGACCGACGTCGTGGCGCCCTTCCAGCTCACCCTCGACACGAGGAGGCTGCCGGACGGCCCGTACGCGCTCACCGTGCTCGTCCTGGCGCCGAACCGGCCGGCCGTCGCCACCACCCGCGCGTTCCGCATCCTCAACCACCCGGCACCCCCCGGACCGACCGCGACCACCCCGGCGCCGGGAACGAGGCCGGCGCACGCGCCGACCGCACCGGCGCCCAGCCGACCGACGACCGCACGGCCGGCGCCGCCGGACTTCGTCTCCCAGGTGATCGCCCTCACCAATGCCGAACGCGCGAAGAACGGCTGCGGCGCGCTGCACGCCAGACCCCTTCTCACCGCGGTCGCGCAGGCGCACAGCACCGACATGGCGAGGAACGACTACTTCTCGCACGACACCCAGACCGGGACGTCGCCCTTCCAGCGAATGACCGCGGCCGGCTACCCCTTCGCCACGGCCGGTGAGAACATCGCGGCCGGGCAGCGCACGCCCGCCACGGTCATGACCGCGTGGATGAACAGCCCCGAACACCGGGCCAACATCGTGAACTGCGCGTTCACCGAGATCGGGGTCGGTTACGCCACCTCGGCCGGCAGCCGGTACCTCACCTACTGGACGCAGGACTTCGGCGCCCCCCGCTGACACATCACCCGGTCGAGGGTTGCGCGGTCCAATCCTGCGAGCGAAAATTCAACCGTGATGAATAATTCGGGAGACGACGACGCGATCCGGACAACGTGCGTGGTGGTCGGCGGAGGGCCGGCGGGGATCATGGCTGGCTGGTTGCTGGCCCGGGCCGGCGTGCCGGTGGTGCTGCTGGAGAAGCACGCCGACTTCCTGCGCGACTTCCGTGGCGACACGATCCACCCGTCCACGCTGCAGGTGATGTCCGAGCTGGGCGTGCTGGAGGAGTTCCTCAGGCTGCCGCACCGCAAGGTCCGCTACATCAAGGCCGACTTCGCCGACGGCATGGCCACGGTCGGCGACTTCCACTGGCTCCGCCGGTTCCGCTACGTGGCCCTCATGCCGCAGTGGGACTTCCTGGACTTCGCCGCCGACCACGCCGAGGCGTACCCGACCTTCACCCTGCTGCGTCGTACCGAGGCGACCGGGCTGATCGAGCGGGACGGCCGGGTGGTGGGTGTCCACGCAGAGACCGAGGACGGGCCGCGCGAGGTCTACGCCGACCTGGTGCTCGCCGCCGACGGCCGGCACTCGGTGATCCGGGAGGCCGCCAGGCTGCCGCTGATCGAGCGCGGCGCGCCGATGGACGTGCTCTGGTTCCGGATCTCGCGGCGGCCCGAGGACTCCGAGGACACCTTCGCGGTCATCCGCCGCGGCATCTTCGTGGTGTTGATCAACCGGACGACGTACTGGCAGATGGCCTACCTGGTGCCCAAGGGCGAGGCGGCCAAGCTGCAGAAGGAGCCGATCGAGGACTTCCGCCGGCGGGTCGGCGAGTACGTGCCGTTCCTCGCCGAGCGCACCGGCGAGCTCGGCGGCTGGCAGGACGTGAGCCTGCTCGAGGTGCGGGTGGACCGGCTGCGCAGGTGGTACCGCGACGGCCTGCTCTGCATCGGCGACGCGGCGCACGCGATGTCCCCGGTCGGCGGCGTCGGCATCAACCTGGCCATCCAGGACGCCGTCGCGGCGGCGAACACGCTGGCCGGGCCGCTGCGTGCCGGCACCCTGAGCACCGATCACCTACGCGCCGTGCAGCGCCGGCGGGAGTGGCCGACCCGCATCACCCAGGCGGTGCAGGTCCTCATCCAGAACCGGCTGATCGCAGCGGTGATGCACGGTGACGGCGGTCCGGTCCGGCTGCCGCGGGCAGGCAGGATCCTGCTGCGGATCCCGCTGGTGCGGGCGGTGCCACCGATCCTGTTCGGGCGGGGCCTCCGGCTGGAGCACGTCCGTACTCCGGAGGCCGTGGCGCCGACCGCGGTCAGGCCGAGCCCATGACCCGGCGGGCAGCACGCGGACGGCCGGGGAGGGTCGCCGCCAGGTAGGCAAGCCGGCCGGGGTTCGGCGGCCCGGCCCGCCTCCGCTGGGTCCACCGCGGTGGCCCGCAGCGGACATTCAGGCAACTATCGCCCGGACCGCGGTGCGGTGGTCCTCCAGCCAGTACGGGCCGGGGCCGCCGGGGAAGGTGGCCGGGTCGCGGGTGACCACGCGGCGGCGGCCGGACGGGTCGGTGAGGAGCAGGCCTTCGGCGTCGAAGGCCAGCAGTTCGTCGCCGACCCGGAGCAGCAGCGGGCCGCCGCGGTGGGCGGAGACGGCGGTACGGCCGGCGCGGAGACCGCCGAGCACGTCCCCCCCGGCGCACTGGACCCAGGTGGTGGGCGCGCCGAGCGGGCGGCCCTGCCCGGGGTCGTGGAAGTCCGAGCCGCCGACCGGGGCGGTGTCCAGTCCCCAGGCGGCCCACCAGGCGAGCGGGCCGCCCCAGGAGCCGTCCAGCCAGGTCCAGTGCCACACCTCGGCCAGCGGCGGGCGGCGCCGCACCGGCCACCGCCAGGCGCAGTCCGCGGCGAGCGGATGGTTCACCGACAGCAGCCCGCCGCGACTGTCCACTTCGGACACCCAGTCGTCGGCGGGCGCCCGGAAGTCGATCCAGCCGACGTCTCCGTACGCACTGGCGTGGCCGCGGTCGGTGGTGATCTCCTGGCCGGGGACGAGCAGCATCCCGGCGCGCCGGCCGGCAGCGGCCAGGAACGGGTGGTGGCTGGTGGTGTTGTGGTCGGTCACCGCGAGGTAGTCCAGCCCGCCGGCGGCCGCGGCCACGGCCAGTTCGTCCACGGTGAGCGAGCCGTCCGAATGCACGGAATGCGAGTGCAGGTCGCCGGCCAGCCACTCCAGCCCGGGTTCCGCGGGCAGGTCCCGCCGCCGCGGGCGTGCCGCGGGCGCCGGCGGGGGCTCGGGCGGCGCCGGTACCGTCGCCGGGCCGACCTCCACCTCGATCTCCCAGCGCATCCCCGCGGCCGCCACCCGGTGCAACCCCAGCCACACCTGCCACTCGCCCGGCTCCAGCCCACCCGGCAGGTACCCGGGGCTGGCCGCGTCCGGCGCGATCACGAACCGGTCCCGTGCCCCGCCCGACCAGCCGCGGAACCCGGCCGGCCCGGCGCAGCCCAGGTCGAGCACGCCCGCGGACCGGTCGTAGGACAGCGCAACCGCGATGCCGGCACCCGCCGGCGGTACGTCGAACGGCACCGCGCGGTAGATCGACTCGGCCCGGTCGGCCGGCGTCCAGATCCCCCCGTACCGCATGTCAGCCCTTGGCCGACGGCACCGGCGAGGCCCCGAGCAGTTCGCCGCCCTCGCCGTACAGCAGCAGTCGCCCGGGCCGCGGGCGCACCCACGCCTCGGTGCCCACCGCCGGCTCCTCCCCTTCGGGCACCGTGGCCGCCACCGAGAACCCCTCCGCCTCCAGCGTCACCAGCGACGCCGTGCCCAGGTTCTCCACGATGGCCACCACTCCGCGCAGCGCTCCGTCGCCGTGTTCCTGCGGGGCATCCGCGTCCGAGTGGGACACCGACAGGTCGAGATACTCCGGCCGGATCCCCACCGTCACCGGCCGGGAGTCAACCGGCGAGCCCGGCGGCACGGCGAGCCGCTGCCCGTGTACGAGAAGGTCCGGGCCGCTGATCGTGCCGGGCAGCAGGTTCATCGGCGTGGAGCCGATGAAGTTGGCCACGAAGGTGTTGGCGGGGCGGCCGAACACCTCGCGCGGCGTACCGAGCTGCCGGATCCGCCCGGACTCCATCACCGCGATCCGGTCGGCCAGCGCCAGCGCCTCCGCCTGGTCGTGCGTGACGAACATGGTGGTCACCCCGAGGTCGCGCTGCAGCTTCTTCAGGAACGTACGCGCCTCCAGCCGCAGCCGCGCGTCCAGATTGGACAGTGGCTCGTCGAACAGGAACACCGCCGGGTGGTAGGCGACGGCGCGGGCCAACGCCACCCGCTGCTGCTGGCCACCGGACAGCTCCGCCGGCCGCCGCTCGGCCAGCCCGTCCAGGCTGAGCGACGACGCCGCCTCGGCCGCGCGCCGCCGCCGCTCCTCCCGCGGCACCTTCTTGATCTTCAGGGGGTAGGAGATGTTGTCCGCGACCGTCATGTGTGGGAACAGCGCGTAGTCCTGGAACACCATCGCGACGTTCCGCCGGCCCGGCGGCAGCGCCGTGACGTCCACCCCGCCGATGGACACGGTGCCCTCGGTGGCCTCCTCCAGGCCCGCGACCGTCCGCAGCAGCGTGGTCTTGCCACACCCGGACGGGCCGAGCAGCGCGAAGAACTCGCCGTCCACAATGGACAGATCGAGCCGGTCCACGGCGCGCACCGTCCCGCCGTACACCTTGGACAGTCCACTTAGGACGATCGAGGCCATCAGCTCTTGATCCCTCCGTGGAAGCGGAACCCGTACCGCCGGTTCACGAACAGGTACATCGCCACCACGGGCACCGCGTACACCAGTGAGAACGTCGACAGCAGAGCCAGGTTCGGCTGGCCGCCCTCGGTGTAGAACGTGCGCATCAGCACCGCGGCCGGCTGCTTGCCGGGGTCGCGCAGCAGGATGAACGGCAGCAGGAAGTTGCCCCACACCTGCACGATCGTCCACACCGCGATGGTGGCCAGCCCTGGCCGGGCGATCGGCGCCACCACGTCGCGCAGGATCTGGAACGGCGACGCCCCGAACACCCGCGCCGACTCCTCGTACGACCGGGGGATGGTGTCCATGAAGTCCTTCAGGATGAAGATGGCCGCCGGCAGCAGCCCGCCGGACACCACCAGCACCACGCCCAGCCGGCTGTCGATCAGGCCGAGCTGGAACACGAGTTGGTAGATCGGCACCATGGCCGCGGTACCGGTCACGATCGAGGACAGCAGCAGCAGCAGGTACAGCAGGGCGTTCCGGCCCGGGATCCGCACCCGGGCCAGCGGGTACGCCGCGAACGCCGCCGCGGCCACCACGATCGCCGCCGTGCCGGCCGCGAGCAGGACCGAGTTGAGCAGGGAACGAAGCGCATACGGGTTGTGCCGCAGGGCGCTGAAGTTGCGCAGGGTGAGCTCGGGCCAGGTCACCCCGAGCGCCGGGTGCGCGTCGAACGGCGTGGCCACCAGCCACAGCAGCGGGAACGCGAAGAACGCCAGAACGACGCAGACCAGCGTGTAGAACCCGACCCGGCGGGCGAACACCGCGGCACTCATGGCTCGCCTCCGCGCTCGCTCCGCTCCTCGGGCCTGGCGGCCCTGCGATGCTCACTCGCTGTCGGCTCGCGGCTCACGGCCCGCCTCCGCGCTCACTCGCTGTCGGCTCGCGGCTCATCGCGACGGCCCCCGCCCGCGCAGCAGCCGCAGGTAGAACAGCGCCAGCAGCAGGTTCACCACCAGCACCAGCACGCTGACCGCGGCGCCGTACCCCATCCGGCCGCCGGAGATCGACAGCGCGGTGTTGTAGATGTAGACCGGCAGCGTCTCCGAGCGGTGGTTCGGCCCGCCGGCGGTGATCAGGTACGGCGTGAAGTCGTTGAACGTCCACAGCGTGATCAGCAGCGTGTTGGTCAGCGCGTGCCCGCGGATGTGCGGGAACACCACGTCCCGCAGCGTCTGAGCGCCGGACGAGCCGGCCAGCCGAGCGGTCTCCAGGTGCGACGGCGGCACGCTGGCCAGCGCCGCCCCGTACAGCAGCATGGAGAACGCGGTGCCGCGCCAGATGTTGAAGACGATGATCGACGCCATCGGGTGGTCGACCAGCCACGCCGTCCCCGGGGTGTGCAGCAGCGCGTTCAGGGTCCCCTCGTCGCGGTCCAGCAGGGCGATCCACAGGAACGCGACCACCGACCCGGGCAGCACCCACGCCAGCAGCACCATCGCCTCGACCAGCCGGCGCAGCCAGCCCGCCGAGCGGCGCAGCGCCCAGGCCAGCGCGAAGCCGAGCACGTTCTGCCCGATGACGGCCGAGCCGAGTACGAACAGGACGGTCAGCCACAGCGCGTTGCGGAAGCCGGGGTCGGTCAGCGCCTCGCGGTAGTTGGCGAGCCACACCACCTTCGGGTAGCGGGCCGCGGCGCCGGTGAGCTGGTAGTTGGTGACGCCGATGTACAGCGTGAAGACCGCGGGGAACACCAGGAACACCGCGATCAGCGCCATGGCCGGCGTCAGGAACGACAACGCGCGCGCCCGGCCCAGACCGGAGACGTCCGGTGCCGCCTCGGGGGCGCCGACCCGCGCCTCCGGCGGCACGGCCGGGTCTACCTGCGTGGCCGTGCCGCCCCCCGTCGCCATCCGCTAGCCCGACGCGACGTTGCCCGCGCCGCCGACGGCCTTCACCACCGCCTTGCCGTACGCGGCCGACGCGTCCGCCGGGCTCTTCCCGGTGACCACGTCCAGGGTGGCCTGCTGCAGCGCCTGCGACACCGCCGGGTACGCCGCCAGACCGGGCCGGAACGCGGTCAGCGGCAGCACCTTCTGCGCGACGAACAACAGCATCGGGTCGTTCTTCAGCACCTCGTTATTGACGTCGGTGCGTTGGGTGATCTTGGCGGAGCCGCCCAGGTACGCCTTGGTGGCCTCCGCCGAGTTCATGAAGGTGAGCAGGTCCCAGGCCTGCTGCGGGAACTTGCTGTTCGGGTTGACCACCCGGCCGCCACCGCCGGACATGCTCACGTAGTCCTGGCCGTTGATGCCCGCCTGCGGCGTCCTGGCCGGTATCAGCGCGTAGCCGACGGTCTGGTCGCGGTCCGGCATCGGAGCAACGCCCTGCTTGGGCTCCACCACGCCGCGCCACAGGTAGTCGCTCTCGAGCAGGATGCCGATCTTGCCCTTGGCGAACTTGGCGAACGACTCGTCCCGCCCCTTCGCCTCCTGCTGCAGCGTCTTGTCGCCCAGGCCGCTGGAGTAGATCTGCTGGTAGAAGCCGAGCACGTCGCGGATCTCCGCGGTGTCGCCCTGCCACTTGCCGCCCTCGTAGATCTTCGAGCCCGCGCCGACCAGCAGCGGCAGCGCCCCCTGCATGGTGGTCGCCTCGCCCATCGCGGTACCGGCATTGAGCTGGATCGGGGTGACGCCGGCGAGCGACCTGAGCTTCTGGCCGGCCGCGATGATGTCGGCCCACGAGTGTGGCTGCCAGTTCGCGGGCAGGCCGGCCTGCGCGAACAGCTTCTTGTTGAAGAACAGCACCCGGCCATCGGTGCCGGCGGGGATGCCGTACCGCTTGCCGTTGTACGACATGAGTTGCTGCACGCTGTCCGGGACCTGGGCCCAGCCGTCCCAGTCGTTGGCCTTGGCGCCGGCCACGTCCTCGAGCGGCTTGATGTAGCCGGCATCCGCGAACTCGCCCACCCAGATGCCGTCCAGCGTGATCACGTCCGCGCCGGACTTGCTGCGCAGGTCCAGCGCGAGCTTGCTCTTGTAGTCCTCGTCGCCGACGCCGGACGGCTGGAAGGTGACCCGGGCGTTGACGCCCTTGGCCTTCTCGGCCTCGATGAACCTCGGGATCACCCAGTTGTTGATCCAGTCCGCCTCCTGGGCGTTCTTGCCACCGGACGCGGCGTTCGCGGCGATCGTCAGCGTGACGTCGCTGGCCTGCGCATTGCGGCTGGCGTCACCGCCATTGTTGTTGGAGCCCAGGCAGCCGGTTGCCAGCAGGGTGAGTGAGCCAGCCACAGCGAGGGCACGGCCGGTTCGTCGCATGTGTACCTCCGAGGGCGCGCGGTCCCATCTGCCAGACCTTTGCACGACCTGCGCACTCCGTCCAGAGATCTTGTTTGTGTGCGCGGCGGTGCCGGTCTGTCATGGCACCGTGTCCCGGATACCCCTGCTGGCCTTCGAGATGGAGGCGTCCTACGAGCTGCTGCGGCAGCGGTTGGCGGGCGTCACGGACGAGGAGTACCTCTGGGAGCCGGTGCGGCGACGTACGGGACCCGTGCGGGTACGGCGAACGGCGTTGACGATCGGGCATGCTGTGGGCTGCACCGTCCCCGTCGTACCGAGGGAGTGACGCACGCATGGCCCGACCGAAGGTCAGTCCGGTCGTCTGGACGCCGCCGCCCGCGCCGGCCCGGGCACGTGCCGACATCGGGACGCGGCCGCTGCCGCCACTGCGCCGGGTCGAGGTGCCCGGCGTCGGCCCGGAGGACGTGGTGGTCGACGCCGAGGGGCGGGTGCTCACCGGGCTGGTGGACGGCCGGATCCTGCGGATCACGCCGGACGGGAAGAAGATCGACACGGTGGCCGACACCCGCGGCCGGCCGCTCGGCCTGGAGTTGCTGCCGGACGGTGCGCTGCTGGTGTGCGACGCCCGGCGCGGCCTGCTGCGGGTGGACCCGGACGGCGGCGCCGTGGAGTCGCTGGCCGCCGGGTTCGTGTTCTGCAACAACGCCGCGGTGGCCCCGGACGGCACGATCTACTTCAGCGACTCCTCCGCCAGGTTCGGGATCGACCACTGGAGAGCGGAGCTGTTCGAGCACTCCGGCACCGGGCGGCTGCTGCGCCGCGACCCGTCCGGCGCGGTGGAGCCGGTGGTCGAGGGCCTGGAGTTCGCCAACGGGGTCGCGCTGGCGCCGGACGGGTCGTTCGTGCTCGTGGCCGAGACGACGGCGTACCGGCTGACCCGGCTGTGGCTGACGGGCGACAGGGCGGGCAGCACCGACGTCTTCGCGGACAACCTTCCCGGCTTCCCGGACAACATCTCCACCGGCACGGACGGGCTGATCTGGGTGACCCAGGCGACCCCGCGGGACGCCGTGCTGGACAAGCTGTTGCCGCGCCCGCCCGTCCTACGCAAACTCGCCTGGGCGCTGCCCGACCGGCTCCAGCCGCAGGAGAAGCGCACCGTCTGGGTGCTGGCCTACGACGCCGATGGCACCCTGGTGCACGACCTGCAGGGCCCCGGCAGGTCGTACCACCTGGTGACCGGCGTCCGCGAGCACCACGGCGCCGTCTGGCTGGGCAGCCTCGTCGAGACCGCCATCGCGGTCCTCGACCTCG
>WNGA01004196.1_pt1 | contig 21292 bp, 11 predicted proteins | sample 5400061 | NCBI WGS metagenome assembly WNGA01 (sample SAMN13153366, study PRJNA577476) | soil metagenome | isolation source: 100 cm soil or saprolite under grassland replicate 2 | place: USA:California | collected 2016-06-15
CCTTATCGAGTTGAAGCTCAGGTAACTAACGACCTCACTCCACCGTTCGTCCTGTCCCATTTTGCCGCACAGTCTTAAGCTCATCACGCTTTCCCGCTTCATCGTTTCAGGGCGTCGCGACGCGACATGAAGGCTCCTTTGAAAACATCTCTCGCTCCGGCCCGATCAATGGACGGCGTTGGCATCACCTGACAGGCAAGAGCAAAGGCGCATGGTTTAGCATGCATCTTCACTTCGATCGCGAGAACGTTTTGCTGCTATGCCTCGAAGCGCCGACGAAGGATCTGCTTCAGAAATATGCCGACACGCCTCAGACGCTGCTCGCGCGGCTGGAATTCGACGCCGTCTCGATCAACCGGCTGCAACAGTTCGAGGTCCTGGAGGTCGACATCGTCCAGGTGGGGAAAGGTGAGTGGGGAAGACGTTTCGGCGATTTCAAGGAGGATCTCTACAAATCTTTGACAAAAAAGAGCGGGTTTAAAGAAGTCCGCGCCGCGCCCACTAGCGCCCAGGAGCGAACCGTGCTCATGACTATCCGTGTCCTCACCTTCAAATACACCCCTAGCTCCTTCGAATATATTTCCCGCATCCCCGATGCAACGAATAAGTACTTATATATGGAGCAAACTATTGAGGCGGAACTCATCTTCACGGATAAAGAGACTGGCAAGACTCTTTCGCAACACCAAATGGTAGCGCGGCCGGTGGGTACAGAGTACGGCGGCGGCGCCATCGACCACATACTTAAGCTCATCAAAGCGAAGAGAAAACAGTGAATGGAAGCGCCCCATTTCAATGTGCGTGGCAACAACGACTTGAATCGCGACAGCGTGGCGACCAATGACCGCCCGCTTTTCATCGGCCGCAATACCGCGACGAGCGGCGACGTCAAGCAGATCGATTTGCGCTACTCGCGTTTCATTCCGATCCGCGAGTCGATGCGCATCGAGGTCATCGGCGAGGCACCAACCTCTTCAACATCGTCAATGTCTCGGGCGTGAACCAGGCTGTGACGATCGATGCAGCCGGCAATCCGAATCTTACAGGGACGAACATCCTAACCACTTCAAACAGGAAGTTGATCGCCACGGGCGGCTTCCCCCAACGCATCTTCCAGCTCGGATTCAAGCTCCATTTCTGAGTCAGGAAGTTCCAGATTCTAGAATCTTCTGATGAATTTAGCGGCGGATATTTTTCTATCCGCAATCCAGCGGGTTATCTGCTAAATCTTCCAATGGGAAGTTGAATTCGGCGCAAAATTTAGGTTAGATTGCGCGTTCCTGCGGATGTTCATATTTCATTCGGCTGGTATAACCCAATTCCATTTCTTTCACTATGGCGCTTTCATCCGATAGATGGAAAGTAATTTCTCCCTCTGAATACCAGTGGGAACGCGACGCGCTCGATTATATTCGGGAGAATCTTCCAGATAGCGACTCGTACCGCGCCTGGACCAATTTCGAGTTCATCTCCGACGACGGCTCGATCAATGAAGTGGACCTGCTGATCGTCACTCCGTGCGGTTTCTTTCTGATTGAGATAAAGAGCTTTCCCGGAAGTCTGACGGGCGAAGCGATGACCTGGGTCTGGAAGACGGATCGCGGGATCAAGACAATTGACAATCCGCTGCTGCTCGCCAACCGCAAGGCGAAAAAGCTGGTCAAGCTTTTGCAGCGACAAAAGGGCGCGCAAAAGATTCGCGTTCCGTTTATCGAACCGCTAGTCTTCTGCTCCTCGTCGCATCTTCATTTCCACTTGTCGGGACATGCGGCCAATCACATCTGTTTGCACGAGCGGAATTCATACTCGGCGGGACGCAAAATCCTAGACGCGCTCAGAAAAGGGGAGTATCCGGGATCGCCGCAGTACAGGCAGACCGCGATTGATCGCCCAACGATCAGAGACCTCAGTAAAGCGATCGAGCAGGCCGGGATTCGCCCTTCGCAGCGGTCGCGACGCGTCGGCGATTGGCTGCTCGGGGAATTGCTCTACGAGAGCCAGAACGGCGCCTATCAGGATTGGGACGCCACACACCCCAAAATCGAAGGCTTCAAACGCAGGATCAGAATCTACAACATTGCGCGAACGACTTCGGAACTCGACCGCGAGTATATCCGCCGCGCGGCGCATCGCGAGGTTCAGCTTCTCGAAGGGATCGAGCATCCAGGCATCCTCAAGATTCTCGATTTCACCGAGCACGAACTCGGTCCGGCCCTGATCTTTCAGAACTATCACGACGCCGTGCGGCTCGATCATTATCTGGCCCGGGAAGGCGAAAAGCTCAACTTCGACAGGCGCCTCAACCTGGTCCGGCAGATCGCCGAGACTCTGCGGCACGCGCACGGGAAGCGGCTTGTACATCGCGCGCTCAGCCCGCAAAGCATTTTACTGACCGATGCGGAGAGCGAATCCCCGCAGGTCAAGATTTTCAACTGGCAGTCCGGGTTTCGACTCGCCAGCGGCGCGACCCGCGAGGCGTTGCGACTCGCGCCGACCTCGCACCTGGAACAGCTCGTCGAGGATGCCTCGATGGTCTATCTGGCGCCCGAAGCCGTCAACGACCCCGAAGCCTCCGGCGAGCGGCTCGACATATTTTCTCTCGGCGGCATCGCCTTTCATCTTTTTTCAGGCCAGCCGCCGGCGGCCAACCCCGCCGCGCTGCGCGAAAAGATTCGCGCCAGCGAAGGGCTGCGGCTCTCTTCGGTGATGGACGCTGTGGTCAACGCCCTGGAGGAACTGGTTCAGTTCGCTACGCTTCCGGACAGCTCGATGCGTTGGAACGCGGTCGAATTCCTCGCCCAACTTGAAAAGGTCGAGGCGGAGATGACCGAGCCCGCCCCAGATTACATCGCCAACCCGCTCGACGCGAAGGTCGGCGACCGGCTCGAAGGCGGCTTCGTCGTCCGCAGCCGCCTCGGCAAAGGCTCTTCCGCCACCGCCTTCGTCGTCGAAAAAGACGGCCGCGAGGCCGTGCTCAAACTGGCCAACGACTCCGATCATAACGACGTGATTCTGGAAGAGGCCTACGTTCTCAAAAATCTGCGATCGCCGGGCCACCCAACGATCATCGAATTTTACGAGACGGCGCAGATCAGCGGGCTGGCCGGATTCACGATGCGGAAAGTCGTGACCAACGCCTCGAACGAGACGCAGACGCTCGCCCAGTTCCTGCGGCTCGAAAGGCCGCTTTCGACCGAACTGCTGCGTGGCTTCGGCGAAGATTTGCTCGAAGCGGTCAAATATCTCGAACGGCAAGGCGTCGCGCACCGCGACATCAAACCCGACAACATCGTCGTCGGGCGGATCGGCGCGGACGACCGCCTGAACCTGGTGCTCTTCGATTTTTCGCTTTCCAAGGCCCCGGTCAACAAGCTGCGCGCGGGGACGGCCCATTATCTCGACCCATTCCTCGAAGACCGCAAACGCTGGGACTTGCACGCCGAACGCTTCGCCGCCGCCGTGACGCTCTACGAGATGGCCACCGGAGAGTTGCCCGTCTGGGGCGACGGCCATAGCGACCCGGCGCTGATCAAATGCGAAGCCACGCTCAAGACCGAAAGCTTCGACCCCGCGCTGCGCGATCAGTTGGCGGCATTCTTCGAGCGCGCGTTCCGTCGCGACGCGCGGCAGAGGTTCGACGCCCCTGAAGAGATGCTGCGTGCCTGGCGGAACGTCTTTGAAGCGGCGCGCCAGGCCGAACCGGCGTCGACCGACGAGACGTCAATTGATCTGGCCGCGCTCGCCAACGCCACCCCTGCGACCGAAATCTTTCTGCTCGGCCTGAGCGTCCGCGCCGAACGGGCGCTGGCGAAATTGGGCGTCGTCACGGTCGAAGACTTGCTGGCGGTCTCGCTGCGGCGGCTCGATCGCATGCCGAACGTCGGCGCCAAGACGCAGCGGGAAATCAGGCGCGTCGTCGCCGAGTTGCGGAAGCGCTTTCCCGAAATCGAGCCTGCCACGGATTCCGCCACGGCCTCGAACGGCGAATCGCAGGAAGCCGAGCCTGCGGCCGTCAGCATTGACCTGATCGCGCCGCAGGTCACGCGGGTCGGCCCCCCCGGAAAAAAAGAGGCCGAGCGCACTATTCTCTTCGCCTTCCTCGGACTCGACGCCTCGGGCAATCCCACGGCTGGCGCGCTCGACTGGCCCAGCCAGTCCGAGGTCGCCGAGCGCCTGGGACTGACCCGCGCGCGCGTTGGCCAGGTCGTCATGTCGGCGCGCCAGCGATGGCGCAGGAACCCTTCGATCACGGATTTGCGCAAAACCGTCGAACAGATTCTTGAATCGCGCGGCGGCGCGATGACTCTCGGCGAGTTATGCGAAGCCGCGCTCAACGCGCGCGGCTCGGTGTCGCTCGAACCGAGAAGGTCGCAGCAGGCGTCGCTCGTCGTCAGGGCCGCCCTCGAAGCCGAACGCGGCGGCGAGACCCCGCGCTTCTTCGAACGCCGCCTGACCAACGGTCGAATACTCATCACGCGGATTCCCGAAATGGCCGCATACGTCGAACGACTCGCCCGCGCCGCCGATGAAATCTCCGGCCTCGACCCGCTGCTCAATCCGGCGCGCGCCGTCGAACGTTTGCGCGAGGCGCCGCCGCCCGAAGCGCCGCCGTCGCCCGAAACGCCTTCGCCCCTCCCGCCATTCCTCTTATTGGATGACGCGCGGCTGGTTCAACTGGCGGTCGCGGCGTCAACGCGGGCCGCGCTCTCCGCCAAGGGGGAGATTTATCCGCGAGGCATGGACGCCCTGCGCGCCTTGCGCCTCTCAAACGGCGCATGGAACGCCGTCTACGAATTGACGGTCGAAGAGTTGCGCCATCGGGTTCAAAGCCGCTATCCGCTGTCGGAGCCGCTTCCCGATCCACCCGCGCTCGACGACCTGCTGCGCGAGGCCGGCATCGATCTGATCTGGAATCAGGAGGCCAACAAAGGCGACGGCGCCTATGTCTGGCGGCAAAAGACCGAGACGGGCCGGCCGAGTTCCACGCTGAGCAAGGCGACCTCCGCGCGCCCTTCGACAAACGACGTCGAATTGCACCCGGAGATCGCCGACGCCCGCATCCTCGACAACAAGCTGCGCCGCGCTTCGGCCGAAGGCTCGTTCCTGGCGCTGACCGTGGCGCCGCGCAGATTGCGCGCCGCCGAGAAGGCGCTGCTCAAGAGATTCGATCTCGACCGCCGCAACCTGGATGAAATCTTCCTGCGCGTGATGCGTGAACAGGCCGCCAGGCTCAAAGTGGATTGGCAGGTCGTGCTTAAGGCCGACGCCGCGCCCGCCGACAGCCAGGACTGGCGAAACCTGATGATCCTCGTCAGCCGCTGCGCCCCCATCATCGAAGAAGAACTCTCGCGATCCGACAAGACGCTACTGCTCGTCTACCCTGGATTGCTCAAGCGATACCGGCGGCTGGACCTGCTCGAACGTCTGCGCGAGCGGGCCGTCACGCCGGGCAACGAACTGCACGGCGTCTGGGCGCTCATCGCCAGCGATGAACAATCGGCGCTTCCCAAACTCGACGGCGTCCCCGTGCCAGTCATCAGCTCCAATCAATGGGCGAGTTTGACCGATCGTTGGATTGAAGGTGTTTAGAAATGATCGCCACGAAAAAACTCCTCGCTGACCTGCAACGACTGATCAAAAAGCTCGAAGACGACCTGCGGCAGCGATGCCGCGAACTGGCCGAGGTCGACGCCCGCGTCCGCGCTGAATACGACCGCGCCAAAATGGCCGAACGCACGGCCGCCGTTTACGAAGTCTGGCGCGATGAGTTCATCACACAGGCCGCCGTCGCCTGGACGCTCGGCTGCGTCTTCGTCCGCTTCATCGAAGACAACAATCTGATCAGTGTTGCGCGCCTGGCGGGGCCTACCGGCGAACGGCTGCAGGCGGCGCGCGACCAGAGCACGCTCTATTTCCGCCAGCATCCGACTCACAGCGACCGCGAATATCTGGAATACGTCTTTCGCGAAGCCGCGCGGGCGCCGACCGTCAAAGAGCTGTTCGACGAAAGCCACAACCCGCTCTGGCTGCTCGGCGTGAGCGGCGACGGGGCGACGATGCTACTCGAATTCTGGCGGCAGGTAGACCCCGCCACCGGCGCCATCGTCCACGAATTCACCGACCCGGAGTTGAACACGCGCTTCCTCGGCGATCTCTACCAGGATTTGTCCGAGGCCGCGCGCAAGAAATACGCGCTGCTCCAAACCCCTATCTTCGTCGAAGAGTTCATCCTCGACCGCACGCTCACGCCCGCCGTCAACGAGTTCGGATTTCAGAATCTTCGTTTGATCGATCCCACCTGTGGTTCGGGACATTTCCTGCTCGGCGCCTTCGAGCGGCTCTTCGCGCTGTGGCAACAGTACGAACCGCTAACCAATCCGCGCAAGCTTGCTCAGAATGCGCTCGACAGCGTCTGCGGCGTCGACCTCAATCCTTTCGCGGTGGCTATCGCGCGATTCCGGCTGCTGATCGCCGCGCTCAAAGCCTGCGAGGAGACCAGCCTCGAGAATGCGCCCGGCTTCGAGATCAATCTCGCCGTGGGCGATTCGCTGCTCCACGGCGACCCCCCGTCGGGCAGCGCTGACCAGGGCGTTATGGATTGGCATCCGCTTGCGCACTATTACCAGGTCGAAGACGAAGCCGCGCTTAACCGCATTCTCAGGCGCGGCCATTACCACGCCGTCGTCGGCAACCCGCCTTACATCACCGTCAAAGACGCCAAGCTTAATGTGCGCTACCGCGAACGCTTCGGCTCCTGCCATATGAAATACAGCCTGGCCGTGCCGTTTATGGAGCGCTTCTTCGATCTGGCCGTCAACGGGAGCGACGGCGGCCGGATGGAGAGCGCAGGCTTTATCGGGATGATCACGGCAAATTCCTTTATGAAGCGCGAATTTGGCAAGAAGCTGATCGAGGCTTACATTCCGCGGTGGGATTTGACGCATGTGATTGATACGTCCAAAGCGCATATCCCAGGCCACGGTACACCAACAGTAATTTTGTTGGGGAGGAGTCAACGACCTATTGCAAGCACAATCCGCGCAGTAATGGGAATAAAAGCCGAAGCAGTTACGCCTAATGATCCGGCTGCTGGATTGGTGTGGATGGCGATCACCGATCAAGTTGACATAGCTGGCTCGCAGAGTGAGTTTGTCAGTGTGAGTGACACGCTACGCGAGAGTTTTCATAGGCATCCGTGGAGCGTTGGCGGCGGCGGCGCAGCCGAACTGAAGGAGTTATTGGCCGAGGTTTCAGAAAACACGTTTGGTGAGTTAATAGAGTCCATTGGGTTCATGGCCATCACAGGCGAAGACGATGCTTATGTTGCTCCTTCTCATGTCTGGCGTAAGCTCAAAGCGCCGACTCAGGCTTTTGGCGTCGGCGATATTGTTCGTGACTGGCAAGTTGATCCTGAAGATCGCATCGCTTTCACGTACCTTGAAGATGAAGGCAATTTGGCATTGTGTCCGCTTACCGATCTTGGTTTGTTCAAAACGCTTCTCTGGGCTTTACGCACCAATCTGAAGAAACGTTTGATGTTCGGTAAATATCCAGAGGAATCCGGGTTGAGCTGGTATGAGTACCGCTTCTTTGCAAAAGACCGGTATCGCACCCCGCTCTCCATCGCCTTCGCCTTCGTCGCCACTCACCCCCATTTCGTGCTTGAACGCGGCGGCAAAGTTTTCAAGCAATCAGCTCCTGTAATCAAGTTGCCCCTGAGCGCAACTGACGATGAGCATCTTGCTTTGCTCGGCTTGCTGAACAGCTCGACGGGTTGCTTCTGGATGAAGCAGGCTTTCCACAATAAGGGAGGAGGAGGGATTGGTGGAGGGTTGGCGACAGAATTCTGGGAACAATTCTATGAATTTGACGGCACGAAGCTAAAACAGTTCCCTATTAATCAACACAAGCCTCTTGAACTTGCCTGCACACTCGACCAATTCGCACATCAATTGCTATCAACCTTGCCCAACGCGCTCGCTGCGCGCGCCGTGCCGAACGTCGAAGCGTGGCGGCAAGCCGAAGCCGAAGCCGCACGCCTGCGCGAGCAGATGATCGCGTGGCAAGAAGAATTGGATTGGCAGTGTTATCGGCTTTATGGATTGACGGATGAGGAGCTAACCTTTAGGGCGCAGGCATCCTTGCCTGCTGGGTTAAGGGGGGAGCTAATTTCATCGCAGACGGCGACTATCGAAAGCAAGCAGGCAAGGATGCCTGCGCTCCCAGGGATCAAGCTCGGCGAGCGCGCCTTCGAGATCGTGATGGCGCGGAAGATGGCCGCTGGCGCGTTGGAGACTATCTGGTTCGAACGCCACAGCTCGACGCCGATTACAGAACTGCCCACGCACTGGCCTGAAGATTACCGGCGATTGGTCGAGCATCGCATCGAGATGATCGAATCCCACCACAATATCAACCTGATCGAACAGCCCGAATACAAACGCCGCTGGAACTCGGAACCGTGGGCGGAGCAGGCCGAGCGGGCGCTGCGCAACTGGCTACTCGACCGTCTGGAAGACGCGCGCAACTGGCCCGAAGTCGCGCTGACGAGCGCGGCCAGGATGGCCGACCGCGTGCGCGCTGACGCCGAGTTCCGGCAGGTGGCGGAGATGTACCGAGGGCGACCCGATTTCGATTTGACCAAACTCGTCACCGAACTGGTCACGGCCGAAGCCGTGCCCTTCCTGCCCGTCTTTCGCTACAAACCGTCGGGGCTGGAGAAGCGCGCGCTGTGGGAGCGTACCTGGGAGTTGCAGCGCCAGGAAGACAGGGTCAGAGAGGCCATCGAAAAAGAATGCCGCCAACGGATCGTCGAGAAGAAGGACGGCAAATCGAAGCTGGATAGCTACGAGCCGGAGATCCGCAAGTTAGTGGCGGAAGTGGTCGGCGACATCTCCGTGCCGCCGAAATACGCGTCGAAGGATTTTCAATCGGCGATATACTGGCGATTGCGCGGCAAGCTGGACGTCCCGAAGGAGCGCTTCGTCAGTTTCCCGAAATGCAAGCGCGATACGGACGCGAGTCCGGTGATCGCTTGGGCGGGCTGGGATCATCTCGATCAGGCGCGGGCCATCGCGGGCTATTACGAATCGATGCGGGCGAACGAGGGCTGGTCGCCGGAGCGGTTGTCGCCGCTGCTGGCTGGGCTGATCGAACTGCTGCCGTGGTTGAAGCAGTGGCATAACGAAATGGACCCGGCCTACGGGGTCGGGATGGGCGATTTCTTCGAGAACTTTGTCGAGGGAGAGGCGCGCGCGATGGGCAAAACGGTGGAGGCGATAAAGATGTGGAAGCCGTAGCGCGGATCGTGGTAAGGTTCGTTCGGATATGATTAGAATTTATCGTAGGAGGAATCAATGATGCAGGAACTAACGATCTCGATTCCACAGGAAGCGTTGGTGGCGCTTAAGCTCTCGCCGGAAGAGGCGGTTAAGACAATGCGCATGGCTGCGGCAGTCAAGCTATACGAACTTGGCCAACTCTCTTCAGGCGCGGCGGCGGCGCTGGCGGGCGTCCCGCGCACGGTCTTTTTGAGCAAGCTGGCCGATTACGGTGTCGCGACCTTCCGCCAAACCGAAGAGGAATTGCGGGAGGACCTGACGAATGCCTGAGGTGATCGCCGACACATCGCCGATCCAGTATCTCTACCAAATAGGGCTACTGGACGTGTTGAATGTTCTCTACGGCCAGATCACCATCCCGGAAGCCGTCGCGGGCGAATTGAACGTTGGTCGAGCGCACGGACTAAGCTTGCCAGACGTTTCCTCCATCAGTTGGATGACTGTAAAAACCCCTCAGGGTCAGGCGCTCTTGCCCCTAGTTCCTGACCTTGGTCCCGGCGAGCGTGAAGCGATCGCTCTGGCGATCGAAACCAAAGATTCACTTTTGATCCTCGATGACGCGCTGGCAAGAAAGCATGCGCAGTTACTCGGGATAACAATGACAGGAACGCTTGGAGTATTGCTCAAAGCCAAGCAAACAGGACATCTGAAAGCGGTTGAGCCTGCTCTGGATCATCTCGAAGCCCTCGGGTTTTACCTCGATGCGGCGACACGAGCCGCGGTATTGAAACTAGCCCAGGAATAGTGGCGCAGGACCAACCACGTCCAACTAGAACACAGCCATGACCCTAATAAAAGATTTGATTGATCTGCCTGATAAAGTCCATCGTGGAGATTTCGTCTTGAAGTTGAGCGACGGCGTCATCCGTCCGCAGGAGACCGTGGCCAATTACGTTGTTACTCAGCAACTCGCGAACGGCTTCGACGTGGCGTTGAGTCTGGTCCGCTCGGCGCTGGAGGGGAAGGTGAGCAAGGCGGCGTATCTGCACGGGAGTTTCGGCAGCGGCAAAAGCCACTTCATGGCGATTCTCCATTTGATCCTGGCCGGGAACCCGCATGCGCGCTCGATTCCCGAACTGGCGTCGATCATCGCCAGGCACAATGTCTGGGTGGAGGGGAAGAAATTCTTGCTCGTTCCGTATCACATGGTCGGCGCGCAGGATATGGAATCGGCGCTGCTGGGCGGTTACGCCAAACACCTCAACGCCATTAATCCTGAAGCGCCGCTGCCTGCGGTCTTCAAATCCGGCAAGATATTCGACGACGCCCGCCGTCTGCGCGAGAGAATGGGCGACGAAGCCTTCTTCGCCAGTCTGAACGGCGAGCGGACGGACCGGAGCGGACGTTGGGGCGAGATCGGCAGAGGCTGGGACGCGACGAGCTTTGATAGAGTGGTCAACGCTCCGCCTGATTTTGAAAAGTATTTCAAGCAATCCCAGGCCGCCGATGACCGCGACCGGCTCGTCGGCGATCTGATCGAGGTTTTCTTTTCGGCCATCAAGAGCGCCGGAGATTTTGTCGATCTCGACGCGGGGCTTTCGATCATCAGCAAACACGCGAAATCGCTAGGCTACGACGGCCTGATCCTGTTCCTGGATGAACTGATTCTTTGGCTGGCCAGCCGCGCGGGGGATTTGGCTTTTATCAACCGCGAGGGCCAGAAGCTGGCCAAGCTTGTCGAAGCGCAAACTGCCGACCGCCCCACGCCGATAATCAGCTTCGTGGCCCGACAGCGCGACCTGAAAGAACTGGTGGGCGATCACATCGTGGGCGCCGAAAAGCTGAATTTCAAGGACGTGCTAGGTTATTGGGAGGCCAGATTCGCCACGATCAAGCTGGAAGACCGCAATCTGGCGGCCATCGCCGAAAAGCGCATTCTGAAGCCGAACTCCGAAGCCTCGCGCCAATTGATGGACGAAGACTTCCGCCGGACCGAGAAGTTCCGCCAAGAGGTGATGAACATCCTGTTGACAAGTCAGGCCAGCCGCGAGGTGTTCCGCCAAGTTTATCCTTTCAGTCCCGCGCTGGTCGAAACGCTGGTGGCCGTGTCGTCGCTGCTGCAGCGCGAGAGGACGGCGCTGAAAGTGATGCTGCAATTGCTGGTCGAACAGCGCGATCATCTGAAGTTGGGCGAGATCATTCCTGTGGGCGATCTGTTCGACGCGATCTCGGAAGGCGACGAGGCCTTCAGCGACGTGATGCGCGTTCAGTTCGACAACGCCAAAAAGCTCTATCACCGCCAATTGCGACCGCTGCTCGAAAACGAACACAAGCTGAGCTTCGACGACCTGGCCCAATTGCCTTACGACGATAAGCGCGCCGTCGCGCTGCGGAACGACGACCGCCTGGCCAAAACCTTGCTGCTGGCGGCGCTCGCGCCGGAGGTCGAGTCGTTCAGAAATCTGACGGCCACGAAGCTGGCGGCGCTCAATCACGGCGCGATCAAATCGCCTATCGAGGGGCGCGAAGGCGCGGTGGTGGCCGGCAAATGCAGAAAGTGGGCATCCGTGGTCGGGCAAATCAAGGTCTCGGACGACCCGGCCAATCCGCTGGTCTCGGTCCAACTGACCGGCGTGGATACGCAAAGCATCATCGAGCAGGCGCAATCGACTGACACGCACGGCGCCCGCGTGCAGAAGATCAAAGAGCTGCTGTTCGGCCAACTGGGCGTCGAATTGAAAGACGAGTTTTTCCAACATCACGATTTCGTCTGGCGCGCGACGCGGCGCTCGTGCGAAATCATCTTCGGCAACGTCTGGGAGATGAAGGATGAGAACTTCATCAACACGGACGAGGATTGGCGCGTCATTATCGATTTCCCCTTCGACCGTGAAGGCCGCGGTCCCCGTGACGATTTGTCGAGGCTCGAACAAGTCAAAGACAAAATGGCGGACGCTTCGCGAGTGATCGTGTGGGTCCCATCCTTTCTGAGCCAGAAGGCGCAGAACGAGCTGGGAACGCTGGTTAAATTGGAGCACATCCTGACGGGGGAGCGCTTCTCCACTTACGTCGCGCATCTGTCGCGGCAGGAAAGCGTTGAGGCCAGGATGTTGCTGGAAAATCAGCGAAGCCAGTTGAAGCAGCGGGTCATCGGATATTTGGAGGGCGCATACGGCTCCGCGAAGCCCGAACCCGGCTCCCTCAGTGAAGGGCTTTCGCTCGGCGAGCGTGAACACTTCGGGACGCTCGATGTTTCCTTCGAGCTGGTCCCGCCGGTGGGAGCCAATCTGAAGGATGCCTTCGATCATTTGCTCGATCAGGCGCTCAGGTTTCAATTCCCGGCGCATCCACAGTTCGAACCCGAAACCAAACTCAATCCGTCGGCGCTCAAGAAAGTCCTGTCGGTGATCGAACAGGCGACGCAGGCCGAAGGCGGGCGCGTGGCTGTGGACCGCGAGCTGCGCAAAGACACGCGCCTCATCGCCAATCCGCTCAAGCTAGGCGAGATGCACGAAACGCATTTCCTGCTGGGGACGCATTGGAAGAACCATTTCATCAAGAAAGAGGCCGAACACCAGACGGCGATGACCGTCGGCGCGCTGCGAAGATGGATGGAGGAGCCTCAGCCGATGGGATTGCCCCGTGAGGTTCAGAACCTGATCATCCTCTCGTTCGCGGCGCAAACCGATCGCTCTTTCGAGCAGCACGGAGGGCCCTTCGCGCCTTCGATGGATTCCCTGCCGGACGCGCTCGCGTTGCGCGAACAACGATTGCCAGCCCAGGCCGATTGGGACGCGGCCGTCGCCCGCGGCGCCGCTATCTTCGGCGTCCCGGCGTCGCCTTTGTTGAATGCGGCCAACCTGGCAAGATTCATCGCCGGAGTTCGGGCGGTCGCCGTCGTGGCCAAGGCGGATTGCGACAAACTGGTGGAGAGGTTGCAGCGATTGACAGCTTCGTCATTGCTTAGAGAGACTGCAGACTTCAATCGCCTGAAGACCGCGCGCGCGATTAAGGCTTTGATCGATTCTCTGTCGCGCGCCGGCGAAGGGGAGTTCGTCGAAGCATTGGCGCGGGCGGAGGCGGCGACCACCGAGGCGGCGATGGCGAGAAGCTTGAAGTCGGCCGGCGCGGTGGTCGACGCGATTGCGCAAGCCGACGGAGACTGGCGGATGTTCGAGGCCATATCCGCGCTGCCCGACCACCGGCGCGAGGCCGCGCAGCTCATTCTCGAATCGCTGAGGGAGGCGCTTCAAAACGATGAAATGGTAATGCAGCTCGGTCCCGCCATAAGAGATGCCAAGGACCGCGCCACACGCCTGTTGGTCGAACCATCGCGACCACAACCGCAACCGCAGCCGCAATTGACGCAATCCGAATCGTCCTCGGAAGCGGTTGGGGCGCAACCGGCTTTTGTTCCTGAACCGGCGGCGGATCGAGGGCCGGTGAAGGTTTTGGAGCGCGAAACGATTGATGAGATGACCGAGGCGGAATTGGAGCAGGCGTTGATCAGGATACGCGAGAGGTTGAAATCCGACGCGGCGGCTCGCCTGCGTTTGACCTGGGAGATTTACACGCGATGACCCAATTGCCACCCCGGATTCTCGCCCGCGCCGAGACGTTGCTTCGGGAGTACAGTAAGTACAATGTCTTCGGCATTAGGATGACGGTTCCGACGCCAGTCGCTGAGCGCACGGAAATAAACGGGCGGGAATGTTATTTCAATTGGTGCGATTCGGAGCTGCAGATGCGCGAACTCCTGGTCGCGCGCGAGAACGATGAAGCGCCGCAATTCATATTGACCGATATGAATGATCGCGATCTGGGGCGGGACCTGCTCGCGCGCTTCGCTAGGAGGAGGTTCTTTACGGACGACGCCTGGCAGACGCTGCAGGAGCGATTGCAGGCGCGACAGACCGACCCGACGTTGAAGCGACATCGCTGGCTGGCCGAGATGTTGATCGAAGGGGAGCCGCCCGCCGGGTATCCGCCGGCGTCCGGCGGAGTGTTGGACGCCGAAACGGTCTGGGGACTCGCGCTGAGGGGGCATTTCGGTTTCGACGGCGCCCGCCCCGACGCGCGCGATCTGCTGGCCTGGACGACGGAGGTGGAGAAGGCCGCGCGGTATCTGGCCGCTTCGGAGGATTGCAAGAAAGGATTGCGCGATTGGCTGCGGCAATCAGCGGGCGCGCTCGGCGACGTCATCTTCGATTGTCTGGAAGCCGGATCGGGCGCAGACACATTCCCGCTTGGTTTGGCCTGTCACGTCGTCTTCTCTCAAACGACCGACCCGGCGATTGAAAGGGCTCTGCGCGGCGCCGCCATCCGCATGGAGCAATTCACCGGCGGTCGATCGATCTTGGCTGCTGAGGCCGAGTCCTGGCGAAATGCGGCGGTCAGCCTTGTTGACAGACTCTCTCAGGACGATCTGAAGACTGCGGCGATGCGCGCGCTGGATCGCGCGGATGAGATTTTGTCGGAACTCAAAATCACGGAATACGCATATCTCAGCTCACACTCGCTCAAAGGTTTCGATCAATCGCTCGAACGATATGGCGAGCGGTTGCTGGAACTGCTCAAAGGAGAGCTCAGTGAAATACCCGAAGACCTGCCTCATTTGACGGAAGTGATTTTCCGCCATCGGGAGGCGTTCGACGGCCTCAAACGGACGCCCCGCGCCGAGACCGTGGAGATGTCGCTGAGGCTGCTCAGGTGGTTGGCCGGGGGGCGGCGCGATTGCGACGGCTTCGAAGAGGCCGCCCTGGATTACGCGCGGGACGGGGCTTTTGCGGATCGCGCCAGGCAGTCACTCTACAAAGGCGATCCTGTTCAGAAGCTTTCGGAGGCCTACCTGCAATTGGCGAACGCCGCCGCCGCGCGGCGGGAGGCGGAAAACCGGCGGTTCGCCGAATTGCTAGCCAAATGGACGGAGGCAGACTCGCGCGGCGAAGCGGTGGTCAAAATCGAGGACGTGTTGAGTCAAGTGGTAGCGGAAGTGGCGAAGTCATTGCCCGTTCTGTTGATCGTCATGGATGGAATGGGATACGCCGTATGCCACGAATTGTTGGAAGAGATCACGGAGCGCGGCTGGATTGAAATCGCGCCTGAAGGAAAAGAGTGGCCTACGGCGGCCATCGCCGCGTTGCCTTCGATCACTGAAGTCTCGCGGGCGAGCCTCTTGTGCGGCAAGCTGACCAGAGGACCGAGCGCCGATGAAATCGCGGGGTTCGGAGCAAACGAGGCGCTGCGAAATATCTCCAGGGCGAAGCCGCCGATCCTCTTTCACAAAAATCGCCTGACGGAAGCGGGACGGAATGAATTGGCCGCCGACCTCCGTGAGGAGTTGGCGTCGGAGAAAAGGAGGATCGTCGGCGTGGTCGTCAATGCGATAGACGATCATTTGCTCAAGGGGGAGCAGTTGAACGTGAGCTGGGATTTGAACCACATCCCCGCGCTTGAGCATTTGCTGTATGCGGCGCGTGACGCGGGACGAGGTGTAATCATCACCGCAGATCACGGACATGTCCTCAATTGGGGAACCGCTTATCGCCAATCGGCCGCCCAGTCGCCGCCCTCTGATGAAAAGGGCGAACGCTACCGCAGCGCGGAAGGCGAGCCGGAGGCCGATGAATTGTTAGTCAGCGGAAGCCGGGTCATTCCCGGCAGGATCATCGCGCCGTGGAGCGAGCAGGTTCGGTACGCGATGAAAAAGCATGGCTATCACGGCGGTCTGACGCCGCAAGAATGCGTCGTTCCTTGCTGCGTGTTGGTCAGATACAACCAGAAACTCGGCGAGCCGTTGGATGATTGGAGTGAACGCCCCCTTCATCAACCGGCCTGGTGGAACAGACCGGAGCCGATGCGAACCAAACTGATTCTCACGTCCGCGACGCCGGCCTCAATGTCGGCCTCGATACCGGTTGGGGCGCGGGCCGGAAGGCCACGGAAAACGCCGCCTATGCCGCTCTTCGCCGAGGCGGAGGTGAGAGGCGTCGAATGGGTAGATCAGTTGTTCGCGTCTGAAGTCTACGAAGCACAGCACAAACTGGCCGGGCGAGGAGCGCCCAGGCATGATGACGCGCGGAAGTTTTTGGAACTTCTCGCCGAACGAGGCGGCGCGACCTTGAGGTTGACAATGGCGCAACATCTAGGCCAGCCTGAATTGCGGATCGCCGGGATGATCGCCGCGATGCGTCGAATATTGAACGTGGATGGATACGCGGTGCTGGATGTTGAAGAGCCTTCGGGCACAATCCGCCTGAACATCGATCTGATGAAGGCGCAATTTGGATTGGAAGGCCAACGATGATTAGTCCGCAGCGAAGACGCGAAATCATTGACGCTCTGCGCAAGGGAACGGTCCCTTTGCGCGGCCTGGATGCTTTCGCCGTGGGTCTGGACAAATTCCAGAACGCGCTGGATGAAGAGCTAAATACAGCGCGCGCGGGCGGCAGCGTCTTCAAGGCGGTGCGCGGCGAGTACGGCAGCGGAAAGACCTTCTTCGCCCGCTGGCTTCAGGAGCGCGCCAGACAATCCGGTTTCGCCGCGGCCGAAGTGCAGATTTCCGAGACCGAAACGCCTCTGCACCGCCTGGAGACGGTCTATCGCCGGATGATGGAAAGGCTTTCCACTCCGGAGACGGAACAGGGAGCGTTCCGCACAGTCGTTGACGGGTGGTTCTACACACTGGAAGAAGACGTCATAGCCAGCGGACAGGCGAAGGCCGGAGACGCCGAGAAGCTTTTCCGATTGACCACGGAATTGATGGAGCAAAGAGTGGCAACAATCACGCGCACGGCGCCCGCGTTTGCTGCGGCGCTGCGCGGCTATCGCCAGGCCGTCGCGAACGGCGACGTGGCGACCGCCGATGGTTTGCTCGCCTGGTTGATCGGCCAACCCAATGTCGCGGCTTCGGTCAAGCGTTCGGCGGGAATCAAGGGAGAAGTAGACCATTTCGGGGCGCTGAGTTTTTTACAGGGGCTGCTGACGGTCCTGCGCGATTCAGGACGCTCGGGTCTAATTCTCGTCCTGGATGAAGTGGAGACGCTGCAGCGCGTGCGTGGAGACATCCGGGAGAAAGGATTGAACGCCTTGCGGCAGTTGATCGACGAGGTGGACGCCGGACGATTCCCGGGGCTCTATTTGCTGATCACCGGCACGCCTTCGTTTTACGATAGCCCGCAAGGGATTCAGAAACTCCCGCCGCTCGCGCAGCGGTTGCAAGTAGATTTCTCCATCGACGCCAGGTTCGACAACCCGCGCGCGATCCAGATCCGATTGCCGGGCTTCACCTTCGATTCCCTGGTCGAGGTCGGAATCCGGGTGCGGGATATTTTCATCGCCTACTCCAGCGAGGCCGATCGGATTCGGGCCACGGCGGATCAAGACTACATCGAGCGACTGGCGCGGGCCGTCGCAGGCAGTCTGGGAAACCGGGTGGGCGTCGCGCCGAGAGTTTTTTTGAAAAAACTGGTCGGCGAAGTTCTGGATCGCATCGAGCAATTTCCTGATTTCGATCCTCGCGCCCATTACGCGCTGACGGTCTCCTCTTCGGAATTGAATGAAGTCGAACGGAACGCGCTCGGCGCCGGCAGCGTCGACGAAATCGAGCTTGAACTGTGACAGCCTTTGATTTGCTCCATCCAGCTTTGCAACATCACATCGTCAACACGCTCGGTTGGCGAGACCTGCGGCCTATGCAGGAGCTGGCCATCGAGCCGCTGGTCAACGGACGTCACGCGTTATTGCTTGCGCCAACCGCCGGCGGAAAGACCGAAGCGGCATTCTTCCCGATCCTCTCACGCATGCTCACACGGAATTGGTCGAGATTGAGCGTGCTCTACATCTGTCCAATCAAGGCCTTGTTGAACAATCTGGATACGAGGCTGGCGCAATATTGCGGCTGGGCCGGGCGGCGCTGCGCATTGTGGCACGGGGACGTCAATGATTCCGTCAAAAGGGGCTTGCTTAGCGACCCTCCTGATTGCTTGCTTACCACGCCGGAGTCGTTGGAAGTTATTCTATTGTCGAGCCGGGCCGATCACGCCAGCTTCTTCAGAAATCTTCAAGCGGTGGTTGTGGATGAAATCCACGCTTTCGCTGGCGACGACCGGGGCTGGCATCTGCTCTCAGTTCTCGAACGCGTTACGAAACTCGCCGGAAAGGAACTGCAACGGATCGGACTCTCCGCCACGGTCGGTAATCCCGGAGAGCTACTGGATTGGCTTGCGGGCATGTGCGATGGGGAAAAAGAAGTGATCGCGCCAGAATCAATCAGCCGGCAGCAAGTAAGCGTACAACTCGATTACGTTGGCAGCTTGCAAAACGCCGCGACGGTGATTTCACGTTTGCATCGCGGAGAGAAAAGGTTGGTCTTTTGCGACAGTCGCTCGCGGGTCGAGCAATTGGCGGCGTTGTTGCGCAATGACGGAGTCGCAACTTATGTCTCACACAGCTCACTGAGCCTGGAGGAGCGGCAGGCCGCTGAAGCGGCTTTCAGCCAGGCAAGTGATTGTGTCATCGTCGCGACCAGTACGCTGGAATTGGGCGTGGATGTTGGGGATCTCGACCGCGTCATTCAAATTGACGCTCCCAATACAGTCTCCTCGTTTTTACAGCGAATGGGGCGAACAGGCAGACGCGCAGGCATGGAACGCAACTGCCTATTTCTGGCCACTTCGCGTGAATCGTTACTGCAGGCGGCGGCGATCATCGAGTTATGGAAGGATGGAGTAATCGAGCCAATCATCCCGCCGCCGCTTCCATTTCATATCTTCGCCCAACAGATAATGGCGCTGGCGCTACAGGAGCGCGGCATCGGTATCAATACCTGGCGCGAATGGATTGGCCGGATGCCTGGTTTTGCCACCATGTCGCCGCAACAAACTGAGAACATCGTACGATACATGATCGAAACGGAGATTCTTTCCGAGGACAATGGAATCCTCTGGCTAGGGGAAGAAGGAGAGGAGACCTTTGGCCGACGTAATTTTTTAGAACTATTCTCCGTCTTCACCAGCCCGCCTCTTTTCAGCGTTCGGCACGGCCAAACCGAACTGGGTTCGGTTCACGAACTCTCGTTTCTCGCCCGCGATGTAAACAATCCGGTCATACTGCTTGGCGGGAGAAGTTGGCAGATCACTCACATTGAATGGAGCAAACGGGTTGCGTGGGTTCGGCCTATCGAAGAACAAGGCCGATCGAGGTGGCTGGGAAGTGAACCGCGGTTATCATTCAAACTTTGTCAGGCGGTGTGTCAGGTACTCTCTTCCGCACAAGTTAGTCCTGAGTGGTCTCGCCGGGCGCAAGATGAACTTGCCGAGTCCCGATCTGAATACGATTGGATCAGTGAACAGGCGACGACGATAATCGTAAATGGCTCCAGCGCTGAGGGTAGTAAGGTGATCACTTGGTGGACATTCGGTGGACTATGCGCCAACAAGCAACTTGCAGAGACCTTAAAAGCCCTAGGCAATTGGCAGACTACGCACGATAACTTAACGATTAAAATACAGGCGCATGTCAATCTATCTGAATTAAGTGGAAAAATCTCTCAAATCCGCCAAATGTCTCAGACCACTTGGACTGCCTTTGATCTGACAAACTATTTTGATGACCTCAAGTTCTCTATTTGCCTTCCTTACAACCTGATCGTTGCAATGATGGGCATGCGACTTAGCGATAAGGAAGCCATTAACCACCTGCTGTCCAGACCTATCAAGCAAGTTGATCCGCGATGATCCGCGCCTGTACATGCGCTATTAATCAGCTATCGGGCAAAGGCGCCCTGACATCAGGCCCGATTATTTAAGCTGAGGTATGCCTTCAACTGAGGTGGAACTGGCCGTTGAATCAAGGCCTTCCTAGCCGGCCACTCCGCCGCCTTTTCCAGACCGACTAAATAGCGTTCCTGGCCGGCCTCCAAAACAGCGATTGGAACTCCGTCTCTATACAAGATGCGATTGGTTGGAATCGCTGGAACGCGGGCGCCGGGTAGAACAATCCCTACCAGGTTCAGCGGGTCGGCGGCGGGCGCCGAGATCAGCGCGCCGTCAGGTTCCTTTCGCCATATGGAACGAATGGCGCCGACAGCTTTGTTCAGGGCAAATTGCTCACCTGCGACGCCTGCAACGAATCGCCTTCCGCGAATCTCGCCTCAGGACTATAACCTTCTGTGCGCCCTGGTGTGATCCTGATCCGGATCCGCTACAAGTATTGTCAGCAACCTCTCGACACAACTAACATGTATCCAGTCATGTAATCAGTGGAGGATCAAATGCTGGCTCGAAGACATTTTCGTTTTGTATTGCTGTTGTTTTTTGGAGTGATTGCGTTGGCTGCGACACTCACACAACCCAACGCGCAGGAACCCACCGGAGGCGGCGGCCGTCGCGGCGGTAACATGCGCGAGTTTCTCGGACTTGGCGCCGCGCCTGACCCGGCAGCCGCCAAAAAAGGCGAGCCGCTTTATCTGGAAAATTGCGCGGGCTGTCACGGCAAAGACGGGCGTGGCGCGCAGGCCCCGGGTCTGACGCGAATGCCGCTCGTGTTGCACGACGAAAAAGGCGAGAAGCTCGCGCCTGTACTCAAAGAAGGCCGTCAAGGCATGCCGCCGTTTCCGAAGCTTTCGCAGGACGATGTGTTCCTAATCTCGCAATACCTGAAATTGCAAATCGAACTCGCGGCGAATCGCGGCACGTACGGCGCGACGTATGCCGGCTTGCGCAATCAGGTCACGGGCGATGCGAAGAAGGGAGAAGCGTTCTTTCAGGCTAATTGCGTAAGCTGTCATTCGGCGACGGGCGATCTCGCCAAAATCGGCGCGAAGTTTCCGCAACTGGCCGCGCTAAAAAACCGATTCTTGTGGCCCTCGACACCCGGCCCGGCCAGGGCGAAAGTGACCACTCCGGACGGCAAAGTGATCGAAGGCCGCGTCAAGACCAACAACGATTTTGAGCTGTCGCTGGTGGACGCGGACGGCAATTACCATTACTGGCCGCGCCACACGGTCAAGA
>WNGA01004930.1_pt1 | contig 21288 bp, 24 predicted proteins | sample 5400061 | NCBI WGS metagenome assembly WNGA01 (sample SAMN13153366, study PRJNA577476) | soil metagenome | isolation source: 100 cm soil or saprolite under grassland replicate 2 | place: USA:California | collected 2016-06-15
GTGCACGAGATGCGCGAGGTGTGCATCCTCGCCGCCCGTTCCCCGCACGACGCCGAGCGGATGTCGAGCGTGCTGCACGTCATCTCGGCCATGGAGCGGATCGGCAACGCCGCCGTCGATGTATCGCGCATCGTCACCCACCGCCTCGGCATTCCCGCCGCGCTCGTCGCCGATCTCGCCGTCGCCGAGGAGATCTCGCACCGCGTCCGTGTGCGTGACGGCTCGGAGCTCGCGGGGCGATCCCTCGCCGACGTCGAGCTCCCCGTCAAGGTGGGCATGCGTGTGGTCGCGATCCGGCGCGGCAAGGAGTGGGTCATCGACCCCGACGGCGACGAGGTCATGCTGCCCGACGACGTGCTCATCCTGCGCGGCGCCCCCGACGGCATCGCCGAGCTGCGCGCGCTCGCCGGCGCTCCGGAGTGGCGACCACCCAACGTCGGTGAGGACCCGACCATCACCGACCTCGACCGCGCCGTCGACGTGCTCGTCGAGATGAAGAACATCTCCGAGGTCGCGGTCGGGCTCGCGTACTCGGCGTTGCTGTTGTACGACCAGAGCCTTGCCGCCGAGGTGAATCATCTCGAAGACCGGCTCGACGAGATGCGCGAGCGCCTCGAGGTCTGGGTGCTGCGCGGCGCCGCCGAGCAGATCGATCCGTCGCCGTTGCGCGGCCTGCTGCACCTCGGCAGCGCGGCCGAGGAGCTCGGCAACGCCGCCCAGCAGATGGTGTGGCTGGTCGAGCAGGGCGAAGAGATGCACCCCGTGCTCGGCTTGGCGTTGGGCGACAGCGACGAGGTGATCGCCCGCGTGCCGGTCGCGGCGCGCTCCGCGCTCGACGGCCGGACCCTGCGCGAGGCGAAGCTCGAGCTCGAGACCGGCACGTACCTGCTCGCCGTCCGACGCGCCGGGCGCTACCTCTACCGGCCTCGCGGTCTGGTTCGCTTGCAGGCGGGCGACGAGCTCATCGCCATCGGCCCCGACGACGGCCGCGACCGCTTGGCCGAGCTCGCCGGCTTCCGTGTGCTCGCGGACGACGACACCGGCGAGATCGAGCTGATCCGCACGCCCGACGCGAGCTAGTCCAATCGTGACAACACCGCCGCGTTCGGGGCAACCCGTGGCGCCCGAACCGGTGCACGAGACACCGCTCACCGGTCTCACCGCGGCCGAGGTCCAGGAGCGCGTCGCACAGGGAGCGACGAACACCAGCTCCGAGCGCACCAGCCGCACGTTCGGCGAGATCGTGCGGGCGAACGTCTTCACCCGGTTCAACGCAATCCTCGGCGTGCTGCTCGTGGTCATCCTGGCCGTGGGCCATCCGCAGGACGCGCTGTTCGGCATCGTCCTGATCAGCAACGCGCTCATCGGCATTGTCCAGGAGCTGCGTGCCAAGCGCACTCTCGACCAGCTGGCCGTGCTCAGCGCACCTCAGGTCCGCGTCGTGCGCGAGGGCGAAGCGCGCGAGGTCGGGGTCGACGACGTGGTACTCGACGACGTCGTCGAGCTCCGCACCGGCGACCAGATCGCCGCCGACGGGACCGTGCGCGCCACGACCGCGCTCCAGGTCGACGAGTCGCTCCTCACAGGCGAGTCGGACCCGGTCGACAAGGACATCGCCGACCACGTGCTGTCGGGCAGCTTCGTGGTGGCGGGATCGGGAGAGTTCCAGGCGACCGCGGTCGGCGACGACGCGTACGCGCGGAAACTCGCCGCCGAAGCCCGTCGCTTCCAGCTCGCCCGCTCGGAGCTCATGGACGGCATCAACCGGATCCTGCGCTACGTCACGTGGGCGATCTTCCCTGTCGCCGTCCTCCTGCTCGTCAGCCAGTTCAACGCCAACGACGACTGGCGCGAGGCGATCAGCGGGACGGTCGCGGGCGTGGTGGGCATGGTGCCCCAGGGCCTCGTGCTGCTCACGAGCGTCGCCTTCGGGGTGGCGGCGGTCACGCTCGCCCGCCGCAAGGTCCTCGTCCAGGAGCTGCCGGCCGTGGAAGGGCTGGCGCGGGGTCTTCGACCGGCTCGAGCGGCTCGACGACCAGGCGCCCGTCGAGGCCGCGCTCGGCGCCCTCGGTGCCGACGAGGACCGCAACGCGACGCTGAACGCGATCGCCGAGGCCTTCCCGCCGACCGACTCGTGGTCGCGCACGGGTTTCGTCCCGTTCTCGTCGGCGCGCAAGTGGAGCGCGGCGACCTTCGGCGACCGGGGCACGTGGGTGCTCGGCGCGCCCGAGATGGTGTGGGCCGGGCGCAACGGCGACGTGTCGGCGCAGGCAGCGACGCTCGCCGCCACCGGCCAGCGGGTGCTGCTCCTCGCCCGCACGGACGATCCACTCGACGGCGAGGTACTCCCCGCCGGGCTCCGCGCCGCCGCGCTCCTGCTGTTCGAGGAGCAGGTGCGTCCCGACGCCGCCGAGACCCTGGCGTACTTCGCGCGGCAGGGCGTGGCGCTCAACGTGATCTCGGGCGACAACCCGGGCACGGTCGGGGCCGTCGCCGGGCGCGTGGGCATGCCGCATGCGGACGATCCCTTCGACGCGCGCCAGCTCCCTGAGGACCTCGACGAGCTCGGCAAGACGCTCGAGCAGCACTCCGTGTTCGGGCGGGTGACCCCACACCAGAAACAGGACATGGTGAAGGCGCTCCAGGCGCGCGGTCACACCGTCGCGATGACCGGCGACGGCGTGAACGACGCGCTCGCGTTGAAGCTCGCCGACATCGGCGTCGCCATGGGATCGGGCGCGCCGGCCACGCGCGCGGTGGCGCAGCTCGTGCTGCTCGACGGGAAGTTCTCCACCATGCCGGGCGTGGTCGCCGAGGGCCGTCGCGTGACGGCCAACATCGAGCGGGTCGCGAACCTGTTCGTCACCAAGACGGTGTGGGCAACGCTGCTCGCCGTCGTGGTCGGCCTGGCGTTGTGGCCGTACCCGTTCCTCCCGCGTCACCTCACGATCATCGACACGCTGACGATCGGGATCCCGTCCTTCTTCCTCGCCCTGGCGCCGAACCTCCGGCGGTACGTGCCCGGTTTCGTCAACCGTGTGCTCCGGTTCACGATCCCCGCCGGCTCGGTCGCGGCCGCCGCCGCCTTGGCGGCCTTCGCGCTGGCGCGCTTCGACGACCTCCCGCTGGTCGAGCAGCGCACGGCCGCCACGCTCGTCATGCTGATGATGAGTCTGACGGTGCTCGTGATCCTCGCCCAGCCGTTGACGTGGCGGCGGGTCGTCCTCGTCGGGCTGATGATCCTCGGGTTCGTCCTGCTGTTCCCGTTCGACCCGGTGCGCGAGTTCTACGGCCTGCACCTGCCCCACGACGTGCTCGTCGGGACGTTGCTGATCGGGTTGGCCGGTGTCGCGGTCCTCGCCGGGGGCTGGGAGGTGTCGCGACGTTTGGGCCGCGGGCCGGCCGCCGCCGTGCAGGCGGGGACGGTCACAGCCAGTCGCGCCGCTTGAACCACGTGTACAGGAAGATCGTCAACGCGAGCATCGTCCCCAGCGCGAGGGGATAGCCGAATGCCCAGCCGAGCTCGGGCATGTTCTTGAAGTTCATCCCGTAGATCCCGGCGATGAGCGTCGAGCCCAACAGGATGGCGCCCCACGAAGTCATCCGCTTCATGACCTGGTTCATGCGGTTCGACACCACGGCGAGGTCCGCCTCGAGGAGCCCCGTCAGCAGGTCGCGCTGGGTCTCGATCCAGTCCGTGACCCGCAGGACGTGGTCGTAGACGTCCTGCATGTGGACGATCGCCTCGTCCCCGAGGCACTCGGCTTCCTTGCGGAGGAGCTGGGCAACCACCTCGCGCAAGGGCGCCACTGCACGGCGGAAATGGACCATGCCCCGACGGAGGTCGAACACCTCCTTCGGGATGTTGTCGCCGGTGTCCGCCGAGAACACGATCTCCTCGACGTCGTCCAGGCGGTCGTCGAAGCGGTCCGCGACGTCGAAGTAGCGGTCGACGATCACGTCCAGGAACGACCACAGCAGAAAGCCTTCGTCCCAGGCCTCCTCTTCGCTGCGCTCCATCTCGAAGCGGCGGATCACGGGCTCGAGTGCGAAGGCCGCGGGCTCGGAGGGGTTGTCGCTGGGCTGGCGCACCGACAGCAGCCACCCGTTGCCGAACACGAGGTCGATCTCCCGCGTGGTCAGGACGTCCTCGACGAGCGTGCAGTCGTGCACAGCGACGTGAAAGTGGTCGTGATAATGCTCGAGCTTGGTGCGCTGGCCCCCTTGATGGAGGTCCTCTGCGGCCAGGTGGCTGATCTCGAGCTGTTTCGTGAGGGAGTCGAGCTCGGACTCGGTCGGGTCGATGCAGTCCACCCACAACAGTGCGTTTTTCGGGTCGATGAGGTCAGCGAGGTGGTCGGTGGGGGCGTCGTCGTGCCCGTCGACGCGGGGGTGGTACAGCCATGCCCTGATCATTCGGGCCAGCGTAGAGCCGGGCGCGCACGAGGACTGGCTGGTCGCCGTCGCAAGCTCCGGCTCCTGCGGCGCCGGTCGGCAGAGCCGCCGTCGCCGCGGTCCGCGAACCTGACCGACCGGTCAAGAGATCGGTACCATGCCCGAATGGCCGTCGAAGCGCCCGACATCACGACGGAGCAACTGCGAGAGCAGACGCTCAGCTGGCTGCGCGACAACCTGCCGCCGGGCTGGATGGAAGCCGTCGACGCCGGCGACGACGAGAAGGTCGCCGCCCTGCGCCGCGAGGTCGACTACTCCGAGTGGTGTGTCCGCTTCGGCGAGGCCGGGTACGCGACCCCGACGTGGCCAAGGGAGGACGGCGCCGGGCTCTCGCTCACGCCCGGGCAGGCGAAGGTCGTCAACGAGGTGCTGAACCACTACCGCGTGCAGCGGCCGTTCAACATCATCGGCATCGGGATGGGCGGCCCCACGATCATCCAGTGGGGGACACCGGAGCAGCGGCAGCGTCTGCTGCGCCCGCTTGCGACCAACCAGGAGATCTGGTGCCAGCTCTTCAGCGAGCCCAGCGCCGGGTCCGACGTCGCCGGCCTGTCGACGCGGGCGGTTCGCGACGGCGACGAGTGGGTCGTCAACGGCCAGAAGGTGTGGACGAGCCTCGCTCACCTCTCGAAGTGGGGCATGCTCCTCGCCCGGACGAATCCCGACGTCCCAAAGCACAAGGGTCTGTCGTACTTCGTCGTCGACATGCAGGCGCCCGGCGTGACGGTGCGACCGCTCGTGCAGATCACGGGCGACGCCGAGTTCAACGAGGTGTTCTTCGACGACGTGCGCATCCCCGACTCCATGCGCGTCGGGCCCGAAGGCGACGGTTGGCGTGTCGCGATCACGACGCTCATGAACGAGCGCGTGTCGCTGTCGGGCGCGGGGTCGGTGAGCGGCGACACCGTCGGCGGCAGCCCCATCTCTCGGCTCCTCGACCGCCACAAGGGCGTCACCGATCCGATCACAAGGCAGCGTCTCTCGCAGGCGTACATCGAGAGCCGGCTGATTCGCATCAACAACGAGCGGGCGGCCGCCAAGCGCAAGCGCGGGGGCGAAGTTGGGCCGGAGGGCTCGATCACGAAGCTGATGTCGGCGGAGTTCAACCAGCGTCTCCAGAGCCTCGCTCTCGACCTCGAGGGTGTCGGAGGCGTCGCGTGGGAGGGCGAGCATGCGCAGCGTGGTCAGCGCGGCCGCCCCACCTGGCTAGCCGACGGCACCGACCGCGGCACGTTGGCGCGCGGCTTCCTGCGTTCGCAGGCGAACACGATCGAAGGCGGGACGTCCGACATCATGCGCAACATCCTCGGCGAGCGCGTCCTCGGTCTTCCGAAGGACCCCGACGTGTCCCGAGAAGTCGCGTGGAAGGACGTCCTCCACTAGCCCTCATGGTCGCCGTCGCAAGCTCCGGCTCGTGCGGCGCCGGTCGGCAAAGCCGCCGTCGCCGCGGGCGAAATCGTCATCGGGGGCTGGCGGGCCGATGAACCGAAAGCTGCGGTCGTACCTCCGCAAGCGGGGCGCTCCGCCCGATGAGATCGCCCGCGCCGAGCGCGGGGACCGGCTGCTGTTGCTGGCGTTCGACTACCAGCTCATGCCGGGACGGCCCCGCTACACGTTCGCGGAGGCGTGCCGTCGGGCGAGCTTCGATGTCGAGACCGCGAAGCGACTCTGGCGTGCGCTCGGCTTCCCCGACGCGCCGCCGGAGGAGCGACTGTTCCGCGACGAGGACGTCGAGACGATCATCACGATGCGGCGCCAGATCGACTCTACGATCGTTCCCGTCGGCGAGGACTACGTGCAGCTGGTGCAGATCGTTCGGGTCGTCGCCGGGTCGTTGGCGAAGATCGCCGAGGTCGAGAGCGACGCGCTGGCGACCGCAGTACGGGAACGACGGCAAGAGGGCGTCCCGGACGAACAGATCGCGACGCAGCTCACCGAGTCGTTGGACTGGTCGAGGTTGTCGCGGCTCATCGACTATGCCCTACGGCTCCAGCTCCGAGCGTCGGCGCGTCGCAAGCTCACGGCTACCGATCCGCAAGCGATCGGCGCCGACGAGCTGGCGGTCGGATTCGTCGACCTCGTGGGGTACACGGCACTGAGCCAGGAGCTCGAGCCGGAGGAGCTCGGTGCGCTCGTGAGCCGGTTCGAGGAGCTCGCCTACGACACCGTGGCCGAGCACGGGGGTCGAGTCGTGAAGACCATCGGCGACGAGGTCATGTTCGTCGCCGCCGACACGGGCAGCGCAGCGCGGATCGCTTTGCGCCTCACCGAGCGGTCGGCGGTCGACGCGGTGCTGCCCGAGGCGCGTGCCGGGCTCGCCAGCGGCACGGTCCTCGCCCAGGAAGGCGACTACTACGGCCCGGTCGTGAACCTGGCGAGCCGCCTGGTGGAGCTGGCCCGTCCCGGAAGCGTGCTGGCATCCACCGAGCTGCATGCCGACCTTGCCGACGACCCTGCGTTCGCGTGGCAGCGGATGCGCAGCCGCCGCATCCGTGACATCGGGCGGGTCGAGATCTGGGCGCTCGAGGGCGCCGAGCAATACGTGCCGGAGCCGTAGGCCGTCAGCAACCGCGGCGGGGTGCGATACCTTCGTCGCGCATGGCTGCCTCCCCCCGCGACCACGCAGGCAACCCCCTGACCTTGCTCGCCGTGCACGCGCATCCTGACGACGAGGCGTCGAAGGGCGCCGGCACGGTCGCCAAGTACACCGACGAGGGCATCCGCTGCGTGCTGGTGTGCTGCACGGGCGGCGAGGCGGGCGACATCCTCAACCCGGCGGCGGATACGCCCGAGGTGCGCGAGAACCTGCGCGAGGTGCGCATGGCCGAGCTGCGCGCCAGCGTCGAGGCGATCAGCTATGCCGAGCTGTACCTGCTCGGTTACCACGATTCGGGTATGCCCGACACCGAGACCAACGCCCGGCACGACAACTTCGCCAATGCGCCCCTCGACGAGGCCGTCGGCAAGCTCGTCGAGGTGATCCGGGCCGAACGTCCGCAGGTCATCGTGACCTACGCCGACGACCGCGAGTTCTATCCGCACCCGGACCACATCCGCGTGCACGAGATCTCCGTGCCCGCGTTCGACGCCGCCGGCGATCCCGACCTCTACCCGGAGGCGGGCGAGCCATGGCAGCCGTCGAAGATGTACTACATGGGCTGGTCGAAGCGCCGCGTGCTGGCGCTGCACGAGGCGTACGTCCAGCACGGGCACGAGAGCCCGTTCGAGCGGTGGTTCGAGCGTGGCTTTCCCGACGACGGCGACCGGTTCACGACGCACGTGGACGTCGGCGGCTACCTCGACCGGCGCCGCGCCGCGCTCCTCGCGCACCGCACACAGGTTGATCCCGAGGGCTTCTGGATGAAGCTTCCTGACGAGGTCGTGCGGGACACGTTCCCGTGGGAGGAGTACGTCCTCGCGCGGTCTCTGGTCGCAGGCGGCGTCCCCGCCGGCGAGCCTGCCGAACCGGAAACCGACCTCTTCGCCGGCATCCGAGCCGAGGTGGGAACCCGCCGCTAGCCGGGCGTCACGACGTGAGGGCCCGGCAGGCTTTCTCCGCGCTCAGGATCTTGTTCGCGGCCTTGTACTTGCGGCCGGCTGATCGGAACGTCTGCGAGAGCTTGGTCCCACCCTCCGTGATGTCGTTGCCGATTCGGGACGCAGCCGCCTTGAACTGCGTCACATCAGCCGTGTCGAGGGTCCCGGCATCCTGCTGACCTGTGGCGAAGATGTCCCGCACGTCCGTCATCGCGTTCTGGAACAGTTTTTCGACCTTGCGTCCGTCCTTGAAGTTCGGCGTTCCTGCCTCGTCCAACTGCGTCAGGAGCGTCTCGGTTTCGCTCACGGTGTTCCCCAAGAAGGTCACCAGCGAGTCCTTGACCTGCGCCGGGTCGGTCGAGCTTCCTCCGGCTGCCCGGAACTCGCTCGTGAGGTCTCTGATGCTCGTTTCCCAATCACCCAGGGACGTGCACACGGAATGCGCCCATTCCTTCGGAGGAACTTTCTTCGCCGGTGCCGGAGCAGCCAGCGGCGCCCGCGGCTCGATCGCCCACGCCGCCTCGGCCGGCATCACCAGCAAACCCGCCACCGCCAACCCGAGAACCCCTGCCAAGACCCGCATCTCTCGCTACCTCATTTCGCTCGCTCGTCGAGTGCTCCGGAAACATACCGAAGATCGGCGTCACCGGGAGTGGCCTGGAGCCGTATTGGGTACAAAAAAGCTTCTGCCCTGTGGAAGGAGACCACGATGCTCCAGGTCACGACGAGCGCGGCCACGACCCTGGCCGACGCTCGAACCCAAGTTGGGCTCCCGGACCATTTCGGTATCCGCATCTTCCGTGGTGTGACCGACGGGAGGTCGGCGTTCGAGTTCGACTTCGTCGAGGAGCCCGAGGACGGCGACGAGGTCGGCGAGATCCAGGACACGCGCTACTACGTGGCCCCGGAGGTCGCCCGGCCGCTTGCCAACGCCGTGCTGGACGCCGAGGAGACGACGCAGGGCCCGCAGTTGACCCTCAAGAAGCAGGAGTGACCACCCGCGCACCTGTGCGGTAGTGCTGGAGCGGCCGATCGGCGACAGTAGGCGACCGGCTGCTGCGCGCGTACGCCGAGAACCGCGCCACCTACCGCGTCGACGTCGTGTTTCCCGCGGTCCTACAATCCGCGCACCAGGACCAAGGGAGGACCGCGCGATGGCCAAGTACCTCTCCCAGGAGTGGCTCGACGAGGTCACCAAGATGGCCGAGGGGCAGCCCGAGCGCCCCGGTGCCTCGGCCCGGATGCAGTACGTCGTCACCGGCGGGCCCGACGGCGACATCAAGTACTACTGGGCGCTCGAGAACGGGAAGCTGCTCGAGAACAAGCTCGGCGAGGTCGCCGACGCCGACTTCACGCTCACGCTGACGTACGACGACTCGGTGAAGGTGCAGAAAGGCGAGCTCGACGCGAACGCGGCGTTCATGCAGGGCCGCATGAAGGTGACCGGCAACATGGGCAAGCTCATGCAGCTCATGCCGCTCACGAACTCTCCCGAGTACAAGGAGCTGCAGGAGCAAGTCCGGGGGATCACCGACTTCTGACGATTTTGGCGTCGCTGAGGCCCGCTATGGGTGACTGAGCGACGCCAAAACGCTTCGGATCAGAGGGTGAGCTTGGCGTTGCGGAAGACCCGGCTGACGCGCGCGCCGGCTTTGGCGTAGAAGCCGATCGGACCGACCCAGGCGATGTCGGCCTCGGCTAGGCCGCCAGCCTCGAGGTCGGCGCACAGCGCTCCCAGCATGGCCCGACCGGCGCCGGCGCGTTGTCGATCGGGGTTCGTCGCCATCGGCCCGATCCAACCCCGTCGGTTCACCGAGTGGCACGCGAAGCCGATCGTGTCCCCGCCGGCACGCGCCGCGTAGCACGTGCCGGCGGCGGTTCCGCGCTCGACCTCGTCGACCCAATGCGGGAACGAGCGCGCCGCCAGGACCGCCGCGCCGTCACCGGTCTCGCGCTCGACGACGACGCCGGAGGGCGGATCGGCCCGGAAGCTCGTCGCGATCGCCATGTTGCATGCAGCGCCGTACGGCTCGAAGCCCAGGGCCTCGAAGAGCGAGAGGGCGGCGGTGAAGCGGAAGTCGACGCCCGGCCAGACGTAGCGGGGGATGGCGGTCCCGAGATGGAGATCCACTGCGCCCGCCTCGCGCGCCCGCGCTGCGGTTTTCTCCACGAGGGCACGACCGCGGCCCTCGCGCCGGTGGTCCGGGTGCACGGCCAGCAGCACCAGCCATGCCGCGGCCAAGTCGTCGAAGCGCTTCACGCTCAGCACCGCTGCCGCGCCCTCGTCACCGACGACGTCGGTGTCGGGCCCGTAGCAGCACGTCTCGAGGTCGGCGACCGTCAGCCCCTCGTCGGGCAGCGCAACTGAGACGAGACGGGCTAGCTCGGAGGGCGTGAGCGTCACGTGGCGCGCTGGAGCTCGCGCAGCTGCCGGTAGCCGATCAGTTGCGCGCCCGCCCGCTCGACGAGGTCGCGCAACGACGGATCGTGACAGAGGTACTCGTGGTCCTCGACCCGCCCGCCCCAATCGGTGTACGCCGCGCGCAGCTCGTCGGTGTCGATTCCGGGATGCAGGTACACCTCGGTGACGCCGGGCCGTAGGTCGAACAGCACCCGCTCGATGCGCCGCCGCGCCCCGACCGGGCACAGCACGAAGTGGTCGGGGAACACGATCCCCTCCTCGTTGGCCAGCCGCCGGAACGGAAAACCGACGACGCGCTCGGCGCGTGCGCTCGCCATGCGCAACGGCAGCCGGAAGTCGACCGCGAGCTCCAGGTACACGTCGAAGAAGTCCGCCCGCTGCTGCAGCGTGCCCATGTGGCTGTCGAGGTGGCTCACGTCGAAGCCCCACACGATGGCGCGCTCGACCTGGGCCCGGCACTCCCGGCGGACCTCGTCGAGATCGGCGTGATCCCACGAGTCCTCGACCGTGCGGGGAAAACCGCCGTCACCGTCGAGCAAGCTCGACGAGTGGGTGATCGGTCCCCAGCGGTACGTCTCCCACTCCGCGTTCAGAGTGAGGTGCACGCCCACGTCCTCGCCGCGGTACTGGGCGGCGGCGTCACGCGCCCATGGGCACGGCACCATCAGCGAGGCGCTCGTCGCCACGCCGTTGCGGAGCGCGTCGTACACCGCGACGTTCGCCGACCGCGTCGAGCCCAGGTCGTCGCAGTTGACGACGAGCAGCTTGGCGTCCGGTGCGTAACCGAGGCGTTCCGCGAGGGTGGTCACGAACAGAAACTACCGCCCGACCCGACCTGGGTCGGCCGACAACACCCACGCCAGCTGCTCCGGGTGTCGCTCGCGCGGGGCCTCGACGAAGAGGCGGGCCTCCTCCTCGAAGTCGAATCGCACCTGGGTCCGGACGCCGGCCCGCTCGATTTCCGCACGCACGAGCCGAGACCGGCCGACGACGCCGAGGAGCTTGCCCGCCTGCGTGGGCACGCGCGCGACGTCCCACACGAGGATGCGCTCGTCGCTGACGCCGACGACGACGGCCGCGCCGGCGTCGGGCAAGCTCGTGCCGGTCGAGTCGACGATGCGGCACGGCACCTCGACCAGGAGCTCTTCGCCTCGCCGCAGGCCGCGCGGCTCGGACCTCCGCCACGGAGGCACGGCGTCCCCGGCTACCCGAAACGCGAGACGAGGAGCTCGCCGGCGCGCCGCACGGTCGCGGCGTCCGCGAACGGCAGGTTGAAGATCAGCGCGTCGAGACCCGCGTCGACGAGCGCCGAGACCTGGTCGACCACCGCGGCCGGCTCGCCGACCGTGAACCGCTCGCCGAACTCGTCGCCGGCGGCGTCGCGGAGGAAGCCCGACGTCTGCTCCGCCTCCTCGGGCGAATTGCTCAGGAACAGCGAGCCCAGACGCGTCGTCGTGATCTCGGCCGGATCACGACCGACGTCCGCGCAGTGCCCGTGCAGCACACCGAGGAGGTGGCGGATCGTGGCGGGGCTGCCGTTGACGTTGCACATGTCTGCGTACTGCGCGACGAGCCGCAGCGTCCGTTTCTCGCCGCTGCCGCCGACCATGATGCGAGGCCCGTCGGGTTGGATCGGACGCGGCAGGTTCAGCGCCTTCTCGATCCGGTAGTGCTTGCCGGTGAAGCTCGGCGCCTCCTCGGTGAACATGGCCCGGCAGATCTGCAGCGCTTCCTCGAGCCGGTCGAGGCGCTCGCCGGCGCGCGGGAAGTCGAAGCCGAGACCGACGTGCTCCTCCTCGTACCACGCCGCGCCGATCCCGAGGATCGCCCGTCCGGCCGACACGATGTCGAGCGTCGTGACCTCCTTGGCGAGGAGCGCCGGGTTGCGGTACGTCACCCCGGTGACGAGCGTGCCGAGCTTCACGCGCTCGGTACGCGCCGCGAGCGCGCCGAGCAGCGTGTACGCCTCGAGCATCGGCCGCGAGGGACCGCCGAGCGGCGGGAGCTGCCAGAAGTGGTCCATGACCCAGACGGATTCGAAGCCCGACTCCTCGCCCGCGGTCGCGAGGTCGGCGACACGTTCGAACATCGACTCCTCGGGAACGCCCGGGAACGTGAAATTCGGGATCTGGAGCCCGAACGTGGTCATTGCCCCGCCCTTTCGAGAATCGTGCCCGTGCCGAGACCGCCACCGCAGCACATCGTCACGAGCGCAAACGTCCCGTCGCGGCGTTCCAGCTCGTGCAGCGCGGTGGTGACGAGCCGGGCGCCGGTGGCGCCGACCGGATGGCCGATCGCGATGGCGCCGCCGTTGGGATTCACGCGGTCCATGTCGGGCTTGAGCTCTCGCTCCCAGGCGAGCACGACCGACGCGAACGCCTCGTTGATCTCGACCGTGTCGAGATCCGACATGGTCATTCCCGTGCGGTCGAACAAATGACGGGTGGCGTCGATCGGGCCCGTCAGCATCAGCACGGGGTCGACGCCCACGAGGCACTCGTCGACGAACCGCGCGCGGGGACGCAGACCGAGCTCGTTGGCCTTGGCCGCCGTCATCAGCAGGACCGCAGCTGCGCCGTCGGTGATCTGCGACGACGAGCCCGCCGTGTGGACGCCGTCCTCGCGGGCGACAGGCTTCAGCGCGGCGAGGGCCTCGAGCGAAGTCTCCCGCAGGCCTTCGTCGCGATCGACCCGGTGCGTGCTCCCCGTGGGCTTGCCGTCCTCGTCGAGGTCGGGCGCGTCGATCGGGACGACCTCACGCTCGAAGCGGCCTTCGGCCCAAGCCTGCTGCGCTCGCTCCTGCGACGCCAGGCCGAAGCGATCGCAATCCTCACGGGTGACGCCCCACTTCTCGGCGATGCGCTCGGCCCCTTCGAACTGCGACGTGACCTCGTACTGGGGGAAGTACGACTTCGGGATCGGGCGGCCCGGGCCCTGCCGGACGGTCGTGCCGAGCGGGACGCGGCTCATCGACTCCACACCGCATGTGAGCGCAACGTCGACGACGCCGCCGCGCACGAGCGCGGCGCCGAGGTTCGTGGCCTGCTGCGACGACCCGCACTGCGAGTCGACGGTTGTCGCGGCGACGCCGATCGGGAACCCGGCGGTGAGCCATGCAGTGCGGGCAATGTTGAACGTCTGCTCGCCGGTCTGCGTCACGCAACCGGCGATGACCTGTCCCACGTCGGCCGGGTCGATGCCCGAACGCGCGATGACGGCCCGCTGCACCTCGGCGAGCAGGTCGGCGGGATGCACGGTCGACAGCCCACCGTTGCGGCGTCCCAGTGGGGATCGGGCCGCCTCCACGATGACGACATCGGTATCGGCGATGGGGGCCACGGCAGTCTCCAATGCAGATGGGACGACTCGGCGATCGTACTGCCGCGGTCTAGCGTCGTCCGCGGGCGATGGCGGCTTTGCCGACCGTCGCCGCAAAGCCGGAGCTTGCGACGGCGACAAGGAGAAGGGTGAGGAGAGCTGGGATGGCTCGGCGCGCGGTGCCGTTGGTTCTCCTCGTTGCGCTGCTCGTCGCGAGCTGCCGCGGGTCGTCCGACGCGTCACCGCGGTTCCGGCAGTCCCGGAACAAGGACGCGGTTGCCGGCACGTGTGGGATCCGTGCGTCGACCGTCAGCCGGGAGAGCGCGCAGGGCCCCGAAGTCTCGCTGGTGCAGACGGCCAACGTGTCGCGAGACGCGTGCACCGACGACGTGCGCTTCGAATTCGCGTCCGGCGACATCGACCTCCCGCCGCGCTACGTCGCCGGATACCAGGCAGGGCCGTTCATCGACTTCAACCAGGACGTGCCCGCTTCACCCGGAGGGACCGTCTTCCTCGTGATCCGCTTCGAGAAGACGACGTCGAGCTACCTCGGGAGGAGCACGTACCGCAGTCGGGAGTCGATCGAGCCGGGCGGCATGCACCATCTCCAGGACGTCCGGATGGTGCGCGCTCCCGACAACTCGGTGGAGTTCGTGATCGGACTCGATCAACAGCGGCCGTTCATGGTGGACGGCGCGCCGACACCGCCGCACGTGCTGGTGCGGATCGCCTGAGCTAACTCGAGCAGGCGCGGATCGCGGCGTCGGCGGCGGTCTTGGTGGCCAGCTTGGCTCCTTTGGCCAGCCGGGCCATCTGCGGGATGCGGCCGGGGTGCTTCGCAAAGTACGCCGCGACCGCCTTGGCGTTCGGTGTGCCGTCCTGGTTGCTCAGACGGAAGATCTCCTCGTCGACGCTCCCGTCGGACGCGCGGTCGCTGATCACCCGGAACACGGACCACGGGATCCCGCGCTTCTCGCAGCTCTCGGCGATGGCGGCGGTCTCCATGTCGAGCGACACGACGCCTTTCGCGCGCAGCCCTGCGAGGATGTCGGAGTCGGTGAGCAGGACGTCGCCGGTCCACATCTTTCCGCTCGGTGTGCCGTCACCCAGTGGTGCCGGGCGGTACTCGGTGCCCGTCGCGCTGTTCACGACGACCTCGGGGAGGATGAGCGTCCCGATGGGCGTCTCGTTCTCGACCGCGCCGGTGATGCCGACGACGACCACCCGGTCGACCGGCATCGTGTCGAGGAGACGCTCGGTCGCTTCGGTCGCCAGCTGGGTGCCCATACCGGTGACGATCGCGACCACGTCGCGATCGCCGAGCGTTCCGGTGTGCACGGTGACGCCGGCGATCTCCGTCTTCCGCAACGAGAGCTTCTTGACCAGCGGCGAGAGCTCCATCGGCATCGCGCAGATGAACGCGATCGGGCCGGCGCTCGACGTGGGTTCCATCGGCCCAGCTTGCCGGATCGACCGCAGCGGCGGCCAGCCCCGTGGCGCCGACGCTCGTGCGAAGCTCACGGCGGAGAATGCTGCGATGGCGGGACTGATCCTCTTCCGACACGGCAAGTCCGACTGGGACGCCGACTCTCCGGGTGGTGACGCCGCCCGCCCGTTGGCACGACGCGGGCGGAAAGCCGCGAAGGCGATGGGAAAGTTTCTGGCTCGCGCCGGTCAGGTTCCCGATGCTGCGATCACGTCGCCCGCGGTGCGTGCGGCGGACTCGCTCCGGCTGGCCATGGAAGCCGGCGGATGGACGTGCGCGACCCGAACGGCGGATGCGCTCTACGGCGGCGGCGTTGCGGGTCTGCTGACCGAGATCCGCAAGGAGCCCGACACGACGGGCGTGCTCCTCGTCGCGGGACACGAGCCCACGTGGTCGGAGGCGGTGACCGCGTTCATCGGCGGCGGGCGCGTGCGCGTCCCGACGGCGGCGGTGGTGCGCGTGAACTTCGACGTCGAACGCTGGAAGGACGTCGGCATGGGCACCGGTGAGCTCGCGTGGTGCGTGGTGCCGTCCCTGCTCACGAGATGAGGGCGTCCGCCGCGATCTCCATATGGCCGAGGTGCTGGTAGAGCTCCTCGAGCACGTGGATCACGAGCGCGCCGTCGGACTCGTCCCCGCCGAACAAGAACACGAAGCCGGTCCGGTCGGCCTGCGTGTCGCCCCGGCAGATCCGGTCGAGGTCCTCGCGTGCCGTGGCCACGGTGGCGTCGACCATGGCGTGGAGCTCGGCCAGGGTCGCCGTACGCGTGAACTCCGATTCGCGATCCCGGTGGCTGGGGCGACCCAAACCGACGTGACCGAGCCAGAACTCCGTCACCTCGCAGCAATGGATGATGAGCGCCGCTACCGCATTGGTGCGCGGCCCGAGCGGCCGTTCGTTCACCTTGGGCTCACCCAGGCGGTCCGCCACCTCCAGCATCTGGGTGAACGCGTGGCGCGTGTAGAGCTCCGCCGTTGCCGGCTCGAGGTTCATCAGCCGCGCGTGAGCACGATCTTGCCGAGCTTGCCACCGGCCGCGAACCGGTCGTAGGCGGCTTCGGCCTCGCTCATGGGGTACGTGGCCGCCACCGGGATCTGCAGGCGTGGCTTCTCGCCACTGAGGAACGGGAGCACGTTCGTCTCGACGAGCCGTGCCGTCAGGGCCTTCTCCTCGAGCGGGCGAACGCGGAGGGTGGAGGCGTGGATGCGGCCGCGCTTCGCCATCAGGGCCACCAGGTTGACCTCAGCGGTCGCGCCGCCGCCGACCCCGATGACCACGATCCGTCCGCCGACCGCGAGCGCGTCGAGGTCCGAAGCGATGTTGGGCGCCCCGATCAGCTCGAGCACGACGTCGAACGGGCCGCGTTCCACGAACGCGTCGGGGGCGACGACCTCGACGCGCCCGACGCGCGTCCCGATCTCGGCGACATCGGCGCGCAGGTCCGGATTGCGTACGGTCGCGGTCACGCGAGCGCCGGCGAGGGCGGCGAGCTGGACGCCGGCGATGCCGACGCCGCCCGCCGCCGCGTGTATGAGTGCGTGCTCACCCAGGCGCAGCGCACACTGGCTGAAGAGCGCGTCGTGCGCGGTGGTGAACACCTCCGGGAAGCCACCCGCCTCCGGCCACGACAGGACGTCGGGCACCGTCATCGCGACGCGCTCGTGCACGAGCGCCAGCTCGGCCTGCCCGCCGCCGCCGACGAGCGCCATGACGCGGTCGCCGATCGAGAAACGCTCGACGCCGCGGCCGAGCGCGACGACCTCTCCCGCGAGCTCCATGCCCGGGATGTCCTGTGGGCTTCCCGCTGGCGCGGGATACAGACCGCGGCGCTGGAGCATGTCGGCGCCGTTGAGGCCGGCGGCGCGGACGTCGACCAGGAGCTCGCCCGCGCCCGGCGCGGGGTCCGGATGCTCGCGCCACTCCAGCCGGCCCTCGGCCACGGTCACCGCCCGCACGGCCCCACACCCTACGAGACCGCCCGGGCCGCCCCCCTCTGACCAGGGCAAACAGGGTCCACCGGGGACCCCGGCCCGGGGGCGCTACCTTCCCGTCATGGCGTTCGGCGACCCCACCCCCGAGGGCTCCCTGGCCTTCGTCGACGACGACGGCAACCGGGTCGTGCTCGACGCCGCCGAGGCGCTCATGTTGTTCGGGCTCACCGACGGCGTCCAAGAAGCAACGGTGTCGGCGTGTCCGACATGTCGCAATCGAGTCCTCGCCGTGGTCGCGTTCCTCGACGTCCTCGAGCGCGGTCCGCTCCTTGCGCGGGCCGCCGACCTTGCCGAGCTCGCCGACGAGGCCCCCACGCTGCACCTCTACATCGAAGACCTCACGACCGAGTGCGAGCACGACGACTGGCTCGATCCCGGATTCACGGAGTGGTCCGAGGCGGTCGAAGAGATCCCGGGCGTGCGCCGCCCGGCGCCGTAGCCCGGCGCCGACTTAGCCGCCGGCGACGTCGAGCAGCGCGCCGAACGACTCGTCGAGGCAGTCGAGCAGCGTCGACGGATCGCTGACCGCGACCGGGTCGATGTTGATCCCCATGTCGAGCGAGTCGCGGTAGCTCAGCAGCGTGATGTTCAGCGCGCACGCGGCGCGCGGCCCCATCGGGTAGTTCGCCTCGATGCGAGCGCCGCCGAGATAGAGGTCGACCGGGCTGCCCCGCAGGTTGGACGTCGCGAAGTCGATCGTGTGGGCCTGCGCACGGGTGAGCGCGACGAGCATCGACGTCGGGAGCGCGGTCAGCAGGCCGGCGAGGGAGCTGGCGGCGGCGATCGCCGGCTCGCCACGGAGGTCGGACAGGCGCTCGTGCACGAGCTTGAAGCGCGCGGCCGGGTCCTTCGGCTCGGTGGGCACGAGCACCCGGCTAGGGGTGAAGCTGGTCGCGCTCTCCTCGTCGTCGCCGCGCGTGCTGATCGGCATCGCCATGCGCAGCTCGCCGCACGGTGCGCCCATGCGTTCGTGGTACAGGCCGAGGGCGCCCGCGACGCCCGTGACGTACACGTCGTTCACGGTGCCACCGAGCTTGGCTGCGGCCTCCTTCGTCCTGCCCAGCGGGACGGCGAAGGACTCGAACCGGAAACCGAGCGAGCGGTCGCGCATGACCGGCGAGCGGGCAGGCTCGGTGACGAACAGCTGTCGCCGGACCGAGCCGGCGAGCCGGACCGCGTTGTTGAGGCTCTGGCGCGCCGCATCGGTGCTGGCGAGCGCGCTGACGGCCGATTCCAGGCCACGCCGCGCCCGCCCGAGCTGCCGGCTCAACGTGTACGTCACCGCGTCGCCGACCACGTCGGCCGTCGACGTCCGGCGCACCGGGTCGGCGGCGGCCGCGGCGCGAGCCTCGGCTTCGGCGTCGACCGCGACGCGTTGAGCGGGCGAGGGAGCCTGGGGCGGGGGTGGATCGGGCTCGAAGTCGAGCAGGCTGAGCGAGAGCCGCACGCCACCGACGCCGTCAGTGATCGTGTGGTGGACCCTCTGGAGGAGCGCGGCGCGCCCGCCCTCGAGCCCTTCGACCACGGTGAACTCCCAGAGGGGCCGCGCCCGGTCGAGGGGCGTGGCCGCGGCGGCCGCGGCAAGGTCGAAGAGCTGCCGCATCCCGCCCGGCGCCGGCGCCGCGACCCGGCGGAGGTGGTAGTCGAGGTCGAGGTCGTGGTCGGGCTGCCACTCGGGCGGGGCGAGGCGGAACGGCGTCGACACGACGCGGTCGCCGAGACGCGGGATGTCCTCGAGGGCCTGCTCGACCTTCGCCCGCACCCGGGCGACGTCAGGCGCGTGCTCGAGGATGCTGATGTTCGTGAAGTCCGAGCGGAGGGCGGGGTCCTTCTCGACCGCCCACATGATCGCTTCGGCGTCGCTCATCCGCATCGGCTCAGGGTTTCGCGACGCAGGTGAGGGTGCAAACGCGAAGGTGCGGCTACCTCGGGATCTGGGTGCGCTTGAACTCGTTGAGACGGGTCCAGTCGAGCAGCTCGAGCGCCCGCTCGAGGTCGTCGGCGCGGTTGCGCTCCATGAACCGGATGAAGACGGCCTCGTCGCCTTCGATGAAGGTCGGGACGCCGAACGCCCGGTACTTGTCGACCTGCTCGGTGTGCTCGGCGGCGAGCGTCTTCAACGGACCGCCGCTCCAGGCCTCTTCGGCAACGGCGTCGACGTCGAGGCCGGCGGAGGCCACCGCCTCGCGTACGACGTCCTCGTGGCCCAGCTTCTTGCCGTGGTCGTGGCGGGCGGCGAAGGCGGCGAGATGGAAGTCGAAGAAGCCCTCGGGGAACCGGTCACGGATGGCGATCCCGTAAAGCAGCGCGGTCACGCCCGTGCCCCAATCGTTGGGCTGGCGTTCCCATACCGGCTGCTCGCCCTCCTCGGCGTGCGCCTGATCAAGGGAGAAGGGCAAGAACCGCACGTCCAGGTCGGCGCCGCCACGGATCGCCGTGACGACGGCCTCATGAGCGTTGCGGGCGAAGGGGCACCGGTAGTCGAAGCTGACGGCAATCTCGCGGGACACAGGGAAACCTCCCGGACGTGACTGTCCTGCCGGCTGAGGTGACAACCCCCAAGCTACCCCTGCGATTCCCGCGCCGATGCCGCCAGGACCCGCTTGGCGATCTGCCCGAACGCGAGGCCCAGCAGCGCGCCGGCGACCGCGTCCGAAGCGTGATGCATCCGGACGTAGACGCGGCTGGCGGCGACGAGGGCGGCCAGCTCCCAGTACACCGAAGTGCCGGGAGAGTCTTCAGACAGCAGCGTCGCGGCTGTGAACGCGGACGTCGCGTGCCCGGACGGGAAGGCGCTCGTCCGCGGTCGGTGCATCCCGTAAGGGAGCGGGCCCGGGGGCGCGCTCGGCGGCCGGATGCGACGGAACGCGAGCTTGATCGGGCCGTTGGTCAGGGCCGACTCGACGCCGAGCACGGCGGCGAACCGCAACGCGATCGCCGGATCGCCGCGGCGTGCCGAACGCAACGCGCCGAGCGCGATCCAGAGCAGCGCGTGGTCGGCGGCGCTCGACAACCCGTAGAAGAGCGGATCCAGGCTGGGATCGCGAGAGCGTTCGACCCAGCGGTCGACGGTGTCGTCGAAGGCGCGGATCCACCTGCCGAACACGCCGCGCCGCGGCCAGCTCTGTACCCAGCGCGGCCCACCACGGGGCGGAACGAAAGTGATGATCGAGCCTAACGGCCGGTCTCGGGCAGCCAGCCCCGCGTCACGGAGTCGTCGATGACGCGTTGCGCGAGCTCCCAGAGTGCCGCTGAGCCGTCGCCGATCGTCGAGTTCACCTCTCGCACCTGCTCGGCCGTGATGCCGTGCTCGCGCCACGCCTGCCCGGCCGACGCGTAGTTGAGCAGGAGTGGCTGGAGCCGATCGAGCGAGCGGGCGAAGCGGGCGGCCGCGCTCGCCCCGTGCTCGAACTCGATCCAGCAGGCGCGGAGCTCGTCGCCTTCGCCGTCGGGCAGCAGCCCGAACAGTCGGTCGGCGGCGGCGTGCTCACGCGCTGCTTTCGTCTCCCGCCCGTCCGCGTCGTAGACGAACGTGTCGCCGGCATCGATCTCCACGATGTCGTGGACGAGGACGAGCCGCGCGACCCGGAGCGGGTCGACAGGCTCGTCGGCGGCGTCGGCCAGCACCAGCGCCATCATCGCGAGGTGCCACGAGTGCTCGGCGCTGTTCTCGCGCCGTGTACCGTCGGTGACGACCGTGCGTCGCAGGACCTGCTTGAGCCGGTCGAGCTCGACGACGAAGCGAACGCGATCACCCAGCTGTGGCTCGCCGACGAGCGCGCCCAGCGCCGCGCTCGGATCCGTCGGCGAGCCGCCGGTGCCCACGCAGGGAGGGTACAAGGAGCGCGATGAAGCTCGGACCCCGGATCGCCGTCGTCGGGACGAGCGGCGCGGGCAAGACCACCCTCTCGGTCCGCCTGGCCGCGCTGCTCGGCTGCTCGCACATCGAGCTCGACGCGTTCCAGCACGGCCCGAACTGGCAGCAGGCCACCGTCGAAGAGCTGCGCGAGCGTACGGACCCCGTGACCGCCGGTGACCGTTGGGTCTGCGACGGGAACTACGAGGCGGTGCGCGATCT
>WNGA01010930.1_pt1 | contig 21285 bp, 18 predicted proteins | sample 5400061 | NCBI WGS metagenome assembly WNGA01 (sample SAMN13153366, study PRJNA577476) | soil metagenome | isolation source: 100 cm soil or saprolite under grassland replicate 2 | place: USA:California | collected 2016-06-15
TTTCTGTCCCGCGTGCCGGAAGATTCAGGATAGGTTTCCGGGCGGTGAGCTCACTCTGCGTGGCGTTGAAGCGGGAAACCGAGGAGAGATTGCCAGGATCTTACGCAACGAAGAGGCGCGGGCGCGGGAGAAAAATCCGCTGGAGCGGATTATGTGCATGGATGCAGCGAATGGCCGCTGGCGGGTCGAGGCCACGACCGAGAAGCTGGCGCAGCGGCTGGGACGCTCGTTAAGAAGGCAAGGGGTGGAAAGCTCGGTTACAAGTGGGGGCATAATAATAAGTTCGTCCGTGTGGTCTGGGAAAAGAGCGGGGCCGGCGGGGCTAAATAAAGGAGAGCACAAGGACGTGTGAGCAAACTAGTGTCGGCACGGGTGTAGCTTTCGTTAGCTTCATTCGTCTCCGCGCGTAACAACTGCGAAAAGCCCGTGGATAAGAAAAAACAATTTTCGATGGCCTCCTTCCTCGTGGTGCTGGTCGTGATGTTGGTCGCGCAATATGCGCTGCTTGGCCAGCAGATCGAAACGATCGGCTACAGTCAGTTCAAAACCTTGGTCAAAAAAGGCCAGGTCACCGACGTGGCGGTGCGCGACAAGACCATTGGCGGCTCGATCAAAGTCGATGGCATGAAAGAAGTCTTTTCTTCAGAGAAGCTCAAGGAACTTGGCGACAGGACTAAGCAGCCTTTACCTTTTGTCGTCGTTCGAGTTGAGGATGCGCGCCTCACGGCAGAACTCGAAGAGGCGGGCATTCCGTTTAAAGGCGAAACAACTAGCGATTGGTTCCCGGCTGTGCTCTCTTGGGTCGTGCCGGTGATTATATTTTTCGTCTTGTGGAGTTTTTTGTTCAAACGCATAGGCGGCGCTGGCGCCGGCTTGATGCAGATCGGCAAGAGCAAAGCGAAGGTCTATATCGAAAAACAGACTGGCGTGACATTTGCCGATGTAGAGGGAATCGATGAAGCAGAAGAAGAGCTCATTGAAGTGGTCGAGTTTCTCAAGCATCCGGAGAAGTATCAAAGGCTCGGCGGTCATCTGCCCAAGGGTGTGCTGCTGGTCGGCCCACCCGGCACAGGTAAGACGCTCCTAGCGCGCGCCGTGGCCGGCGAGGCGGGCGTGCCATTCTTCAGCATCTCGGGCTCCGACTTCGTCGAGATGTTCGTCGGCGTCGGCGCGGCGCGAGTGCGCGATCTTTTCGCCCAAGCGGTGGAGCATGCACCGAGCATCATCTTCATCGACGAGCTCGACGCGCTGGGCAAAGCACGCGGCATCAACATGCTCTCGAGCCACGATGAGCGCGAGCAAACGCTCAATCAGTTATTGGCGGAAATGGATGGCTTTGACCCCAACAAGGGAGTCATCATGGTGGCGGCGACCAACCGGCCGGAGATTCTCGATCCGGCGCTGCTCCGCCCTGGGCGATTCGACCGTCAGGTGCTGGTGGACCGCCCGGATGTCAAGGGCCGGGAAAAGATTCTCCAACTGCACGCCAAAAAAATCAAACTCTCTCCGGCGGTCGATCTCAGTCTTATAGCTGCAAAGACGCCGGGGTTCGTCGGCGCGGATTTGGCGAATATCGTCAACGAGGCGGCGTTGCTGGCAGCGCGGCAAGGCAAAGATGCGGTCGAGATGGCCGACTTCGACGAGGCGATTGAAAGGATCGTTGCAGGGCTCCAAAAGAAGAGCCGAGTGATGAGCCCGAAGGAAAAACAAACCGTTGCGTATCATGAGTCAGGTCACGCATTGGTAGCGGAGCTAGTTCCTGGTGCAGATCCGGTATCAAAAATTTCTATCATTCCTCGTGGCATCGCAGCGTTGGGATACACGCAGCAAACGCCGACGGAGGACAGGTACTTAATGACTCGGTCGGAACTCTTGGCGCGCATCTACGTGTTGCTTGGCGGACGAGTTGCGGAGGAGATGGTTTTCGATGATGTCTCAACGGGAGCGCAGAACGACCTGCAGCGCGCCACTGAAATCGCCCGCACGATGGTTACCCAGTTCGGCATGAGCGATCGATTGGGGCTGGTTTCGCTCGAAGGACCGCGAACTCCGCTGTTCTTACCGATACCGATGCAGAGCGCGAAAGAGTATAGCGATGACACGGCACGCGTCATCGACGCGGAAGTGAAACAGATCCTAACCGAGGCGCATGATAAAGTGACGGAGACTCTGGCGGCACATCGCTCGGCGCTCGAAGAGCTTGCCCAACTGCTGCTCAAAAAGGAGGTGGTCGAACGGCCGGAATTGCAGGCGATTCTCAAAGTTGTGAGCATCGATCGCGCGAAGGAAAAGAAAAAAAGCCTGGAGGCCGCTGAAGCGAATGAAGGACGCGTCAAATCTGATTCGAAGGCACTTTCAGATGCATGATCCAATTCAGGGGTTGCCCCTTCATAGAAAAAAAGGAGATCGTGAGAAAATGATGGGATATATGGCGCGGGCATTGCTACTGAGAGAAATCGCTATGAAGACAAAAGAAAAAAAGCTGGTCAGTCTTGGGTTGGCGGCACTACTATTCGTAGCGTTGCCCGGTACGCTTTACGCGTATGACGAAATTGTCGTGAAAGACGGAGCCAAGATTCACGGTACCGTGAAGGTCGAAGGCAAGCTTCCGAAGTTGCCGCCGCTGCAAATTACGAAGTATAAGGAGGTCTGCAAGGATGTGCCGAATGAGAGCCTGATTGTCGGCCCGGCGCAGGGACTTCGCTACGCGGTTGTAACTTTAGAGGGTGTCGGCAAAGGCAAAGCCGTGGAGAAGGAGACCGTCCACGAGCTAGATAACCTTAAGTGTCGCTTCAGCCCTCATGTCCAAGCGGCGAGCGTCGGTCAGTTCGTGGTTCTCAAAAACTCAGATCCAATCCTTCACACGGCCCATGCTCTTTTCACGAACGAACAGCCGCAATTCAATGTCGGGCTTTACCCTGGGCGAGTTACTCGGAAGCCGCTCGTTGCAGCCGGCACCGTCAAGATCCGCTGCGAAGTGCATCCTTGGATGACGGCCTATATCGTGGTTACCGAGCATCCGTATCACGCCATATCGGATCTCTATGGAGAGTACGAGCTGACTGACATTCCACCAGGAGCCTATCAATTGAAAGTTTGGCACGAAACTCTAGGGACTCAGGAGAAGCGCATTGAGGTAAAGCCGGCCGCAGCACAAAAGGTCGATTTCACTTTCATACCGTCAGCGGGGGTAAAAAAATGAAAAAGGTATCGCAGTGGATTTTGGTCGGTGTGCTTCTTGGTCTTGCACCTGTCGTGTTAGCGGCGGATGCGGCTGGCGTTGGAATTGTCAAAGGTACGATTACGATTGGCGGCAAACCGGCAACGGACGCTGTGGTCTCGATAGAAGGTCTTTCAAAAGAACAGGTAAAGGCCCAGTTGGCGCTCACTAAGCCGCAGAAAAAAGTCATGGATCAGCGGAGCCTAAAGTTCATTCCCACTGTCCTAGCGGTTATGGTTGGTGAAACCGTTGATTTTCCGAACAACGACAAGTCCTGGCACAATGTGTATTCAAAGGGAGGCGCGAACGATTTCGATCTCGGCCTCTACGCGCCGGGCAAGACGAGAAGTAAGAAGTTCGACAAACCCGGTGTTACTCGGATCTTGTGCAACGCGCATCCGAATATGGAAGGTTTCATTGTCGTGAAAGATCATCCGTTTTTTTCTACCACCGATAGCCGCGGCAATTATGAAATCAAAAACGTGCCCTTGGGTAAGCTTCGCGTCGAGATTTGGTATCCAAACCTCGACGTCAGGAGCGACAGCGTCGAAATCGTGCGCGACGGCGAAGTCTTCGCGCTCAATGTCGACCTAAAGAAGCGATAATGCTCGGTGGCGTGCCACTGCTCAATCCCGCAAACGATTTCCCATAAGCCGGTTTATTCACTCTCTCGCGCCACGCCGGTAGATGAAAAAATAGACCAGCGCTACGCACGATGGTCACGCAATTCGGTATGAGTGACAGGCTGGGATTGGTGTCTCTCGAAGGACCCCGAACCCCACTCTTTTTGCCGGTGCCGATGCAGAGCGCTAAAGACTACAGCGACGACACAGCACGCGTGATCGACGCGGAAGTGAAACAGATCCTCACCGGTGCGCACGAAAGGTGAAAGAGACTGTGGCGGCCCATCGCTCGGCGCTCGAAGAGCTTGCCCAACTACTGCTTAAAAAGGAAGTGGTCGAACGGCCAGAATTGCAGGCGATTCTCAAAGTTGTGAGCATTGAGCAAGTCAGAGAAAAAAAGAAATACAGTGATACGACGGAGCGTGAAAACGCTGAATCGAGCAACTAATAGCATGTCCGTTTCGCGGTCTGTCTGCAGAGGGCATTTCTCTCTTATTAATAAATCGACTTCAAAGCGATGACCTCTTGCCGTTTTGGCAGGCGGGAAGTCTCAAATAGGGCCAGATCAACATCGCGATAGTGAGGATGAACAACGTAAGAGAAGCCGGACGGGTAAAAAAGATCGTGTAGGATCCGTGACCGATCAATATAGACCGGTGAAAATTGGCCTCGACCAAATCACCGAGGACGAGGCCGAGCACGACGCAAGCTGTTGGATAACGATAAACCGACATAAGATAGCCTAGGAATCCGAAAATAAAGGTTACAATAACATCCTCAAGGTTCCCGCGCAGCGCCAATGAAGCAATGAAACTCAACACGACGATGAGCGGAACCAACAGAGCGTTGGGAATGAGGACGGCTTTGGCGAACTGGCGGGCAAACAGCAATCCCATGAGGAAGAACGATACTTGCGCGAGTAAAATCCCAGCGAAAACGGTATAGGGCAGCACGCCCGAGCGCGAGAAGAACTCAGCTCCCGGTTGAAGTCCGTGCATGATCATCGCCGCTAGAAAAATCGCCGTTACGGAAGATCCGGGAATGCCGAGAGTGAACGTTGGGATAAGATCGCCTACGATGCAGGCGTTTTTGGCGATTTCCGGCGCTAGCAGGCCGCGGGGATCCCCGTGGCCGAAATTCTCCGGGTCTTTGGCCGCACGCTTCTCGGTAAAGTAGGCCACCACGTTCGCGGAAGAGAGTCCCAAAGCAGGCAATACCCCCATGAAAATTCCGACGATGCTGGCGCGAACAATTGTCGCGGGAAGCCGGAGCACTTGAACAAACCCCTCCCAGACTTTGCCGACTGTTCGAAACTGCGAAATGCTCCCTTCTTCCTGGGACAAAACCAGCGCCTGCGAAAGGGCAAATAGCCCGAGGACTACTGCAGCTAGGGGAAGCCCGTCTTCCAGGTAAGTAATACCGAAGGTGAAGCGAGCCTCGGCGGTGATTGGGTCGCGGCCGACAAAAGAGAGCAATAGACCTATACCGCCGAGGAAAAGCCCTTTGAGAGGCTGTTCTCCCGAGGCTAACGCGAGCAATGAAAGCGCCATAACCGAAACCATGAAATATTCCGGCGGTCCCATATTGACTGCCACTGCGATCAGCAGAGGCGAAAGGACGACGAGCGAAATCCAACCCGTTACGCCACCGATAAACGAGCCGAACGTAGAAATCCCCATGGCAACTCCGGCCTGGCCCTTTTGTGCCATTGGATACCCATCCCAGCAAGACGCGACGGAACCTACACCGCCGGGCGCGTTGATCATGATCGACGCAAAGGAATCGCCGTAAGCTGTTGCCGCATGAACGGCAGTGAGAAAAATAATCGCGGTAGCGGCCGGCATGCCAAAGGTGAGGGGCAGCATGAGTGCTACGCCAAACAGGGGTCCTAGTCCAGGGAGTGCGCCAATGATCATGCCAAAGGCGGTTCCGCTAATCAGATAGAGAAGGTTTAAAGGCTGCAGTGCGGTGAGGAAACCTTCAATCCACATAGTAATCCCAGCGCCTACCAAGGAATCCCCAGCAAGCCCTTCGGTAAGCGAACGTGAAACACGGAATGAAAGGTGTAGACGATCGCAAACGTGAGCAAGACAGCGTGTAAGATCGTAACAATCCAATTCCGATAGCGCAGCTGCCACGGGCAGGCAATCAAGTAAATCAGCGTCGCCGTCGCAAAACCAGCGACGTAAATAAACCCGATGTAGCCGGCTTGAAGCGCCAGTGGCGAGGCCCAACTCTTGTTCCTGATTTCGTCTGGCGACTTGTCTTCTGGTTCTGCGCGGCTTTTTCTAACGCCGAGATAGTTCCACAGAGTATCCAGGGCTATGAGCACGAGCGAAGCCGACGCAACTACCCGCGGAAACAGGGCGGCAGTTGCTCCATAGTCCTTGGTAAACAACAAAAACAAGGTGGAGAACCCGGCCAAAATCAGCAGCAAAAGCGCTTCCAAAGTTTGGTACCTGTCGTCTTTTACTTTGCTTGTTTGAGCACCGATTCTAGACTCTGAATGGTTTTGAACATCGCTTCGGAAGCTTTATAAAATTCCGCCGGTGCCATAGGTTGCAACGTTTGCTTCGCCTTCGTCGTCGCGGCGAGATAATCCTTGTCCGCGAACGCTTTCTGAAACGCGGTAACGAGGATCTTTATTTGCGTATCTGGCAGTCCAGGAGGAGCGAGAACACCGGTCATCTGATCCATCTTTATGTCGTAGCCGAGCTCAGCGAGAGTCGGAAACTCGCGATGCGATTCGTCCCGTTGCGGGCCGGAAACGGCGAGAACGCGTAGGCGCTTCTGCTCGTGTAACAAGCGCGCCTGTGCCCATTTGGGTTTGATTGCCGCCTAGGGCCAACGCCGCCTCGGTGCCGCTGTTGAAAGGGACGTACGTCATGTTCACGCCGGCCTTCGATTTGAGCAGCATAGCGAGGATATAGGCGTTGCTACCTATACCGGTACCGGCTGAGGTTAGGGGCTGCGCAGCCGAAGCTTTTTTCATATCCTCAATGGTCTTGAAAGGAGAATTCGGCCCCACGGCGACACAGTCGTAGTTGCGCCCGGCGATGTTGAAAACGTGAACAAACCTCAAAACGTCAAATTTTCCTCCCGAGACAATTTGCCCACTCGACATGGAAGGCTGTTGGCTTACGAGCAACGTGTAACCGTCCGGTGGCTGCTTGAATACGAACGAACGGGCGACATTGCCGCCGGCACCTTGCATGTTGTCGATCACGATCGGAACGCCCAGATATTTTTGCAAATAGGGTTGGATGAGCCGCGCCGCCATGTCCGTTGTCCCGCCCGCGGCATGGGTGATTACGAGACGAATAGGTTCTCTTGGGTAGGTCGCCTGGCCAAAAACGCTCGCGGGTCCAATCCCGACAGATATCGCTAACAGGATTAATCTCAAGTGTATCATGGAACCTCCTTTGGTCGTGCTTGGCACTGTCAACGGGAGCAACTAACGTACCGCGCAGTTTTCAACCATTTACTTGGTTCCGACTAGGGTTTCTTCGCAAACGTGAGAACGACGAGGCGCTGTAATTCCGAAGTTTGATAGAGAATGGCGAAGATGAATCGATATGAATTAAGAGCCGACGGGACTAAGGCAGCTTGATCAAGCTCTAAATGTTCAAGCCGTGTTCATCCTTTTAGGATGCTGGCTTGTTGGCAATTTGCTTTCACCCCAACCTGCCGTCTCGATCCACACGACGCTTAACAGCCGGCCTTCCAGACATAGGACCAAGGTCGACGGGTCCCAAAGAGTACAGCGATTAGAACAGCTACGCTACGCCACCTATCAGGCGTTGAACGCAAGTTTCGCTAATTCCTGGCACCGCGAAAAAATCCGAGATCCGTTTGCAAATTTCGCAAAACAAAAAAATTTGTGTGGAAATGCAGTGAATATTCGGTGATCGAAAATGGCACAACCATTGCGGGCTTAACAATTTGCCATGAAAACAAAATCGGTGACGATGGGCGTGAAGGAAATAGGCTGCGAAAAATCACAGTCGTTTACGTACTGGGGCAACCAACCAAACGATGTGCAAGGCATATTCAATCTTGAGGACAAGCAGTAGCGAGATGGCGGTTTCGTCATGGATGTCAAAACCACCAAGCTTATGGAAACCAAAGCGACGATCTTAACCGCCACGGAAAATCGAGTTCTGACACTCGTGACCCTGGCAAAAACCAACAAAGAAATAGCCGGCGTCCTAGGTATCAGCCCCGCCACAGTGAAGCGTCATCTAGAAAACCTGTTAAGAAAACTCAAACTCAAGAACCGCGTTGAAGCTGCTGTCTACGGGCTGATGATCAAAGGGTGTCCGGCTCGCGATCGTTCGGCCTGCGCGTTGGAAATATGGCGCAACAGGCGGAAGCCGGATAATGAAAATGGGCCGATTGGCCCATAGACTTCCCTTCGATTTCAATGCTATAAGCCGACGAAAATCCTCAGTAAGATTCCCAAATGGCCGGGGGAAACATGACACGTTTCTTTTTCGCGGTCCTATTCTTCTTGATCGCCTTTGCCCAAGCCGCATTTGCCGCGGAAAAAGAAATGCCGAAGCCCGGTCCGGCTAATTATGTCGGTAACGAAGTTTGCCAAGCTTGCCACGCCACCCAATTTGAAAAATTTTCCCAAACTCAGATGGGGAAAATTTTTCTCTATAACGCCCGCAACGAAACGGAAAAAAGAGCTTGCGAGAATTGCCACGGTCCGGGGAGTAATCACGTCGCGGCAGGCGGCGGTAAGGGCGTCGGCGAATTGATTACGTTCCGTAAAGACTCGGGTGAGTCGGCGAAAGTCCAAAATGAAGCGTGTCTCGGCTGTCATCAGCGGGGAGTGCAAACTTACTGGGAAGCCAGTCCGCACGCGGGCCGTGGCATCGCTTGCATTAATTGCCACACCATCATGGAGAAAACCACCGACCGGTACCAGCTCGCCAAGGTCGACAATCGGACGCCTTTCTTTAATCAACGAGCGCAAACCGAAGTCTGCGGCCAATGTCACCTTCAGAGAAAGGCGCAGCTCATGCGTTCCTCCCACATGCCGGTGCGGGAGGGGAAGCTAACTTGCACGAGCTGTCACAATCCACACGGCACGCCCAATCCGGCGCAGCTCAAACAAACGAGCATCAACGAGAATTGTTATACATGCCATACCGAACGCCGCGGTCCTTTCCTGCACGAGCATCCACCGGTGGTGGAAAATTGCACGAACTGTCACGAGCCGCACGGCTCGGTGAACGATCGGCTACTCAAAGTCACTGACCCGAGGCTGTGTACCCAGTGCCATGGAGTGGCGCAACATCCAGTTACGCCGCGCGGAAAAAATTCGCCGTTCTTTTTTAATCGGAGCTGCACCAATTGTCACAGCCAGATCCATGGCTCGAACCATCCGTCGGGAACGGTGTTCACGAGATGATGCAATAGGGAGTCTCATATGGCGCGTAAAAGCACCAATTACACTGTCAGTTCGATTTTGGCACTAGGGCTGTTGCTAACTTGGGTCGCAGCAGCTCAAGCACAGATCGATATCGGCAACATGATTATAACGGGTGAAGGTGAAGTCGGCGGTTTACCGCGACATATGACCGGCCGGGACGCCAAATTCGAAGAGTATAGGGACATACCTGAAACGGTGATTGTCCCCGACCTGCAAATGATGATCGGCGGCAAGAAAGAGGATTTCTTTCTGAAGTTTGACGCCACGCAAGTCGGGCGCGACGATCAAAACTATAAAGTTCGCTTTGGCCGTTACGGGCTTTTAGATGTCGAGTTTGAATGGGACCAATTTCCCCATTTGTTCAGCGCTGGAATCGCCCGCTCACCGTACTTCAGAAGCAACGGCGGCGGCGACAACACGCTCGCCTTTAAGCCGACTTCGACCGTGGCTTCGTCTAACTGCGCAACGTCGCCGATGTGTCAATTCTTAGAAGCTCATGCGACACCGGTCGATCTTTCGATGTTCAACGGCATTGGACGGTTCAACGTGCGTTACACCCCGACGCCGGGATGGGCTTTCACCGGCACGTACTGGTCTAACAATAACGCGGGCAAAAGAGCTCTCGGCGCCGTTTTCGCGTCCAGTCCCGGTACCTATAACTTTACCGAGCAAATCGAGCCCATCGACTATCAGACGCACAATATCGAGCTCGGCGGCGAATACGCAGGAAACGGCTGGTCCGTTGGACTCAAATATAACGGATCGTTGTTCCACAACAACACGAGCACGCTGATATGGGATAACCCCATGAATTTGACCAACAGCGTCGCCGGCGTGGTGACCGGACCCTGCACCGATGCGGTCGCCATGAACTTAGGGGCGGGCACCGGACCGTGCCGCGGACGGCTCGATCTTTATCCGAGCAATCAAGCGCACACGTTTGCATTAAATGGCGCCGCCGAACTGCCATTCAAGACGCGCTTTATGGGGATCGTGTCATACGGTTGGCGCCTGCAAAACGATCCTTTCCTACCGGCGACGATCAATAGCGCGATTAACGGCGGTGTTCCGCTGCGCATCTCCAATCGTAATCTCGACGGTGACGTTAGACCGCTGACGGTGAATGCGACGCTGGTTAATAACTCTCTAATGGAGAAGTTAAATCTTAAAGCCTTCTACCGATTCTACGACTTGAACAATTCAAGCAAGAAGATCACCTTAACCGACGGTTGGATTCTCAATGATCAAGGTGCGCCTCGCGACGTCGGCGAGCGGCTTACGCCGTTGAGTTACTCCAAGCAAAATATGGGGCTAGAGGCCGGGTATAATTTTACCAGATGGCTGACCACAAAATTTGGTTATGGCTGGGAACGGATGCACCGTAACGACGGCGCTGATGTGCGGAACTCCAATGAATTTACCATCGGTCCGACGCTCGATATCAAGCCGGTGCACTGGCTGTTGTTCCGAGCCTCATATAAACACTCGTGGCGCGATGCGCCGGACTACAATAACAACAGGGAAGGCACCGTCGACGCGGCCAACATTTCGAGAAAATTTTACCTGGCAAAGCGCGACCGCGATCGAGTTAGCCTTTTCGCCGATTATTCGCCCTGGGAGACTTTGGGTTTGCACGCGGGATTTGAGTTTACCGGAGAAACCTATCCCGACACCACGCTCGGCACGCAAAATGATTTTAATTTTTCCCCGTCGGTCGGATTCGTGTACGCGCCAATGGATTGGCTGAAGTTCTTCGGTGATTACAATTTCGACTTGTTTACCTGGCGACTCGACGCGATGCAGCGCTCGAACACGACTCAGAATCCCAACGACCCAGCCACGTGTGACGCCAACTGCCAGCTGCGACTTTGGAATAGCCGAGGACGTGACAAGGTGCATACGTTCAGTCTCGGCAGCGATGTGGATATTATAAAAAATCTTTTGGGTTTTCGGATTCAGTATACATTTTCTCAAGGTCTCAGCGCGGTGAGCGCCGGCGGTGCTACTTGTGTGCCCCAGGCTCCCGCCGGCGGTGGCTGCACCCAGGCGAGCGATTATCCCAACCTCACTAATACGTGGCACGAGCTCTTAGCGCGCTTCGAGTACCAATTGCACAAAAACGTCACTCTAAGATTTGGCTACTATTTCAATAAGGCGCGTGAGAAAGACTACGGCGTGGATATCATGAAGCCCTGGATGGGTGACGTTATTGATCCGCAGGCCTCCCCAACCGCGCTGGAGCAGTTGCAAAGATCGATGTTTTTGGGCGACCAGATCAAGGGACCGTTTACAGCGCATGTTGGGTTTGTGACTCTTAGATTTAGGTTCTAACCAATCCCAGCAAAGCACAAGGAGTCATAGCGACCTTCCTAACATCGCACCGCTTGTGAGGTGCCAAATATTTGTCGACACTGGCCGACTTCCGAACCGTTTTTTTTGATCTAGCGGGTCGCTCCACGCTATTGCATCCATGATTCATTTGGTGTCAGCCGAATTCGCCCGATCGGTACTATTTTTACGGTTCAATATCTCTGCTAAACGATGACTTACGCCCGGAACTAATGGTGAATCCAATAAGCTGGATCAGCCTGGCGGTTCTTGGATGAGAAAATACTCTGGTAACATCGTCTAACTGTTAGACAAAGGAGGAGATTGTCCTGGGTTTGTTATTGGTACTGGTGCCGAATCTTGGGTTGGCTCAGGTAAAGGGCGATCCAAAGGCGGGCAAAGCCAAATACGATGCCAACTGTGTAGGCTGCCATGGCACCACCGGCAAAGGCGACGGTCCTGCCGCTGCCGCCTTGAATCCCAAGCCGCAGGATCACACTAACGGGAAAGTTATGAACGCCCTGAGCGACAAGTATTTGTTTGACATCATCAAGGACGGCGGCGCGGCGGTGAAAAAAGCCGCGATCATGCCGGCTTCCGGTAAAAAATTGAACGATCAGGAAATATCCGACGTGGTCGCTTACATTCGTAGTCTCGCCGATCCTCCTTACAAACCCGCAAAATGACCTGACGCAGCAATCCCCCTGTCGGTGCCTCTTCGGTGCACAACCGACGGGGCACTTTTTTTCATCAGCGGCTCGCCCTCTCTGAATTTTCACGGGCCACTTTCCAGATTCACTCCGCCAATCTCGTATTCCCAATTGTGCAATTGCACCCAGTATCTTTTCCAATTCTTAGGAAAAGACCTTCTCGTTTAGCCACGAAACAAGAAAAACTGATGGCATATGTCTTGCGCATTTTTAGTGCAAAACCTCAAAAAGCGGGAACCGGGTCACGAGGTATGAGTGAGACGAATCATTTTAATTCTGGTGGGGGTTGGACTAGGAACGTTGGCTTGGGTGTACTGGTCAGATTGGGTTAGCGGCGATATTCGTCAGCCTATCGCATTTCCTCATAAGACTCATCTGGAGCTCAACCTTCCCTGCACGGGTTGCCACCAGCGCGCTGAGAAAGGTGCGGTTGCCGGACGACCACCCACCGCGTTGTGTCTCGCCTGCCATGCGGGAGGAGATTCGAAAAACGCAGAGATCAAGAAACTCAAAGAGTACGGTGAGAGCGGCAAAGAAATTCCCTGGCAGCGAGTGTGGCGTCTGCCGCCACACGTTTTCTTTCCGCATCGCGCGCACGTTGTCGTGGCAAAAATAAAGTGCCAGACCTGTCATGGGCCGATGGAAACTTTAACAGCACCACCGCCGGCTCCACTTAAGAGTTTAGCCATGAATGATTGTATTGCCTGTCACGAGAGTCGGGAAAAAGGCGTGGCAGCGAAAGCGACGAGCGTACAAGCGCATGCGGTGACGGCGCGGAGTCTGTTGACCGATTGTAATAGCTGTCACCGGTGAGGAAAAAATGCGATTCACTCGGCGTACATTTTTCAAAGTGCTCGGCGGAACCGCTGGAGCGGCTGTCGTAGCCAAAGGACAAATCTCTTCGAAGGTCGGTGATGCAGCAGAGGATCTAAAGCGGTGGGCTACGCCCGAGGAGGTGATGGTTCCTTCCATTTGCCAGCAATGCCCTGGAGGTTGTGGTCTTCTGGTGCGCACGCTCGATGGAGAAGTTTCCGGGATCGCGGGTAATCCTCATCATCCCATAAATCGCGGCTCAGTTTGCCCAAAAGCTTTTGGCGGCCTTGAAGTGCTTTACGATGCAAATCGTCTCAAGGGACCGCTGGCGCGGGCCGGCGAGCGCGGCAAGTTTCGATCTATCGGCTGGGATGAGGCGCTCTCGATGGTGGCGTCTCGTTTGGCTGATCTCAGGGCCAAGAATCTGTCGCACACGGCTGTGATTCTCGGCGGACAATACCGCGGCTACCGCGACATGCTATGGAAACGTTTCGCAATGAGCTACGGCACGCCCAATTATATTCGCGTCCGTTGCTTTTCACCGGAGCGGCCGGCTCTCGCGCATCACTTCATGCAGGGCGTTACCGAGCCTCTCGGTTACGATTTGGCCGAAGCGCAATTTATTTTGTCGTTCGGCGCTGGCTTACTCGAATCCTGGCTCGGACCGGTTCACAATTCGCGCGCCTTTGCCCGGCTGCGGCGCAGCAGCGAGCGACCGCGAGGGTTGCTTGTGCAAGTGGACCCGCGCCGTTCGCCGACGGCGATCAAAGCTGACCGATGGATTTCCATCGTGCCGGGAACCGACGGCGTGCTAGCGCTCGGCGTCGCCAACGCCATGATACGCGAGGGGCTCTATGACCAGCAGTTCGTCGAGGAACATACTTTAGGTTTCGAGGATTGGGTGGATGGCTCGCGTGAGCAGCATATCGGCTTTAAGAATCTTGTCTTGAGGGAATACGGTCTTCTTACCGTTTCTGCGTCCACCGGGGTGCCGGTAAAGAGTATTCTCGAAATCGCCAGATATCTGGGCACGCTCAAGCCGGCGATCATTATAGGCGAGCGCGGCACTGCCTATGGTGCCAACGATCTTCACACCCGGATGGCAATTCACAGTCTCAATGCCCTGGCGGGAAACATCGGTATTGCCGGCGGTCTTCGCAGTCAAGGGCAACTACCCTTGGCCGCTTTGCCGGTGATTCAGCAGGATGCGTTAGCAAAGCAAGGGGCAGCCCAGCCCAGGCTCGACGGAGCGGGTGAAAAACAATACCTGTTGGTTTCCGATGCGCCGCAGCTCCTGCCTGAGAGAATTGCGAGCGGAGCTCCTTACCCCGTTAACGCCCTGTTTCTCTTTGCGACTAATCCGTTGGCGAATCATCCGGCTAAAGAGGCTTTAGCGGCCGCGCTGAAAAAGGTCCCTTTCATTGTAAGTTTTTCGCCCTTCCTCGACGAATCGAGCGCGATGGCCGATCTGATTTTACCAGACCACACGTATTTAGAGAGATGGCAGGACGATCAGGTAACTCATCTTGCGGGTTTTACTTGTTTCAGCATCGCGCCACCAACAGCGGTGCCTCTCCACCAGACTCGTAACAGTGCCGATGTGGTGCTTCAAGTTGCCCAAGCTCTCGGCGGAGCCGTGGCGCAGAATTTTCCTTGGAAAAAGTTCGAAGACTTGCTCAAGGAAGGAGCCCGAGGACTGTACAATTCGAGTCGAGGATATATTGTTTCAGCCCCTGCCGAAGAAGCGCTCCGAAAAGTTCTTGAGCGCCAAGGTTACTGGCTGCCGGAGTTCAAGGACTATGAGTCTTTTTGGAAGGCTCTGCTCCAGCGCGGCGCTTGGTGGGATCCCACGAGCCTGCCGCAGGGTCTAAAGGGGTTGCTTGCAACACCGTCGGGCAAGTTCGAGTTCTATTCGACGGCGTTAAAACAGTTGGTTGACAAGGCCGGCAAACAAGATGGGAAAGCCGGATCGTTTATTAGTACGTTCGGTGGAGAAAAAACAGAAGATTTTCTGTTTTTGCCGGCGGTGCCTATCCCGCGCCCGGTACCAACGGGATCGTTTCCCCTCCGCCTCAACACTTATCGTCTCATGAGTCGGCCAATGGGAGGTGGCAGAGACCAGCCTTGGCTGCTCGAACAGCCCGCCGTCCATGTCCACGCTTCCTGGGAGAGTTGGGTGGAGTTACATCCGAAAACCGCAGCTGATCTGGGCGTCAAGGACCAGGATTGGGTATGGGTAGAGTCTGCAAAGGGGCGTGTCAAGCTGCGGGTCAAGCTTTACTCGGGGACTCGGCCCGATGTCGTTCATATCCCGCTCTTCGGGGGCGAGGGGCCCAACCCCAACGACCTAATCGCGAACGAGACGGATACACTTAAGGGATTCGGTCTCTTGAACACGACCCAGGTGAGAATAAGGAGAGTATAAATGGCGCTGTGGGGTATGGTGATCGATCTTGACCGCTGCACCGGCTGCCAAGCGTGTGTCATGGCCTGTAAGGCGGAGAATAATGTTCCCGCTGTTGGCAACAAAGAGGCGAAGAAAGGACGCATCATCAGTTGGATGCAAGTGCTAACGGAGACGAACGAAGAACACCACGAGGAAAAGATGCGATTCATACCGCGACCGTGCCTTCAGTGTGATGATCCTCCGTGCACCAAGGTCTGTCCTGTTTATGCGACCTACCGCAACCCAGAAGGGATTGTCGCGCAGATATACGCGCGCTGCATTGGCTGCCGCTTCTGCATGGCAGCTTGTCCGTACAATGCAAAATATTTCAATTGGTACACTTACCAAAAAGAACAGCCGGGACAAAACCCGGATGTGTCTGTGCGCCCAAAAGGCGTGGTGGAGAAATGCACTTTCTGTCATCACCGCTTACAAAAGGCGCGCGAGCGCGCGCACGCGGAGAATCGCGAAATCCTCCCCGGCGAATACAATCCCGCTTGCGCGGAAGCCTGCCCCGCGCAAGCGATTATTTTTGGCGACCTTTCCGATGCGGGCAGCGAGGTGTCGAAGCTCGCTCGCAGTCCGCGTGCTTTCAAGCTGCAAGAAGAGTTGGGGACGAAACCCAAAGTAATCTATCTGACAGAGGGAGAAGGCGGTGGTTGATCAAAGGGACGTTCACGAAGACATTCTTCTCGCGCCAATCATGCGATCGGGCCCTGGCTTCTACTGGGCTGTGGCCTTGCTTTCTGTCTTTATCTTGTGGGGCGCATTCGCCTATTCGATCCAATTTTACGAAGGGCTAGGAGTGACGGGGCTTCAACAACCCGTCAGCTGGGGCTTTTACGTGACTAATTTTGTCTTCTTTATCGGCATCAGCCATGCAGGAACTTTGATCTCTGCGATCCTCCGCCTTTCCCGGGCGGAGTGGCGCCGTCCCATAACCCGAATGGCTGAAGTGATCACGGCGATGGTTCTCTTTATCGGCGCAGGTCAGATCCTTGTAGATCTGGGTCGGCCCGACCGAATCCTAAACGTCATACTTCACGGCCGCTATCAGTCACCTCTGCTTTGGGACGCCACCAGCATAAGCGCTTATTTGTCGGCTAGTCTCACTTACCTGTACCTGCCGATGATTCCTGACATTGCGATCCTGAGGGATCGTTTGGGAAAGTGGAAGCTCTTCTATAGCGTTTTGGCCTTGGGTTGGACTGGAACAGAACAGCAACGACGAGTCCTGAACCGCGCCATCGCTATCATGGCGGTGTTAGTCATCCCCGTTGCCGTTTCAGTCCATTCGGTTGTTTCTTTCGTTTTCTCCATGACACTCCAGCCCATGTGGCACTCGACTATCTTTGGACCCTACTTCGTGGTTGGAGCCATTTTCTCCGGTATCGCTGCCTTGATTGTAGCTATGATTATTTTTCGCAAAGCCTATGGACTTCAGTACTACCTCAAGCCGGTCCATTTTCGCTATCTCGGTCAACTCCTGCTTATCATGTCGTTGCTTTGGTTTTATTTTACCTTCGCCGAGTATTTGACCGGCTATTACGGAGCAGAGCCTGAGGAGATGAAAGTGTTCTGGGCCAAGTTCTCAGGTCCGTTCTGGCCCTATTTCTGGGGCATGGTTCTTTGCAATTTATTTATTCCACTGGCTTGCTTGGTGAGGCTTGGCCACCACACTATAGGAAAAGTTCTCACTGCTTCGTTGTCGATTATCGTCGGGATGTGGCTGGAGCGTTTTATTATCGTCGTACCGACGCTGTCATTTCCTCGGTTGCCTTTCCCACAAACAACATATTATCCAACCTGGGTGGAATTGGGAGAATTCGCAGGGAGTTTGGCTCTCTTCGCTCTGTTTTACCTTCTTTTCACCAAAGTCTTTCCGATCATCTCCATCTGGGAGATCCGTGAGGGTCGTGAAGAGGGGCTTAAGGAGGTTGAGGAACGGGTCAAAAGTTATTTGCCGGACGAACTTGAAGGGACGACATAGAAAGCTAAGAAGGAAAAGAGATGGAAAATGCGCATCCACCTTCCGAACGGCTGGTAAGAACGTTGCAGTGGGTATGGGTGGCTGGCTTCATCTGCTTGGTACTGGGATTTATCAGTTGGTTTATTCACTTGATGCGTGCCGCGTTGTGGCTTGGGGACGTGCCTTCAGCCGCAATCGGTATCCCGCTCGTGGCCATTCCCATATTCCTGGCCCTAGCGAGTGTGGTCTTCTATGTATTTTGGGGACTGGCTGTTCGTGGGAGAGGGCGATGAAAAGCAAAGTTATGTTCCTCGCCTTGGTTTTGGTTGTTAGTGTTGGCTATGAAGCGAGGTTGGTATTTGCTGCGAATGAGTCCTCTTCGCTTCTTCTTCCCGGCAATCCTCTCGAAGGGAGTCGGCTCTTTTCCGAAAAGGGCTGTCTCGGTTGTCATTCGGTCTACGGGGTGGGAGGCGTCGCGGGACCTGAGTTAGGTCAGGGAATCTTGAAGCGCCCCCTTCTCGATATCGCGGGTGTGATGTGGAACCATGCTCCGGGGATGGTGCATCTCTTTCAGGAACAGGGGAGGACTGCGCTCCCTCAATTCAAGCCCGCCGAGATGGCGAGTCTATTATCTTTCCTTTACTACCTTGGTTCGCTGGACCCGCCCGGGGACGCGGCGACGGGAGGGCGCCTTTTCCGCGAAAAACAATGCGAGACCTGCCACTCGTTGGGTGCCAGAGGCGGTAAAGTAGGCCCAAAGCTCGATAGCTATGGCCGGTACGCTTCGCCGATCTACTTGACGGTGGGCCTGTGGAATCACGGAAAAGCGATGGCGGGGGTTATGGAGGCATTACATGTTCCCCGCCCCACCTTTGAGAAAAATGATATTCCCGATCTGTTAGCCTATATCCGGAGCGCAGCTGGAGGTGACGCGCGCGTGTACGTGCGGCCGGGTAACCCGCAGATTGGCGAGAAGCTGTTCGCGCAGAAGCGCTGCGTTCAGTGTCACACTCCTAATGCTCAGGGAACGCGAATCGGTCCAGATCTCCGGACGAAGCTTAAAGGAAGTCTCATTGGGATCGCTGGCGCCATGTGGAACCACGGGCCGAAGATGTGGGCCAAGATGGGCAACGTGCCTTCGCTCGCTCCTGAGGAAATGTCGGATCTGATCAGTTACCTGTACTTTCTTCAGTTCATAGATCCGTCCGGTGATGCGAAACGGGGTCGAGTGGTTTACCAGGAAAAGAAGTGTGGCAGTTGTCACACCTTGCCTGGAGCGGGTGGAACGGTCGGACCAGACCTGACCAAAGCCGAAAAGCTGAAAACCCCCGTAGAGGTCGTGACTGAGATGTGGAACCACGTTGGATCAATGGAGCGGAGGATGCTCGAAGAGTCCGTGGAATGGCCGGTCTTTAAGGGCGGCGAGATGGCCGATCTCATCACCTATCTGCTTTTAGTCCGAAAGGAACCGGCTGCTCCGGCTGAGGGCAATAGAGCGGCAAGCAAATAAAAAAATCGGCGAACATAAGCGCGTGACAAATGGGGCACACACAATTTGCATGAATGTAAAAATTTCTCGCTCGTCGGCTGCTAACGGTATGATCTGTCCAACCGTCAACGAGCACGGCGCATATTGGTGAGGGTAGCGTCATGATGATTCAAGCCCTGAGATTATTTTTTTTCATTTGCGCCATTCTCCTACATTATCCAGGGCTGGCTACGGCTCAACCGCTTTTTGCTCCAACCCAGGACCCGCTTATGGGATCCAGGGTCTTTGGCGAGAAGGGATGCTCGAAATGCCACGCGATCTTCGGTGTTGGAGGAACGTCCGGTCCCGACCTTGCGCGCCTGCCGAGAGCTCGGTCGTTTTATGATCTTGCTGCGGCGATGTGGAACCATCTTCCTAAGATGACCGAGCAGATGCGTAAAGCCGGCATTGCGCGCCCTTACCTGAGTCCAAGTGAGACGGGAGATCTGATCGCCTTCCTCTACACCGTTAACTATTTTGAGCCAGCTGCTGACCCAAAAGAAGGACATCGGGTATTTACGCAAAAGCGGTGTGTTACTTGCCACCAGGTAGGCGGGATCGGCGGCGTCATTGGGCCCTCCCTCGACAGCTTAGGGCAGTATGGCTCACCGATATCGTTCGCCAGCGCTATGTGGAATCATGGACCATCCATGGCAGAGGCCATGCGAGTTAAAGGTATCGAACGACCCAAGTTCACCGAAGGTGAATTTAGAAACCTGATCGCCTTTATTAGATCCTCATCGCCTCTAAGCGGAAAAGAGCCGCTCTATATTCTGCCTGGCCGTCCCAATCAGGGGCAGCGGCTTTTCGTGGAAAAGGGCTGTATTGAGTGTCACAGCGTTAAAGGACGCGGAGGTCAGGCCGGTGGTGAACTAGCGCAAAGAGAAATCAAGTTACGCATGGTGCAATTCGCGGTGAATATGTGGAATAAGGCCCCTGCCATGATAAAGGAAATGGGCAGGAGAAAAATCGCTCTGCCGCAACTTCAACCCGCAGAGATGGCCGACATCATTGCCTACCTTTATTCTGTTCAGTACTTTGCCAGGCCGGGCGATCCTCGCCGAGGCCAGCAGCTCGCCGCAAGTAAGGGATGTCTGAGCTGCCATTCTGTGATCGGGAAAGGGGGAAAACTTGGCCCTGACTTTGCGCAGGCAAAAGAGCTTGATCAGCCGGTGACCGTTGTCGCAGCGATGTGGAACCATGCGAGCAGCATGGAAGAAAAGATGCGGGAGAAATCCATCACGTGGCCGGTTTTCACAGAACAGGAAATGGGGCACCTGGTAGCTTACCTTGAGAGTATTGCGGGGATGCGGTAGTGCTAGAATTTTTCGCCGCCTGTAGAAACTTTTCCGACCAAGAGTACATCTCGAAAACGGCGATTTACCCGCGCTAAACTTGTTTCCTAAATTCCAAATTCGCATCTCGAAATCCGAAATAATTTCAAAATTCGATATACCTAAAAACCCAAAACGAAAGCCGGAATCGAGGTCGTTTGGAACATTGCGCTTGTTGTCATTCGATATTGTTTCCAGCTCGAGTTCCGAGCTTCGAATTTACCCGCCTATCCCTTGGTGCCCTTTGCGGTTTTTGCGCGAGATATTCCGATTTTCGGTTGCAGCTTTGCCCGCCGGGTTACCGCGGTGACGCCATAGGTCGCGGGATTGGAGCGATGGACGGTTGATGTGGCCACTGGTGCCGACGTGAAGTGCTCAATCTTTTTCGGCGACAGAGTTTTACAGTTTCCGTCGAGTTCGCTACTATACGCCTTAAAATTCTGACAGTTTCCAGAAAGGGAAAGCGGCAGTGGGTGAATAATCGGGACGGTTCGCGCAGCGGGATACGCTGTCCGACATCCGTAGAAGGCTATTGCGTCTCTGATCGATCCAATACGCCACTTCTATTTTGGTTGCCGTCACGTTCATAGTGTTGCTTTGTCTCCCTCAGTCATCGTATTCACAATTTGTTGCTGCGTCCGTGCGAAACCCTTTGGCCGGATCTCGCGTGTTCGGTTCCACGAAGGCGACGAAGGTCTACAATCATAGATTTTCAGGACTTCGTGCCCTGCGTGTGCTTCGGAAGCGCCAGGATAATCCTGGCCGATCTAATATTCTGAAAGGAGGATATCTTGTAGATTGCCCGTTCGGCAAGTAGCCAAGCAAGCGTGAGTGGGAGTAATTCCACTGGCGAGGCCTTGCAAGGCGAACACGC
>WNGA01008276.1_pt1 | contig 21277 bp, 18 predicted proteins | sample 5400061 | NCBI WGS metagenome assembly WNGA01 (sample SAMN13153366, study PRJNA577476) | soil metagenome | isolation source: 100 cm soil or saprolite under grassland replicate 2 | place: USA:California | collected 2016-06-15
CTGAAGCCCCACGCTCCCGACGAACGTCACACGCGGGAACAAATCCGCGGTGGCAACCCCAATCCGCGCAGTCGCTGCAGCCAGCGAACGTTCGGCTGCGCGAACGTCCGGACGACGACGCAGCAAAGATGCCGGATCACCCAGTGCGAGACCTGGCATTGCTGACGGCAACGGTTCAGGAGTTGACAGCTCCGTTGTTAACGCTGTGGGTTGTTGTCCAGTCAATACCGAGATGCGGTAGATCGTTCTTTGAATCGCTGCTTCCAGCGGCGGAAGGGTGGAGAGCGTCAGGTTCAGCAGTGAGCGGCTGCGCGACACATCGAAGTCCGTGCCGCGCCCGCCTTCGAGGCGTGATTGAGTGATCCTCAGAGTTTCCGCTTGCACGTCTGCGTTCTTGCGCGCGACGGCGAGCTGATTTTGCAGCCCGCGCAGTTCAAAAAAATTGCGCGCGACCTCGGCGGTGACGCTCACCAGCACATCCAGTCGTGTGGCCTCGACGGAGCCGGCCTGGGCCTTGGCCGCTTGCACCGAACGGCGGACACGACCGAACAAATCAAGTTCCCACGTGGCGTCAAAACTCGCATCGTAGAATTCGCCCTGGCGGGCCTCGCGCGGCGTGCCGGGAGGCGCGGCCGCTTTGCTCAGAAGGCTGTTGGCATAGCCGGCGTTGGCTTGCACCGTGGGCGCGAGGTCAAACGTGACGAATCGCCGTTGTGCGCGGGCTTCCTTGAGATTTGCCGTGGCGATGCGCAGGTCGCAATTATTTGTGATTGCATGAGCAATCAGCCCGTCAAGCTTTCCATAGTTGAAGCCTTTCCACCAGGTTGCGAGTTCAACTTCATCCGCGCTCGCAACGTTGGTGGGAGTGTTTGCGAAGGCCGGCGCGACAGACGGCTGTGGTGGTTTGTAGTTCGGCCCGACCGCGCATCCCCCCAGGACGACGAATACAATGCCGCCGATCCACCAAATGCGTCCAGGGAGTTCAATGGGCTTCATGGGGTGTGGGGTTGAGCACGGTTTCCAACGCAGGCTGGCGGGTCGGCCTAAATCGCGTCGTCAACTTGCGGATGATGACGTAAAACACGGGCGTCAGGACGAGGCCGAAGAATGTCACGCCCAACATGCCGAAGAACACGGCTGTGCCGAGCGCCCGCCGCATCTCCGCGCCCGCACCGTTCGCGAGCACCAACGGAACGACGCCGAGGACGAAGGCGAAGCTGGTCATCAGAATAGGCCGCAACCGGAGGCGCGCGGCTTCCACGGCGGCGTCGGTGATGGTCTTGCCGGCGTCTTCGAGTTGTTTGGCGAACTCGACAATGAGAATCGCGTTTTTGCTCGCAGACTCCAGCTTTCATATTGTGCGGCCAGCGTAAGGAATACGAGCAGCACGCAGAGCGGGAAGATGAACAGGATGGTGTTGCCGGCTAGAATTTCCTGATAGGTGAGATCAGTCCATTCATAGTTCATCCCTTGCGGCAGCTCCTGCGACGCGAGCCGCTGCGCAAGAGCGATGGCCTGACCTGAACTCACGCCCGGCATCGCGACACCGTTGATGTCCGCGGCCGGATACATGTTGTAGCGGATGACCTTGTCCGGGCCTGTCGTTTCACGAATGTCCACGAGCGTGCCGAGCGGTACCATATCGCCGGCGGCGTTGCGGGCTTTGAGGTTGCGGATGCCTTCCGCGCGCACTCTAAAGTTCGCGTCGGCTTGAGCGGTCACTTGATACGTGCGGCCAAAGCGGTTGAAGTCATTCACGTAAAGTGAGCCGAGATAAATCTGCAACGTGTCGTTCACGTCGCCCAAGGCGACGTTCATGCTCTTGGCCTTCACGCGATCCACGTCCACAAAGATTTGCGGCACGCGCGTGGTGAACGTCGTGAACACCTGCGCAAGCCCGGGAGTCTGGCTGCCGTTGACCATCATCTTGAAGGACGTGGCCGCGAGCGCATCCAGACCGACATCCGCCCGATCCTGAACCATCATCTTGAAGCCCGCGGTCGCGCCGAGGCCGCGCACCGGCGGGGGTGGAAGGACGACGACACGCGCATCGCGCAATTCAGCGTACCGCGCGTCGAGCTGGGCAATCAACGCTCGTGCGGCCCGGCTCGGGTCTTTGCGCTGACTGAATTCATCAAGGCCCAGAAACATTGTTCCGGCGTTGGGAAGATTTGCGCCCACAAGAAGGTTGTAGCCGGGGAACTCGACGCTGTTCCGAATGCCGGGAATGGTTCTGGCAATTTCACCGGCGCGCGTGATGATTTTCTGCGTGCGTTCAAGACTTGCGCCGTCGGGCAGTTGCGCGAATACGATGAGATAACCCGCATCTTGCGTCGGGATGAAACCGGCGGGCACGATTTTGAAACCGCCCCACGTCAGCAGAAGCAGACCGGCATAGACGGCCAGTGCAATGCCGGCACGCCGAAGTGTCCCGCTCACGGCGCGGGTGTAGCCTTGGGTCGTGGAGGCGAAACTCCTGTTAAACAGTCGAAAGAACCAGCCGAACAAGCGATCCATGCCGGCAGCGAACCAATCTTTTTTCGCATGGTGGGCCTTCAACAGAATCGCACTGAGTGCCGGTGAAAGCGTCAACGAATTGAACGCGCTGATGAGAGTTGAAACCGCGATAGTCAGCGCGAACTGGCGATAGAATTGTCCGGTGATGCCACTAATGAATGCGGTCGGAACAAACACTGCCGACAGAACCAAAGCGACAGCGATGACCGGCCCACTGACTTCGTTCATCGCTTTCTTCGTGGCTTCCACCGGGCTCAGGCCGAGCGCAATGTTCCGTTCGACATTCTCAACCACCACGATGGCATCGTCCACCACGATGCCAATGGCCAGCACGAGGCCGAAGAGAGAGAGATTATTCAGGGAGAACCCAAGCACCTTCATTACGGCCAGGGTGCCGATGAGCGACACGGGCACGGCAAGCAGCGGAATAATGGACGCCCGCCAGGTCTGGAGAAAAACGATGACGACCAGCACAACCAACAACACGGCCTCGAACAGCGTGTGTACGACCGCGCGGATGGACTCGCGCGCGAAGATGGTGGTGTCGTAAACAATACGGTAATCCACACCTTGGGGGAAATGCGTTTTCAATTCCTCCATCTTCGCGCGCACTCTGTCGGAGGTATCAATGGCGTTCGATCCGGGGAGCTGAAAGATGACGAGGGCGGCGGCGGGCCTGCCGTTCAGTTGCGACGCTATCGAGTAATCGCGCGCGGCGAGTTCAACGCGCGCCACGTCCCGCACACGCGTGACCTGGCCTTGCGCGCCTTGTTTGATGATGATGTCACCGAACTGTTGCTCGTCGAGCAGGCGTCCTTGCGTGCTGATGGTGAGTTGAAAATCGTTGCCTGCCGGCACGGGGGGTTGGCCAATCGCGCCGGCAGCAACCTGGAGATTTTGCTCGCGGATCGCGCGCACGACATCGCCCGCGGTCATATTGCGCGAGGCAATTCTTTCAGGGTCAAGCCAGACGCGCATCGAGTAATCGCGCGCTCCGAAAAGGATCACGTCTCCGACTCCCGAGATGCGCGCGAGTTCGTCCTTCACCTGAAGGAACGCGTAATTGCCAACGTAGAGTTCATCGCGGGAGTTGTCCGGCGATACGAGATGCACCACCATCGTCAGGTCGGGAGAACGTTTTGTCGTGGTCACCCCGAGGCGGCGCACTTCCTCCGGCAATTTCGGCAGCGCGATGGCGACGCGGTTTTGCACCAGCACCTGCGCGGTGTTGAGGTCCGTGCCGAGCTTGAAGGTGATGGTGAGGGTCATCACGCCGTCGCTGGTCGAGGTGCTTGACATGTAGAGCATGTTCTCGACACCGTTGACTTCCTGTTCGAGGGGCGTGGCGACCGTCTCCGCCAGCACTTTGGGATTTGCTCCGGGATAGACGGCGCGCACGACGACGGTAGGCGGTGCGATTTCCGGATATTGCGCGATCGGCAATTGGAATACTGCAATCCCGCCCGCGAGCACGATGACGATGGAAAGGACCGCAGCGAAGATAGGACGGCGAATGAAGAAATGGGAGAAGTTCATTGCGATTCCCCATCACTTGGACGCTGTCGTTTGAGCCGGAGGTTCCCATGGTTTGGCGTCCACCACCACGCCCGGCCGCACGCGCATCAATCCTTCAACGACGATCTGTTCTCCTGGTTTCAATCCCTCTTTGACGACACGCAGCCCGTCAATCAGCGGGCCGATTTTCACCGGGCGAAATTCGGCCTTCCTTTCCGCGCTCACTACATAGACGAACTTTTGCGCCTGGTCCGAACCCAGCGCGCGGTCGGGAATGAGCAGAGCTGGATATTTGCCACTGCCGGGAATGCGGATGCGGGCGAAAAAGCCGGGACTCAAGCTGTGATCCGCATTGGTAAACACCCCGCGACCGCGCATCGTTCCTGTGCTCGGGTCAATGCGATTGTCCAGGAAATCCACGTAGCCCTTGTGTGGAAAACCGGTTTCGTTGGCCAACTCCATCTCGACGGGAATCTCCTTGTAGCGTGCGCTCGCGCGCTTGCCCTCTTTGCTCAATTGAATGTATTTCAGGATGGCGCGCTCATCAGCGTCCGCGTAGCAATAAATCGGATCGAGCGAGACAATGATGGTCAGCGAAGTCGCACCCGAGCCTGGGATGCCACCGCCGATGAGGTTTCCTTCCGTGACGAAGGCACGGCTGATCCGCCCATCAATCGCCGCGTGAACCTCCGTAAATTCCAGGTTGAGTTTAGCCAGATCCGCCGCAGCCTTCGCCGACTTCACCGCCGCTTGCGCCGCAGTGTGGGTCTTCGATTTAGTATCGTAGTCCTCCTCGGAAATCGCTTTGGTTGCGATTAGCCGTTTAGCTCTTTCGAAGTCATTTTTTGCAAGCTCCACCTGGGTCAACGCCCGTTCATGGTCGGCTTCGGCGCGATCGTATTCCGCCTGGTACGGACGGCGATCTATCGTGAACAGCAGGTCGCCTTTCTTGACCTCCTTGCCTTCCTTGAAATGAATCTTATCCAGATACCCGCTGACGCGCGCCCGAACCTCGACCGTCTCCGGCGATTCGAGCCGGCCGATGTATTCGTCCCACTCGACCACTTCGCGCTCGACGGGCCGCACGACGGAAACTGCGGGCGGCGGCGGAGCGGCTTCCGGGGCGCGCTTTCCGCAGCCCGTCAATAACAGCCCGATCATGAGGTGGACAATACCGGCCAAGCTGATGGTTCTCATCGGGAGTCTGTCTGGTTCGACGGACATTGATTTTCTCAAGAGGCTCATCGTTGGTGATAAACCTTCTGGCATTCAGAACGCAAAACAGTCGCAGCCCAAGCCGAAAAAGTCGGCGTAACGATTCCGGGCGGCTTCGACGCCGGCGAGCGGTTGATACGCGGCGTGGGCGCAGCCGCCGTGATGACACTTGGCGCTGTGCTCGTGAGCTTGCGCCATTGGCACGCCGGCTCGTGCCGCGTTGCGCACATCCAGCGGCGCGCCGTAGCCGCCGAATACTTTCACCGGCGACCACTCGGGCAGCACCGGGATTGGCGGAGGCGCGTGCGGTGCGAAATCACCCGTCGCATGAACAACTTTTCCGCCAACAACAGTAAGCACGGATTCGATGCCTTTGATTTTGTCTTCTGGAACTGAGAAGTAATCCTCCGTGAGAGCGACTAAGTCTGCCAATTGACCGGCAGCAATCGCGCCTTTCTTTCCGCTCTCGCTGGAGAACCAACTGCTCCCTTGGGTGTAAAGCCGGAGCGCCTCCTCGCGAGTGAGCCTGTGTTTGTCGGGATACATCGAAACGCCGCCGACCGTTTTGCCCGTCACCAGCCAGTAAAGCGATACCCACGGGTTGTAACTCGCCACACGCGTTGCATCCGTGCCCGCGCCGACCGGAATACCGAGATCCAACATTCTTCGCACCGGAGGAGTGCGCTCGGCGGCCTTCGTGCCGTAACGGTCCATGAAGTATTCGCCCTGATACGCCATGCGATGCTGAATGGCGATGCCGCCGCCAAGCGCTTTTACGCGTTCGAGGTTGCGGTCGGAAATTGTCTCGCAGTGGTCGAAGAACCAATTCAAACCCTTGAACGGCACGTCGCGATTCACTTCCTCGAACACGCGCAGGAAGTGCGTGATGCTTTCGTCGTAAGTCGCGTGCAAGCGGAACGGCCATTTGTTCGCGGCCAGCAACGCGACGACCTCTTTCAGTTCGCCTTCCAGCGAAGCAGGTAGGTCGGGGCGCGGCTCGAGAAAGTCTTCAAAATCCGCCGCCGAAAACACCAGCATTTCGCCCGCGCCGTTGCAACGAAAGAAGTCGTCGCCCTGGCCCGGCCCGGTCATCTTGATCCAGCGGGCGAAGTCTTCCTTCTCCTGCTTTGGCTTTTGCGTGAAGAGATTGTAGGCGATGCGAAGCGTCATCTCGCCCTTGCGATGCAGTTCTTCAATGACGGCGTAATCCTCCGGGTAGTTTTGAAATCCGCCGCCCGCGTCTATGATGCTCGTCAAGCCGAGCCGGTTGAGTTCGCGCATGAAATGCCGCGTGGAATTCAATTGATGCTCCGGCGGCAGTTTCGGCCCTTTGGCGAGCGTGGCGTAAAGAATCGTCGCGTTCGGGCGGGCAATGAGGAGTCCGGTTGGATTGCCTTTGCTATCGCGCTGGATTTCTCCGCCGGGCGGATTGGGTGTGTCTTTGGTGTAACCGCAGGCACGCAGTGCCGCCTGATTCAGCAACGCGCGACAATACAGATGCAAGATGAACACCGGCGTTTCCGGCGCGGCGGAGTTGATTTCCTCCAGCGTCGGCATCCGGCGCTCGGCGAATTGAAATTCGCTCCAGCCGCCCACCACGCGAACCCATTGGCCGGGCGGCGTGCGTTGCGCCTGCTCCTTGAGCATCCGCAGTCCATCCGCGAGCGACGGCACGCCGTCCCAGCGAAGTTCCATGTTGTAGTTCAGCCCGCCACGAATGACGTGCAGATGCGAGTCGTTCAGACCGGGAATCACGCGGCGGCCCTTGAGATCAATCACCTTCGTGTTCGGGCCGCGCTCGTAACTCTCCGCATCGTCCACGCCAACGATGCGGCCATCCTTGAGGGCGAGGTTTGTTGCTTCAGGATATTTCGGGTCGAGCGTGGTGATGCGTCCGTTGTGGAGGATGAGATCGGGAACGGTATTGGGAAACCATCGCGGCCGGGAAAACGCCCAAAAACGTAGCAATCGCCATCTTCCATCGCGGCGGCGGATTGCGTGGCGAGCGAAACCACGCTTCGAGCCCGTGCAACTGGCGATACTTCGGCTCGCCTTCAGTCAACTTCCTGGCGCGCTCCTCCCATGCTTTGAACATCGGCGAGTCATAGAACGCATCACGCTCCACCTCGCTGGCGAAGGTGCGCAGAATGCCGTATTCGCGCGTGTCCGAGCCGGGCGGTGGCGTGAGCATGTTTGCCCCCCACACGCCGCCGTGAGCGAACGACGTCTGTAAAAATTCCCGAAGCGCCTGCTGAAACTCGTCTTCGCAGCCGGGGCGCACACGACGGGTGATGGCGATGTGGATAGGCATGATCAGAATCGAAAGGTGGCGACAGTGGACACGTAGTTTCCGTTTCTCTGGTTCGGCAATGACTCCATGACGAAATCTCCAAAGAGATAAGCCACGTAATTGAGCGCCAGGCTCAAGTGACGTCCCGCCTGCCACGCGAGCGAGACATTTGGAAATGTGCCGACGTAGCGGTCGCGGCTCGAGCCGGGCGGCACTTGCAGATTGAGCGCGACACCATAAACGCCGTCGTCGAGACTTTCGCGCCAGACAAAATTGCAGCTCGCGGTGAGCTTCACTGTTTTCGCGAGCGCGAGTTCGACTCCCGGTTGAAGGTCCATCAGGTTTTGCGGGCCGATGAGCGAGGCTTCGTTGAAGTAGGCGCCGCGCGGAAAGAGGGGATTGAACGTGCCGAGATTCGAGCCGCCGTGGTCGCCACTGGCGATGTCGGCCCGCAGGAATGCCCGGGGTCTTGCGGGGGCATTGGCAACAGTCCAGCCGGTGTCGGAGGCCGCCGTCCAGGCGAGGATGTCGTCGTCGCCGAACGAGCCGAACTGGCCGACGAACTCGAAATTCCAATCGAGTTCGCCGTATTTGCCAAACAGGCGGGTGCCAAGCGAGTGGCGGAGTTCATCCGCCGTGCCGCGCGCGAACTTCGCATTCTCCCGCGAAAGGCCGAGATAGTAAAAATCAGCGTTGAGCCCGGGAACGAAATGGATCGGGCCCGTGATGTAGCCGCCCCAGAAAGTTGTTTCCTGAATTCGCTGGTCGTCGAAAATGCCGGTGTCAATTTCGATCGGCTGACCGGCCCACACATCCGCCCGCCACTCACCCAGGCGCGTCAGCACCCGCACAGCATCGAACGCCAGGCGGTTGTTCGGCGAGTCGCGCACGCTGATGAGGCGCTGCGAGCCGTAAGCCAGTTCCTGCCGCCCCGCGCGCAGCGTCACCGCGTTCTCGTCGTGCCAGGTCGTAGAAGCGTCGAAAAATGCCTGATGCAAATCGAAGTCATCGCGGTCAGTGGGACGCGGTCCGCCGTTGCGAAAATCTTCGAGCGAGCTTTGAACCTGGCCGAACGCGCGGAAGTGCGAACCGAGCTGAGCATCCGCGTGCAGCAGATAGCGCTGGAGCAGAAAACCATCGTTGTCGGCCGGCTGCTGATTGAACACTGGCTCGTCGTAGCGTTCGTATTTGAGCCGCGCCTCGCCGCCGAGCGAGACATAAACGTTCGTGCCATCCAGCGGGATAAACTTCACCGGGTCGAGCCAGTCCGCGCGACGGGACGAGTCGTGCAGGAATGACCAGTCTTCGTTGTAACGCAGCGTCTGGAAAGCAGGCCGCTCCGCGCCAGACATGCTGGTGCAAGTCATCATCAGCAGGCTGAGGCAAGGCGCGCGCATAATACCAGCGCGCGGGCGACCACGGGTCGCCCGCGCCCGGTTGTTCAAGCCCGCTCAGTGCGCCGCCTTCTTCGGCACGACCTGCGGTTTGAGCGCGGATTGCGGCGCGTGGTGAACCATCGTGTAGGCGTATTCGACGCCCACGCCGTAAGCGCCGGCCTGTGGTTTCAGCAGGTTCATGAGCGCGTTGTAATGTTCCTTCTTCGCCCAGTCGCGCTGCCATTCAAGCAACGCCCCGATGGCGGTCAACCGAACCGCGCCAGCTTGCACCATGCGCGAGAGGGCCGCCTCCTGCGCCGCCGGTGAAGTCGCCCCGCAGCAATCTTCGACCACGTAGATGTTGTAACCCGCGCCGAGCATTTCGATGGTCGGCCAGGTCACACACACCTCGGTCCAGAGGCCAGTCATGATGATGTTCTTCTTGCCCGTGGCCTCGATGGCCTTGCGGAAACCGGCGTCGTCCCAGGAGTTCATGGAGGTGCGTTCCACCACGGGTTGGCCGGGAAAAACATCGAGCAACTGCGGCCAGACGTAACCGGAGAAACCCTCGGTCTCGACGGCGGTGAGCACGGCGGGCACGTTGAATTCCTTCGCGACTTTGGCCAAGAGCGTAACGTTGTTGATCAGACTGGCGCGGTCCATGCTCGCCACGCCGAAAAGCATCTGCGGCTGATGGTCAATGAAGACCACGGCGCTGTCCTGCGGGGTATAGAGTTTATTGTAGTTTGGCATGTTCTTCTCCTATCTTGTGTTGTGGTTTGTTCAGTTGAGACTAAATAGCGGTAGATGCCCCTCTCCGAGGCCGTACGACGCGACCCAATTTCTTCATCCGGTGAGTTTTTAGCTTACTGCTTTAGCAGCGTTTTCCACGAGATTTGCAACGGCGTTTGGTTGCGACACATAAATCGCGTGGCTGCCCGCCGCCTCGACGACTGTCGAACCCGCGCGCTTAGCCATGAACCGCTGTGCTGGCGGCGGAATCATCTTGTCCTCGGTGGCGACCAAATACCAACTCGGCTTGGTCCTCCATGCTGCCTCGCTGATCGCGCCACTGAGTGCTTCGACGCCCCATGGGACTTGAGAGTCAGCCATGAACCCGGCTCTTTCAGCGTCCACGTCGGCGGCGAATGAGGAAGAGAACTTCGCCTTGTCGAGAAACAGGTAGCCGTCCTGCGGTGGCAGTATCGGCGGCACGGGAGCGCCGTGCGGGGGGTCCTTGATAAGCGTGGAAACTGACTCGCCCTTATCCGGGGCAAAGGCGGTGATATAGACAAGTCCCGCGACATTTGGATCGTTGCCGGCTTCTGTGATTACAGCTCCACCGTAGGAGTGGCCAACGAGAATCACCGGACCGCTAAGCGTCGCCAGGAGGCGCTTGGTTACGGCAACATCATCCGCGAGCGATATCGTTGGATTCTGAACTATGGCGACGTTGTAGCCGTCTTTCTTGAGAATTTTATAGACTTCTTCCCAGCCGGAGCCATCCACGAAGCCGCCGTGGACAAGAACTATTGTCTTTACAAGCGAATCAGGTATTCCCGCCATAATAATTTCCTTTCTATTGTTTGTTTTTAGTTGAGGTCGGACACAGAGACTAACGATCGAGAAATTCGACGAGCTTGGGAATCACCTGCTCTGGCGCTTCCTCCATCAGCCAGTGGCCGGAATTGGTGATGACGACGCCTTCAACGTTGGTCGCCACCAACCGGCCTTGTTGAATCAGGAATTCGCCCGAAGCTTTTTCCCCGGTCATTACGAGCATTGGCATGGGCAGCGGCGTCGCGCTCAACCGGGCGAAGTCCTTCGCGTCGCGTTCGAAGTTGCGAAAGTATTCAAAGCCGGCGCGCATACCGCCCGGCTGGGCGTAAGCCTTCGCATAGTAGCGACGGTCGGCTTCGGAGATGGAACGTTTGGGATCGGCAGCGAAGTCGTTCCAGAAATGCTCAAAGTAAGTCCGTTCGCGGCCTTTGACCAACGCCAGCGGGACTTCCCCGTAGAAGTGGAAGTGCCACAAATCGCGCATGAGCCAGACGTCCTTCCAGTTGCCGATGCCGGGAAGAAAAGCGTCCATCAGCACGACTCGCTCAGTCGCCTGCGGGAATTGCGCAGCGTAAGCGTAAGCCACCATCAATCCGATGTCGTGGCCCACCATGCTCACGCGATTGAATCCCAGCTTCGACGTGAGGTTTTGAATATCCACGGCCAGGTTCTTTTTGTCGTAGCCGGACTCGGGCTTGGAGGAATCGCCCGCGCCGCGAAGGTCGGGAACGATGACCGTGTGGTTCTTCGCCAGCAGCGGCATGACGGGAATCCACATGTGGCTGGTTTCGGCATAACCGTGAAGCAGCACCACCGGGCTGCCCTTGCCGCCGATTAAGTAGTGCAATCGAACTCCATTCACCTCGGCGGTGTGCTCCATGAAACCGGCGGGGATCCTGCCCGCTGTTGCCGGAAGCGAGGAACAGGTCAGCAGCAACGTGACGGCAAGGCTTGCTGCACCGACGAGGAAGTTGCGTCTGTGCCGTATGGGTTGCGTAATCATTTGGTTTAGCTTTCGTGGCTCTCGTTCAAGTTCCAACGTGTCGCCGGAGTGTCCCGGCGGCATGTCTTTAGCTCTCTCTTACGCCGCCGGGTCGAATCCTGAAAACCCGGCCTCACTCCAGGTCGAACAACAGGAACTGCGCGCCTTCGCGGCTCTGGATTTCCAGCGTGTCGGCGTTCTCAATTGCCGCGCCGTCGCCAGATCGTAACACTTCGCCCGCGACCGACAGGGCTCCCTCGATGACGTGCAGCCATTGACCGCGCCCGGACCCGGTCCGATGCGTGAGCTGCTTTCCGGCGTCCACCTTGCCGAAGTAGATGTCCGCGTCGGCGCGAATGCCCACGGCGCCATCGCGCGGTTCGCCGGCGAACAACAGCGTGAGGTCATTCGGTCTCGCGGCCGCGCCCATCGCCTTCTCGGCGTAACGCGGCTCGCCACCGCCCATCTTCGGCGTGAGCCAGATTTGCAGGAAATGCACCGGCCTGGTCGCCGACGGGTTGAACTCGCTGTGGAACACGCCGCGCCCGGCGCTGATGTATTGCAGGTCGCCGGCCTTGATGACGCGGCCATTGCCCATGCTGTCCTTGTGCTCCAGCTCGCCGTCGATGACGTAACTGAAGATCTCCGCGTCCCGATGCGGATGCTCGCCAAAGCCCTGGCCGGCCTCCACCACGTCATCATTGATGACGCGCAGTGAGCGATAGCCCATGTGGTCGGGATGGAAATAGCCGCCAAAAGAGAACGTGTGCCGGCTGTGCAGCCAGCCCAGCTCTGTCTTGCCGCGCGCGGTGGCGGGACGTTTCACGAGAGTCGGTTTGCCGGTTTCAGTCGGATTCATTGCCGTCGTTTTCATGGGGCAGTGTCGCGTCGCCGCCACGCGCCGCCCAATGCTTTGTTCTTTGGCTGTCCATGCGTTTCAGTTATACCTGCGGGGCATGGAACTTCGGCACCTGCGTTATTTCGTGACCGTCGCGGCAGAGCTGAACATCAGCCGCGCCTCGGCCCGCCTGCGGATTTCGCAGCCCGCGGTGAGCCGGCAATTGCGCGACCTCGAAGAAGAATTGCGCGTTGCGTTGTTCGTCCGGGAAAAGCACGGCCTCAAGCTCACGCCCGCCGGCCAATCGTTCCTCGCCCACGCCCACGACCTGCTCCGCCGCAGCAGCGACGCTGTGAAACAGATGGCCGCGTTCAGCGAACAGGCCAGGGAAACCCTGACCGTCGGCTACATCGCACCCGCGCTGTCGAGCATCCTCGCCCCGGCATTGCGCAGTTTCTCCGAGGCGCATCCCCATGCCGAAGTCGCCCTGCGCGAAATGACACCCGGCGAACAAGTGAAGGCGCTGCGCGCCGACCGCATCGATCTTGCGCTCCTCGGCAATCCGTGTCCCGAGCTCGACCGCGAATTCACCGTGACGGTGCTGACGCGCATCCCGTTCCAGGCAGTGCTTCCCGATAATCATCTCCTTGCCCTGCGCAAGCGGATCGCGCTTTCGGAATTGGAAGACGAACCGTTCATCGGTTTTTCGGAAGAAAGCTTTCCCGGCCGCAACGACGCCATCTGCTCCGGCTGCCAGGCCGCAGGATTCACACCGCGCTTTCGGCACTACGTCGAGAACCTCACCGCGCTGCCCGCGCTCGTCGCCGCCGGAAAAGGCGTCACGCTGGCGCCCGCCGAAGTCAGCCAGCTCGCGCATCCGCGGGCCGTGTTCGTTCCGCTCGCGCCGCCCGTGCCCTCGGTGGTCTCCGCTGCGGTCCAACGCAAGGACGACCCCAATCCGCTGCTGGATCATTTGCTGGACTGCTGCCGCAATGGTGCGGCTTCGGCCAAGCCCGGTAGAAAATCCGTGGCCCGACGCTGACTCACTCCTCGCCGTCGTAATAATCCAGTGCTTCGCCGCGCAAGACGCGGCGTTGCGGGGAGCGCACGCCCCACTTCTTGCTGTCCGAATAATAGACCGACTCGCCGATGGGATTGTCCGCGACGACGTAGAGGACGAGATCCTGAGTGGCGTCGTTGATGAGCTGGTGCGGTTCGTTCGGCTTGAAGAGGAAGGCGTCGCCGGGGCCGATGGGCGTCGAGCCGTCCTGGTGTCGCACGGTGCCCGTGCCGGAGATGACGTGGTAGAACTCCCATTGCGCGCTGTGCAGATGGAACGGGTAGGCAGCTTTGCCGGCCTCAATGCGGATGATTTCCACATCAAACGGGTGCCGTTCCATCAGGTCCGTCGAGTGCGGCTGGCGGCCGAGCGCCTCGGAGATCTCCTTGCCGGCGCCGCCGAATTTACCCTTGGGTGAGGACCAGGTTTCTTCCGTGAGTTCGTTGCTGTTGATCTTTTGCATGATGGGGAATCCTGTCAGGCAGGTGAGGACGGTCGTCCAGATGTAGAGTTTCCCGACGAAGTTTTTAGGAGAAGTCTCCCGGTCGCGGACGAGGGCGATGCTGCCCGCCGCCAAAGCAACCAGGCTGATCGCGGTGTGAAGGATTCCAAGCGGGGTCAGGCCGGGCATGATGTCCTCCTTCTCGCGTCCGTAGCATCGCCGGCGGGTTTGTTTGAATTCGTGCCGATGTGATGCCCCTTTCATTTCATCGTGAGGACCACGCGAAACCGGGCCTTGCCGCTCATCATGCGCTCGTAGGCTTCGCTCACGCGTTCCAGCGGAAAGGTTTCGTTCATCGGGCGAACGCCGGCGCGGGCGCTGAAGGCGAGTGCGTCCTGGGAATCAATCGAAGTCCCGGAATACCAACCCTTGACCGAGCGGCACCCCATGAGCAGCGGTATGAGAGACACCTGCATCGACTCGGCCGCCCCGACGATCAGAAGGGTGCCATTGACGGCCAGGCCGCCCTGGACGGCGCTCATCGCCTCGCCGCTGGTCGCCGTCGCGAGGATGATCTTGGCGCCGCCCAGCTTCAGGAGTTCCGCCGCCGGGTCCTGGGCCTGGCTGTCGATGTAGACCGACGCGCCCAACTGCCGGGCCAGCGGCTCCTTGTCCTTCCCGCGCGCGATGCCGACCGTGTGGAAGCCCATTTTCGAGGCGTACTGGACGCCGAGGTGGCCGAGCCCGCCCAACCCGAGCACGGCGACGACATCGCCTGGCCGCGAGCCGCTGTTTCGCAGCGCGTTGAACGTGGTGAGGCCGGCGCACATCAGCGGGGCCGCCTCGGCGGGCGGCAGTTCGGCGGGCATCCGCGCGACCGCGCTGGCAGGGGCGATCATGTACTCGCCGTAGCCGCCGTCATACGTGACGCCGGTGATCTGGCCGTGCACGCAAGCGAAGAACTCGCCGCGGCGGCAGTGGTCACAATGGCCGCAATAGCCACCGTTCCACCCGACACCGACCCGTTGGCCCGGCGACCATCCGGTCACGCCCGCGCCAATCGCGTCAATGCTGCCGGCCACCTCATGCCCCGGCACGCGCGGGTATTGGATCCCAGGCCAATGCCCTTCCTTCACCAGCGTGTCGCTGTGGCAGATGCCGCACGCCTCCACCTTGATCCGAACCGTTCCCGGCGTCGGCTGGGGTATCGGTCGTTCGACAATCTCAAACTCGCGCTTCGCGCCCGAAATTTGTGCAACTCGCATGGTAGCCATAAAACCTCGTGTTTCTTTTATTCTCAGGTGTCTCTGCCTTCACTCCTCAGGACTTGATGAATTCCAACAGGTCTTTGTTGAGCTGCTCCTTGCTCGTATCGCCCAGACTGTGCGATCCGCCTGAGTAGATCTTCAGGATGGAGTTCTTGACGAGCTTGGCGGAGAGCCTTGCCGAGGCTTCGATGGGCACGATCTGATCGTCATCGCCGTGGATGATGAGTGTGGGAACGTCGAATTTCCTGAGGTCTTCTGTGAAGTCCGTTTCTGAAAATGCTTTGATGCAGTCATACGCATTTTTGTGGCCGGACATCATGCCCTGCATCCACCACGATTGGATCAACCCTTGCGAAACCTTCGCGCCCGGCCGGTTGAAGTTGAAGAACGGGCCACTGGCGACACTCAGGAAGAACTGCGCGCGATCGGCTAGATACGCCGCGCGGAATCCGTCGAAGACCTCGATGGGCAAACCACCGGGATTCGCCTTCGTCTTGAGCATGATGGGCGGCACCGCGCCCATCAGCACTGCCCTGGATACGCGCTTCGTGCCGTGGCGACCGATGAAGCGCGCGACTTCGCCCCCACCGGTGGAGTGCCCGACCATCGTTACATGCTTCAGGTCGAGCTTCTCGAGCAGCTCGGCCAGGTCGTCGGCGTATTGGTCCATGTGGTTGCCGTCCCAGGGCTGGCTGGAACGCCCGTGACCGCGCCGGTCGTGAGCGATGCATCGGTAGCCGTGCGAGGCAAGGAAGAACATCTGCGATTCCCAGGCGTCTGCCGTCAGCGGCCAGCCGTGGCTGAAGGTGACGACCTGCCCCGTCTTCGGACCCCAGTCCTTGTAGTAAATTGTTGTTCCGTCCTTGGTGGTGATGGTGCTCATGTTTTGTTTTCCTTTCGTGTTCGTCGGTACGCGCGCCCAATGTCTCGTATCCGCGGGAAAACGCCGAAATCGAGTTGCTGGCCGTCACCACCGCTCACGAAGGTGGAGGCGAGAAATTCGCGACGCGAAATGTGCATGGGATCCTCTTACGCCGCCGCCGCGAAACCTGAAAACGGAACCTCTCACGTGCCGAATCAGGAATAAAGCGCCTCGAGCAGCAATCGATCGTGAGTATAAGGGTCAACCTTGCGCAACACAGTCTTGATTCTGCCTATTGGCTCAATAACGAAGGTCGTTCTCTCGGTTCGAAAGTGGTCGCCTTTGCCGCCTTCCGGCGTTTCGCTCCACACGCCATAGGCTCGAACGATGCGCCGTTCGGCGTCACTGATTAGTGGAAAGGGCAATGAATGGAGTTCGATAGCGTCCTGGTTCTACAGCGTTCGTCCGATTTTCAAAAATAATCCTTACTACCTCGTTCCTTCGACTATCGTGCGCGCGACGACGTACCCACCGACTTGAGGCAGCACGTCCAATCTCACGAAGGCGTCGAACTCCGGTCGCACCAGCAGTGCCGCGTAGCTGATGCCGGTGTGCGTCCAGGTTGTCCAGGTGTTGTCCGGGTGAATGGCATGCGCGGCATTCACCGTCGGCTGAAGGTGCCAGGCATTATAGGCCCGAGCGTAGAGGACGACTTTGTATTCGGGAGCGAGTTTGCCACTGACTTTTCCGGCAATGCCCGCGCGCGTGTCCGGTCCGCCCTGCTCGTACGGCGGGATGGAACTGATCTCGATCTGCGCCGCGGGCGGCTGCTCCTTCGCGAATCGCGCCCGTTGCTCATCAAACTTCACGTCCACATCGGCCTGGGAGACGCGCGTGTTGTCACGCCAGACTTCGACTGAAACCCGATCCCGCACTACGTTCTCGGAGAATTGGAAAAGGGTCGCAGGCGATTCGGACTCCTGCGGGTCGCATCCCCCCGAAACGGCAAACCACTTGTAGCGCAAGCCGGTTTGCCGGCCCGCGACTTGCGCCTGGATTTCGAGACGACTGAGCGCACCGCTGGAGGCCGGCCGCACCTGCAACTTCACCCGCACCGTGTCGCCATTATCGCAGCCGGTGAGCCAAAGCGCGGACATCGCTGCCGCAACGAATCGCAGTTGACGACTTGAAAAACGCCACGACGTGTCCATGAGGCAATACATACGTCGAAGTGGTGAAACGTTGAAAGCGCTATTCATGGGGAAGGCGGGTGAGATAGGCAACGGAGTAGCGTCCGACACGTTCGCCGGGGGCGTACTCGCGGGTCAGGAAGTGGTGGCGGCGTTCGATCCAGAGGGTTCCGTCCTCTCCGTTTGGGTTGGTCTGCCCGGCCAGGCGATGCAAAAAGATCTCGGCGCGCATCGAGGCATTGGCGCCGCTGTGCGGGGTGACCTCGGCGCGGCGGTTCGCCCAGAACTCGGATTCGAAGACGACTTGGAAACGTTCGGGATGTTTCGTATCGAGGCTGACCCAGAGATAGTAGGGCGAAGGAGAAGATGGCGACACCGCCAGCGGCGCTGGAGGCGGAACGAGGATGGCTCTCAGGTCCGGGAGCGCGAACAGCATGGCGCCGCTCACGATGATGGCGAGCGCGCTCACCGCCTTCTGCCATCCGCTTGTTAAACCGCCGAGGGCCATCATCGCCTGCGCAACATGACGGCAACAATGAGTGCGCAGGCGTGGTTTCTCGGCGGCGAAACCCAACCGCGATGCGCTGGCAGGCGGCGGGACCGGCTCGCGCTCACGACCTGGCGTCGCCCGCGCCGCAGTCAGGCGAATCATGGCCCGCGGACTGGCGTTGGATTGGCGCGGGGTAAGGATCTGTTTGATGCCGCCATGAGCCAGACACGCGTGAAGTTTTGGTTCGAGCACCACCGGCCTGAGATACCCGTCGGTCGTCACCACTCCGGTGGCGGCCCAAATGTCCCTTTCGGCGCGCAGCCGACGAACGAACCGTTGCCAGAGCCAGGAGCGGCAATCCAAACGAGGTTCCACACGAGAGACGGCAAGAAGCGTGTTCAGACAGAAGGGCAGGCCGGCCGATTCGCCTTTTATCGACAATCCCCCATTCATGCGCATCCGGACCTGGAATTGTTCCATCCGGGTGGCCCAGACGGCCCCCTGACGCCACGCGCGGAAACCGTGCCACGCGGCCACGGTGACGCCGACCAACATCAGTCCGCTCCAAAGAGCCGTCAGCGTCGCGGTCCACAGAAACAACCGTCCGCCCGGCTCCGGCCCGATGAGCAAATACAGGATCAATCCGCCAACCGCCAGCCAGCCCAGCGCCACGGCGATTTTCAGCCAGCGCGGGTAGGGGCGGCGCCCGCCCACGATCCAGAGCGCGAGAAAAACCAGCAGCCTCTTTCCGCGCAACACGCTGCTGGCGGCGCATCGTGCCGTTTCCATCTCGCCCGCGTCGGCCTGGAATCCTTCGGGCAGAATGATTGGCGCGCCGTCGGCGGGCAGGGCCAACGCCTCAACCCGGCGAACATCCTCGGCCTGGCCGGGACTTTCCGCGCCCAGCACAACGGCGGAAATTCCCACAACGCCGTAGCCCGCCCGGTGATTTTCAAAAGCCTGCCACTTGTCGAAGGGCGGCAGATGCGCGAGCTGCCCGAGCACGAAGCGCGAGACCATCTGGTTCCGGGGCCAGTCGGTTTCGCCCGCCCAATGGCGGAGGAGCCACGCGATGAATCGGCGCTGGGTCGACTTGGTTCTTCCGGCTTCCTCGATGGCCCGGAGGTCGCCCTCCGAAGCTTCGTGGCGAAACCATTCGTCCCAATGGCTGCCGATGCCGTGCAGGGGGCTGCGCAGCAGCGAGCCGTACCGGAAGCTCTCCTTGCTCCAGTGCCAAAAAGTCCAAAACCAAACGAAGCGCATCGTGCTCTTCCGTGCCGACCGAATGCCGCTCAACCCTGATTCGTATCCGCGCGAAGTATCAAGCGAAAGGGCATTCGGTCAGTCACCTTCAACGGTTCCCAGATCCGCGCGAGTTCCTCCGACAGTTCCAGGTCGATTCGATATTCGCTGTCCACCGACAGCGAAGCGCTCGCGGAAACGACGGGGCGTTGGGACGCATTGCAGACAAACGTCACATCGAGCGACTTCTGTTCCGGTCCGAGTACGGCGTCCACCTGGAATCGGAGACGCAACCGGCCGTCGCGGACGTTGAGATAGAGCACGCGCACGGACGTCTCCAGTTCCTCTGTTGTGCGGATGACGAGCGCGGGCACCGGATGGCCGCCGCGGGAGGGTCGCGGTTCCGCCATGGCATGGCCGTAGGCGATCTGAATTTTGCCCAGCCGTTCGACCATTGCGCGAAACTGCTCCGGCCAGGTATCCCACCAGGGTCGTGCCAGCGCGAGCAGCCTCGTGGCGCGTGGCGCCGGCGGCGCCTCGGCTTCGGCCCGCGAGAGACGCCAGCGCAGGAGTTGTTCAATGGGGATCTCAGTTTTCATTTTGCTTCTTTCCCCGCGGCAACCGAAACCGATTCTTCAAGATGAATTTTGATTTGTCGCATCGCCTCGCGCACCCAGCCGCTGACGGTCTGTTCGGTGCGCCTGTAGCGCTGTCCGATTTCCGCGCAGGACTCGCCGGTGAGGAAGCGCGCCACAAGCACGTCGCGCGACAAGGGCGTCAGTTGTTTTAGCGCCCGGTCGATGTCCAGTTTTAGAAGCGTCTGTTTCTCCCCGTGCAGCGTGTTCAAATCCGGCAACACATCCGCGAGAGAAACGGTTTCACCTTCGTCACCGGGAAGTGCCGCATCGAGAGAGGCCAGTCGGTGATTCGCCAGCGGCCCGGCCCGCCGCGCCGAGCGGTGCGAGTCGCGCCACAGATTTGTGGCCACGGTCGCCAGGTAGGCTGGGAAATTTCCGTCGGGTTTGAGCGAGTGACGCGCCCGCAACACCCGGCACCAGGCCTCCTGCGCAAGGTCACTGGCGCTTTGGTGGTTCAAGGTCAACATCTGGCAGCGGCCAAACAACGGCTTCCAATAACGATCCACCAGCGCATCCAGCGCCGCCTCGTCCGGCGGATCACGCCGCACCGACGCGATCAACATTGCATCCGACCAGGCATCCACGTCCCGAAGCTGCGCGCATTCGTCCGCGTCCGCAAGGTCAGCGTTCGCGGGGAGAGATTGTTCGATCCGCCGCGAGGCCGGCGCGACATTTTCGCAGTCCAAAAGAACGCCGGCCCGCCAGATTTCCATCCGGGCGGAGTGCGGTTCAACCTCAGCCATCCGGTTCACCGTCACCACTGCCGCGACAGACGTGCTGCGGGCGCCAGCGACGCGATTTGCGCAAGGCGGATCTGTGATTTGCTCACGCATTCAGAAAACGGTTCATGCCTAGCTTTACGCCGCTTCGTCGAAACTTGAAAATGTCGTTTCACCTTGCGGGCCGAGGGAGCCTGAAGCAGCCGAAGGCCTTTTCCGAAGGCGCACCCAACGCAGGCTCGTCACGCGCGGCTTCCCTGGCCAAATCGTAATTATGCCTCAGACCACTCAGTCGGCGTGGTAGCCGCGCCACATCCACACAAGCGTATCCGCGAGTGTTTGCTCGAACACACGGCGATCGCAGTGACCCGTGGCAAGGCTGAATACGAAACGGTGGTTATAACCCTTGGCCTTGAGTGCAGCCGCGGTGCGTTCGCCGGCCATCACCCAGTTGTGATGGGTTTCCTCCAAATCTTTCGGGCGAAGATCGTTCTCAGACACATGAGTGAAGATGCGCAGTGGCTTTTTCTCACTGCTTTCAATGAGCTTCATGCCGGAGTGGTACTCCCACGCGCCGAGCGGATATTTGGCCTCCTCCGCCGCGTCGTCATCCTGTTGATCGACGAATGTTCCAGAATAGGCGATCAAACGACGGAACAAATCAGGCCGAAACCAGCCCATCGTCAACGCCGCCGCGCCGCCCGAACTGCACCCCATGACCGCTCTTCCCCAGGGATTGTCCGTGAGGGCGAACCTGGGGTAAGCGGCTTTAATCTCGGCGTTATTCTGCACCGCCGACAACACCTCGCCATGGATGAATCGAGCCAGGCGGTCGGACAGGGTGTCATATTCGAGACCGCGCTCGCTGTTCTTGCCATCGTTGCCGCCGTTTTCAACGGCAATCGCGATGAATGCAGGCAGCTTGCGATTCGGATCTTTCGAAAGGGTCAGGTTGTCGAGCGCGTTGCGCACGAGGTTGAGCTGACCGGGTCCGTCATGAATGACGAGAATCGGGGCTTTGGCGCCATCGACGTAGGCGGCGGGCACGTAGACAAGAATCTTTCGCTCTGTTC
>WNGA01011676.1_pt1 | contig 21260 bp, 17 predicted proteins | sample 5400061 | NCBI WGS metagenome assembly WNGA01 (sample SAMN13153366, study PRJNA577476) | soil metagenome | isolation source: 100 cm soil or saprolite under grassland replicate 2 | place: USA:California | collected 2016-06-15
CGCTGTCGGTCAGGTCCTTCCAGGTGCCGGCCACGCCGCGGACGTCGGCCTGACCGCCGAGCTTGCCCTCGGTGCCCACCTCGCGGGCCACCCGGGTCACCTCGGAGGCGAAGGCGTTGAGCTGGTCGACCATGGTGTTCACGGTCTGGCCCATCCGTCTGAACGCGCCTCGCAGCGGCCGGCCGTCGATGTCGAGTGCCATCCGCTGGGCCAGATCTCCCCGGGCGACCGCCTCCAGGACGCGGCTCACCTCCATCGTCGACTCGGTGAGATCGTCGATCAGCCCGTTGATCGCTTCGACGTTGCGTTCCCACGCGCCCTCGGCCGGCCCGATCGATGCTCGCTGCTCGATCCGGCCGTCGCGGCCCACGGTCCGGGAGATCCGCTGGATCTCGTTGGCCGTGCGCTCGTTCAGGTCGGCGACGTCGTTGATCGCCTCCGCGATCCGGCCCAGCGATCCCGGCCGGCCAACCGGCAGACGGGCACGAAAATCGCCACGGCGGAGGAACCGCAGTGCGCGCAGGATGGCTTGCTCGTCGAGCCCGTCAGGACGCTGAGCCAACCCTCCGGTCAAGAGTGATTGCCTCCTCGCGCGGTGCCTGGCCTCCCGTCAGCGATTGAATCTATCGAGTTCGGCGAGCAAAGCCCAAGGCAAAGATGTTGCAGTCTCGTTCACTCAGGGCGCGAAGGCATGCCAAACGCGATTCACGGCCGCCGACGGACATCGAACGTGGCGACGCCCGCCTATTCCGACCATCCGGTGGGCGGCGTGACGTGGTCCTGCCAGCGGTGCTTCGGGCGATACCCGAGCACGCTTCGAGCTCGATCGATGGCCAGGAGCGTCTCGCGCTCTTCCACGGCCCGCCGAAGCGGCACGGTCGGATAGACCTCGGCCATAAGCTCGCTGCTGGGGCGCGTCATCACGGTGTCTTCGGCGGCCACGATGCAGACCTCGGCGCCGTCAATCGGCGCCTCGAGCCCACCCCGGATCGCGGCTGCCACGTCGCGCACGTCGACATAGCCCCACAGGTTCCACTTGCGGATCCGGGGGTCGTCCCAGTACGACGGGAACGCCGCGTAATCATCGGGCTCCATGATGTTGGAGATTCGCAGGCCCACGAACGGGATCCCGCTGCGCCGGGCGGCCTGCGCTGCCATCGTCTCGCCGACCAGCTTCGACAGCGCGTACGACGATTCCGGCCGGGGCGGATGGCTCTCGTCGATCGGGGCAAATGCCGGCGGCTCGGGGTCGAACGGCAGGCCGAGGACCGTCTCGCTGGACGCCCACACGACCCGCCGGACACCGTGCGCCACGGCCGAGGAAAAGACGTTGTAGGTCGAGAGCGTATTGATCCGAAAGGTCTCGCCTTCCGGCCGGAGCCCGGGTGCGGGAATGGCGGCCAGGTGGACGACGGCCTCCGCGCCACTCAAGGCGTCGCTGCATTGGCCCAGGTCGGTCAGGTCGGTGACGAGGTCCTGGCCGTGTGCGCTCTCGTCGCGCCGCCAGTCGACGTTGAGCACGTCGTGACCCTTCTCCCGGAGATCGGCGACCACCCAGCGGCCAGCCTTGCCGCTGCCACCGGTCACGACGATGCGCATGTGCCTGCAATCGGCTCGAGGACCCGTGTTGACGCCGTCATTGGCTGTCAAGATAACGCGGCCGGCGACGACGGGCGGCATAGGGACGTGGGAATGCGCCAGGAGGACGGTGCAGGGATGGCGATGGACGAGACGTGACCGGCACGACGGCCGCCCGGCTGCCGATCCCGCCTCAGATCCGCGATGCCGGTGTCATCGCGATCGGTCGCCGGCTCGATCCCGCCAGGGTCCTGGACGTTTCCGAGGCGGTGGCTCGTGGCGGCGTGGGTGCGTTCGAGATCACGCTCGACGACGACGGCTCGCTGGCAGTCATCCGTGACCTGGCGGACCGGTTCGGCAATGGTCATGAGCTGCTCATCGGGGCGGGCACGATCCTCGACCCCGAGTCGGCCCGTGCGGCGGTCCAGGCTGGCGCTCGTTTTCTGGTCATGCCCCACCTGGACGAGTCGGTGATCGGGTTCGCCGTGGACGAAGGGATTCCCATCTTCCCGGGGGCCTTCAGCCCGACCGAGGTCCTGGCCGCCTGGCGGGCCGGCGCCACGGCCGTGAAGCTGTTCCCCGCCTCCGGCGCGGGTCCGGCGTTCGTCCGCGAGCTGCGGGGCCCGTTTGCCGACATCGCCCTGATCCCGACCGGTGGGGTGACGATCGAGAGCGCGCCGGGCTTCATCGCCGCGGGCGCCGTGGCGGTGGGCCTTGGCAGCTCGCTGGTGGGGGGCGCCGAGGCCGGCGTCATCGAGGACCGGGCGCGGGCACTGGTGGCCGCGCTCGCGGCCGTTCGATCGGGCGGCGTCCGATGACGGACGGCCGGCGATGAGGATCACCGACGTCACCACCTACCTGGTCGGCAACCCCTGGAAGAACTGGCTGTTCGTCCGGGTGGACACCGACGAGGGCATCCACGGAGTCGGCGAGGGCACCGTCAACGGCTTCTCGGCAACGGTCGAGACAGCCATCCACGAGCTTCGGGACGCCTACGTGGGGCTCGAGCCGAGCCAGGTCGAGCTTCTCTTCCAGCGCATGGTTCGCGACGTCTACTCCGACGGGGGCCAGATCCACATGGCCGCCGTGGCTGCCATCGAGGTGGCCTGCTGGGACATCGTCGGCAAGGCCACCGGCAAGCCCGTCCACGAGCTCCTCGGCGGCCGGATCCGCGACCGGATCCCGGTGTACGCCAACGGCTGGTACCGGACGGACCGCAACCCCCAAGCGTTTGCCGAGAAGGCGCGTGACGTCGTCCGGCGCGGCTATCGCGCACTCAAGTTCGATCCGTTCGGAGCCGCCTATCGGGTGATGGATCGGTCCGAGGAGGACCTGTCGATCGCGATCGTCGCCGCAGTGCGCGACGCCGTGGGGCCGGCGGTGGACCTCATGATCGAGGCGCACAATCGGTTCAGCGCGGCGACGGCACTGCGCGTCGCCGATCGCCTCGTCGAGTTCCGGCCGGCCTGGCTCGAGGAGCCCGTGCACCACCAGCAGATGGGGGCAATGATCGAGGTCGCCCGGCGCTCGCCGATTCCGGTGGCGACCGGCGAGAGCTTCACGTCGCTCGGCCAGTTCGCCGACCTGTTGGGGCACGATGTCGTCCACATCGTGCAGCCCGAGCCGCTCTCCCTTGGCGGACTCTGGCGGACGCGGCAGGTTGCCGCGATGGCCGACGCCCATTACGCGGTGGTGGCGCCCCACAACGCACAGGGCCCCGTGTGCGGGGCCATCTCCCGGACCCTGGGTGCCTGCATCCCCAACTTCTACGTCCAGGAGTCGTTCGACGAGTTCAACGCCGACTGGACGCACGAGATCGTCGATCAGCCTGCGCTGCCCGTCGACGGCTTCGTGGAGGTGGTCGACGAACCCGGCCTGGGAATCACCGTCGACTGGGAGCGGCTCGCCGCCCATCCGTACGAGCGGGCCCACCTCCTCAGGCTGTTCAGTCCGGGTTGGGAGCGCCGCGACCAGGCATCGCATCCGCATGGCTGACCGGTCCACTGACGAGACCGCTGGCCGGATTGCCGATCGACTCGCAGACCTGATCGCCGACCGGACGATCGGGGACACCGGTGGCTGGGATGTGGTGACGCTCGGCGAGTGCCTCGTCGCATTCGTGGCCACCGAGCTGGGACCCCTGGCCGAGGCCACGACCTTCGCACGTCACGTGGCCGGCGCGGAGGCGAACGTCGCGGTGGGGCTCGCTCGCCTGGGCCACCGACCCGCGTTCATCGGGCGAGTGGGAGCGGACGGCTTCGGAACCGCCATCGTCCGGGCTCTCCGCGGCGCCGGGGTGGGCGTCGATTGGCTGGCGGTCGACAGCGGCGCTCCGACCGGTCACCTGTTCCGCGAGCGCCGGGCGCTCGGTCCGGCAGAGGTCGTCTACGCGAGGACGGATTCGGCCGGCTCCCGGCTTGGTCACGGGGACGTCGACGCCGCCGCGGCGGCGGGGGCGTTCGATCGAGCCCGCTGGCTGCATCTCACGGGCATCACCCCTGCCCTGTCGTCCTCGTGCCGATCGGCCGTCGATACGGCCGTGGACCATGCCCGCCAGCGGCGGCTGACGGTCAGCCTGGATCTCAACCTGCGGCGCAAGCTCTGGTCCGAGGAGGACGCCCGGCCGGCGCTCGCCGATCTCGCCGGGCGAGCCGACGTCGTGCTGGGAAGCGAGGACGAGGCCGCGGTCGTCACCGGGCTCGACGAGGCGAGTCCGGCCGAGTCGCTTCTGGACGCCCTGCTCGATCTCGGTCCCACGCTGGCCGTCCTGAAACGGGGCCAGCGGGGAGCGATCGCGCGCGCCCGGGACGGTGAGACCGTGACGCGCCCGGCGCTGGCCGTCGCGGCCGTGGACCCGGTCGGGGCCGGGGACGCGTTCTGTGCCGGTTTCATCGGTGCCAGGCTGGACGGAGCGGATGTCGGTCGAGCGCTGGAGGTCGGCAACGCATGCGGCGCCGCGGCCGCGGCCACGGTCGGCGACCAGGCCGGGCTACCAGACTCCATCGAGCTGGACAGGATCCTGGCGGCGTCCTCCCGCGACGCCATTCGGTAGCCTGAGCCGGTAGCCTGAGCCGGGCACCGGCATAGCGATCGGGAGGTACAGACGATGGCTGCACTCGTCCGCTGGGGCATCCTCGGGACTGGCCTGATCAACCGCCGATTCCTGGCGCACGCGGGTGAAGCCACGAACGCCGAGTTCGTCGCCGTCGGCAGCCGCACACCGGACCGGGCCGCCGCGTTCGCCTCGGAGTACGGGATCGAACGAGCGCACGGTTCGTACGACGACCTGCTGGCCGACCCGGCCGTGGACGTCGTGTACATCTGCCTGCCCAACGGCCTGCACCACGCCTGGACGATGCGCGCCCTGGCGGCCGGCAAGCACGTCCTGTGTGAAAAGCCCTACTCCCGGCGCCCGGCCGAGGTCGTGGAGGCGTTTGACGCCGCCGCGGCGGCCGGGCTGCTCCTCATGGAAGGCTTCATGTGGAGGCACACTCCGCAGGCCCGCCGCTTCATGGAGGTCCTGCCCGAGATCGGCGAACTCCAGGTGATCCGGGCCACATTCAGCTTCCGGATGGATGGCACCGAGGACGTCCGCCTGCGGCCCGACCTCGACGGTGGAAGCCTCATGGACGTCGGCTGCTACTGCGTCAGCGGGGCGCGGATGGCGGTCGGCTTCGAGCCGGAATCGGTTTACGGCGAGCAGCTCGTGGGCCCATCCGGCGTCGACGTCCGGTTCGCCGGGCTCCTGAGCTTCCCCGACGGGCTGACCGCCTCGATCGCGTCGGGCTTCGGGTCCGAGCATGCCACGCTCGAGGCGATCGGCGGCACCGGCTCCCTGTTCCTGCGCGATCCGTGGACTGGGCACGCGCCGTCGATGTGGCTCGACGACCGCGAGATCCCGATCGAGCCCGAGGACCCCTACCGGCTCGAGGTCGAGAACCTCAGCGCGGCGATCCGCGGCGAGGCCGAGCCGCTGCTCGGCAGGGCGGATGCGCTCGGCCAGTCGCACACGATCGCAGCCCTCTACCGCTCGGCGGAATCCGGCAAACCAGTGACCGTCGACCAATAGGGCGGCCCCGACCGGACCTCGGCCATCCGCGCTCGGCCTCCGACGACACGGCGCCACGGCGCGACGGCTGCCCGGGCCGGCACGGCGCCACGATGCGGCTCATGCATCGTTCCTGGCATGGCGTGCGCACAGGCCGGCATGATTTGACAGAGCGAAGCAGCCATCAAGCACGTTCTTGTCCAAACGTTGCCCAGATCGCAATCCCAGCTGGGCCTCAGGCAGGTTGGCACGGGCGTTGGGCGCGACAGGTCGGGTGCGGGAGCTCAGGACGACGCGACGACCGCCTCCAGGCCGTGCTCTTCGGGCGCCAGCTCGCCTCGCCCGAAGCGATCCCGAAAGATCTCGACGGTGCGGCAGACGGCCTGCGGAAAGGGCGTCACCGGGACGTCGCCCAGCGCCTGGATGCCGGTGTCGTCGATCGCGTCAGGAAACGGCAGCGGCTCCGGCTCGAACGTGATGAGGCCCCGAGCGACGGGCAGGCACGCCTCGATCGCCTCGACCACGGCCTCCATGCTCACCAGCGAGCCTCCCAGGTTGAAGACCCGGGCGCCGGTCAGGCCGCTGCGGCTTGCCGCGATGAGGCTCCGAGCGACGTCCTCGGCGTACTGCAGCAGTGTCCGGCCGCCGAAGCCGATCCGATACGGTCGCCCGACGACGGCCGAAAGGATCGCCTTGGTCGGGCCACTCGTCATGCCCTGGTCCCGACCCGGACCGTAGACCGTAAGCGGACGCAGGCCCACGGACGACAGGCCGTCGTCGAGCCAGTAGACCCGGGCATTGCCCTCGTTCGCCTGCTTGTAGACGCCATAGTGCGTCCGGGGATGGGCGGCAGCGTCGACGTGGAGCATCCCGTCCCGGGCATCGGCATCCGCCGCGTCGAACATCCCGATGGAGCTGGTATACACGACCGGCGCCATCCGGTCGGCCCGGCGCTTGACGGCCTCGAACACGTTGACCGTGCCCACGACGTTGACCAGGGCACCCAGGGCGGGGTTGGCCCGGGCGAACGGCACCTGGAGCGCGGCAAGGTGGATGAGATTCGTCGTGCCGTGCTCGTCCAGAGCGCGGGCGATCGACTCGCCGTCCGTGATGTCGCCCTTGACGAAGGTGACGCGCGACAGCTCGTCATCCGACATGATGAGGCGGAGGCGCTTCCGGTCGCCGGCGAGGTCGAAGCCGACGACCGGCACCTGCTCGTGCACGAGCGTTCGCACGGTCCAGGCTCCGATACAACCGAGGGCGCCGGTCACGAGGAACCGCTCGCCCTTGCCAGCCCCACGGCCGGCGCTCACGAGTTCGCCTCGGTCCGGCAGCGGTTGACGAGCCGTCCGATCCTTTCGATCTCGACGATCATCTCGTCGCCGTCGGCGAGCCAGACCGGCGGCTTCCGGAACGCGCCGACGCCCGCGGGTGTGCCGGTCGCAATCACGTCGCCGGGCTCGAGGGTGAACGACTGGGAGCAGTGGCTGACGATCTGGGCGACCCCGAAGAAAAGATCCGAGGTTCGGGCCGACTGGCGCAGCTCGCCGTTGACGAGGCAGCGGATTGCCAGGTCGCCCGCGTCGCCGAGCTCGTCCGCAGTCACCACGACCGGCCCGATCGGGCAGAAGGTGTCGAGTGACTTGCCCCGCGTCCACTGGCCGTCGCCGAACTGGAGGTCCCGCGCGGACACGTCGTTGAGGCAGGTGTACCCGAAGACGAACTCGATGGCGCGCTCGACCGGGACGCCGCGCGTCCGCTTTCCGATGATGACCGCGAGCTCGGCTTCGTAATCGACCTGGCTGGTGAGGGTCGGATCCCAGCGCACGTCATCGCCCGGCCCAATGACGGAGCTGGCGAACTTGGCGAAGATGAGGGGCGCAACCGGCTGCTCGGCGCCTTCCTCGGCGGCATGCTCGCGGTAGTTGCGCCCGATGGCGACGATCTTGCCCGGGCGGGGAACCGGGGCCAGCAGCTCCAGCTCCGCGAGTGGCCGGCCATCCCTCCGGATTCGCTCCGGGTCGGCCGCCTTCCGGATCGCCGACAGGCCATCGTCTCCGCCGGCGATCAGCTCGCCCATCGTCCGCGGACCGCCGGGCAGGAGGTCACTGGCCGGAACGCCCCGGTCCTCGTCGACGACGGCAACCCGCTCGGCCAGACGGCCGTCCCGATACGAGCACAGCCGCATCAGCGCTCATGCCTCCGCTTGGCCTACGCTTGCCTTGGGCTCGTCGTTCAGCATACTGGGTGATGAACGAGATGTTGAACGGTACGACACCCTGCTCGCACGCGTCAATGCGGTCGGCCAGGCCGGTCGGATAGATGCGCGTGCCACGAGCCGGCCACAGCGGCAGGATCCTCCGCGTCGACCTGACCAGCGGTGCGGTCTCGACCGAAACCCTGGACGAGTCGACGGAGCGGCTGTACGCGGGCGGTTCGCTCCTCGGCACGCGGCTGCTGCTCACCGAAACGCGCCCCGGACTGGACGCGCTCGACCCGGAGGCGGTCCTCGTGTTCGCCTCGAGCGCCGTCGCCGGGCACCCGGCTGCCGGCCTGCCCCGGTTCGCGGTCGTCGGCAAGTCGCCGCTCACGGGCGGGATCGGTGAGGCACGCACGGAAGGACCGTTCGGTGTGGCGCTCAAGGCATCCGGTCTCGATACGATCGTCGTCCGTGGCCGATCCGACCGGCCGGTGACACTCGCGATCGTGGAGGGCCGGCCCAGGCTCCTGCCGGCGCAGGAGATCTGGGGGCTCGACACCTCGACCGTCGTCGACGCCCTGGCGACCCGGCTCGGTCCGTGCAGCGTGGCGGCGATCGGACCGGCCAGCGAGCGCACGGTCCGCTACGCGAGCATCGTCTCCGACCGCTCGTTCGCTCTGCCCCGCCTGGGTCTTGGGGCGGTCATGGGCGCCAAGCGCCTCAAGGCCATCGCGATCGCCGGGCGAGGAGCCACCGCGCCTGTCGCAGATCCCGCCGCCCTCGACGCGATCACGGCACGCTACCGCAAAGCAGTCGGGACGAATCCCGTCACCCGCTGGCAGCACGAGCCGCCGGGCTTCGGCGCGTGGGTGAGCAACGCCACGGCCGGCTCGTTCAGCGTGCGCAACTACCGGACCTCGGCCTTTGCGGAGGCCGACCGCTATACGGAGGCCGACTTCCTGGCGCGGATTGCCTGGGGCACGGGCGGCTGTCCGGGCTGCCCGAGCGACTGCATCAAGGGCTTCGCCGCCTCGACCGAGCCGGCGGTCCTGGGCCGTGTGCGCGAGCGGCGCGAGGGCGGCCTCCACCAGGAGGCGGTCGCGGCGCTGGGGCCCAACCTCGGCCTGGCCGGCGCCGAAGACGCCCTGGCCCTGAACATCGCCTGCCTCCGGCTCGGCCTGGATCCCGTATCGCTCGGGTTCACGCTGAGCTTCGCCATGGAGTGCCGCGAGCAGGGCCTGCTGACGAAGGCAGACCTGGACGGCATCGATCTCCAGTTCGGAGCGGCGGTCGCCGCCCAACAGATGACCGAGCGCATCGCCCGCCGCGAGGGACCGGGCGACTGGCTGGCAGACGGGTCGCGCCGGGCCGCCCAGCAGCTCGGCCGGGAGGCCGCTCCGTATGCCCTGCAGGTCAAGGGCCTGGAGCTGCCGCCGTTCGACCCGCGCGCCCAGGCCGGCCTCGCACTTGGCTTCGCGACCGCGCCGTTCGGCCCGCGCTACGACGTGGCCGAGCACGACGCCGACTTCGACGATGAGGCGCCCGCCTGGCCACACGCCATGGAGCTGTCCCGGGCGCTGGGCATCGAGCATCGGATGCCGGCCCGTGCCCAGACGCTGGAGAAGGTCGAGAGCTACGCGATCCTCTCGCAGTTCTGGAGCGCGCTCGACGCACTCCTGGTGTGCCCTTTCGCCAGCGCCCCGGTCCGGATCCTGTCCCTCGCCGACGTCGCGGCGATCGGCCGCGCCGTCGCCGGCTGGGACGTGAGCGACGACGAGGTCCTGGCCTGGGGCGCCCGTCGCCTCCAGCTCATGCGGATCTATAACCTCCGGGAGGGCCTGAGCACGACCGAAGATCGCCTGCCCGACCGATTCTTCGAGGAGCCGATCGATGCCGGTCCGCTGGCGGGGAGCCGCCTCGACCGGGCCGCATTCGGCGCGATGATCGCAGGCTACTACGAGCTCATGGGGTGGGACCCCGATGGCATCCCGACGCCGGCGACCCGGATGCGCCACGATCTCGGTTGGACGATGACAGCGGGAGACATCTGATGCCCTTTGACCCATTCGAGCCCATGCCGATCGGCCGGACCGGCCTTGCGCCGACGCGACTCGGCTTCGGCACGGCCGAGATCGGCGGCCTCTTCCGGGCGGTTTCGGACGCGGAGGCGGCCCACGTGATCGACCATGCCTGGCAGATCGGCATCCGCTATTTCGACAGGTCGGGCGGCTCCTCGTGCCGGTCGACGAGGTGGCGCCGGGCGCCGACATCGACCGGCAGTCACGGGACGGCGTCGACGACGCGCATTACGCTGGCACGCCGGCCGTCCGCGTCGTGTTCGACTACAGCGCTGACGGCGTCATGGGCTCGGTCGAGGACAGCCTGGGCCGGCTGGGCCTGGACCGCGTCGATATCCTGTACATCCACGACCCGGACGACCATTGGGAGGACGCGATCCGGGGTGCCTATCCGGCCCTGGATCGCCTCCGGGCCGAGGGCGTCGTGCGGGCCATCGGGGCCGGCATGAACCAGGCGGAGATGCTCGCCAGGTTCGCCCGCGAGGGAGATTTCGACGTCTTCCTGGTGGCCGGCCGCTATACCCTGCTCGACCAGGCGGCACTCGCCGACCTCCTGCCCCTCTGCGTGGAGAAGGGCATCTCGGTCGTGGTCGGCGGCGTGATGAACAGCGGCATCCTGGCCGATCCACGACCCGGCGCGATGTTCAACTACGCCCCGGCGCCGCCGGAGCTGGTGGAGCGGGCCCAGCGCCTTCGGGCCGTCTGCGAACGATACGGCGTCGCGCTCCGGGCGGCGGCCATCCAGTTTCCCCTTGCCCACCCGGCGGTGGCGGCGCTCGCAGCCGGCGTCCGGACGAGCGAGCACCTGGACGACTACCCTCGACTCATGGCGACGCCCATCCCCGACGACCTCTGGGCAGAGCTGCGCGCCGAGGGCCTGATCCAGCCGGGCGCTCCCGTGCCGGCCGCCCACCGGATGGAAGGGCGATGACGAAGGTCGACAGTCATCAGCACTTCTGGGATCCGGGTCGGGCCAGCTACCCCTGGATGACGGACGAGGTCGCGCCCATCCGGCGCGCCTTCGGACCGGCGGACCTCCGCCCGCTCATCGACCGCCACGGGTTCCGGCGGACGATCCTCGTCCAGACGCGATCCAGCACCGCCGAGACCGAGGAGTTCCTGGCGGCCGCCGCCGCGGAGCGGTTCATCGGCGGCGTTGTGGGCTGGGTGGACCTGGCCGATCCGGCGGTCGCCGACGAGATCGCCCGGCTGCGGGCCGGTCCCGGAGGTGAATGGCTGGTGGGCATCCGCCACCAGGTTCACGACGAGCCCGACCCCGAGTGGCTCGCCAGAGCGGACGTGCGCCGCGGGCTGGAGGCGGTCTCCGCAGCCGGCCTCGCCTACGACCTGCTCGTCCGGCCACGCGAGTTGCCCGCCGCCTTCGACGCGGCTGCGGCGCTGCCGGACCTTCGGTTCGTGATGGATCATATCGGCAAGCCCCGGATCGCCACGGCCGAGATCGAGCCGTGGGCAAGCCTCCTCGGGTCGCTGGCAGAGCTCCCCAACGTGTCCTGCAAGCTGTCCGGCATGGTCACCGAGGCGGACTGGAGCTCGTGGACCACGGTCGACCTGCACCCGTTCGTCGACGTCGTCCTGGAGGCGTTCGGGCCCGAGCGGCTGCTGTTCGGCTCGGACTGGCCCGTCTGCCTCCTCGCGGCGAGCTACGACCGCGTCGTGCAAGCCACGCACGAGCTGCTCGCGGGCCTGTCCGAGAGCGAGCGGGACCGGGTGTTCGGCGACAGCGCGGCGGAGGTCTACGGGCTGGACGCGGACTGAGCCGGCGCGGCTGGCGACCCCTCCGCGGCTGGCGACCCTTCCGCCGCTGGCGACCCTTCCGCGGCTGCCGACCCGGCCGCGCGACCCACCCGGACGACCGGGTTCTGGAGCGTCCCGAGCGGGCCCGCCTCGATGCGCACCACGTCATCCTCCCGCAGGGAGAACGTGCCGCCGGGCACGATCCCGGTGCCGGTCAACAGGATCGCGCCGCTTGGCAGCTCCAGGGCGCGGCCCAGATAACCGACGAGCTCGGCCAGCGGCCGTCTGATCCGAGCGCTCGTGGTCACCTCGTCGACGATCGCCGCCCCATCGCGCAGAACCACCAGGCGGAGCGGAAAGGGAGGAGACACGGCGCCCACCGGCACGAGGGCCGGGCCGAGGGCGCACGAGCCGTCGTAGGTCTTGGCCTGGGGCAGGTAGAGCGGGTTGTCGCCCTCGATCGAGCGGCTGGACACGTCGTTCCCGATCGTGAACCCGGCGATCGTCAGGTCCGAGGCTACGACCAGCGCGAGCTCCGGCTCGGGCACGTCCCAGTCCGAATCGATCCGAATGCCGATCGGCTCGCCGGATCCCCGGACGCGCCAGCCGGGCGCCTTGAAGAACAGCTCGGGACGCGGCGCGTCGTAGACGCGGTCGTACACGGACGCCTCGGCCGACTCCTCCATCCTGGCGTCCCGCGATCGCTCGTACGTGACGCCGGCCGCCCAGACCTCCTGGCGATCGACCGGCGCCAGCGGGCGCGATCCTGCCGGGACGGCCGCCCCCGATCCTTCGTTCTCGAGCGCTGCCCCCAGGCCGTCCTCGCCGCGGCGCAACAGGATCTCGACGGTCAGCCCATCGGCCAGGAGCTCCGCCGGCCCGCCGTCGACGGGGCCACGGGCGAGCCGGACCGACCCGTCCGGTAGCTCGACGCGGAACAGCCCGACCGTCACGCGCCGGGATTCAGCGAATGCGGCCGTCGCCGGCGGCCCGGTCGACGATGAGCGGATTGGACAGCTGGCGGGCCAGGCGCTGGAGGTCGGCGACCAGCGCCTCCCGCCGGCCAGGGTCCGCCCGGGCCTTGAGCAGGGTGACGCTCAGCGCATAGAGCCCGTCGCCCGGCCGCCGCTTGGGGATCGCGACGCCCAGGCAGACGATACCCTCGGCGGTCTCCTCGTTGTCGATCGCGTACCCGCGGCGGCGGACCTCGTCGAGGTCGTCCAGGAGGTCCGCCACGCGCCGGTGCGAGCTGGGGGTGAGCGTCGGCAGGGTCTCGACGCCGCGCAGCCGCTCGGCCAGGTCGGCCGGATCGAGCGAGGCCAGGGCGGCCTTGCCGAGCGCTGTGCACGACGCCGGCAGGCGGCGGCCGATCTCCGAGGCCAGCCGGATCGGTTGGCGGCCATCGTGGCGGGCGACGTACGTCACCTCGAGGCCGTCGAGGAGGGCCATCTGCGTCGTCTCCTCGGAGGCGACCGGCAGCTGGTCGGACAGCTCGTAGAACTCCTGGACCTGGTCGACGGTCGCCAGGTACGCGCCGCCGAGCTCGGCCAACCGACGGCCGAGCATGAAGCCAGCCCCGGCTCGCCGGATAAGCCGCGCCTCGACGAGCGCACCGCAGATGTTGGCCACCGACGACTTGGGCAGCCCGAGCCGGCGGGCGAGGTCGCTGAGCGGCGTCGGGTCGGCCGGGCTCTCCGCGAGCGCGTCGATGATCGCCGCCGCCCGGGTCACCGCCGGGGCGAGGGAGGCGGCGCCGCGGGCCTCGGCGTCGAGGTCCGATGAGCTGTTGACGGTCCTTGACATGCGTCGCAATACTGTTCAGCCTACGGGGTATCGTCCAGCATTCTGTACGATACGCCTGATGTCCAGACCCGAGGGACACGTTCATTCCGATGGCCCCGCGGATCATCTCATTCGACGTCATGGACGTTCGGTTCCCCACGTCTCGCCAACTCGACGGCTCGGACGCGATGAACCGGGATCCCGACTACTCCGCGGCGTACGTCATCCTGGGCACCGACGATCCGTCATGGCCGACAGGGCACGGCCTGACGTTCACGACCGGGCGCGGCACGGAGGTCGTGGTGGCCGCGGTCGAGGCGCTCAGGCCACTCGTCCTGGGGCGGTCCTGCGGCGACGTGTTCGGGGACATCGGCGGCTTCTGGCGCGATCTCGTCGGCGACAGCCAGCTGCGCTGGATCGGCCCGGAGAAGGGAGCGATCCATCTCGCCACGGCGGCCGTCGTGAACGCCGCCTGGGACCTATGGGCGAAGGTCGAGGGCAAGCCGCTCTGGAAACTGCTCGTCGATCTGCCGCCGGAAGAGATCGTCCGGGCGGTCGACTTCCGCTACCTGACCGACGCCCTGACGCCGGCCGATGCGCTGGCCATCCTCCACGACCTGGCGCCGACCCGGGCGCGGCGCGAGGCGGAGATCGTCCGCGACGGCTATCCAGCCTATACGACGTCGGTCGGCTGGCTTGGCTACGGCGACGACAAGATCCGGCGGCTGTGCGCCGAGGCGCTGGCAGCCGGCTGGACGCGTTTCAAGATGAAGGTCGGCGCGGACCTGGAGGACGACGTCCGGCGGGCGGGGATCGTGCGCGACGCGATCGGAGCGGACAGCCTCCTGATGATGGACGCAAACCAGCGCTGGGACGTGGGGACGGCGATCGCCTGGATGAAGCCGCTGGCGGCATTCGATCCCTACTGGATCGAGGAGCCGACGAGCCCCGACGACATCCTGGGCCACGCCGCAATCGCCCAGGCGGTCCATCCGATCCGGGTCGCCACCGGAGAACACGTCCACAACCGCGTCATGTTCAAGCAGTTCCTGGCCGCCGGTGCGATGGACGTCTGCCAGGTGGACGCCTGCCGGCTGGGCGGCGTCAACGAGGCGTTGGCGGTCCTGCTTCTGGCCGCGCGGTTCGGGGCGCCCGTCTGTCCCCATGCCGGTGGCGTCGGCCTGTGCGAGCTCGTCCAGCACCTGTCGATCTTCGACTACGTCGCAGTCTCCGCGTCCCTGGACGGCAGGATGATCGAGTACGTCGACCACCTCCATGAGCATTTCGTGGAGCCGGTCGTGATCCGGGAGGGGCGCTATGTCGCTCCCTCGCGGCCGGGCTATGGCGCCGAGATGAAGCCGGAAAGCCTGGCCCGACATCGGTTCCCGGACGGCGAGGTGTGGCGGGAACCCGCCCGGCCGCGAACCCTGGCCGGAGTGGACGGGGGATGACGTCGGTGAGCTTGCGGAACGGACCGGATGGTCCGTAGCCGCACCACGCATCGAGGAGAGGACACATGCGGAAGGGTTGGTCTCTGCGAGGTGCGGGGCTCTTCGCGAGCCTCGCGCTCCTCGCGTCGGCATGCGCGCCCGCCACGCCCAGCGCGACGGCCCCTGCGTCGGCGGCGCCCGGGGCGTCTGCTCCGGCGTCAGGCGCGGCGGCATCGCAGCCGCCGCAGGGTGACAAGTTCAAGGGCGTCAACGTCAACATCCTGACGTTCAACGGGCCCCAGGTCGCCGAGCCGCTCCAGCGGCGGGCGCCCGATTTCGAGCGCCTGACCGGCGCTCACATCAACGTCATCGCCGTTGGCTTCCAGACCATCTACGACAAGGCGCTGCTGGACGCCTCGACGAAGACGAACAGCTTCGACGCCTACGTCTTCAATCCCCAATGGCTGGGCGACTTCGTCGGTCCCGGCTATCTGCTGGACCTGACCGACCGGGTCAATAGCGACCCCGACCTCAACTGGCAGGACATCGGGCCGTTCTTCCGCGACTTCAACGCGACGTACAACGGCAAGGTCTACACGATCCCCCTCGACGGCGACTTCCACATGGTCTATTACCGCAAGGACATCCTGGAGAAGGACGGCGTCAAGCCGCCGGCGACCTGGGACGACTACCTGACCGTCGCCCAGAAATACCAGGGCAAGGATCTCAACGGCGACGGCCAGCCTGACTATGGCTCGTGCATCGCCAAGAAGAAGGGCGCCCAGAGCTACTGGTGGATCATCTCCGTCGCCGGGGGCCTCCTCCAGAGCCAGGGAACCCAGCAGGGCGCGTTCTTCGACACGAAGGACATGAAGCCCCTGTTCGGCCCCAACGAGGCGATGACCAAGGCCCTCGAGACGTACAAGAAGACGACCGAGTCCGGCCCGCCCGATGAGACCAACCTGGACGTCGGCGGCACGCGCGGCCTGTTCACGACCGGTCGCTGCGCGCTGTCCATGGACTGGGGCGATATCGGCACGCTGGCCATCGGCACGTACGCGCAGGACAAGACCGGCGCGACGATCACCCCCGGCTGGAAGCAGACTCTGGACCGCAACAGCGGCAAGCTCGTCAACTGCGACGCCACGACCTGCCCAAAGGCGGTCGACGGCGTGAACTACGCGCCGTTCGCGTCGTTCGGTGGCTGGTCGGGCGCGGTCAACGCCGCGGCTCCCAAGGCCCAACAGGATGCGGCCTTTGCGTTCCTCGCCTACATGAGCGCACCCAAGCAATCGGGCGAGGACGTGACGCTCGGCAAGACGGGCTACAACCCGTACCGGACGTCACACTTCGAGAACCTCGATCCGTGGCTCAAGGCGGGCCTCAGCAGGGACGCCGCAACCAACTACCTCAACGCCATCAAGGCCAGCCTGCAGAATCCGAACATGGTCCTGGACCTTCGGATCCCGTTGACCAAGCGGTACCAACAGGACGTGCTCGATACCGCGCTCGCCGAGTACCTCGCCGGCCAGCTCGACGCGAGCGCGACGGAACAACAGATCTCGGACGGCTGGAACGCCATCTCTGACGAGGCAGGCAGGGACAAGCAGCTCCAGGCCTATATCGCCAGCCTTGGCGTCCAGCGGTAGATCCATCGACCTGGAACCCGACGAGCCGATCCCTGGACGGTCGGCTGCCGGGGCCCGGGCCACGCGCCGAGCGATCTCCTCCCTCGGCGCGTGGCGTTCGGACGGCGCGGCCAGATGGCTCTTCATCTGGCCGACCGTCCTGCTGATCCTCGTCCTGTCCATCTTCCCCCTCATCGCGTCGGTCGCCCTGTCCGTGTCGCGCCTGGCGTTCAGCGAGGGCAGCGTCGACCTCAAGTTCGTCGGCTTCAACAACTACCAGTCGCTGCTGTTCGGCACGGAACGGACCCACTTCCTGGGCGTGCTGAAGGCGCCCAACCCGATCGGCTGGGCGATCGTCATCGTCGTCGCGGCGTTGACCGCGCGGGCATTCGTCCGCAGCATGCGGTCGGGACGGGTCCGAGCGATCTTCCTGGCCATCCGGCTCATCACCGGCGTCCTGCTGGTCGGCTTCGTCTGGCTGATCGTGGGGGCGCTGGCCAGCGACGGCGGCCGGCCCGGCGCCCTCATCGTCACCCTCACCTTCGTCTTCGCCGGGATCACCCTGCAGTACGCGCTCGGTCTCGGCCTGGCGATGCTCGCCGTCCAGCAGGTGCCGTTTCGCCGGTTCTTCCGGGTGGTCTTCCTGATCCCGCTGACCATCACGCCGGTCGGCGTCGGCTACATGTTCCTCATGATGACCGACACCTCGAAGGGGCCGATCGAGCCGCTGTGGATCGCCCTCGGGCTCCGGAACTTCACGTGGGTCACCGACCCGTGGCTGGCCCGCGCCGCGGTGATCATCGGCGACACCTGGCAGTGGACTCCCTTCGTGTTCGTCGTCCTGCTGGCAGCGCTCGAGAGCCTCGACCAGGAGGTTCGTGAGGCCGCCCTGGTCGACGGCGCCAGCCGCTGGCAGAGCTTCGTCCACATCACGATGCCGGCGATCCTGCCGGTGACCACCACGATCATCCTCATCCGGATCATCGAAGGCTTCAAGATCATCGACATGCCCAACATCCTGCTCGGCGGCGGTCCGGGTACGGCCACCCAGTCGATGACCCTGCAGGCCTACTTCGACTGGAACACCCTCAATCTGGGCCGCTCGGCCGCGATCGCCTACCTGCTGCTCATCCTCGTCTCGGTGGTGGCCACGGCCTACGTCAGCTTCGTCCGCCGGCGGGTCACGGAGATCGCGTGAGGAATCCGTTTCGGCGCCGGTCGACGGCCGACTTGTCGCCGCCGGCCAAGGTCGGCGCCTTCGTCCTCCTCCTGGCGTGGGCGGTCGTCGTGCTGTTCCCGATCTACTGGCTGCTCGTGACCTCGTTCAAGACGCCGTACCAGGTCGACAAGGGCCCCTTCTACATCCCCTTCGTCGACTTCCAGCCGACCTTGGACGCGTGGCGCTACATCCTGGTGGAGCTCGGCAACGACACGCTCCACCCGTACACGAACACCGTCATCGTCGGCCTCACCAGCTCGATCATCGCCCTGATCCTGGGCGCGGCCGCCGCCTATGCGCTGGTGCGATTCACCTACCGGCCGCGCGTCGGGATCATCGGCCTGTTCATCGGCTGCGGCGCCTTCGCGTTCGTCGCCACGATCGTCGGGGCTCCCTTGCCGATCGCGCTCGCCGGTGCCGCCGGGGCCTTCGTCGTCCTCGCCCAGACGATCGGGAGACGCTTCAGCCGGGCGCTCGGCAACAGCGACATCGCGTTCTGGCTGATCTCACAGCGGATCCTGCCGCCGATCGCGGTGGTCATCCCGATGTACGTCCTGTTCCAGCAGGTCGGCCTCCTCGACAGCCTGGCAGCGCTCGTCATCACCTACGTCGCGACGAACCTGCCCATCGTCATCTGGCTGATGCGCGACTATTTCGCGTCCCTGCCCAGGGAGCTCGAGGAATCCGCCGCCGTCGACGGCGCCTCGGTCTATCGGATCGTCCGCTCGATCGTCCTGCCCATCTCCGTGCCGGGGCTGGTGGCGACGTTCCTCATCGTCCTGGTCTTCGCCTGGAACGAGTTCCTCATCGCCCTGGTCCTGACGAGCGCGCACGCGCAGACCATGCCCCTCCAGGTCGCCGCCCAGAACGCGACCCGAGGGCCGCAGTGGTGGGCGATGTCGGTCCTCATCCTGATCATGATCGTGCCGGTCGTCCTGATGGCAATCGTGCTGGAGCGGTACATCACGCGGGGCCTGCTGATCGGGGCGCTCAAGGGCTGACGAGTCGCCACCGCAGCGGGCCGGCGGCGGCCGGCTGGCCGGCGGCGGCCGGCAATGGGACGGCAGAGTGACGCATGCGGGCGAGCTGCGATGGGTTTGCGTCCGATCGGCGGCGGCCATGGCCTGTCCATGAAACGACCTGCTCGCCTATCGTCGCCGAGACGGGCCCGCAGGAGGTGGACCCGGCTCCCGATCGTTCGTCCAAGCCCGATGGAGGCCAGTGTGCCCGACGCACAGCGCGCCCCAAAGAAGCCTGAGCGCCCACAGATCCCGCACCGTGAGCCGGCCGGGGGCACCGGCAGCCGCGAGGCAGAGATCCGCGTCGAGAGGAATCCGGTCCGACGGCTCCTCAAAATCCTTGGACCTGGCTTCATCACGGGCGCAGCCGACGACGATCCGAGCGGGATCGGCACCTATGCCACGGCCGGCGCCTCGCTCGGCTTCGGGATGCTGTGGATACCCCTGGTGACGCTTCCCTTCATGGCCGCGGTGCAGTTGGTCTGCGCAAAGATCGGCATGGTCACTGGGAGGGGACTGGCCGGCGTCCTCCGGCAACACTACCCTCGCGGATTGCTCTACGGCACCGTCCTGGCCCTGTTCGTCGCCAACACGATCAACGTTGGGGCCGACCTTGGCGCGATCGCGGCGGCAATCAATCTGCTCATCCCGGCGCTGCCCATCGCCCCCCTCGTCCTGCCGGTGGCGATCGGGATCCTTGCCCTCCAGATCTGGGGGTCGTATCGGCTCATTGCCAACGTCTTCAAATGGCTGACCCTCGCCCTGCTCGCGTACATCGGCTCGGGACTCCTCGCGCGGCCCGACTGGGGCGAGGTCCTGCGCAGCACGTTCATTCCGCAGGTTTCGTTCGACCAGACGTTTGCCGCCACCCTGGTTGCGCTTCTCGGTACGACGATCTCGCCCTACCTCTTCTTCTGGCAGACGACCCAGGAGGTGGAAGAGGAGGTGAGCATGGGTCGGGTCCAGCTCTGGCGTCGAAAGGGGGCCACCGACAAGGAGCTCGAGTACGCGGCGCTCGACGTGAACGCCGGGATGTTCTTCAGCTGCCTGGTCATGTACTTCATCATCCTGGCCACCGGGGCGACGCTCCACGCAGCGGGCAAGACGGACATCCACTCGGCCACCGATGCCGCCCAGGCACTCCGCCCGTTGGCCGGTGACCTGTCGTCCGCATTGCTGGCCGTCGGGCTGATCGGCAGCGGCGTCCTGGCCGTCCCGATCCTCTCCGCTTCCGCCGCGTACGCGCTGTCGGAAGCGTTCGGATGGAGGTACGGCCTGGACAGGAACCCGGCCCGTGCCAGGCAGTTCTATGCGGTCATCCTCGTGGCGACGATATTCGGCGTCGCAATCGACTATCTGGGGATCAACCCGATCGATGCCCTGTTCTTCACCGCGGTCATCAACGGCTTCGTGGCGCCGCCGCTGCTCGTTCTGATCATGTTGATCGGCAGCGACGCCACCATCATGGGAAAGCGAAAGAACAGCCGGCTGACGAACGTCCTCGGCTGGACCGCCGCCGCGGCGATGTTCGCGGCCGCTGCCGTCCTGGTTGCGACGAGCCTCTGACGCCGATGCCGGCCAGCCGGGGATCGATCAGAGCCAGCCCCGGGCCTTGAAGATCACCCACAGGCTGACGCTCGTGAGGGCCATCAGGGCCAGGGCGAACAGGTAGCCGTACTGCCAGTGGAGCTCGGGCATGTTCTCGAAGTTCATGCCGTAGGCGGTCCCGATGAGCGTCGGCGCGAACAGAATCGCCGCCCAGGCCGAAACGCGCTTGACCTCCTCGTTCTGGTCATAGCTGGCCTCGGTGAGTCGCTTGATCTCCTCGTTCTGGGCCTGGTTCACGAGCGTCGCGTTGACCGTCAGGATGTCGGACAGCATCTGGCGAAACCCAAGGACGCGCTCGGCGACCGTGGTCGCGTGGTCGGCCACGTCACGCAGGTATCGCTGGAGCTCCTCGTCGGTGCTGTATTTCTGGAAGCCGGCCGCCAGCCGTTCGAGCATGCCCAGAAGGGGTCGAGTCGCTCGCTGAAACTCGATGACTTCGCCCGACAGCTCGTAGATCCGGCGGGAGACCTTCGGATCGCCGCCGAAGACCTCGGTCTCGATCTCGTCGATGTCCTTCTGGAGGCCCGCCACAACGGGCGCGTAGCCGTCGACCACGCCGTCGAGGATCGCGTACAGCACGGCCTCAGGGCCACGGGCCAGGAGCTCGGGGTCGCCCTCCATCCGGTGGCGGACGGAGGCGAGATCGGGCGTCCGGCTGTGGCGAACGGTGATGACGAAGTCCGGGCCCACGAAGACATGGATCTCGCCGAACTCGACCTCCTCCACGTCATCGAGGTACGTTGCAGCCCGGAGCACGACGAACAGAATGTCGCCGTACCGCTCGAGCTTCGGTCGTTGATGGGCGACGATCGCGTCCTCGACCGCGACGTCGTGCAGCCCAAACTCGTCGGCCACAGGAATCAGCTGGGACTCGGACGGTCGGAAGAGCCCGATCCAGGCCATGCTCCCCGGCTG
>WNGA01012335.1_pt1 | contig 21246 bp, 16 predicted proteins | sample 5400061 | NCBI WGS metagenome assembly WNGA01 (sample SAMN13153366, study PRJNA577476) | soil metagenome | isolation source: 100 cm soil or saprolite under grassland replicate 2 | place: USA:California | collected 2016-06-15
AAACCTGCGCGGCAAAGGAGTGTTGGATTTTTGCAATTTGTTTTTAAAGCAGTTTTTATATAAGGAACTGCTTTTTCATAATCGCTTTTGCAATAATATGCCCATGCTACACATTCATTCACATCAATATTATCGGGGCGGCGGTCATATTCAAGCAATGCATGTTTCAGTGCATTATCGTAATCATTTATTTTTACATAAGCATAAGCAAGTTCTTTATCAACATAGTGACCAATGTTTGCATCATTGTTCCCGCTCACTGCTTCTTTGTTCATATCATTGATAATCTTTTTCTGCAGATCATCCGCTTTTTCTTTTTCACCCATTGCACGATACACATCTGCAAGTCCTTCCTTTACAGAAAAATCTGTAACACATGAGTCAGCCTGCATGTAATATTCAATTGCCTTTTTGTAATCTTTTTTTGCAGCTGCAATGTGGCCCAATCCTGCGAGTGCATAGGCATAACCGGGACGCTCCTGCAAAGCAATTGTGTAGTGCATTTCAGCATTCAGCATATTACCTGTGTTTTCATAAAGATGTGCTAATTGAATTCTTGACCATTCTGTTGCTTCGTCACCAGGTGCACCCGCATCTACGGCCATTTTCATTGCATCAATAGCTCCCGGATAATCACCATAAATTTCTCTTAAGTAAGAGGCACGTGCATACGATCTGATATCAGGACGAATCGACAACATTTTATCTGCATCTTCCACAGCCGCTTTGTAATTACCCATCTCCACATTTCCATCTACCGATATTCCATACACATAAGCATTGTATGGATTTATTGATTTTGCTTTTTGTGCCATTTCAAGCCCATCAGCAAAATGGTGTTGCGATAGATAAATAAGTGATTTCAATATGGTCGCTTCAAAATCGGCGTTATTTATTTTCAAAACATCATTCACATATTTAAGTGCCGCTTTATCGTAGTATGCATGATTGCCTGTCACACGGGCTTCCTGTATGTATAGTGTAGCAAGCTGTGTCAATGATTTTGTATCATTAGGATCATTCTTTATTGTTTGCAGAAGTTTATACGCTTGCTCTTTTACTTTCAACCATTCTCTTGTTTGTGCAGCTGCGCCTTTGCGGGGAAGGAGCGAATATACTTCGGGATCATTACTGCTGTTGTTGCTTTTGTATTTATAAAATATTACAGCAATTGCAACGAGAAAAACAATCAATAAAGAGATGTAAATAATTTTCTTTTTCATTACAAAAGTTTTGAAAAGATGAACTTGTGAGAGATATGAAATGCGAAATTGTAGAACAGCATTTTGTTTTAGCCCACAGACCAAAGGGGAAAATATTGTCTCTCTCGAGTTATTTTCCCCTTTAGGGGCGAGGGGCATCATTGTTTCGAAACACGCACACTTTGTTTAAGATTACCATTGATAACAGCATTGATGAAATAAACACCATGAGCTGCATTACCTGCATTCCATTGCAAACTGTAAGTGCCTGCATCCTGTTTTTTGTTTACAAGAATCGCAACCTGTTTACCTGAAACATCGTACGCGCTTATCATCACATTGGAAGGAGTTGTAACACGATACTTAATCGTGCTGCTGCCTTTAAAAGGATTCGGATAAGCGGATACAATAAAATCAGGAGCAGAAATTTCAGCGCCGGTTATTGCTTTGCTTTGAGCAGGTAAAGTTTCGTCAGCGTTATCATCTTTTGACGATTTGTTGCAACCGCATGTTGGGTCTGTACCTGACCATGGCTCCTGTTCATAAGGAAATTGTTTTCTGTAGCTTGTATCATTCCTGTTAACACCTGTGCGATAATTTAATACTTTCACCAATCGAGGTGTAAGCAAACTTGTGCCGTCATAATCATCGTAAGGCAAACCAAGAACTGCCAGTACAATACCGCCTACAGCCTGTAGCTCAATACGTGTTACATCATCTTCCAATCTTCTTCCGTTAGGGAAGCCATCCATGTTCGGTATAAACTGGATATCTTTTGTTTGATTATAATTTGGATCAGTTAAACCCAACGCAGCAGCCTTTACAAGACCCTCCCTGCTAAAATTAGGATCATCACGGGGTGTAGCAGGTACTGCCATATTCAAGCGCAGCATATCTCCACCGTTAGGTAGAAAATTATTGATAAATGGTTTACCTGCTGCAAGTGGATTTCCACCCTTACTTACTGCAAGTTGGTATGGACTTAAGTTAGGAACACCGGTATTAAAAATAGGCCACAGATCAACTGAACGCGGAGAATTAGCAGCAGGCAATAACAAGGTGCCAAATACTGCATCATCCAAAGCCGTACCCGCAACCGCAGAGGTACCTTTTAAAGAATACAAACCATTTTGTCCATTACCAAAACCAAAGGCACCCAAAGAATTTTTCTGAATACGCAATTTTGAAAAAGCAGGAATAGCGCCGCCAAACTGTGCATCATCCATATAGAGCGCCAGTTCAGGATTATAAAAGAAATTTCCAAACGTACTTAAGTAGGCAAGATCCTGGTAAGGAGTTAATGCATTCCACAGATCCTTATAACCTATGGGAACCACAGCTTCATTCGTTAAAGGCATACCAAGTCTTGATACCTGCACCCATTTGCCTGAATATGTTTCTGTGCCATCCCCGTTTAATACTCTTATGCGTTGCCTGCTTGCAGATGCCCATACACCAATCACAAAATCGGGATCAAGAATATTTTTTGCCTGGCTGCATGGCTTGTGGTCTTTCTGTAAATCTGAGATAGGAATTTGTAATGCAATGGTAGAAACGTTTTTGCATGCCAAGCCATTAGAAGGAGGAGTTGTTTGACGTGGCGCATCCCCCAAATCGAATATGCCACCGAGATCAACATAAAATGGATCATCCACCGGGCCGCAAAATACTTTTTCGCCTGTGCTTGCTGTTTGTATGCCTTGCTTGAAAAGTTGATGGTATGATGATGCATTCAATCCTACAGGAGAACTGATAGAACGCGGACCAATATTATAAGGAGGCACATAACCATTCTTTTTTACTATGGTAAATGTTGCACCGCCATTCGTACTTTTTTCCATCGTAAATGTGTTCTTGATATTTTCTTTTCCAAGCCTTATGTTGAAAAAGGTTGTCGGGTCTTCATTCGTTCTTTTAAAAGTAAAGCGATATACAATATCATCTCCCGGCGTGGTGATGTTATTATCAATATGGATTTCATAGCGAATGTTCTCACCAAAATGATAATAGTTTGGACCGCCAAAAGGTAACTGACCCGGAACATAGTTAGCAATGATCGTGATCTTGTCTGGCTGGTCAGGAGAGCGGAAAGCATACACATCCGTGTTATCTGCGAGTGGATCATCGGCAATAAGCGGTGCTTCCCTATGGCTTGAAGACATCAGGACAGCAGATGCCCCCAGCACGGCGACAATGGGTAATAGTCGCCATGCTTTGAATTTTTTGTTTTGCATGGTTTTAAATTTTGGTTTAAAAAAGAAGTGTAGAGAAGTACCCCGGGCTATTCTCCATTAATTTGCAAGATTTAGTTGTAAGAGATACGAAATGAAAGTTTAGTTGGATTTGAAGTGTAAGAAAGATGCAAAGATTTTTTTTATGGGACGAACTGCTGCACATGTAGCATCGCCTGTTGCGTCGCATTTCGTTCATGGGTCAGTTTTTCATGGCGGCAGAAAACGATATTGCATGTTTATGGGCGTTTGAAAAATGAAAGACGGAAGTCTGATTAACGCAACAGTTAATACAAAAACGCAATGAGCAAGTATTGAAAATCAGGGATTCAAAAATTTGCGATTGTGTCTTATATCGTTAACCTTTGCGTTAGCGGCTATTTTAAACATACGATCAACATTTATGGATGAACTGCAACTAAAAAATCTTCCAGACAGTGGAACACTAAACACCATCATATCTGAACTTAGAAATTGTGACCTTTCCCGTGTTACTTATCAAAAAGTATTTTTCACTTTACTCACTAAATTCAAATTAATTCCAGTAACCAGTGCATTACTTAAAGCAGGTCACCATGTTGAAAGAGCAAGGATAAATGAATCAAACCAAATCTTTTATAGCGAAAAGGACATTAGTTATCGAACCGACTTTAAAAATATCACGAAGTTTGGTAGGGCTAACTTTCCAGGTCAATCATTATTTTATGGAGCAATCAAATCACAGCATATCGAACATCCTCGAATAATCAATTTACTTGAAACCAGTGAAATACTTAGAAGTGCTGATAAAACGACAGACACAGAATTTACAATAACAGTTGGTAAATGGAGAATTTTGCAGGATATAGAGGTTATGGAAAATGTCTTTAGCAAACACACCATTTTAACAATGCCCCAAGTAAAAGATTCATACGAACATCATCTCAATAACGCAAAAGCAGATATGCCTGACAGGATTGAAGATGTAAAATTCGTTCTTGAATTCTTTTCTGATGAATTCGCAAAGAAAGAAATCAAAACTAATGATGATTATAAAATTTCTGTAGCATATACAGAACTTGCAATTAACTATAGAGGCTTGGCAGGGGTAACTTATCCAAGTGTGAGGACAGACTACCAAGGATTTAATGTTGCATTGACTATACCCGTTGTTGAACAGTTTTTACAACTTGAAGTAGTTGCAATGTGTATTTGCAATAGCAGGGCAGGATATTGGAGGCAATGGGCTGCAAATTCTATTCAACTTCAGTTGTCAGGTGATGGAATTCTAATCAGCAATAAATTGTATATTCAACAATAAAACAACAATCAACTTCGGGACAGGCGTGATGGAATGATATTATCTTGCCTTCGCAAATACCTGAACGTTGACTGCAAACGTTTATTTTGACATTCGAAAAGCTTTGAAAAAATTTAATAGCGAACCTTCTCGAAAAGCTGAGAAAAGAAAAATCTTTATGAGTGAAAAAATCAATCAGCTCGAAATTAATATAGAAAAGGATATGACAAAAAAGCCCAATGTAGTATTTGTAGAATATTTTATTTCGCCTGTTGAAGGAAAGCCTCAAGTAGTAGATATAATCTGCCGATTTAGACATCCAAAAAACGGAAAAGAATATGAAATAAAACAAAGAGAACTTAAAGAAGCAATAGAAAATCATCCTCAACTTATAGAATCGAATGTAAAAGAAACCATTCAAGAGTTTTTTAAAATATAAACTTCATGAAATCATTTCAGTTTATAAGAGAAGTAGTTTTTTTATTTCTAATAAGCTCATCAAGTGCTTTTGGACAAAATAAAAGTGCCACTAAAAATTCAGATTGCAGTACTTTAATTAAACAAGGCTATACCAAAGAATTTTGTGTCTATAATCAACAGTGTAACCCACTATCTAAGTGCGTCTTGTTTCACACCTGGCAAGCCATTAGGTTTGTTCTAAAAATATTTATGCAAAAAGATGAACAAGTCCGGGAGCAAATGTTTGCCATGATAGTTTCCTGGCAACAAAGCGGTCTTAAGCCATTAGGTTTGTTCTAAAAATATTTATGCAAAAAGATGAACAAGTCCGGGAGCAAATGTTTGCCATGATAGTTTCCTGGCAACAAAGCGGTCTTTCACAAAAAGCCTGGTGTGAGCAACATTCTATTCGCTATCATGTATTTCATTACTGGTACAAATGTTTTCGGGATTTGAAATCACCTGCTAAAGATGTGGGATTTATACCGCTCCAAATAAAACCTTTCAATTCTATAAATGCCGTTACTACACATACAGAGCTTGTATTGCCTGATGGCAAGCGTCTATTATTTTATCAACCTGTCAGCAGCGATTATCTTAAAGCTGTTATCAGTTAGCTATGCTGCACCTTTCATCATCATGTAGCTATTATTTATACCGGAGCCATACCGATATGCGCAAAGGCTTCGACAGCCTGAGTGGCATAGTAACTTCACAGATGAATAGCAATGTGTTAAGCGGATCGGTTTTTATTTTCATTAATAAAAAGCATAACCATGTAAAGTTGTTATTATGGGAAGGTGATGGTTTTGGACTATATCATAAACGTCTTGAACAAGGTACTTATGAATTACCTGCGAGTGATGATAAAAACACAAGTTTATCCATCAGCAGCCAGCAATTACAACTCATACTCCAGGGTATCTCACTGAAGAGTGTACGCAATCGAAAAAGATATCAACATTTGGCCAAAAGCAGTGGATAACGTTTCTTCTGAAACGCTTGCTGTTACTGCATTACATACATTTGCATGGTGATACAAACAGCAGTTGATTATAGAACATTATACGAGCAAAAGGCTGATGAAGTAGCACAACTGAATTATAAAATTGCATCTCTCACTCATCAGTTGGATCAACTAAAAAAAATGATCTTTGGCAGCAGGCACGAACGCTTTGTACCATCTGTCACTGATGATAAACCTAACCTTCAGTTAAGCCTTGGACTTAATGCGCAAACCATTGCCCAATGCAAGATTACCGATGCTACCAAAATTTCTTATACCCGTACCAAAACAGAAGTAACAGATTGCAAGCCCCAGGCACATCCGGGTCGTATGAAGCTGCCTGAACACCTGCGTCGCGACATTACTATACTACAACCCGAGACAGATGTAACAGGACTCAAAAAAATAGGAGATGAAGTAAGCGAAGTACTGGATTATATTCCAGGAGAGTTGTATGTAAAACAGTTTATCCGTCCAAAATATGTTGTTCCGGTAAGTGACACCGATAACACTATCATTACAGCATCCATGCCTGGCCGCCTGATGGAGAAATGCATGGCTGGCGAAGGCTTGCTGGCACAGATAATTGTAGATAAATACGTTGATCACCTGCCGCTTCACCGGCAATTGCAGCGCTTTGAAAGAGCAGGGGTAACCATTGCACAGTCCACCATATGTAATTGGGCAAAGGTTGTGCTTACCAACTTAATTGCTCTTTACGAACTTCATAAGCAGCATATACTGGCCAGCCGCTATTTGCATGCTGATGAAACACCGATAAAAGTACTGGATGAAAACAAAAAAGGCACAACCCATCAGGGATACTATTGGGTATATCATAACAGCAAACAAAAATTAGTATTGTTTGATTACAGAAAAGGACGAGGACGCGAAGGACCGGATGATATACTAAAAGATTACAAAGGTTATTTACAAACAGATGGATATGTAGCATATGACGACTTTGATAAAAGACCGGATATAACCCTGTTGCATTGTATGGCACATGCAAGACGCAAATTTGCAGATGCACTGCAAAATGATAAGAGCAGAGCAGAATATGCATTAGACATGTTTCAGCAACTCTATGCCATAGAGCGAAAAATAAAGGATGAAGCATTAAAGAATGATCCGCCTAAGGCAGAGCAATTGCGGCAAGAAAAAGCTGTGCCCATACTAAAAACACTAAAACAATGGATGACGGCAGAGTATCCTAAAGTATTGCCCCAAAGTCCTATTGGCATAGCCATCGCCTATTGTTTGCCGCGCTGGGATAAATTAAGCATTTATACCACCGATGCAAGCTTGCTAATAGATAATAATCCGGTTGAAAATGCTATACGCCCCGTAGTCATAGGACGTAAAAATTATTTATTTGCAGGAAGCCATGAAGCCGCACAACGTGCAGCCATGGTTTATTCATTATTTGCCACCTGCCGTCTCCATCAAATCAATCCATACGACTGGCTTAAAAATGTACTGGAACGCATGCACCTTTACACAACAAGTAACATGGCTGAATTGCTACCTCAAAACTGGAAGAAATCGGAAGTATAATTCTTTTTTTTGTTTACAATACGGGTTAGATGGTCGCTTACCCTTCTTGTAGTAAAGAAAAATAGACGAACTATTGATTATGTAAGAACAGAGATTTCTTTAGAGTATCCAAATAATTCAAAGTCTTTATTATAAATTGAGATAACCTTTTGTATTATTTTACTATTGGAGTAATATTCTTCTAATGAAAATTTCTTGTTTTTTGTAACATTCAATTTTTTTAATGGTTCACCTGTTCCAATTTTTGTTCTGATAAATTCATAATCTTTTTCAAGTTCTTCAAAGCGCCCCACGTAATTAATCATCATCTTATTGTTCGAATCACAAACAAAATAATGTTGGGGTCTGAAATAACGGCCGGTTTTAATTGTGGTTGGATTAAGATATTGCGTTACAAAATTTTCAAAACATTTATAAGGCTTGATCATTGATACAATTTTTTCATCATAAGGACCACCGCCCCCACTTTGCAGAAATTCATAGGCGGATATTAAGCGCGTAAAAGGATTGCGAACAAAGGCAAATTTGAAGTAATTATTAAAATCTTCTTTTCCAAACAAGACTTTATAATATAAGGCGGGCGTATTTGCAATACCCTTCCCAAGTAGGGAAGCGGAAACAGATACACCTGCAGTTTTAGGTATGTGTATAAAAATACATTTATGCTTATGGCATTGGTTGTACCATTCTTTTTCCCTTTTAAACTGTAAAGTCTTTTTTTTAAATATTCTTACCGAATAGTAAAAAGCTTCATCTTTTAGATTCATTTTTAGAGAATTAAGAGATTATAATTGACATTTCGTTGTATGCATCCAAAATAAAACAAGTTAATTAATTTTCAAACATTTTAGAATTTTAACGTCATTAATCACAATGAATCTTCAAAATAATGGTTATTAAATGTTGCGGGTATTAGTATTTTTCCAACACTTTCTAAAATGATATTTCTATATTACGGAAGTGACAGTCATCTTCCGTTCTTCGTTTGAAAACTGCTTTTTAAAATCAAAAATTGGTGCTGATTTCTTCAATATCTATTCCTATTTTACCGTCTGTAGAAATTGCACTTGTAAGTTAAAAGATCTTTATCCTCGTATTATGTCTTCGTGATTTATGTTCCAGCAGTCTTATTATGCTTATTGCGCTTACTCTTGAAAAACTGCATTAGCATTAAGTTTTTCAGCAATTTGAATAACCCCTGGCTCATAAAACATAGTGTTATGATTCCCTTCAATAGTAAAAAGTTCAATATTGCTAAAATAGTTTGACCAACCCATGCAAGCTTCATCGCTTATTCGTAAGATTTCAATAGATGATTTAAATAATAATACCTTCCCACTATATTGCTTTGCTGTATAAAGATTTTTTGCGATTAAATTCCCGGAGGTATCAGGTAAATTTCTAAATTTTTTGTCTATCAATTTGGAAGTTCTTTTTCCAAATCTTCTAAATTGTCGAAATATTACTTCAGAAAATAATAAAGCTTTTTTCTTCGTCGGTATTTTTTTTAATTCATTGTAATAATATTCAAACCTTTCTTTTAAAGTAAAAGGCCTGATAACAGTAGGAAAATAAAATTCAAATAACGCTAAGAAGGTTACTTTTTCGCCTTCAGCAGTAAGTTGCTGGGCCATTTCTAATGCAACTTCACCAAAGCCACAATATCCCCCCAAACAATAAGGACCATTAGGCTGAATTTTTTTCATTTCTCGAATATAATGGGACGCTATCTCTTCAACTTTATTATAAGAATAAGGGATAAAAAAGTAAAACGGTTGATCTTTATCCAAAGCAGGGACAATCTTATCATAAACAGAAAAACCGGGTGACATAAAAAAGAAGGGAATTTTTGTTCCCTTACTCTGCATGGGAATTATCCATCTTTCTTCCCCACTAAGATGGCCTTGTTTTAATACGTTCTCCTGAAAACGACTAGTTATCACTTTTGAGAGTTCTTCAATTGTCTGATGTATAAAAAAATCCGAAGCTTGTAAATTATATCCTGCCCTCCTGGCGTGACTTACTACCTGTACCGCTTTGATTGAGTTACCCCCGAGATCAAAGAAATTATCTTGTATACCGAGTCGTTCAATATGAAAAAGCTTCTTCCAGATATTTGCAAGTTTCTGCTCTATTTCTGTACGTGGTGCCAAATACTGACTATTTAATATATTACTTGTGTTTGGATCAGGTAAAGCCTTCTTGTCTATCTTTCCATTAGGGGTTGTTGAAAATCTTTCAAGCTCTATTAATATAGTAGGTACCATATAATCTGGTAGCTTACCTTTTAAATAAGTTGTAATAGCTTTTCTATCAAACAATCCCTTCGGCACAATATAAGCCACCAACAATTTATTGCCTTCTTTATCCTTCTTTGCCAAAACCACAGCTTGTTTCACTAATTCACATTGATGGAGTACACTCTCTATCTCTCCCAACTCGATTCGATAACCCCTGATCTTCACTTGATCATCTGTTCTTCCCAAAAACTCTATATTGCCATCAGCCAGCCAGGTTTGCAATAAATTTCTCTGCTGTTAGATCCGGACGGTTTAAATAACCACGTGCGACCTGTACACCTGTTACACATATTTCTCCTGCAATTCCAACAGGGCATAAATTCCCTCTTTCATTCAGTATATATACCTGCACATTTGAAATTGGTTTACCTATTACAATAGTATGATTATCTTTTATAGGATCATCAGACATGCTGACACATACAGTATTTTCTGTGGGTCCATAAGCATTAATCAGGCGGATACCTTTTGCTTGTAAATATTTACCAAGCGCCTCATTTAATGGCTCTCCCGCAGATATAATTGTCTTTAGTGTTCCCAATACATCTTTAATAACATGTTGATATGATGGAGGAAGAGTAACAACTTCTACTTTATGTTTATTAATAAGTTTTTCAAATTCCTCTGCAGATAAAAGATCTTTTTTTCGAGGTAACACAAGACAGCCTCCGCTTAATAATGCAGTAAATATCTCGGAACAGGAGGCATCAAATCCGAAAGAGGCAAATTGAAGCGTTCTCATTCCCGGCTTTAATCGAAATCCGTCCGCCTGACTTAAAGAAAGATTAACCAATCCACCATGTTCAATCATAACACCTTTGGGTTTACCCGTTGAACCTGAGGTATAGATGACATAAGCGAGATAATGATTTTTAATGGCAACTTGTATATTGGATTTTGGCTGTTGATTAATAAATGATAGATCTGCATCTAATTCAATTTTATCAATACCTTTAAAAGTTTCTAACTTTAATTTACTCTCTTTGCTGCTTATAGCTATGGTAGCCTGCGTATCTTCCAATATGTATTTTATTCTTTCCTCAGGGTAATCCGTGTCAATAGGTACATAAGCTCCCGCAGCTTTTAAGATTCCCAGTATCCCTATAATCATCTGTGGTGAGCGTTCAATGCAGATAGGGATTAATGTTTCTTTTCTCACCCCTTTACTTCGTAAGTAATGTGCTAATTGATTAGAACGCTCATTGAGCTCTTTATAAGTTAATTGTTTCTCTTCAAATATTACTGCAACAGCTTTAGGGCTTTCCTCGGCTTGCTTTTCAAATAGATCAATAACCGTCTTATCTGTTGGATAATCAACTTCTGTATTATTAAACTCCACAAGTAATTGATGCTTCATAGATTCTTCAATCGTTGATTGGGTAAATAAATCTTTCATAAATTATTATCTTTTATTTTTTTAGAAAACCTATTATTAAGTATAATTATCAATTAACAAAATATTTATTTTTTTTTAATAATCAAATTTTCACGGGTTTATTTTTTGCGTAATACTTGTATAAAACCAGGTGTAGTGTATGTAATAACTAAAAAACAGATGAATAAAAAAATTTCAGAAACTTTAATCAGCATTCATTTTCTCAAATCATTTGCAGTTATCAGCTTAAAGAGAATTATTTATCTGCCTTTAATTATAATAAATATCTGCCTTTAATTATAATAAAATAGATAAGTTTTTCAGTATTCTCACCTCTATTTCTCTTTAATAATTCTTTTTAATCATTTTTTAACTTAGTGAGCCTTTTTTTGGTACGAATAATGCTTAACGCTGAGCCATACAAAAATTAATATCTTTCCAAATTTGCTGTTTATGAAAAATACTTTATTCGCCCGCTCAGCGATTACAGTGCTTCTATTTGCCACTTTAGCAAATTTTCAAACAAAAGGAGCTAATTATTACTTTTCGAGTTCACAAGGTGATGATTCGCGTACGGCAACCCAGGCGAAGAGCCCTGGTACTCCGTGGAAAACATTAAAAAAGTTGAATTCCTTTTTTGCCAATTTGAAACCCGGAGACGCGGTATTATTTAAACGAGGTGATACATTTTATGGAAGTATTACCATCAGTGCATCAGGTACCTCGTCCTCTCCGATTATTCTTGGAGCATACGGGAGTGGTAATAAACCCGTTATAACTGAACTTGTTACTTTATCCGGATGGACCTCCTTAGGTGGAGGAATCTATGAAAGTTCTGTTATCTCCTATGCAGGTGCTACTGTTAACATGGTAACAATTAACGGAAATGTTCGGCAAATGGGAAGGTATCCAAATGCTAACGCTGCAAACAGTGGTTACTTAACTTATCAATCGCACAGTGGGCAAACCTCCATTACCAGTAATAAAATCTCAGGAATTCCAAATTTTACAGGAGGTGAGGTGGTAATAAGACCTATCCGGCATGTGCTTGACCGATGTGTAATAACAGGTCAGACCTCAACAACTGTTTCCTATATAAAGGTGTCTTCTTATGTACCCGGAAATGGGTATGGGTTCTTTTTTCAAAATCATATTAAAACGCTTGACCAATTTGGAGAATGGTATTATAACCCAAAAACAAAAAAGCTTGATATATACTTTGGATCAAATAAGCCATCTTCTTATACTGTTCGATGCAGTACGCTGGATGTATGTGTTACCGGGCAAAGCAAGTCATATGTAACATTTGACAATATCATGTTCACGGGGGCAAATATAAACGCTTTTGATTTTTTAGGTGGCTCACATATTAGTATTAATAATTGTGATATTCTCAATTCAGGGCAGGATGGAATTTTCACCCAGAGTACGTCATTTGTAAAGGTTAATAATACCACCGTTACCTGGTGTAACAGCAATGGTATTTTCCTCCAGGCCCCAAGTGCTGACATGTCTAATTCAGTAACAAACTGTATAGTTAAGAAGACAGGTACTTTTGCAGGCATGGGTGAAAGTGGAGGCATGAGTTACCAGGGAATTATTGCAAGTGGTGGAAAAAATACAGTTATGAACAACACGATTGACAGCACAGGCTATAATGGGATTAAATTTTTGTTCGGTAATTCAAATTTAATTAAAAACAATTATATAACTCATTACTGTTTTATAAAAAATGATGGTGGTGGCATATATACATGGAATAATGTAAGGGACAAGAATGGCAATTTGAGTGCAAAAACTTATTATAGCAATAAAATTATTGGAAATATAGTGATCAATGCAGGAAATGCGGATGCAGGAACTATATATTCTGAAACTAATATAGACCACCCAATATATGGCTCACATGGCATTTATTGCGATGAAAATTCTCAAAATATAGAGATTTCTGGAAACACAGTGGCAAATAACGGAAAGGGAATATTTCTTCATGACAACAGAAACATGACAGTTGAAAACAATACAGTATTTAATAACAGCGAACGACAAATGGATGTTTATTATGATGATCTCACCGTACCAACGGTAAGAAACATTGTTATTAAAAATAATATTTTCTTCTCAAAAGATGTGGTTCAGGAAACCGCTGGTTTTAGATCTTTATATAATGATCTTGAAAATTTTGGTGCCTATAATTATAACTATTATGCCCAATCAATCTACAAGAATAATTCAATTAATTCAAAGTATGTGAAAAATGGATTAGACTTTTACCAATATTATAATCTTCCCGGATGGAAATTAGATTATAACGATGACCAAAATTCAAAAATAGGAGCCACAACTCTCAAGGAATATACAATAAATGGTCTTTTAAGCGGAAATAAGTATACTAATGGAACTTATAATTCCAATACATTGGGTACCAACGCTTATAATAGCGGAGGAACTTGTGTTTCTTCCTGGAATAACGGAAAACTTGATGGAGGTACTTATAAGTTATCGTATAAAGGAACATCAACAAAAAGCACTACTACAAATGTTATTATAAATGTAGGAAGTGTAAGTAAAACTAAAAATTATATATTCCGATATAGCGTCGTGGGTACAAGAAACAATGGTTCTGTCGGAGTATATTTGAGACAGGGTACTTCCCCCTACGATCAACTTACGCCCATTCAATATTTTCCCTTAACTACGCAGCGAAGTGATAATGAAGTTTTATTTTCTTCCCCTATTGCTGAAAGCAACAGCCAGATAGTATTTCAATTTAATGACCGTGACAGTACCGTTTATCTTGACAATGTAAAATTATATGAAGCTAACGTCACAATAACTAATCCTGATAATTATGTTCGTTTCTATTACAATTCTACAAATAAAACCAAAACCGTTTCGTTGGATGCATATTATGTTGATGTAAAGAATATAGTATATTCAGGTAATATCAGTTTAGCACCCTATACGTCGATCATTCTGATGAAAAAATCTGCAACTTCTTTGGTATCAAATAGCCTGATAACAACCAGCAGCACTACAAATGCTATTGTAGATAATAACAAAGTACAGTTAAAATTGCTTGCTTTTCCTAATCCGGCCCCAAGAGAGTTTAACTTGTTAATACAAAGCAGCCATAATGAAGAGGCAGAAATCGATGTATACGACATGAATGGGAGAAATGTATACCACACCAAAGGCAGTGTTACTCAAAAATATAGTTTCGGAGAAAATTTCTTACCAGGCGTGTATATTTTAAAAGTGACGCAAGGAAGCAGTTCTCAAGCTCTTAAATTAATAAAATGAGAAAATAAAAATATTTTAATATTTCCGAATTTAATGAACTATATTTTAATATTAAAAGCCGCTTGAATTTAATCTCAGGCGGTTTTTTACTTCTCTAATTCAATTCTCGACGACTGACAATAATAAGCACAAAAATAAGAAAGTGGATTAATACGCGTTTTTATCACCACGAATGATGGTAAAGATTGTTAAAAAAATAATTTTGATATCTAACCATAAATTCCAATTTTCAAGATACCACAGATCGTACTCAACTCTTCTTCTCATATCATCAAGCGTTCTTATTTCACCTCTGCAACCATTTATTTGTGCCCATCCTGTTACTCCCGGTTTCACAAATTGCCGGATCATATATTGTTGAATCAGTTTAGCATATTCAGCAGTATGCTTTAACATGTGAGGTCTAGGTCCTATCAAAGTCATGTGCCCCATGAAAACATTCAGGAATTGAGGAAATTCATCCAAACTTGTTTTGCGTAATATTTTTCCTATTCGCGTAATGCGCTGATCATCTTTTGTGGCTTGTATTAAATTAGACTCACCATTTATTCGCATACTTCGAAATTTTATGCAATCAAAATCTTTATTGTCTTTTCCGGTTCTTTTTTGAATAAAAAAGATTGGTCCCCTGTCTTCAATCCATATTAATAATCCTATCAGCGGCACCATCCACGACAAAATAAAAAGTATCATAACGGTGCTTAGGCATAAATCAAAAATTCTTTTTTTTATTTTGTTTGCTATATCATCCAATGGTTCTTTCCTGATTGATAAAACCGGTATATCTTTAAAATAATTGATGTGAATGGGCGACTTGATATAGAAATTCAAATCAGGAACGATTTTAAATCGAATACATTCCTCGTCTGCTTCCTGCATCAGCTGATATATATAATGATTTTGTTCAGGAGAAATGGTAGAATATATTTCGGTAACATTTCCACAGTGCCGGCAAAAATTCAGAACATTTGATAATTTTGAAACTATAGGGTAATTTGATAATTCATTTATATTTTCTTCCTCCTCACAATATCCAACTATTTCAGTATGTATCGGCTCTTCCTCTAAATAACTTGCCAGCTTTTTAGAAGTTTGATTGTAACCAATGATCAATATTTTTCGAAGAATATGATATTTATTGAGAAGATATTGAAAGAGGACAAGATGTATTAAACGGTTAAGGAAGAACCCGATTGCAATTAAAATAAATTCAGCTCCTATGAACAATCTTGATATTTCAATTTTACGATAGAAATACAGATAAAGTATTGATACAGCAATGAAATAAGCATAAGCATGCGTAGTTTTACGGCAAAAGATTTCGAAGGATGAAATATTTTTTACTTTGTATAGATTTTTTATCCAACTTATTCCAAACCAGCCAATATTCAAGAATATTGTGAGTTGAAAGTATTGGATGTCATATTTATCTGGAATGTACTTGCTGTACAAGTATTTTCCTAGAAAAATCATCAAATTTAATATAACGAAATCCAGCACGGTAAAAAGAAGGCGTGCAAAATAAAATAAGCGCCGGTTCATAAAATGATTGTTTTAGGGGAAGATTAAAGTTCTGAGAGTATTAAATATTACCCATTTACCATTGTGCAGTTTAGAAATAATTGAGTAAGAAAATTATTTTTAAACCGTATTTATTATGAAGTTATTATATCCTAATTTATGTTGATTCTGTATATCATATTTTTGAATCAGGGATACGGTTTCTTTTATATGATTCATAGATGATGCACCAAAAAGTATCGATTCAATATTAGGTAGATTACAAACATATTCAATAGCTTCCTTTGGTGAAATAGCACCGCCTGCCAATACTTGCATGGCAATTGTTCTAATTTGTTTGGTTTTTAAAACAGATTCATATAATTCTTTTCCACCAGACATTCTAAAGCCTGCTTTATTGATAGATGTACAAATAATTGGATTTTTAATGCCTGCTTGCTCAAGCACATACTGAAGCTTAGGCATATTCATGGTGATATATCCAGCTTCTGCATTATATTTTTTTTCGATATAATTATTGAAAGCTTTGAAAATATCTTTCATTCCCAATCCCAACAGAAGATCAGTGATTACATTCTGTAAAAAAATAATAGGGGTATCAATGTTTGTAAACATTTTCATTTCTGCATCAATCATTAACTCCATAATTGACAAATAATCTTTTGAAAGGTAAGCAATCCCTCCTTTAAATATAGAACCGAAAAAATTTCCAGGTACATATTCCCTCAGCGTTCCTACAATTCCAAGCTCAGTAACTGCATTTGCATATTTATGTGCATAAGGCATGCAAGGATAAATTTTGAACGCAGAATAATGTTCTGGATATTTTCTAATATAATCACAGATGTTTGCAATCCTGTCATGCGTTGTACACATAAAAGTGTTAATGCCGGCATCAATTGCATGATCTAAAGTTTTTATAATTGCTTCGTCATCTTTAAATTTTATTGATTGCTCTCTTGATTTTTCATCCGAAATATGATTTACGGCAAAAAATTGATTATCGCCAAAAAGTATTCTTTCCATAATTGTACGGTTTAGATGGTTTTTAATTAACGCTTTCTTTTATAAATGAAATTACTTTATCGGTATACCAGGCACTTTTGAAAGTGTTGATATTATTGGGAACTTTATGTTGTATAGCTTTTATAAAATAATCCACTTGAGCAGAATATTCTTCACCACGTAAATAAAAATCTACAGGAGGCGTTAAATCTGTAACGTATTTAACATTCCAGCCTTTTGTGTACCCGGCATTACTGGATGTTTTAAGATGAACTTTTAATTCATTTGCATCACAGATTATTTTTCCTTTACTTCCTGTAATAGTTAATGAAGTTGACATTTTTCTGTAGGTTTCATCGCTCCAGTTTACGGATAAAACACCTGTAACTTTTGATGATAACTCTAATAATGAAAAAACACTGTCTTCAACTTTATTGGAATAGAAAGATTTCAGGATACTGCCTTTTACTTTTGTGATTGGTCCTAAAATATAATTGATCAAGTCGATTACATGCGATGCATAATCCATTAAACAACCACCACCTTCAGCAGGATCAGCACGCCAATTATCCTGTTTTCTTTTTACTACAACTGGACCGTATGACTCACCGGAAAAATGAAAAATTTCTCCAAGTTCTCCGCTGTCTAAAATCCTTTTTGCTTCACGAAAAGTTCCAATAAACTTATTATGATAGCCAACCTGGTTAATAACACCTCTTCTACTTGCTAACTCTACTATTTTCTCACCTTCATCTGCTGTTAAGCATAATGGTTTTTCTGCAAATACATGCTTGCCTTTTTCTAAAATTTGCTTTACAATACCGGCATGATATTTTGTTGGTACAGAAACAAAAACCGCATCAGGTTCTGCATCTTCAAGCATTTCCTGATAATCTGTGTAACATGGAAATGCTGAATACTTTTTTAATACATCAAGAACTATCTTTGATGTATCACATACACCAACAACTTGAACATCGGGGTGAGCCCCTAAAATTGATAAATGAGATATTCCCATTTTTCCGGCACCGATTAAACAAACCTTGATCATTTTTTTAAAGATTTAATTATGTAATTGTTTAGAGATATACTTGAAAAAATTGTTTCTCCGTAACTTTCTCTGGATTCTAAATAGAAGTTGGATATAAATGCATTATGCAGCTTTATAAAAAACAATCAATAGAAAAATTCTTATTTGCTGCTTTTAAGGATAATTGGAAGGGACAACGGATTTTTGAAAATGTTGCATTCTTAAAGAGGAATGTGTATCCGAAATCTTTTTTTGATTTGAATTTTTAAGTATAACTTCTTTATACTTGCTAGCTATAGTACTCCACACATAATCTCTTTCGGCGATTTGTTTTAAATTATTTCCCATTTCTTTCAGATTAATTGAATGATAATTGTTGACCAGATTTATAAGTTCTTCTTTGTTTTGAAAATAAATTGCTTTGTTTTGAGTAGTATATTCATTATACCGGGATGCAAAAGCAAAAACCGGTAATCCTAAATACATTGCTTCAACCAGAGATGGATTTGTACCACCGACTGAATGACCATGAATATAAAGCGTACAATTGCTACGGAGTATATCCAACTTTTCACGATTATAAATTGCATCCAGTAAGATGATTTTTTCTTTGTGTACATATTTTGCTTTGATTTCCATTCCATAAGTAGAATTATTCCAGTTGCCAACCATAACTAAAGGAAGTGCAGTTTGATTTGCAAAGGCCTCCAGGATCATATCGATATTATTATCTGGTTGAATTCTTGTTACAATAAAAGCATAATCATTTTTCAGAAACGAATAAGTATTTAAAGACTCTTCAGTTACATCTCTTTTTTGAGCCTGATCACCGCCATATGCAATTAAGGTACTTTCTTTTCCATACTCTTTCATAAGGTACTGCTGAATAGCAATATTATCAGAAACAATATACGCACTATGTTTTACCAAAAGTAATTCAGCTCTCTTAATAACTTTTTGAGCAAACGGGGACCATTTATCTCTTTTCCAATCTAGTCCGCCAATATTTAAAATAATTTTTGATCGGTATCTTTTCAAAAAAGGCATTATGAATCCTCCACCAAATCCCAGGAATAAAATCTTTTCGTATTTAAAAACTGCAAGTAATAATGAAACACTATCGTATAAAATACCAAGACTGCCATGTGAAGTAATAGGTATATATTTCAATTTCGCTCCTTTAAAATAAGGCAGCTTAACCGCTATATCTTTTGAAGAACAAAAGACTGTAATGTCTATATCTTTAGAGAGATATTCGGCTAAATATTCAGCAAGTGTTTCAAATCCGCCATAATTATTAGGAATTCCTCTGGTACCTACAATTGCTATTTTCATCGAGTTCAGTTTTATTGGTAAAATCGTTAATTAGTAACAATCTGGACAAATAGATAAGGTGAAAGGAGAAACTTTTTATTTTACTCTTTATTAAAAAGCTAATCAATTTTATTAGCGGTCAAAATTCTTTTATATTCATTAGAAATTTTTGACCACGAATATTGGTTCTTGGCAGTTGAAAAAGTATTTCTTTTAATTTTTTCAATAAGATTATTAGAAAATAATATTTCTATCTTATTAGCGAGATCAGTATAATTTCCATCTTCGAATAAAATGCCGTTCTCGTTATTTTTTATAATTTCCCTATTTGCTGCAAGATTTGAAGCTATAACTGGCAAACCATAACTCATCGAAAGCAATAACACTCCACTTTGAAAAATCTTTCTATAGGGTAGAATTAATGCATGACAGTTCTTAAAAAGAAAATCTCTTTCCTCATCGGTGATAAATCGAATAACTTTTATCACTCTGCTATCAATATTCAACTCCTGGATCATATTTTCATAACAAGTAAAATCATTTTTTTGAGGACGTCCTGCTATAATAATTCTATACTTATTTGGCAATAAAGGAACTGCTTTTAATAAAATATCCAATCCTTTAACCTTTTTAATTTGACCAAAAAACAGAAGATATTTATAATTTAAATCTATTTGAAAGTTTTCGCTATAATCTTTTGTGGTTTCAAAAATAAATTCGGAATAATTTCCATGGGAAATTACATGCAATTTTTTCTTCTCTTTTTCACTTAAATCCAATTCAATACTTTTTTTTGATGTCTCATTGTGAACGATAAGGATAGTAGATAATCTATACATTTCTTTCTTTAGAACGCTATTATCCTGATCTGTTAAACTACTTATATCATGTACGATTGCGATTATTTTAATTCTAAAAAGCTTGGCTAGCAAAAAGGGAAAATAATCTTTTAGAGTAGTATGAAATACGTGTAATATTATCCATGAAACCTTTGCTTTTTTACATTTAATTAATGCTTTAAAATAAGAGCATACATAATTTACTATAACGGTGATTGCATTTGGCTTGTGAAAAAGAAAATAATTAAATTGTGTTACGTGGGGGAAATTTTGGTCATTAAAATTTGAAAACGAAAATACTTGAATACCCTTTTTACTTAAAGCGTTTAGTAAACCAATATCATAGCAATTCATTCCTGCTTTTATGCCTACAGGATCAATTATTGCAATTTTCATTTACATTTTTTGTTTTATTTTAATCAACGAATTACAATTAAACTTAGACAATTTTATTGAAGTCTGAATAAAAGTATTTATCAAGTGGTTCTTTTTTTACGATCTTTTATTTAGCAGAAGTAATATAGTGACCTCATAATAAATTAAATGCAATATGAAAAAGCCTCAATCAAATAAAAATATTCTTCACGGGTTGTTAAGTTTTCTTACCGTCTATTTCCTCTTTATTTTTTTTATTGGCTTTACAAATATACCTACGAAACCATCAACTTTAAATAAGAAGCAGAATGAATTGGTTTTAAAAGCTTCTATAAGTGATAAGCCAAGAAAATTACCCCTCTATGGTTTTAATGGAAACAATGTCAAAGGTCCTTCATGGACTAACTCATCTTTTCGTGACACCGCCGCCTCATTACATTTTAAAATCAT
>WNGA01005831.1_pt1 | contig 21237 bp, 22 predicted proteins | sample 5400061 | NCBI WGS metagenome assembly WNGA01 (sample SAMN13153366, study PRJNA577476) | soil metagenome | isolation source: 100 cm soil or saprolite under grassland replicate 2 | place: USA:California | collected 2016-06-15
CCACGCCTGCGCCTCGGCGAGCGCGTCGCCGTGCAGCGTGCAGACCACGGTTCGCCCGACCTTGCGACGCGACACCAGCCCGGCATCGCCGAGCACCCGCAGGTGCTTGGTGATGCCGGGCAGGGAGATGTCGTGCGGCTCGGCCAGCTGGCCCACCGTGGCCTCGCCCCGGCTGAGCCGCGTCACGATCGCCAGCCGGGTCGGGTCGGCGAGGGCGGCGAACGTCGAGGTCAGGGCCACGAGCAACATTTAACCGAATGGCTAACTGTTTCGCAAGGGCCCTGACCTCGGTCGGCTACATGGCCTTGGGCCGCTGCTGTCCGCTCTGGAACCACGGGCGGTGCAGGTCGAGGTAGCGCACGTCGGACATCAGCGCCATCTCGTCGTCGATCATCCGGCGCATATCCGCCGGGGGCTCCCGCCGCTCGCCCTCACGCGCGGCCTCCTCGTTGCTGAAGGAAACCGTCTCGGTGAAGTAGCCGTCGGCGTCGATCGCGACCGTGCCGCCGATGATGTCCGGCCGGAAGTCGTGCAGCGTCTTCTGGGTCTCGTCGACAACGTTGCGCAACCGGGCCGGGTCACTCACGCGGCCCTGGATGATCTGGACGAAGCCGGCGTCGTCGGACCCGCCGTCCAGGAACATCATGACGTCCTCGCAGTCGTGGAACGTCACTTCGCCGTCGAACAACTTCGACGTCTCGCTCCACCACGCGGTCTGCTCGGGGCGATCCGAGTTCCGCCGTGCCGCTTCCGCGGACTCGAAGCGCACCACCGCGACGAACATGTCGTCGTCGGTGAATCCGTAGGTGCCTCCAATCCATCCGTACGCGCTAGGCTCGAGCTCTTCGCGCCAGCGATCCATTCGCTCGTGCATCGCGTCCTGTGCGGCGCACTTTCCTTGGATGATCTGGATGAACACGCCCGTACCTCCCATCGGGAACCGGGCCGCTTCACTCCGAAGTGGTCCACCAACCGACGCTACGCCTGGGTGGCGCGGCGGTCGAGGACTCCTGAGCAGTCAGATCAATACCGTGCCGCGGGCGACCTGCCACGTCCCGCCGGCCGCGATCCGGTCGAGCACCAGCCGTTGCAGGGCGGTGTCGCGTGGTAGCGAGTCGAGGTGCTCGAGATCGCGGGTGCGGAAGACGAAGTAGACCGCGTCGCCCTGCTCGTCCCACGGTTCGCCGGCCGGCGTGAAGCGGCGCGCGAACCTCGTCGTGTTCGAATCTGGCGGTAGGTGATCGAGCAGATACGGGTCGAGCAGCCAGGACACGCAGGTGCCGGCCCGCACCGGCTTGTCCGGGAAGGTGCGCGCGAAGAACTCCTTCGCGCGGCCCAGGCTGTCGTCGACCGCCGCCGGGGTCAGCGGGCCGGTCTCCGGGATGTGGATGCCGAGCACCCAGTCGCCGGCCTCGACGTCGGGATCCGCCGTCTCGGAGCGGTACAGCTGGAACTGCAGCCGCCCGAGCGTGTACAGCGATCCCGACCAGTGGTTGGTCAGCCACCAGCGGGTCTCCATCCCGAACCCACCGCGCACGATCCGGTTCAGCGCGAGGTGCTGCCCGAAGTCCGCGAGCGTGTCCCGCACGATCTCGTCCGGGATCCCGAGCTCGCGGAAGTGCGCGAGCAGGTCGGGCAGCGTCTCCAGGAACGCCGCGATCCACACCGGCTCCGGCGCCTCGAGCTCCGGCCGCTCCGCCGGGAAGGCGCCGATCCGCTCCCGCAGCACGGCGGCCACCGGCGCGACCTGGTCCGGATCCACGCGCAGGTTCTCGAGATCGCGACGGTCGTCGGGGCGGACGGCGAGCAGGTCGAGATCGATCACCGCACGACGCTAACCCAGAATCGGACTTGAGATTCCAGCCAGGGGAAGGTCCAGGCTCGACGACATGAACGACGACGGACTGTTCACGATCGGGCAGCTCGCCCGCCGGACCGGCCTGTCCACGAAGACGATCCGGTTCTACTCCGACACCGGGCTGGTGCCGGAGACCAGCCGCTCCTACGGCGGCTACCGGCTGTACGACGTGGCGGCGCTGGCGCGGCTCGAGCTGATCCGGACGTTGCGCGATCTCGGCCTCGGACTGGCCGCGATCCGCGAGGTCCTCGCCGGCGCCCGCACGCCGGTCGACGTCGTACGGCGTCACGTGGCGACGCTGGACGACCAGATCGCGCTGCTGGTTCGCCGGCGGGCCGTGCTGCGGGCCGTCGTACAGCGAGAGTCGACCACGGAGGAGCTGATCCTGATGAACAAGCTGGCCACGATGTCCGACGAGGAGCGGGACCGTCTCATCGCCGAGTACTGGGACGAGACGTTCGGCGGGCTCGACATCAACCCGGAGTTCGAGTCGAAGGTGCGGACCCTGTCGCCGCGGCTCGGCGACGACCCGACGCCGGAGCAGGTGGAGGCGTGGACCGAGCTGGGCGAGCTGGTGCAGGACCCGGACTTCCGGGCCCGGACCCGGCAGCTGGCGCGGTGGCACGCCGAGCGGCGCGGCGCCGGCGAGACCCTCGACCCGGACCCGGAGGCGACCAGGCGGGCCCAGCAGGCGGTGGCGATCGCCGGCAATGCGGTCCAGAACGGCGTCGACCCGGCGTCGGCCGAGGCCGGGCCGCCGGCGGACGAGATCGCGGCGCTGCTGGTGACCGACGGCGACCCGGCCGACCCGGTGGCGCGGCGGAAGGTCGCGGACGAATGGGAGCAGTTCGGTGATCGCCGGTTCGAGCGGTTCTGGGAGCTGCTCGGCATCATCAACGGCTTCCCGGCGCCGAACACGACCGGCTCGACCGAGTGGGTGATCGCCGCCCTGCGCGGCTGACTTGAGCGGCGCCGCCCTGCGCGGCTGACTTGAGCGGGGGGCTAGCGTTCTAACCGACTGCCTCGGCGGCGGGTACGTGATGCGAGCCGCCGCGAGCGACCCACGGGTCAAGGCCGTCGCCGGGATCGCGGGCGCGTACAACAGCCCGGCGGCGATGGTGGCCGGCATGGGCGTGACGTCGTACCGGAACGCCCTGGCCGGGTTCCTCGCCGACCCGGACACGATGATCCCGGCGGTCGCGCCGGACGGCGGTGAGGCGGCGATGGGCGGCGACGAGCCGTACGCGTACTACGGCACCGAGCGGTCCCGCGCCGAGCACTGGGAGAACGCCGTCACCCGCGGGTCGCTGTACTCGCTGATGACGTTCGACGCGCTCGGCGCCGCGGAACTGCTCGGCGACACGCCGCTGCTCGTCGTACACGGGAAGGTCGACGACTACTGCTCACCCGAGCTCGCCGCCGCGTTGCACGAGCGGGCGCCGGGGCGCAAGGAGATCCGCTGGCTCGACGCGACCCAGCACATCGACCTGTACGACGTGCAGCCGTACGTCGGCCAGGCCGTCGACGAGACCGCCCGGTTCCTGAACGAGACGCTTTAACGGGCCGCGACGGCGGCGTCGATCCGGCGGGCCAGCTCCAGGTCGTACTCGGTCAGGCCGCCGAGCGCGTGCGTCCAGAGCCGGAACGTCACCGTCGTCCAGCGGATGTCGACGTCGGGGTGGTGGTTCATCGCCTCGGCGAGCTGGGCGACGGTGGCGACCAGCCGGATCCCGTCCAGGAACGTCGGGTTCTTGACGCTGCGCACCAGCGACTTCTCCACGACCTCCCAGTTGCTGAGGTCGCCCTTGACGGCGGCGTCGATCTGATCGTCGGTCAGCAGCTCAGCCATGCCCTTCACTCTAGTTGTACTCGGCCAGCCAGCCCCCCCGAGGATGCAGACTGTTGCCCTCCGCGCCCCAGTAGGAGGAATCTGGTGACGACGGTCTGCCCTTCGGCGAAGGGAGAGGGCCATGGCCGTGCGGCCGTACCGGGTCGGGCACGCACCACGAGTCCTGGGACGGGCAGGGACTGCTGACCGACGAGTACGTCTACGAGTGCGGCTGCCGCAGCACCCGCCAGGAGTACCACGACGGCAGCGTCGAGCGCCGGGTCGTCCGGCACGACGGCAAGGTGCTGGTGGACGAGGAACACCGCGGCGAGTGACGACCTCATGAGCCCAGCGCACGACGTCGTCCTGGTCGGCGGCGGCGGCGCCGGCCTGCGCGCCGCGATCGCCATCGCCGAGACCAACCCGGCGCTCAGCGTCGCGGTGGTCTCCAAGGTCTACCCGATGCGCAGCCACACGGTGTCCGCCGAGGGCGGCGCCGCGGGAGTGATCGCCGCCGACGACAGCCTCGACGAACACGCGTACGACACGGTGTCCGGCTCCGACTGGCTCGCCGACCAGGACGCGGTCGAGGCGTTCATCAAGGAGGCTCCGCGCGAGCTGCTCCGGCTCGAGCACTGGGGCTGCCCGTGGAGCCGCGAGCCGGACGGCCGGGTCGCGGTCCGCGCCTTCGGCGGCATGAAGAAGAAGCGCACCTGGTTCGCCGCCGACAAGACCGGCTTCCACATGCTGCACACCCTGTTCCAGACCACGCTCAAGTACGACAACGTCACCCGGTACGACGAGTGGTACGTGACCCGGTTGCTCGTCGACGACGGCCGGGTCTGCGGGGTGGTCGCCCTCGAGCTGGCGACGGGGCGCGTCGAGCCGATCACGGCCAAGGCGGTCGTGCTGGCCACCGGAGGTTGCGGCCGGGTCTTCCGGTTCACGACCAACGCGAACATCAAGACCGGCGACGGCATGGCGCTGGCCTACCGCGCGGGTGCTCCGCTCAAGGACATGGAGTTCGTCCAGTACCACCCGACGGGCCTGCCGTTCACCGGCATCCTGATCACCGAGGCGGCCCGCGCGGAGGGCGGCTGGCTGCTCAACAAGGACGGCTACCGCTACCTGCAGGACTACGACCTCGGCAAGCCCGAGCCGCATCCGGTGCTGCGCAGCATGGAGCTCGGACCGCGGGACCGGTTGTCCCAGGCGTTCGTGCACGAGGAGGAGAAGGGCAACACGATCGACACGCCGTACGGATCGATCGTGCACCTGGACCTGCGTCACCTCGGCAGAGAGCTGATCGACGAGCGGCTGCCGTTCGTCCGTGAGCTGTGCAAGGAGTACGAGAACGTCGACCCGGTCACCGAGCTCATCCCGGTGCGCCCGGTCGTGCACTACATGATGGGCGGCGTCCACACCGACATCCACGGGGCGACCGGTGTCGAGGGCCTGTACGCCGCCGGAGAGACCGCGTGCGTCAGCATCAACGGGTCCAACCGGCTCGGCTCGAACTCGCTGCCCGAGTGTCTCGTCTTCGGCATGCGCGCCGGCCGGGCCGCCGCCGTACACGCCGCGCTGGCCGAGCCTCCGCCTGCCGCCGTCCTGGCGCAGGCCGAGGACGAGCGCCGCCGGCTGGACGCCCTTCGCACGGACCGCCCAGGCGGCGACGGTGAACGGATCTCTGCGATCCGTCAGCAGATGCAGCAGGTGATGGAGGACTGCGCGGGGATCTATCGCTCGCGCGAGTCCCTGGCGAAGGGTGCGGACCGGATCCGGGAGCTGCAGGAGCGCCTCGGCTCCGCACGCGTGGACGACCACAGCCGCACCTTCAACACCGAGCTCGTCGCCGCGCTCGAGCTGCAGGCGATGCTCGACGTCGCGGAGACCATCGTGGCGTCCGCCCTGCAGCGGGAGGAGTCGCGCGGAGCGCATCAGCGCACCGACTTCCCGGCCCGCGACGACGAACGGTTCCTGGCTCACTCGATGGCCTACCGCGCCGCGGACGGCACCTGCCGGATGAAGTACCTGCCGGTGACGATCACGCGCTGGCCGCCCGGTGAGCGGGTCTACGGGAGGTGACGCAATGGCAGAGTCGATCACCCTGCAGGTGACGCGCTACCGGCCGGAGCAGGAGGCGGAGCCCACCGAGCAGGACTACGAGGTACCGCTCCGCAAGGAGTGGTCGGTCCTCGACGGGCTCAACTACGTCAAGGACGAGCTGGACGGCACGCTGTCCTACCGCTGGTCCTGCCGGATGGGCATCTGCGGCAGCTGCGGCATGACGGTGAACGGCGAGCCGAGGCTGACCTGCGGCACGTTCCTGACCGATCTGGCGCCCGGCCCGGTCCGGGTGGAGCCGCTGCGCAACTTCCCGGTGATCCGCGACCTCGTGGTCGAGATCGGCGACTTCATGCGCAAGCTGGTGAAGGTCAAGCCGTGGATCGTCCGCGAGTCCGAGCAGCTGGTGACCGAGGGCGAGTACCTGCAGACGCCCGAGGAGCTGGACGAGTACAAGCAGTACAGCATGTGCATCAACTGCATGCTCTGCTATGCCGCCTGCCCGATCTACGGGCTCGACCCGGGCTTCATGGGACCGGCCGCGATCGCCCTGGCCCAGCGGTACAACCTCGACTCCCGAGATCACGGGGCGCCCGAGCGCCTCGACGTCATGATCGAGCACGAAGGGCTGTGGGGCTGTACGTTCGTCGGGGAGTGCACCACCGTGTGTCCCAAGCACGTCGACCCCGCGGGCGCCATCCAGCGCTACAAGCTCACGGCCGCGATGGAGTCCGTGAAGTCGTTCCTGCTGCCGCGTGGTGCGCGATGAGCGACCGGCAAGCCGACGCCGAGCTCCAGCCGCGCCTGTACCGCCGGCCGATGTCGGTCTGGTGGTGGGTCGGCAAGCGGTCCTACCTGCTCTTCATCCTGCGCGAGCTGTCCAGCGTGTTCGTCGCGTGGTTCGTCGTCTTCTTCCTGATGCTCATCGCCGCCGTGGGCCGGGGACCCGGCGACTACCAGGACTTCCTGGACTGGGCGGCCCGCCCCTGGGTGCTGGTGTTGAACGTCGTCGCCCTGCTCTTCGTGCTGCTGCACGCCGTCACGTGGTTCAACCTCGCCCCCAAAGCGATGGTGGTGCGGGTCCGCGGCCGCCGCGTGCCTCCGCTGTGGATCGCCGCTTCGCAGTTCGCCGGCTGGGCGGTCGTCTCCGCGTTCGTGGTCTGGCTGCTGGTCGGTGCGGGATGACGCGGACAGTACGGCGAACGACCCGGCGAGCGAGGCGAACGCCGGAGCCGTTGTTGTGGCTGCTGTTCAGCTCCGGCGGAGTCATGGCGGCGCTGTTCGTCCCGGTGCTGCTGTTCCTCTTCGGTGTGGCGTTCCCGCTGGGCTGGATCACGCCACCGGATCACGACCACCTGCTCGGCGTGGTGAGTCATCCGCTGACGATGCTGGTCGCCTTCGGCCTCTGCGTCCTGGCGCTGTTCCACTGGGCCCATCGGTTCCGCTACACGCTGTACGACGGGCTGCAGCTGAAGCGGCTGGACAGGCTCATCGCCGCCGGCTGCTACGGCGGAGCGGTCGTCGGATCGGCGCTGGCGGCGTACGTCATCTGGACTGCCGGCGTCTCCTGATCCCTGCGTGGAAACGAGCCGGCCCGGACCTCGTGGTCCGGGCCGGCCGCGCGTTCGGGTCAGACCTCCGTGCGGTCGTCGCTCGGGTCGCGGCGGCGGATCTTGTTGCCGAGCCAGACCAGCGGGTCGTACTTGCGATCCACCACACGTTCCTTCATCGGGATGATCGCGTTGTCGGTGATCTTGATGTGCTCCGGGCACACCTCGGTGCAGCACTTGGTGATGTTGCACATGCCGAGCCCGGCCGCGTCCTGTGCCAGCTTCCGGCGATCGTTGGTGTCGAGCGGGTGCATGTCCAGCTCGGCGTACCGGAGGAAGAAGCGCGGGCCGGCGAACGCCGGCTTGTTGTCCTCGTGGTCGCGGATCACGTGGCAGGTGTTCTGGCACAGGAAGCACTCGATGCACTTGCGGAACTCCTGGCCGCGTTCGACGTCGGCCTGCATCATCCGGCGCTTCCCGTCCGGGTCCGGCGGGGTCGGCGCGAACGACGGCAGCTCGCGTGCCTTCTCGTAGTTGTACGAGACGTCGGTGACCAGGTCCCGGATGACCGGGAAGGTGCGCATCGGGGTGACCGTGATGGTCTCGGCCGGGTCGAAGTCGGCCAGCCGGGTCATGCACATCAGCCGCGGCATGCCGTTGATCTCCGCCGAGCAGGACCCGCACTTGCCGGCCTTGCAGTTCCACCGCACCGCGAGGTCGCCCGCCTGCGTCGCCTGCACCCGGTGGATCGCGTCGAGCACCACCTCGCCCTCGGACACGTCGACCGTGTAGTCCTTGAGCTCACCGGCGGAGGCGTCACCGCGCCACAGCCGCATCTTCAGCGCGTAGCCCACTACTTGGCCTCCTCGAAGAGTTCCTTCAGCTCACCGGGCATCACCGGTAGCGGCTGCTGGCGCGACGAGATGACACCGTCGGTCTCGGTCAGCACGATGTTCTTCGTGCCCCACTCCGGGTCGGTGGCGGGATAGTCGTCGCGGGTGTGACCGCCGCGTGACTCGGTGCGCTCCAGCGCGGCCTTCGCGATGCACTCCGAGACCCGCAGCATGTTCTGCAGGTCGAGCGCGAGGTGCCAGCCCGGGTTGTACTGCCGGTGCCCCTCGACGCTGAGCTTCGCCGCACGCTCCTTCAGTACGGCGATCTCCTCCAGCGCCTGCCGCATCTCGTCGGCCCGGCGGATGATGCCGACCAGCTTCTGCATCGTGGCCTGCAGGTCGGACTGGATCGTGTACGGGTTCTCGCCGCCCTCGACACCGAACGGGGCGACCGCCTCGGCCTGGGCGGACTCGACGTCCGCCTCGGAGACGCCGGGCCGGTGGCCGGCGAGCTCTTGCGCGTACGCCGCGGCCGCGACACCAGCGCGCCGGCCGAACACGAGCAGGTCGGACAGCGAGTTGCCGCCCAGCCGGTTCGAGCCGTGCATGCCGCCCGCGACCTCGCCCGCGGCGTACAGGCCGGGCACGGTGGCCGCCTCGGTGTCGGCGTCCACCTCGACGCCGCCCATCACGTAGTGACAGGTCGGCCCGACCTCCATCGGCTCCGCGGTGATTTCGACGTCCGCCAGCTCCTTGAACTGGTGGTACATCGACGGCAACCGGCGCAGGATGAACTCCGCCGGGCGTCGCGACGCGATGTCCAGGAAGACGCCGCCGTGCGGGGATCCCCGGCCGGCCTTGATCTCGGAGTTGATCGCCCTGGCCACCTCGTCACGGGGCAGTAGTTCCGGTGGCCGGCGGTTGTTCTTCTTGTCGTCGTACCAGCGGTCGGCCTCCTCGACGGTGTCCGCCGTCTCGGCCTTGAAGAACTCCGGGATGTGGTCGAACATGAACCGCTTGCCCTCGGAGTTCTTGAGTACGCCGCCGTCGCCGCGGACCGACTCGGTGACCAGGATGCCCTTCACCGACGGGGGCCAGACCATGCCGGTGGGGTGGAACTGGACGAACTCCATGTTCAGCAGGGAGGCACCCGCCCGCAGCGCCAGCGCGTGACCGTCGCCGGTGTACTCCCACGAGTTCGAGGTGACCTGGTACGACTTGCCGATGCCACCGGTGGCCAGGACCACCGACGGCGCCTCGAACACGACGAACCGGCCGGACTCCCGCCAGTAGCCGAAGGCGCCCGAGATCCTGCCCGCGTCGGTCAGCAGCTGGGTGACGGTGAACTCCATGAACACGTCGATGCCCAGGGCAACGGCGCGCTGCTGCAGCGTGCGGATCATCTCCAGCCCGGTGCGGTCACCGACGTGCGCGAGCCGGGCGTAGCGATGGCCGCCGAAGTCGCGCTGCGAGATCAGACCGTCCTTGGTGCGGTCGAAGAGGGCGCCCCACTCCTCCAGCTCCAGCACGCGGTCCGGCGCCTCCTGCGCGTGCAGCTGGGCCATCCGCCAGTTGTTCAGCATCTTGCCGCCGCGCATCGTGTCCCGGAAGTGCACCTTCCAGCCGTCTTCCGGGTAGACGTTGGCCATCGCCGCCGCGATGCCGCCCTCGGCCATCACGGTGTGCGCCTTGCCGAGCAAGGACTTGCACAGGATCGCGGTCTTCGCGCCGGCGTCGTGAGCGGCGATCGCGGCGCGCAGTCCGGCGCCACCCGCACCGACCACGATCACGTCGTACGAGTGCCGTTCGAGTTCAGTCATCCTCAGTCCCGTATCAGTTGAAGAAGCGCAGGTCGGAGAACCAGCCGGCGGAGACGGCCATGATGTACGCGTCGGTGAGGATCACCGTGAACAGCGAGATCATCGCGTAGGTGCCGTGCTTCGCGTTCAGCTTGGACACGAAGGTCCAGTACTGGTACCGCAGCGGGTGTTTGGAGAAGTTCCTCAGCCGGCCGCCGACGATGTGCCGGCAGGCGTGGCAGGACAGCGTGTACATCCACAGCATCACCAGGTTCACCCAGATGACGAGGGTGCCGAGCCCGAACCCGAACCCGCCGTCATGTCCCTGGAACGCCCGCACACCGTCGTACACGTTGATCAGACCGAAGATCAGCGCGCCGTAGAAGAAGTACCGGTGCAGGTTGAGGGCGATCAGCGGGAACTTCCGCTCACCGCTGTAGGACTTGTGCGGCTCCGGTACGGCGCACGCCGCCGGGGCCAGGAAGAACGACCGGTAGCCGGCCTTGCGGTAGTAGTAGCAGGTGCCGCGGAACCCGGCCAGGACCGCGAACGTGATGATCGAGATCGGGATGAACACCGGGAACTTCGGCAGCGGTGTGCCGAAGTGAGCCGACCCCTCGACACAGTTGTTCGTCAGGCACGGCGAGAACAGCGGCGTCAGGTAGTGGTTCTCGCCCGACCAGTACCACTTGTTCATGAAGATCCGGACCGTCGCGTAGACGACGAAGAACCCGAGGACCACGCCGATCTGCAGCGGAGCCATCCACCACCGGTCCTGGCGCAGCGTCTTCGGCCCGACCGCCGCGCGGCCGGGACTCTCGATTCCCGCGGTCACGGCGCGTGCCGGTCCGGCGCTCCGAAGCCTTCCTGCTCGGCTTCCGACCACATCGATGCGTCGTACTCCACGTCCGGAATCTCCTCGAGTTCTTCGGGCACCGGGCCGGGCCTGCGGTGCGGGTCGGGCGGGCCGAGCTCGGCGAGGTCGTCGCTCAGCCGCGCGACGTCGGAGACCAGCCGCCGGACACCGAGGGTGTCGCCGTACTCCTGACTGAGCTTTCCGACCGCCGCGTGCAGGCCTTCCAGGGAGCGCTGCACCGCCGCAATCGCGTTCGAACCGTCGCCCATACCGCCTCCAGACAGCTGGCCTCGCTATTGAGCCCATTCCATTGAGCATTGGACACTCTGCCGCGACGGCGGTCGCAACGGAAGCCTCGTCGGCGCGCTGCCCGCGCGGAGGAACAGATCGTTATCAGCCGTGCGCGCTGGGATGCAGCATCGGCTGGTAGCCGCGGGCCAGCACGGCGACCGTCCCGGCCGGCGTCAGCACCTCGACCAGCGAAGACCGGGGTACGACGACCGGCCGGCCGTAACCGTCGGGTGACCACGGCAACGCGGTGTCACCGCGGACCAGCGCCGGCTGCCCGTCCAGCCGGATCATCGCGCCGTCCGGCAGCGTGCCGAAGGTCGCCGGGTAGGTGCGCTGCCGGCGCCGCAGCGGCTCGATCCGCTGCTGGTGCAGCACCGCGTCCAGCTCGGTCGCCCGCGGGCGCGCCGCGAGTCCGTGCGCGAGCCGCCAGGTCTCCGAGAAGGTGTCGTAGGCCGCCCGGCGGCAGTACGCGCACGGCCGGTGACCGGCGGCGAACGCGGTCGCCTCGTCCAGGAAGAACAGCGCGGTCCAGCGGCCCGGCGGCATCGGGTCGCGCCGTACGCTCTTGAAGTCGAGCACGCAGCAGATCCACAGCTTGGAGCGCCACCGTGCGGTGCCGAGCGTCCGGTCCGGGCGGTGCAGGCAACCCCGGTTCCCCATCATCAGTCCACGGGCGGGGGTCGCGACGATCTCGCCGGTGGGAGTCACCCGGTTCTGCGGCATGACCGCATTGTCCGACGAGCCGCGGATGGCCGGAACATGATTTCGTCCTGTCCGAACCGTTGCCGGGCGAAGGATGCGCTCGGTGGTCTGGCACAGTGCTGCCTCGTGGACGAACCCGTGAACGCCGAGCGGCAGGTCGTGGTGGGCGTCGCGCTGCTGCGGGACGGGCAGGTGCTCGCGGCCCTGCGGCGGCCGTCGGCGAACACGCCCGGCGGCTGGGAGTTCCCGGGCGGCAAGGTGGAGCCGGGGGAGTCCGAGGAGGAGGCGGTGGTCCGCGAGCTGCGCGAGGAGCTCGGCGTCGAGGTCGCGGTCGGTGAGCCGCTCGGCGCCCAGCCGATGGGTGAGCGGTACCTGCTCAAGGTCTACACCGGCCGGGTGCTGAGCGGGCGGCTGGTGCTGCACGAGCACGACGAGATCCGGTGGCTGAGCCCGGACAACCTGTACGACGTCGACTGGCTCGCGGCCGACCGCCCCTTCTTGGGGCCGCTGCGCAGGGTCATACTGTCCACGGCGGGCGATCCGTCACGATTCGGCGACAAGTAACACGCGCATCTCGGGCACCATGGTGTCCAGGTGCTGAGATACATACGGTGCGCGAAGGTCTTCCGCCGGGTGATCCCGGCCGGCGGCGACGTGTGGAAGGGGTTGGGACCTCATGACGTTAGGCGCTGCGGACACCCAGGTCACAGGCGAAGAGCTACCCGCTGATCATCTGGCGACGACGTCCGAGGCCAGGATCGAGGGCCGCTCGCTCGGCCAGATCGCCTGGGCCCGGCTGAAGAAGGACCGGATCGCGGTGATCAGCGCGGTCCTGATCGTCGTCGTCGTCCTGGTGGCCCTGCTGGCTCCGCTGGTGGTGAAGCTCAGCGGTTTCGGTCCGGACGAGTTCAACCGGTTCGGTCCGAACGGCAAGCCGCTGCTCGACTCCGCGAAGGGCGGACTGCCGGCCGGCGGTCTGTGGGGCAGCGGCATCAGCGGCGACCACTGGCTGGGCATCGAGCCGCAGAACGGCCGGGACCTGTTCGCCCGGCTGGTCTACGGCACCCGCACCTCGCTGCTGGTCGCGCTCGGCGGCACCATCATCGCGGTGGTGCTCGGCACCGTGGTCGGCATGGTGTCGGGCTACTTCCGCGGCTGGGTCGACGCCTTCCTCGCCCGGGTCATGGACATCATGCTGAGCTTCCCGCAGCTGCTCTTCATCATGGCGCTGACCCCCGTGATCGCGGACCGGGCGAAGGCCCTGTTCGGGATCGAGGACACGAACACGTTGCGGATGGGCATCCTGATGTTCGTGCTCGGCTTCTTCGGCTGGGCGTACCTGGCCCGGATCGTGCGCGGCCAGACGCTGTCGATCCGCGAGCGCGAGTTCGTCGAGGCGGCACGGTCGCTCGGCGCCGGGCCGAACTACGTGATCTTCAAGCAGATCCTGCCGAACCTGATCCCGACGCTGCTGGTCTACACGACCCTGCTGATCCCGAGCTACATCACCGCCGAGGCGGCGCTGTCGTACCTCGGCGTCGGGGTCAAGGAGCCGACGGCGTCGTGGGGCACGATGATCGCCGACGCGTCGAACTGGTACGAGTTCGACCCGCTGTACCTCTTCTTCCCGGGCATGGCGCTGTTCATCGTCGTGCTGGCCTTCAACCTGCTGGGCGACTCGGTGCGGGACGCCCTCGACCCGCGAGCCGGACGGGGCTGACTCGATGCTGCGCTACATGGTTCGCAAGCTGCTGCAGCTGGTGCTGGTCCTCTGGGTGATCAGCGTCATCACGTTCTTCATGTTCTGGGCGACGCCGGCGAACCCGGCGCTGATGGTGTGCGGCAAGAACTGCACCGTCGCACGGGTCGCCGAGGTGAACGCCGACTACGGCTTCGACGACCCGATCGTCGTGCAGTACGGGCGGTACATGTCGGGCCTGGTGAACCCGAACGGCCGCGAGCTGGGCAGCGAGGGCTCGCAGGAGCACTGCGCGTGGCCGTGCTTCGACCGGTCGCTGCAGAATGGCCGGCAGGTGTGGCCGGCGATGACCGAGGCGTTCTTGCCGACCTTCTGGCTCGCCACCGGTGCCGCCGTGCTCTGGCTGGTCGCCGGGGTGCTGCTCGGGTTGATAGCCGCGCTGCGCAAGGGCAGATGGGTGGACAAGCTGAGCGTCGGGTTGTCGCTGTTCGGGGTGTCGTTCCCGACCCTGGTGTTCGGCTACCTGCTGATCTTCCTCTTCATCATCAAGACGCAGATCCTGCCTTTCCCGGACACCGCGAACGCGGAGCTGTTCACCGTCGGTCCGGCGGCGTGGCTCAAGTTCTACATCCTGCCCTGGATCACCCTGGCGCTGGTGTTCGCGGCGCTGTACACCCGGCTGACCCGGGCGAACATGATCGACACGATGAACGAGGACTTCATCCGGACGGCGCGGGCGAAGGGCCTCAGCGAGCGCGTCGTGGTGTTCAAGCACGGCCTGCGCGCCGCGCTGACGCCGATCGTGACGATCTTCGGCCTGGACCTCGGCGGCCTGCTGGGTGGCGCGGTGATCACCGAGCGGATCTTCAGCATCCAGGGTCTCGGCCGGTTGTCGATCACCTCGGTGCTGGCGAGCGACCTGCCGATCATCATGGGCGTGGTCTTGATCGCGGCCTTCTTCATCGTGTTCGCGAACGCGGTGGTGGACGTGCTGTACGCCTTCATCGACCCGCGCGTGCGGTTGTCCTGACCCCGTCTCGGATGGAGCTTCCACTGTGAGCAACGTGACCGCGGATGCGACGACCGCCCCGGCGGACACCGGCCGGACGTTCCTGGAGGTCAAGGACCTGCATGTGGACTTCCCGACCGACGACGGCCTGGTGAAGGCGGTGAACGGGCTCAGCTTCTCGCTGGAGCGCGGCAAGACCCTCGGCATCGTGGGCGAGTCCGGTTCCGGCAAGAGCGTCACCAGCCTGGCCATCATGGGCCTGCACAAGGGCACCCGGGCGCGGATCAGCGGCGAGATCTGGCTGGACGGCAACGAGCTGGTCTCGATGAAGGTCGAGGAGATCCGCCGGCTGCGCGGCAACGAGGTCGCGATGGTCTTCCAGGACCCGCTGTCGGCGATGCACCCGTTCTACCGGGTCGGCGACCAGCTCACCGAGGCCTACCTGGTGCACAACGACGTGTCCAAGTCGGTGGCGCGCAAGCGCGCGGTCGACCTGCTGGACCGGGTCGGCATCCCGTCGCCCGACAGGCGGTTCGAGGACTACCCGCACCAGTTCTCCGGCGGTATGCGGCAGCGCGCGATGATCGCGATGGCGCTGATGTGCGACCCGAAGCTGCTGATCGCGGACGAGCCGACGACCGCGCTCGACGTCACCGTGCAGGCCCAGATCCTGGACCTGATGGTGGACCTGCAGAAGGAGTTCAACTCCGCGATCATCATCATCACCCACGACCTCGGCGTGGTCGCGCAGATGGTGCAGAGCCTCGTGGTGATGTACGGCGGCCGGGTGGTCGAGTCCGGCGACGTCCGGGACATCTTCTACCGGCCGGAGATGCCGTACACCTGGGGCCTGCTGGGCTCGATCCCGCGCGTCGACCGCGGCGGCGACCACCGGCTGAAGGCGATCAAGGGCGCGCCGCCGTCGCTGATCAACCTGCCGTCCGGGTGCCCGTTCAGCCCGCGCTGCGAGTTCCGGAAGTACGTCACCGGTGACGCGTGCGTGACGGAGGTGCCCGAATTGCTGCAGATCGACGGCAGCGGGCACAGCGTGCGGTGCCACATCGACACCGAGAAGCGCAAGCGGTTGTTCACCGACCAGGTCAAGCCGAACCTCTAGGAGCGAGTGTGGCTACGTCGACGGCAACGGAAACCGACGGCCAGGTGCCCGCGCAGAGCGATGCCCTGCTCCAGGTCACCGGGCTGCAGCGGCACTTCCCGGTGACGCGCGGGATCGTGTTCCAGAAGCAGACCGGTGCGGTCAAGGCGGTGGACGGCATCGACTTCCACGTCCGGAGCAGCGAGACGCTGGGCCTCGTCGGCGAGTCCGGCTGCGGGAAGTCGACCACTGGCCGGCTGGTGACCCGGCTCGACGAGCCGACCGCCGGCAAGGTCGTCTTCGACGGCACCGACATCACGCACCTGAACCGGCACCGGATGCGCCCGCTGCGCCGCGACGTGCAGATAATCTTCCAGGACCCGTTCTCGTCGCTGAACCCGCGCCAGACCGTGGGCGCGATCGTCGGGGCACCCTACGAGATCCAGGGCATCAAGACCGAGAGCGGCACCAAGAAGGCCGTCCAGGACCTGATGGACCGGGTCGGCCTGAACCCCGAGCACTACAACCGCTACCCGCACGAGTTCTCCGGCGGCCAGCGGCAGCGGATCGGCATCGCCCGGGCGCTCGCGCTCCGGCCCAAGCTGATCGTGTGCGACGAGCCGGTGTCGGCGCTCGACGTGTCGATCCAGGCGCAGATCGTGAACCTGCTCGAGGACCTGCAGGATGACCTCGAGCTCGCGTACCTCTTCATCGCGCACGACCTGTCGGTGATCCGGCACATCTCCGACCGGGTCGCGGTGATGTACCTGGGCAAGATCGTCGAGACCGCCGACCGTGACGAGCTCTACAACCACGCGCGGCACCCGTACACGCACGCCCTGCTGTCCGCCGTGCCGGAGGCGGACCCGGACGCCGCCGCGAGCCGGGAGCGGATCCGGCTCACCGGCGACGTGCCCAGCCCGCTGAACCCACCGAGCGGCTGCCGGTTCCGCACCCGCTGCTGGAAGGCGCAGGAGATCTGTGCGGAGCAGGAGCCGCCGCTGCTGCAGATCGGCGCGCCCGGGCACCAGGCCGCATGCCACTTCCCGGAGGAGCGCGACGTCATCTGACCCACCGGTAGGAGACCTGTCAGGGACCTTCTCGTGGCGCTGCGCGACGAGTTGCCCGCGCCTGTCAGGTATTCCCGATCCGAAGGTGGAGGGTCGGCATTGAAGGGGTCACGATCCGGTCACTGCGGCACGGAAATCGTTGCACCTGTCTTTCGGTCCGTGAGTAGATGACTGGCGATCCAGTCTCGGGCTTTTCGGTCTCGGTGATCTGCGACCTCGATGCCCGACGTACCCAGGAAAGAGGGATGGGCATGACTCCTGCCAAGCGAGTCGGACCGGCCATCAGTGTCGGTCTAGCGCTGACCCTGGCGCTGGCGGCATGCGGGGGAGACAAGGAACCGAGCGGTACTAGCACCGGTGGCGGCGCGGGCAACGCCGACAAGGGCGGCACCATCACGGTCTACCACGAGACAGATAGCGAGCACCTCGACCCGACCCGGAACTACGTCACGGACTCGGGCACGGTCGGCAAGCTGGTCACCCGGACCCTGACCATCTTCCAGTGGAACCCGCAGAAGCAGGCCGCCGAGTTGAAGCCCGACCTGGCGAAGAGCTGGGAGTCCTCGGACGACCTCAAGACCTGGACCTTCCACCTCAAGGACGGCCTCAAGTACGAGGACGGCAACCCGGTCACGGCCAAGGACGTCAAGTACGGCGTGGAGCGCTCGTTCTCGCCGGACCTGGCCGAGGGCTCGCCGTACGGTCACGAGTACCTCGACTGCAAGGACTACAAGGGCCCGTACGTCGCCGGCAACAACGGTGGCAAGGGCTGCACGGCGATGGACGCGCCGGACGACAAGACGATCGTCTTCAGGCTGAACCAGCCGGTGTCGGAGTTCGCCAGCACCGCGTCGATGTTCACCTTCTCGCCTGTCCCGCAGGCGAAGGACACCAAGACCCAGTACGACAACCACCCGTGGGCGACGGGTCCGTACAAGGTCGAGAGCTATGCGCGGAACAAGCAGTTGGTGCTGGTTCGCAACGAGAACTGGGACCCGGCGACGGACGACACCCGGGCGGCGCTGCCGGACAAGTTCATCTTCAAGTTCGGCAACGACCCGGCGACCGTCGATCAGCGGCTGATCGCGAACGGCGCCGCCGACCAGAACTCGGTGACGCTCGGGGACGGTGTTCAGCCGGAGAACATCGCCAAGACGAACTCCGCGGCCGTCAAGGCGCGGGTGGTCGAGAGCAGTGACTTCTGCCGCCGGTACATCGCGTTCAACGAGCAGCACGCGCTGATGAAGAACCAGAAGCTGCGCGAGGCGCTGTACGTCGGGCTCGACCGGACGTCGTACCGCGACGGCCGCGGTGGCGAGCGGCTGTCCAAGGAGATCGACTCGATCGTCCCGGAGACGATGGACGGCTACCGGGCGGAGTCGACCTTCAAGGTTCCGCCGGCCGGCGACCCGGCCAAGGCCAAGCAGCTCCTGACGGAGTCCGGCTACAAGAACGAGAAGCTCGTCCTCGGATCCTCCGACACCGGGCTGGCCGTGAAGGCCGCGGAGGCCGCGCAGGCGTCCTGGAAGGCGATCGGCGTGAACGTCGAGATCAAGAAGATCCCGGGCGCGAACTACTACTCGACGCAGCAGAACGACGCGTCGGCGACCGACCTGGTCACCGCCGGCTGGTGCTTCGACTGGCCGTCGATGTCCTCGATCGTCGACCCGGTGCTCGGCCAAGACTCCACCTCGCCCGGCAAGGCCGCTCAGAACAACTACGGCCGGCAGAGCGTGGGCTGGGACACGATGACCACCATCAAGAAGGAGAAGGACCTGGCGAAGGCCACCAAGGACTGGGCGGACGTGTACGACGAGGTCATGAAGACCGCTCCGCTCGTCCCGACAGTCAAGGATCTGAACGTGTACGTCAACGGTGGCAACATCGTGAACGCGTACCCGGACCAGGTCTTCGGCGGAATCTACGACCTGACTCACATCGGTCTGAAGAAGGTCAGCTGACCTGCTGAGACCGCGAGGGGCGGTGCCGGGCGACCGGCGCCGCCCCTTCGGCGTTCCAGGGTCCACGTAGGCTGGCAGACATGACCGATCGCCGCCTGCTGCTCGTGCACGCCCACCCTGACGACGAGACCATCAACAACGGCGTCACCATGGCCAAGTACGCCGAAGAGGGCGTCCAGGTGACGCTGGTGACCTGCACCCTCGGCGAGGAGGGCGAGGTGCTCGTGCCCGACCTGGAGCACCTGGCCGCGCAGCACACCGACGCGCTCGGCCCGCACCGGGTGACGGAGCTTGCCGCCGCGATGACCGAGCTGGGGGTCACCGACCACCGGTTCCTCGGCGGCGAGGGCAAGTACCGCGACACCGGCATGGTCTGGGACGAGTCCGGGGGCGCCGCGCCGCCGCCCGACCCGCGCCCGGACACGTTCTGGCGCGCCGACCTGCTGGCATCTGCCGACGACCTGGTGACGGTGATCCGCGAGGTCCGGCCGCAGGTGCTGGTGACGTACGACCAGTGGGGCAACTACGGCCATCCAGACCACATCCAGGCGCACCGGGTGGCGATGTACGCCGCGCAGCTGGCCGCGGTTCCGTCGTACAAGGCTGTGCCGGTGAGCGAGGGGGGGCTGGGCGAGGCCTGGGACATCGCGAAGATCTACTGGATCGCGATGGGCGAGTCGGGTTTCCGGGACAGCATCCGCAAGCTGCGCGAGGCGGGTGACACCACCACGTTCGAGGGCATGGACCCGGACGGGCCGCTGCCGCCGTTCCTGACCCCGGACCGGCTGATCAGCTGCGTGATCGACGGCGGCGAGTACGTCGACCGCAAGATGAACGCGCTGAAGATGCACGCCACCCAGATCACCGTGGACGGGCCGTTCTTCGCGCTCTCGAACAACGCCGGCAACTGGGTGTGGAGCCGCGAGTCGTACCGCTTGGTCAAGGGCGTGCACCGTCCGGATGCCGACGGCGTGGAGCACGACCTGTTCGCCGGACTCTAGAGTTCGGAGGATGAGCACGCCCGTCGATCCCGCCGACTTCCGCGCCGCGCTGGGCCGGTTCGCGACCGGGATCACCGTCGTCACCACGCTGCAGGACGGGGTCCCGCACGCGATGACGGCGAACGCCTTCACCTCGGTGTCGCTGGACCCGCCGCTGGTGCTGGTGTGCGTGGACAAGGGCGTGCGGATGCACGACGCGATGCTGTCCTGCGGGTTCTGGGCGGCGTCGGTGCTGGCGGGCGACCAGCAGGACCTGGCGGAGCGGTACGCCCGGTCCGGACGCGACCTGCTGACCCAGTTCGACGGGGTGCCGACGGCGCCGGCGCCGAAGACCGGCTGCCTGGTGATCGAAGGCTCGCTGTCGTGGCTGGAGTGCCGCACCTGGGCGACGTACGACGGTGGTGACCACACGATCGTCGTCGGCGAGGTGCTGAGCCTGGGGACCGACGAGCTCGCCGGTCCCGACGCGCTCACTTACATCGCAGGGGGTTACCGCCTCCTGGGTCCTTGGTGACGCAGCGCACATAACGGGCTTGTCTCAGTGGTCACGAGTGGCGTTTGACCACGCAACTTCCCGTACGATGTGCCGGTTGCCCTTGTTCTCTAGCAGAAGGATTCTGGCCGGTGGTCTGGTCGAAGCGACTTGTGGCGATCGTCGCCGCTGCGGGATTCGGCGTTCTCGCACTCGCATACGGACTGTTGTGCGCATTCACCGGTGGCAAGATCCCTGGTGACACGAGCGTCCTCGGCGTACCGCTCGGCGGGCTGTCGAAGGACGATGCCAAGGCGAAGCTGTCCGAGGCGCTCAAGACGAAGGCGAACGTGCCGGTCAAGCTCACCGCGGGCGGCAAGACGTACGCGATCAGGCCGTCCACGGCCGGTCTGCGGGTCGACGTGGACGCCACCGTCGACGCGGCCGGCGCGGGTCGGAGCCTGAATCCGGCGCGGGTCTGGAACGTGCTGACCGGCGGCTCGCCGATCGACCCGGTCGTGGTCGCCGACGAGGGCAAGCTGAAGACCACCGCCAAGCGGCTGTCGGAGCAGGTGAACCAGCCGGCGACCGACGGCAGAATCACCTTCGAGGACGCGAAGGCCAGGCAGCACCCGCCGGCCGAGGGCATCGCACTCGACGCCGAGGTCGCGGCCGAGGCGATCCAGGACGCGTTCCCCTACCAGGGCACGCCGGGCACGCTCAAGGTGAAGAAGTCCGCGCCGAAGGTGGACGCCGAGGCCCTGGCCAAGGCGATGAAGGAGTACGCCGAGCCGGCGATGTCCGGTCCGGTCAAGCTCACCGTCGGGGACCACACGGTCACGCTTGAGCCGGAGCAGATCGCGCCGTCGCTCAGCCTGACCGTGAAGGGCGACGGCAGCTACACGCCGAAGCTCGACATGGCCAAGCTCGAGCCGGTGGTGGCCAAGGAGTTCAAGGGCCTGGAGATTCCGCCGAAGGACGCCACCGTGGTGATCTCCGGCGGCAGGCCGACCGTGGTGCCGTCGGTGGACGGCAAGGTCGTCAGCCGGGACAAGGTGATGCCGGCGATCCTGACCACCCTGCCGAAGCCCGAGGGGCAGCGCACCGCGTCGGTCGAGCTGGCCGCGAAGAAGGCCGATCTCACCACC
>WNGA01004647.1_pt1 | contig 21232 bp, 21 predicted proteins | sample 5400061 | NCBI WGS metagenome assembly WNGA01 (sample SAMN13153366, study PRJNA577476) | soil metagenome | isolation source: 100 cm soil or saprolite under grassland replicate 2 | place: USA:California | collected 2016-06-15
CTGCGCTAGATAGAGCGAATCGCCGACCGCATCGGCGACGTCCTGAATATCCCGCGGCGAATAATTATGGGCCAGGATGTAAGCGTTGCGCTCTTTCTTGAGTCGAGCAATTTCCGACAGCAACCAACGGTGTTCTTCTTCGGGCACGTTGTCGGGCTCGGCCTCAGCCGGAACCGGCGGTATCTCGATCGGTACGGATAGATCGACTTGGTCTATCATGCCGATCGCCTCCTTCGCACGGAGGATATCGCCAGAGATTGGTTGATCCATCTCTTACCTCAACGTCATCACGGCTGCATCTGCAAATGGCGCGATGGCGGCAGCACGCGGGATTAAGATTGGTTTTACTTTCCTACTGCTATCCAATAACGCAGAGATTCAAAAAGAGCTGGTAAATCTCAGCGACGTAGCCCGGAGCTATCAACCTAGGGGCTTCAACCCATAGAAGCGTTCGGCATTTCCGTACAAGATGGCGTGCTTATCTTCGTCGGTGAGATGCTCGTTCTCGATGATTTCTTCGATCTCGTGCTTGCAATACTCGTTGTTCACTTCATGCGGAAAATCGCTTGAAAACATAAACGGCTTATTGCCGACGGCCGCAACCAGATGGTGCAGTGCTTTTTCCGTCCCTTCGCAGCCGACGAAGATCCGACCAGCTTCGATATGCCGGCGGATGTAACCGCTGACATTTTCTCCCCGCCGCAATTGAATGTATTCCCGTTGTGGATCGTATTGGATATGAGTTTCCCAACCACGGTCGAAACGCTCAAGACAGGTTTGCAGCCACGAGACGCCCGCTTCCATGAAACCGATTCGTAGATTTGGAAATTTTTCGAACAGTCCGTTAAATATGATCCCGGCAAAAGCCACCATTTGACCGAACGGATGACCCAGGCCGTTGATCGGTGCATACGGCGTAAGATAATCCATGCCCAAGCCTTCATGAGCTCCGCCGTGGACAGCTATACAGCAACCTAGACGATTCGCTTCGACGTACACCGGCCAATATTCTTTACTGCCGAGATGGCCTTTGAATCCCGTCGAGGGTAGCATCGCGCCGCAAAAACCCAATTCAGTGACGGCCCGCCGCAACTCTTTCACTGCTTCTTGCGGCTCCTGGAGCGGTATCAGCGCCAGTCCTTGGAAGCGCGGGCTCTTTTTTAAATAAGTATCGGCGAACCAATTATTCCACGCGCGCGCAACGTCCACGGCGAATTCCAAGGTGATGACTTTACCGAATGCCAGTCCGCCCGTGGTGTAGAGAACGGCGCGCTCGATGCCGACGTCTTCCATGAACTCCAACCAACCGTCGAACCCTACCTGCCGGAATGCGCCGGGCACCAATTGAAATAAACTCGCCGAGTGCAAATGATCCAGCGGCGGGAAGATCCGCCCTTTGAATCGGCCACTTTTGATGTAAGGCTCCGGCATGTATTGCAATAGTTCGTCCCAATTCTCCATCACATGGCCGTCGCCGTCGACAACTGGCACTCCGTCGCGAACCATAATCAGCCTCCTCTTGTCTTCGCTACTGATTCTCTCTGTACCGCGAAACCCCTGCCGCATCAATAATTATACAAGCTCAAAACGCACATCAACGCCGGCACCGAGAACGCCATGCTCTTGACTGCAATACTAGCACGGCCTAACCTCCACATTGAATACCCATCGCCATAGCAAGAAACATCGAAAGTTATCGCTGCCTACGGGCGCATCGACGAGAATTACGAGGAGATCGAGGAATATTTCGAGGGTAACTATCGCGCCGCGCGGACCCACCCGCTGTTTTCTTCACTCGACGGCTGGCCGCGCGTTAGTCGGGAATTTGCGTAGTTTGCGCAATCGATCGAAAATCTTTGGGATCATCTTTGTGGAGACTGCGAATTCCTCGCAGCCAGGCCACGACCGGCGGGCCGGTAACCGCACTCGATCTCAAACACACCAACAACTCCGGCATCCGTTGGAACACTACTGCCGACAACTGGTGGATATCGGGCGCGGCGCCATCGGTGGTGCGCTTTATAATAACAGTGCCAATGCCAGCGTAAACTTTGCCGTCTTGGATGGCGGGAGCTTTAAAATCTTTGCCTCCGATACTAACAATTCCCTGTTTCCCAACGGAATCTCGCTTCTCCTTACGGCCGGCTTCTCCGACGGCACTACCGCCACCGCCACTGCTACTGTTCCCTGATTACAGTCAGCGGCGGCAGGCACCGGGAGCTGAACTAGTATGGGACTCGCAATGCTGACAATTTAGTCGGTTTGGGGGTGCGCAAAATACCGGACCAACGATCGCTTAGTGCTGCAAGGATTGCTTATACGAACTGAAGGTGATCGGAGTCAGAACATCGGGGTCAGGGAACCCCAGGACTTTTTTTGACCCCAGACCTTTTTTAGCCGTAGCTGATATCTATTCTCAGAAAACCCGTGAAAAAAATTCGTCGAGTCTCTCTCGGTATGAGCCGTGAAATTGACGAGCGCAACCGACCTAACACCAAATATTTCCTTGTCTCGTGGGTCGCCTAACGCCATGAAAACAGCGCGAAACCGCACGGTCGCTGATCGGCTGGTCAATACAACTCCCCTTCGCCTTTTCGCTCTTCGCGCGGGCGCCAACGGAGTAGATAAGCTTCTGCGCGATTGATCGCTTCGTTGCACACGACGACAACAAGAGCGAGAATCAAAATACCACCCAGCGCGCCGGTCGTCGAAAAAAGCGACGTGTTGTAATTAATCAAATAGCCGAGACCCTTGCTTGCGGCGATGAATTCACCGACGACAGCGGCGACGATCGCATAGGGCAGGCTGATCTTTAACCCCGTAGCGATCCACGGCACGATCGCCGGCAGGGTGATTTTCATGAGAACCTGGCGCTCCGTCGCACCCATGATGCGCAGGACGTTTTTTAGCTCCGCATCGACACTCTTGACGCCGGCAAACGTATTAAAGAAGGTTAAAAAAAATACCACGCTCACCACGAGTATGACCTTTGAGGTGGGACCGATACCGAACCAGATAATGAACAACGGCGCCAGCGCGATGCGCGGAATGCCGTTAAAGGCAACGACGTAGGGGTCTAGAATGTCCGCCAGGACTTCTTTCCTCCCGAGAACAAAGCCGATGCCGATGCCGAATATCGAGCCGATGAAAAAGCCGCTGAAGGTCTCGTAAAGCGTGATCGCCAGATGGCCGAAGATCGATCCGTCGGTAAATACTTCATAGAGATACAGAAAAACCTTGGATGGACTCGATACCCAAAAGGGGTCGATTAATCTGCCGGAGCTCAATTCCCAAAATGCCAGCAGGACGAGACCGAAAATGAGCCGGTATAAAAACAGACGTCCGCGGCCGATCATTTCATTAAGAATTCATTGGTCACAAGCTCGGCGTAGGGCGAGCGTTTTTTCAAGATTCCCGCCTGTTCGAGAATGTCCTGAGTGACCTGAAAGCTTCGTTCGCTGGTGCGGCCATCCGGGCTCAGCGCAGGGAGTACCGAATTGACGCCGGCCAATAACAGATCTGGCGGCGTTTTGCCCAATGCCGGCTTCAGTGCGTCAGCGACTTGTTCTGGCGTGCTTTTGAGCGCCCATTGATTTGCCTTCGTTAGCGCGCGCACCATTCTGCGCACCAGGTCGGGATCTTTTACCACCGTTTCGGGCCGGACGATCAAATTTTCCATCAGAAACTCCGGGATCGACGGATCATCGCCTTTGGCGTTGTTGATGAACATTATCGCGAACCCACGACTTATTGCCGTCTCCGGCACTGGCGGCGCTGTCAGAGCAACATCCACCTTGCGATTCTCCAGAGCGGCGAGCCAAGTGGGACCGGCGCCGATTGGAATGATCTGCACGTCTTGTTGAGGGTTATACCCTGCTTTTCGAATGACGAAGGCGGCGAGGTGCGCCGTTAGAGCTCCGGGATTCGTGACGCCGACAGTCAGGCCCCTGAGCGCCTTGATTTTCTCGGCCAGCGGCATCGACTCGGTGACGCCCTTGGTCTTGGCGCTCTCCTTGTGCATCGCCCAATTGATGAAGACTCTATTGAGGCCACTCATGACCATCATGAGCTTCTTACCTTCTTGATGCGCCAGAATAACATTGTCGCCAGTCGTGAAACTGAATTCTACGTCGCCGGCGATCAGCGCTCGGATGTCGGGGCCTCCACCGCCTGTAGAGGTGATATCTGGATCAAGTTTTTCATCGGCAAAGAAACCTTTGCTCTGGGCGATATAAACCGGCGTCATAGAGTGCGCCACGACCGGGATCGTCATTTTGACTTTTCTCGGCGCCTGCGCGCCCACCGGCAGGGTCGACCAGCTAAAACACCAAAGTACTGCGGAAAAAATTGCCGTCAACGGTTTCATACGCAAGTCTCCTTATCTACGCTTCTGTCAACTTTACTTCGGGACGCAATTCCTGCCACAGCCTTTCATACGTGGCACGGAACTCTTGGCTCTCATGAATCTTGAATACATCCCGGGGCCGCGGAATCTTGACGTTCTCGATGGATTTGATCCTGCCAGGCCGAGAGCTCATCAGCACGACACGGTCGGCCAGCGTGATCGCTTCGATCAGATCATGAGTGATGAAGACAATTGTTTTCTTGGACGCGGACCAAAGCTTTAGAAGCTGATCTTGCAAAACGATCCTTGTCTGCGCATCGAGCGGGCCGAAGGGCTCGTCCATCAGGATCAATTCCGGATCGTAAATCAGCGTACGAATAATATTGGCGCGCTGGCGCATGCCGCCCGACAGCTCGTGTGGATAATGCTCCTCAAAGCCGCTCAAGCCGACTCGATCGATCAATTCCCGCGCTCGCGCGCGCCGGACGCCTTTTTCGACCCCTTTAAGCTCCAATGCGATCTCGACGTTTGCGACCAATGTACGCCAGGGCAGAAGATTGTCTTTTTGCGTCACGTAGCCGATTTTCGTGCAGATGCCGTCGATGAGTGCGCCACGAAAAACCACGCGCCCCATGCTCGAACGTAATAGCCCCACGATCAGATTGAGCAGCGTCGATTTGCCGCAACCGGACGGGCCGACGATAGTGACGAACTCCCCTTCGGCAATCGTCAAATCCACCGAGTCCAAGGCCAAAACTTTCTTACCCCGGACTTGATATTCTTTGCGGACGCCTTCGATGGAGAGCAAAGCCACGACGATTCCTACGGGCTAATCTGTGAAATGGAGGCGCCAATGCCGTCCAGCGCGCTTTTGCCATTGGCATCCAAGTTATCGCGCCGTGGCGTATCGTAATTTGCGATATAAGCGGTGCCGCCGACAAAGACTATCGCAGCCGGAAACTCGAGCGGACCATTGCTGCCATTCTTCGCGATCTCCTGCACCTGCCCGTCCGGCGTAACCGTCACGCGATCGAAGGCGAGGCCGTCCGCGCCTTTGAGCAATGGACTCTGCGCCAACAGCGCCGGCTTGCCGCCTTTGCCGTCGGCGCCAATCGTCACTTGCCAAACCGCACCGCGCGCCGTGTCGGCGACATGAAGTACGCCTTTGGAATCGATTTCCAAACCGTTGGCGACGGTCGCCTGCTGCGTCTTGCCGTCGGGAAGTGTGCGCGCGTGCTTTTCGATTTGAACCGCCGGTTGGGCAGCGCCTCCATTGGGGCCGAATCGGTAGACGATCCCGCTTGCGCCGCCGGATACGAAAAGATTTCCCTGGCGGTCAAAAACGATTCCGTTAGCGCCGGCTGTCCCGGTGGCGAATGTTTGGGCCGCTCCCGGCTTCGCTGGATTTAGCTCCGCTCCCCTGATGTGCACGACTTCGCTGAACGGTCCGACCGCGATGAATAGGTCGCCTTGTGGGCTAAATGCGATGCCGGATGGATCTGCGTTGACTTTTTTCCCTTTGATTTCTCGCGCCTCGATCCGGCCGACCACGACCGATTTGGGTGCCTTCGTATCGACGCGAAGAATATTTCCCGTGACCCGATCCGGCAAATAGAGTCGACCCTCTTTGTCGGCCGTAATGCTTTCGACGATCACGGTGCGGTCGGCGCTGGCGGGATCGAGGTCGACTAGAATGGATACCGCCGGACTTCGGCTTTGTATCGTCGCGCAGGCGCCGAGAAAAAGTGCCAGAACTGCAATCGACGTCACTTGCATATCGACCTCCTCTTAGGATTCGGCTGCGTGAGAATATCCGTCAGTTCAATTGTTACAGGACCGGATGCCCTATCGCGTTACCATCAAAGATTCAAGGCTCGCGCCGCGTTGTCCCCGAGGATTCTTTGCCGTTCCCCATTGGCAAGATCGAGCTGTTTCACCTTATTTACTGACTCGAAATCGCCCATCGCCATCGGATAGTCCGTGCCGACGACGACGCGGTCCACGCCGACGACTTGAACCAAATACTGCAGGGCGGCGACGGAATGAACGATCGAATCGAAGTACAGTTTGTTGAGATACTCGGACGGTGTACGGGGAATAATCTTCTGCAGCTCAGGCCGCAATTGATACGCATGGTCGAGGCGCCAGATATTGAACGCGAGCAATCCTCCACCATGGGATAAGCAAAGCCGCAGGTTCGTATACTTCTCGAACATGCCTTTGAGAATCATCCGCTCGATCATCAACGTCGTGCGAAAGGTAAACTGGAGAACGTTCCCGAGGATTCCGGAAAGCGGATCGTCGGCGTCGATGCCGCCTTCGAGCGGATGCACGAACAGCAAGAGATCGAGCGCCTGCACGGCATCTAAAAACGGCTCGAAGCTCGGGTCATCGAGCGGTTTGTCACCCACCGAGTTGCCGATCTCCAACCCTTTGAGCCCCATGTTTTTGGCCTCTTCAGCGATGGCCACCGCGTCCGCAACGCTTTGCAATGGCACGCTGCCAAAGCCGACGAGCCGATCAGCATGCTTTTGGACGACCGATTGAATGGCCTCGTTCTGCTTCCGCGAAAAGTGCGCTGCCACCGCCACCTCCTCCCAATAGAACAATAAGATTGGCGACGGCGAAATCGCCTGCACATCTATATTCATTTCATCGAGCGCCTTGATTCGCGCCACAGCATCGTACGCCCCCGCGCCGAGCCCCGTTCGCATGCCGATCTGGGACGTGACGGACAGTTTGTCACTGTCGAGACGAATCTTCGGCGCGCGCTCTTCGTACTTTCCGGGATGCCGTAGCGCCTCGATGGGAAAGAAATGGGAATGTAGATCAATGATCATGTTTCCGCTGCTCGCATAAACATGCAAGGGGGATTTGAATCGACATTCAATACACCAATCGCGGCGATTTCACTAGTGTAAGCACGCTCTCCGAGTCGCGGCGATTTTCTACTCGAAGGATCACGAACGGGCATGTATCGAATCGGTGATTACCATGTCGGTAAATTCTGACTATGTCGGGAAACTACTTATCCTGGAACCGTCAAAGAAACCGGCAATGGTGAAATTCATTCGATAAATCAAGTTGCCGAACCAAGGTACGAGATTTGCTGCATAACTTAATCGAAGGCAAGCGAATGCTAAAAATGTTTTCGGACAATAATTACACCAAAAAATAGGGAGGTGCTATGAGGCGCTATTTCAGCTTGGGAATACTTGCACTGTGCTTGTTGGCAAGTGGACTGGCAAGCGGGGCTTCTGGATGGGAACGCTTGGGCCAACGTGAAGTCGACTTCAGAGGCGACCATGATCGGATCGAAGTCGGGCGCAACGAGGGTAAATACAAGCAGCTGCAGATCAAGGTTAAAGACGCGCCGATCGAAATTTCCAACATGGTGGTAACCTTCGGTAATAACCAGAAATTTAACCCAAAACTACGACACCGGTTTGCCGAGGGATCAGGTAGTCAGACAATAGATCTGCCTGGCGAACGAAGAGTGATCAAGCAAATCGATTTCAACTATCGCAGCATCAACCGTCGAGAGGGCAAAGGGACAGTGGAAGTTTACGGCCGGTGAGATAATCGCCCGAGGTTAGGCTTCCAATGGGGTAGCCCCGTTTGCCGCGGCGCCCCATTTGCGATCCCGCTATCAACGTTTTCAAAGAACCAATGAATTTGGTTTGTCTGAACGGTCATCTCCAGCCCAACTCTTTCAGTGCCTGTTTTAGGTAACTCTGATCGACGTATTTTTCCGGTCCGGGAATGAGTCCTTTCATGCCGGTCTGTTCTGCGTAAATATCGATGACGGTTTTCAATCCGTCCGTTTCGATCTCCAGCTCGGGGTGCCAAGCCTGATTTGTCAGGTAGTAGTCAAGACCTTTCTCGGCTAGGCTCGTTGTAAGCTGAAATTCCCTGGCAAGGAATTCGACGGCGGCTTTCTTATCCTGCTCGAACCATTTCTTGGCCTGCAACACAGCCTTTAAGAAACGCACGACTCGCGGACGGTTTTTTTCCGCCCAGCTCCGCCGCACGGAATAGGCCGACAGAAGGTAGGTGGGAAAAACGTCCGCCATGCGCCCAATCACGTTAAAGCCCGCGTCCTGCGCCTGGAAGGCATTGGGGACTGCGAGCATGGCTGCGGCGATCTGCCCGGCGCCCATGGCGGCGAAAGATGATGTCGTGCCGCCGACGCTAAGCAGTTTGTAATCGCGCGGATATTCGAGCCCTTTGATCTTGAGCGCGCGCCGAAGAACGAACGCCGTACCCGAAGTCAGCGTCGAAGAGCCGATGGTCGCGCCGCGCAAGTCCTCCCACGTTTTGTAGTTCTTTCCGCCCATGAGCATGTGAGTGAGCTTGCTACTGCCGGCGATCATAGCAATATCCATCCCTTGTTCGACCGCCGCTATGGGACCGTCGTTGGCAAGCAGTCCCGCTGAGATCGATCTGGCGATCATTGCTTGGACCGCCGGCGCCGTGCCGCGCATCAACACGACCTCGACGTCGAGCCCCTCGCGTTCGAAGTAGCCGCGCCGCCATGCCGCCCATAAATGGCCGTAGCCGAGTACTTTGGAGGAAACGCCGACGGGAAATTTGATGCGCTCCTGAGCGAGTCCCGACGACGGCAGCTGGATAACCAAAACCAACGCAAACAATATTTGCTTCATGGTGCTCTCTCCTTCGTTTGGTGAGCAGAGCGTCACTGCGAGTCGAACCGGCTGTCTCGGGAATTGGCTGCCTTGTAGCACGCGATGAAGGAGTTGGGAAGCGTAGTAACAAAGCCAGAATCTCACAGTTACGAAGCGGCTTGGTTAGAAACCGGTGCCGAATCTTGCTACAAATAGATGACCCCCGCACAATCCATCCAGCTCCGGCAAGGATTTCATTGGAAGAAGAACTCACACAACATGTCGACGCTCCGGTAAAGCCCGCGTCTCGGCGGTCTCGCTTTCACACTTTCTCTTCGCTCCGCCATCTAGACTACCGCTATCTTTGGACTGGCACACTGATGATGAGCGCCGGTCAATGGGTGCAACAAGTGACTCTGGGTTGGCTCCTTTATGATCTTACCGGCAATTCGATCCTACTCGGCGCGCTCAACGGCCTGCGCGCGGCCCCTTTTCTAGTTACGGGACCAATGGCGGGGGTAGCCGCCGATCGCATGGATCGGCGCAAATTGCTGCTCTACACCCAATGGGCGTTGATCATCACCGCTGTCGCCATGGGCGCGCTGGTCGCCTCGCCGTACTTAAGTGTCTGGCATATTTTTCTTTTCACCCTGATCACGGGCATCGCCTGGACGATTACCGAGCCGGTGCGCATGAGCATGATCCCCAACGTGGTGCCGAAGGAAGATCTGGCCAACGCCGTTGCCCTCAACTCCGGCGGCTTTAACTTGATGAAAGTCATCGGTCCGGCGCTCGGCGGCGGCCTGATCGCCTGGTTCGGCGCCGCGGACAATTTCTTTGTCCAAGCCATCGCTTACTCTGGCGTGCTGGCGATGATCTATCTCATGCATGTCCCGCCCCATCGCGCCGAGGCGAAGCGCGACACCGCGCTTGCCAATCTCAAGGAAGGCTTCGCTTACGTCTGGTCCACGCCGGCTGTGCTAGCGTTGCTGACGCTCGCTTATGTGCCGCGCGTTTTCGCCGTACCCTATCAAACGCTAATGCCCGTATTTCAAAAAGACGTGCTCAAGATTGGTCCGGAAGGATTGGGCCTATTGATGGCCGCCCCTGGCATCGGCGCGGTCATCGCCGTGCTGACGCTGGCGTCGCTCGGACATCGCGTCAGACGCCAGGGTCTGCTGCTGGTCGGCAGTATCGTGGTTCTCGGCGGATTTCTGATTTTCTTTTCTCAGATCACCTGGTTTCCCCTCGCGCTCGTTACTTTGGTGATCGTCGGTGCGTTTCAAATGTTCTTTCTCGCCAGCACGGCTACGATACTTCAATTGGTCGTACCGGACGAACTGCGCGGCCGTGTTTTGAGTCTTTACATGCTCGACCGCGGCTTCATGCCGCTGGGCGCGCTGTTCGCTGGCACAACGGCGCACTTCATCGGCGCACCGCTAACCGTGGCGACCATGGGCGCCATCGTCATTGCTCTGACACTGTTTGTCGCCTGGCGCATTCCCGCCATTCGAGCGCTTTAGATACGATTGCGCTGGAATGAAGCTGAGCAGATGTGTGCAAGCCCGGAGTGAATGGCTCCGACGGCCAAAAACTTTCACGACTCTGCCATGACGGTCGTCATCGAAGGATTCGACGTCTCAATTCGTCTAAATGTCAGTCCAGAGGCGAATCGACTAACGGACGCCTGCGCGCCGTCTGCTGGACATTTATTCCACCATGGCGTATCAGAATGACACTTCCTTCTGTGCCATTTTTCTCAATACGACTTTCGGAGGATCAAGTATGTTAAGAAAAAAAATTGTCGGCGCCTTGTTGCTCGCGCTGTGCTTGTCATTGGCAGGTCAATCGACTCAAGCGCAGCCGGCACAGGAGTTCCAACCTCAAGTCGGCCAGGAAGGTAAAGATGTCATTTGGGTGCCGACGCCGCAGGAGTTGGTGGACAAAATGCTCGACATGGCCAAGGTCACACCAAAAGATTTCGTGATCGATCTCGGCTCGGGGGACGGTCGAACGGTTATAACAGCAGCCAAGCGCGGTGCCAAAGCGCTCGGCATTGAATACAATCCGGAGATGGTCGAACTATCGAAGCGCAGCGCTGCCAAAGAAGGCGTCAGCGACAAAGCGAGTTTTATGAAAGCCGACCTGTTCGAAAGCGATTTTTCACAGGCCCAAGTGATCACCATGTTTTTGTTGTCGAGCATTAACATGAAGCTCAGGCCAAAGATTCTCGATCTTAAGCCCGGCACGCGTATCGTTTCCAACACCTTCGATATGGGAGAGTGGAAGCCTGACCAATCTTCCACCGTGCCCGGGTGTAATTCTTGGTGTACTGCCCATCTCTGGATCGTGCCGGCGAAAGTCGAAGGCACATGGAACCTGACCCAGGGCGAGCTGACGCTCAAACAAGCCTTTCAGATGATCTCAGGAACTCTCAAATCCGGCAGTAGCGTGACGCCGATAAATGGCAAGCTCAATGGCGAACAGATCTCTTTTACAGCCGGCAACATATCCTACACGGGTCGCGTCAATGGAAACTCCATGGAGGGGAGCGCCGCCGGTACCAAGTGGAGCGCGACACGGGCTGGAAAGTGACGCGCATCGGAGAAAAATTACAAATGAAAAGGCCGGGGCTCCAGGCTCGGAGCGTTGGTAATTCAAGTGCGCTAAAAGTTTTTTTACCCTCAGCTCTCCCTTCTGCCGCTTAGGCTTGCTATAAGAATTATCAATTAGTTTTCGGAGGAGGTTTATGAACAGAGTATTTGCCACACGAAAATTCATCCTGTTGTTGTTGCTGTGCCAGTCGTTGGCGGTCGGACTTGGGCATGCGCAGCCGGCCAAAGAATACCAGCCCGAAGTCGGCCAAGCGGGCAAAGACGTCGTATGGGTGCCAACGCCGCAAGCGCTGGTGGACAAGATGCTCGAAATGGCGAAAGTGACGCCGAAGGATTACGTCATCGATCTCGGCTCGGGCGACGGGCGGACCGTGATTACCGCGGCCAAACACGGTTCCAAGGCCCTCGGCATCGAATACAATCCCGACATGGTCGAGCTATCGAAACGCAACGCTGCCAAAGAGGGAGTCACCGATAAAGCCAGCTTCATGAAAGCCGACCTCTTCGAAAGCGACTTCTCGCAGGCGCAAGTCATCACCATGTTTCTGCTGCCCAGCATCAATATTAAGCTCCGGCCCAAGATCCTCAATCTGAAACCCGGTACACGCATCGTCTCAAATACCTTCGATATGGAAGACTGGAAACCCGATGAATCAGCTTCCGTAGAAGGCTGCATGAATTGGTGCACCGCCCATCTTTGGATCGTGCCGGCGAAAGTCGAAGGCAGCTGGAAAACGCCTCAAGGAGAATTAGTGCTAAAACAAACTTTCCAAATGCTCAGTGGAACGCTCAGAAACGGTAACGCAACGGCCTCGATAAGCAATGCAAAAATGACCGGCGATCAAATTATCTTTACCGCTGCAGGCACCCAGTACACCGGCCGCGTCAACGGCAATTCCATAGAAGGAACTGCCGGCGGGAACAAGTGGAACGCGACACGGTCGGGGAAGTAGACGTGGAAAGGAAGAAATCGCAGTGAGCGCTCGGCGCTCCGCGGTTTCAATTAGAATTGGGAATAACGACGAAGCGGGCTGCCGGGAGCGCGCTTCGTTTTTTTGGACCTTAACACTCAGAATTTTTTAGCGCCGGGTCCGGCATATATTTCGAGCTTATTACCGTCGGGGTCGAGAAAGTACGCCTGCGGGCCCCAGAAAACCCCCTGATTGCGGTCTTCTATATTAAACACTTCGACGCCGTTGTTGCGCAGAAAATCGATCGACGGCTCAAAGTCCTCCGGCTTTATTTTGAAGGCGTGATGCACCGGCGTACTCTGCAGCGAGTCGTATTTGAGCGGCTCATTTCCTTTCGCCAAGATAATGTAGTCATCGCCGGTCTGCAAAAATACCATGCGCGGCGATTGCTCGACGACCTTCATACCAAGCAACCCTTCATAAAATTTGCGGCTCCGATCCAAATCGGTCACCGGCAAGCTGAAATGCAATACACCGTGCGTCTTCAACATTTCTAACCTCCTCCGCCGCTGTGATTCACGGCGATCATTGTGAGTTCATTTAGCACATAGGCCATGTCCGCCAAGTAATTAACAGAATCCCACATCTAACAAAAGCCCCACTGTTTAGCGTTGTGTTCCTCTAACTAGCCGGCGGCATCCCGCAGGAAGGTAACGATCGAATAAAACTGCTTCGCTGTTAGCCCACGATCGGATAGGTTGCTCACTTAACCTGTTCCCGCCCTGATAGCATGGAACACTGGACATCGATGCTCACCTAGGGTAAGACGCTTTCAATTAACCCGCTAGCTGTAGGAAGTCCTATGGGAATTGTTCCTGTCCACGTGTGGAATCATTTGCCGAGCGCAGACAACAGAGACGGTCTAGTTGCTCGGTCAGAGCAGCCGGTGCTGCCGGAAGAGATGGAGAAACGCAAGATCCAGTTCCGGAGGCTGCAAGATCAAGATCCCTACCTGCTGGAGAGACTCGTCAGACTGTTTCGCATCTTTAAGGCTGTCTATTGCCCATCAAGCCCGAGGCACATCGAATCAGCGACGCTGATCTGTGAGTTCTTCAAACTGCCGGCGCCCATTTCGGATGGGCGTTTGGACGCCGTCGACTATGGAAATTTCAAGGGGCAACCACTATCGGGAATGAAGCCACCGCACGATTTTGTAGAGATAGCATACCCCGGCGGGGAGAGCTGGCTTCAGTGTCTCGCGCGTTGGCGGTCTTTTTTCGAGGAAGTGCTCCCAAACCACAACGGCCAACCCGTACTGCTGGCTGGACAGACGCGAGCAGCCATCCGAATGTGCGCTCACTTGTGCGATGGGGTGAAGATCAGCGATGCCGTGGACCTTGAAGTAACCGACCCCAAAGTTCCTTGGGTTTATTTCTATAAGTATTGAGCGCGTCAACGTTCGCCGATTATATCAGCGTGTCCGCCCTTGTTTACTAGTCGGACAGTGACCGATGCCTTGCGCGTTGGTACTTAGTAAAGTTCGCACCGGCATAACTCAAACCGCATAGCTTTCTCGGCCTACAATTATCCCTGGTCACATGGCGCCAGGACCTTTCGTTCAATTTGTCTCTTTCTGTCCTGATGACGAGGTTGTCCCTCTTTGGCAGAGTTTGACAAAAGTTATCATTTATGAGGTATTGTAGCGCACAGAATTTATTACAGAACTATTACGATTTCTTTAAATGTCTCGGATGCTGCCGAAATAGAGGCCGCCAGGGGTCAAGTAGCAATGGCGAATCGCGCATTTGCCATGAATTTTGTCACTTATGCGACGATTTGACAGCGATTGACAAGATCAGTCTTATTTTGGTTCTTCTTCTCCACATCGTAAGTTCCTTAAAGTACATGAAATTCTCTTCTAATTCCCTAGCGGTCCCAATATTGCTCGCAAGTTAATGCAATATTAAGCCAGGCTATGCCATGGGCCCATTTGTAACGTTTTTCGCAACTTGAAGGGAAGCCAAGGTTTTAGCGGATTTCTCGATATCGTAAACATGACGTTGGGCACGCATCGGTACACGACACGGTGAGGGTTACAAAACTCAGAGAGTGAAACTGGCTAAGCAGTCATCAATAATAAGGAAGATTTTATGGGAATTGTTACTGTCGACGAGCGGGATCAGCGCAGCACCAACAACGGGTTGGTCGCCAGGTCAGAGCAGCCCGTGCTGCCGGAAGGGATTAAAGAACGTAGAAACCATCTCCCGCAGCTGCAGAATCCAGATTCCTACTTCCTGGAGAGAAATGCATTAGATGCTCGAGTTCTCATTATCGAAGGAATTTCAGGGTCTGGGAAAGACACATTTCAGACCTACTTAAAAAAGAAACTCAAGGGCCGAAATGTGCATGACTATTCCGAAGGTGAGCTCTTGTGGTCGTGGAAGCACCAACAGATCAAAGACATTTTCAAGATGCAAATTCGACTGATGAGAAACTTCCTCGACTACGTTGCAGTGACACTCGAACGCGACGACAAAGCACTTTTCTTACTCAACCGATTCCATTTGTCTACGTATACGATGTATACGACGGGAATTACTGAGCAAGCTACACTGGAGCGTGAATACAACATGGTCATCAAGGCATTGCGAGCGCTGCCCACGCATGTATTCCTTTTGCAATTGATGGAAGGTGAAATGGAAGCTCGCAGCTCGCATCCGGAGCGGGGCGGCGCTTGGCGCCGATTCCAACAACACATTCTCGAACGGGAGGGATTTGGAAACTTCGTTAAGCGAAACGTGACACTGCAGAAAGCCATGATTGAAACGGCCATACGTCAAAAGATTCCTTTCTCCATTTTCCGATTACCGTCTGCGCCTAACCTGGGAATTGCTGTGCGTCGTTCGTTCAATGCGAAAATTACCGCGAATCTCGATGCAGCCCTTGACCCGCTAGCCCAAAAATTAAATCCGAGGAGACACCCTCGCCAGGAAGCTTTGTAGCGGCGATCTTCCAAACGGGTAATGATGCCCCGATATTCAATCTAGGAAATTTGGCGGACAGAAGATGATCGTCACCGACAAGTTTGTGTTTGTACATCTCCCAAGAACTGGGGGGACATTTGTAACAGATATGATCATGAAATTCTTCCCGTCAGCACGTGAGATAGGTTACCACCTGCCTATATCTTTGCTTCCGAAAGAATACTCTCACTTGCCGGTACTGGGCGCAGTCCGCAATCCCTGGGAATTTTATGTATCCTGGTATTACCACATCTGGCCGAGAGATATCGGAAAACCGCTATTCTCATGGCTTACAGACAATTGTAAGGAGCAATTTGAAGGTGCAATCCGAAACGCGCTAAATCTCGGTGCCGATAACAATCGACTCGATTCTCTCATCGAAAAACTGCCGGACACGGTAGACTACCGCACGCGAAATATTCCAAACATTACTAAGGACTCGATACGCAAAGTGCGAGGAACCGGTGTGGGATACTGCACTTTCCGTTTCAATCAGCTTTTCGGAAATGCTGATGAAGTTTTTTTCTGCCGACTTGAAACTCTGAGACAGGATCTGGTCAGCTTCTTCGAGGGGATCGGCGCAGCAACCGATGAATTGCGGGATTACGTGCTCCGTTCGGACAAGAAGAACATTGCTGAGCACCGTCACTACTCGACCTATTATACACCGGAGCTCGCAGAGCTAGTTTCAATTCGCGACCGCCCATTGATTGAGAGATTTAGGTACGTCTTCGAGCAAGCTTCTTCCGTTGAGAATGGCGGGCCAAAGCCCTCCATCGAAGAACTCACAACGAGATTGTAATTAAAGTATCTCAAACGAGCGACGAGGAAAACCCGTGACAAAGACGGCCGCAGAGGAGATCTGTAGGGTACAGTGCCCATATTCTTCCGCGCCGGTCGGAAGAGTCCAGTAGAGAAGTGGCGAACCTAAAAGCATGCCTGCCTATAATTCAGGGAAACCGACGAATTTTATAAGACCGCTTAGAACAAGGAAAATTGCCCGCTCATCGCACCGAACCGCCGAGGCAAAGCCGGTTTTCTCGTCTGAACCGCTGGTCGCCTATAAGTACGATCCCGGCCTCGCGCAACACGAGGAGGTCATACTCACCGTAAAGACGACGCTGCAGTTGGAAAAAAACGACTACCAGGCAGACCTTATGAATAGGCCGAACCTCGGAGTGTTCGGAAGAGAAGAGGCCCGGCCATATATATTGGGGATCGTAGCGGCGTTTTCTCTGGCTTATGACCGGTTCGATTGGAGCTTGTCCGAGGCGAAATGGGCTTTTTCCTCCGTTGAGCCGTATGGGGTGCACGCCAACCGAAACAAAATGGCGTTGGCCACAGCCAAGTCTGTTCAGTTGATCAACATGGACACCGGTAAAGCGAGATTGTGTCACGATCCTTGGCTCAATCAGGGACACACTGTCGAGTTCTCGCCGGATGGTAAGAAACTGTTGGTCGGCTCGTCTGGTTTCGACGCCGTGTTTGAATTTGATACCGAGAGTGGCGAAGTCGTTTGGGAGTGGTTCGCGTGGGACCATGGTTTCGACCGATCAAAGCTGGGTCACTATGTCGTTCGTTCGGAAGCCAGACGCAAAGCGCTGGCCGCCATGGGCCACGAAGCGTTGTTGGTAGAAGATCCTGAAAAGTACCCGTTCGGCATTCCTACGCGGCGAAAGCCTGCCCATCTCAACAGCGCTTGCTACGACTCGCACGGGAGGATCCTTGTCACTTTGTTTCATCAAGGCGCAGGCTATGTAGTCGACCGGAACACGGGTGAGGCCAAAGAAGTGATCTCCGGTCTCTCGAACCCCCACAAGCTCTCAAGGCGAAACCGTGGAGGATATTTCATCTCCGACACCAAGGGGGGCAAACTGATTTTTTTGGACGAAAAATATCGTCCTGAATATGAGGTGGCCCTCGCAGGCACGCCGGGGGTCGCGCGATCACCACAACTGTCGGAGTTCTTGCAGAACACGACCGAGTTACGGGAAGATCTTTTCGCCTGCATCGATATCCATCGAAGCTCGCTTTGGCTCATTGACGTGAAACGTCGCAGATATCGCGGCATCAAGTTTCCCGTGGAGTGGTCGGTGCACGATGTCGCAAGTGTTGGCCGCAAACTGGATCGGCGGATAGGCAGCCTCACCAGCACACAGTTCGGCAAAGTCGCGGCATTCGCGCGGCAACTGAAAATCATACATCACTTCGCTGTGGACGGGCGGGAAATCATGACCTTGGCTTTGCGTACGCCACAAGCGCAATCGAGAATAAGATGTTAAATTTCACATTCCAACCATTATGCCCCCTCGAAAGCAATCTAAGTTAGGCGTAGCTAATTTGCGATCGTTGCCCTCCTGGCGTAAAATCCAGCAAAAGTCGTAGCCAGCCTCATTGGGCATGCCGAACTGACTAAGTTGAACGGCCCAACAACATTGGGCTACCAGACAGAATTTACTTTATAGTCCCAGGCCTGCGATGCTAAACTAATACGTATTGCAGATGCGGGATAACAACGCCAAGTGATCGTTCATAACAAAAAGATGCTCGTTCCAGTAGTCGCTAGCTTCATCCTTGCTGCTTTTTGTCTAGCCGAGGCTCAGCAGACGACGAAGACCATACCCCGGATAGGGTTCATATCCTCCTCCACTGGTGACTCTCCCATGTTCGACGCATTCCAGCAAAGGTTGCGCGATCTCGGTTATGTGGAAGGCAAAAACATCCTGATCGAACACCGCTATGCGGAGGGCAGATTGGATCGGATGCCTACGTTCGTGCGCGAGTTCGTACAGCAGAAAGTCGATGTGATCGTAGCGGCTAACAACGTCGTGATTCGCGCCGCTAAAGAAGCGACCAAAACAATCCCTATTGTTATGCTGAGTTCTATCGATCCTGTTGCCGCTGGGTATGTGGAAAGCTTCGCACGTCCAGGTGGAAATATTACTGGGCTTACCCATCTCGCTCGTGATATAAGCGCGAAGCGAGTGGAGCTGCTGAAGGAGCTGCTTCCCAGGCTGTCGCGGGTCGGTATTCTCTGGGACGCGGATGGTCCAGGGTCGGCCGTCGCTTTTAAAGAGTACGAGGCCGCGGCGCGGGCTTTTAAATTGGAGCTACGCTCTCTTGAAGTACGCGGCCCTAACCCTGATTTCGCGGGAGCATTCCAAGCTGCGAAAACGGCGCGTCTGGATGCGCTGATCGTGGTCGCGAATCCTCTAATGGGTCAGCACGTGAAACAAGTTTTCGAGCTCGCCACAAGAAATCGCCTGCCGTCTTTGACCGAGGGAACCCGATACGTAGAGGCTGGTGGCCTTATATCCTACGGGACGAACTTAGCTGATTTATACAGGCGCGCGGCGGGCTACGTTGCCGAGATCTTGAACGGCGCAAAACCCGGTGATCTGCCGGTAAAGCTGGCGGAAAAATTCGAGATTTTCATCAACCTTAAGACGGCTAAGCAACTTGGACTTGTAATACCACAGCACGTCCTGCTCCAAGCGGATAAGGTGATTCAGTAGCCTGGCGTTATTACCGCAGGCTAGCTTTGTGGCGAGACAGCGGAAACCGCAGCGAATCGCGCGCCTGACAACGGAGCCCTTCCCAGCCGGTAATTTCCATTCGTTGTTATGGCGTGGACCTGCAAGGTTGCCTGGACTTTGACCACGACCTTTTCGCTTCACCCAAGCTCGTATCATAGTTATAACCGATCAGCGGTGCGGTCGATGAAACCGGTTTCACCGCGCACATCTTGGAACGACCTGGAAAAACCTTTTCCTAAGATGCTTGATACGATCAGTTGTTTTCGCATGTGGATCCTTCTGTTTAGATTATCGTTACCGATAATCAGGATTTGCACCTTCACAAAAATCTGATCCAGGAACTTGTCCTAACTGTGATCTGGGCACTCCGTGCCGGCTCGAAGAGTCATGATTTAACTTTGTTCTGTGTGTAAGTCGATTGCGACAAATGGAGCACGCCCTGCATGCTGGCTCTCGAGAGTTTCCACCTTTAAAAAATGGATGTCTCTAAACCTAGCCATTTGAATAGCGACAAATCTGTTCATTTTCGGCAGAATTGACGTTTTCGGCATCAACAGCGCCTAGCCTTACTAAGACAGACACAATAATCCTTTTTAAAAACAGGCCATTTGCAGTTGCATGGAGCGACCTGAATTCCATGGCATAATTCCTGCGTTCCGAGAGTTCCCGAGTGGTAATAGATAATTTCGTTGGTAGAGATATTAGCAGCTGAGCAGGCAGCTAGCCTAATAGCTGCATTCGAAGTCAGTTTACAAGTTTGGCCAAGAATGGACGATCCCTAGGGGAAAGTCCGGAATGCAACTGGCGAAGATGAATCGAAAGCAGCGGATCGGAATTAATGAGTGAGACTAAGAACTGAGACCACTCCACCTCCAAGCCACCAATTCCATGGGGGCTTAACGTTCCCACTGAAATAGTACCGATGATAGACGAAGTAATCCCACCGGCCTGATTATGCGGGATTTTTGGAAAAAAATGCTGGGTCCTCTTCGTGGCGGCGGTATCCGGCGTCGCCTCCTGATGTCGACACAAGATCGAGCGATTTTCGGATAACGCCGACGCCTTAAGTCTTTATCCGTTGGGGAGCAAAGAGCAACAGTTACTCCTCGGTCTCCTGGTCAAAAACGACAGCAGCTTCACCGACGCTTCCATTATCAACTCGCAGGGAATGGAGGTCGTGAAGGTATCCGACAGAAAAGTTTATTTTCCCTCCGATTTAACCGACCAGAGTACATCGCCCAAATTCGTCAAAGCGCTCAAGGGTGAGGACTATATAAGCCCGGTTCACACTTCGACCCGGGCCCAGCCGTACGTCACACTGGCAATCCCGCTTTGGGGAGCCGCGCAGAGTATCGTCGGCGTGGTTTCGGCCGAAGCCGATCTCTCGTTTCTCTGGGAAGCGATCGGAAAGATTCGCTTCGGCACTGCGGGATACGCCTACTTAGTAGACGAGCATGGAAATCTAATCGCCCATAAAGATGCGACGCTGGTATTAAAGCGGATGAACCTCGGACAAGTTGATGGAGTCAAGAAATTTTTGCACAACCCTACCCGTTCAGATCCCATTCCCGCCCACGAAGGGAAGGGATTGACGGGCAGCCCCGTGTTAGTCACGTATGCGCCGGTACCTGAATTAGGCTGGTCGGTTGTCCTGGAGGAGCCGCTCGATGCAGCGTTAGCCAACGTGGAAATATTGAAGCGCTCAGCGCTAGCTTTCTTGGTTGTGGGGTTGTTTGTCGGAGCCGCTGTCATTGCTTGGGTCAGCCAAAAGATTACTAGACCCATACAAGAACTGCGGCTCGACGTGGCGACGATTGGAGCCGGCAATCTCGAACACAGAGCCGATATTAGAACCGGCGACGAAATCGAGGAGTTAGCGGCTGAATTTAACAAGATGACCAACGCTCTTCAAAACTCCTATGCCACTTTGGAACAAAAGGTGGGCCAGAGGACCCAGGAAATATCCGCACTCTATAGCGTCACGACAACGGTAAATCAATCCTTGTCTCTGACGAACATCTTGGACGCGGTCATTGCAAAGATCGCGGAGATATTCCGTTTTGAGAGCACGCGGGTTTACCTCTTTAACGACGAGATGAAAGAATTGGAGTTGCGGGCGTCTTTTGAAGGGGATCTGAAACATTCAACCGTGACACGCACATTCAAACGCGGGGAAG
>WNGA01015086.1_pt1 | contig 21221 bp, 21 predicted proteins | sample 5400061 | NCBI WGS metagenome assembly WNGA01 (sample SAMN13153366, study PRJNA577476) | soil metagenome | isolation source: 100 cm soil or saprolite under grassland replicate 2 | place: USA:California | collected 2016-06-15
TGAACGGATTGCCCGCGACTTGGAAACCCATCCACAGGTTCGCGAGAAGGTCAGACATGACTTAATGCCTCCCGCGTCAGAATCGCGGCCAGAGCTGGAAGGGCAGGTTAAGCAGGTAGACAAACAGGAAGACGCAGAACGCAGTCATTGCTGCCGCCATGATCAGGCTTTCGATCCAGCGCATTTCCGTCGATCCCAGAATCGAGATCATGAACGTCAGAAAGGTTGCTGGGACCAATCCGACCGGACGGATCATGTTGGCAAAGGCGAGAATGCCGATAATGACGAGCGCCGGACCGCGAATCTTGTATTTTTCAATCGGCGGCCCTTCGGCAAAGACGCCACCGATCGCAACCGCGGCGCCGAGTGCGGCAAGGACAAACGAGAAAAGTCGCGGCGCCGTACCGGGACCGAAGGCGAAACCGCGCTGCCCGGGCAGCTCGGCGGAAGCGATCAAGGCCAGCGTCGGCAACATCACGAGAGCGATGCCACCATAGAAATCCCGCGGAGCATGCACGGGCAGGAGGCCAATGGTTGCGGCGACTCCCACCAAGACGAGGGCAGCGGACATAAATCGCGGGATGACCGCATTCGGTACATAAAACGCCCAGGCGAGGAGCAAAGCGGCGAGCACCGTGGCGATCAGCCCGCCAATCAAATTGTGCGTATTGATTGAAAACCCCGGACGCGTCCCCCGTGGGGACGGCGATACGCCCTCTGACATGTTCCCTCCTGGACGCCCCGCACGGCGCGCCCCCCGACCTCCCATTCGGTGGGCACAACCGATGGGTAGCACATTCCAGTGGGCGACGGGAAGCAACCGGCCGGCAAATTTAGCTGGCAGCAGGTCGTTGAGCCCGAGCGGCGCGGCTGCGGCAAAAATCCACAGGGCAGTCAACCGCGTCGTGTCGGTCACCAGCCCGGTGGCCAGCGCGATGGCAACTGCCGCAAAATTATGCGCACTGGCCCGCCCTGACGCTCCTTAAAACGCGTTCCTGCCAGGCGCTGCATTCGGCCGCGGCAGAAGCAGCGCCGCCGATTGTAAGCAGACACCAGTGCCAAGCTGCCCGCGAGCTTCGGCAACGTGTCGTCGTTTACCGCCGCATCCATGCGATCGTGATGCCACACCATTACGGGCGAGGGCCACATAAATGGGCCATTTCCCTGGCCAGCATTGCGGCCGCCGCTCCCATGCTCTTTTTTCGCCCACCTTGTGCGCCTATATTGAGAAGTGCCGGCGCGAGTCGGCTATGGCAATAAACGGCCGTCGTAATAAACCCATCGGACCCGGGGGCAGTACCCGGCGCCTCCACCATCAGGGGATCAGTGGTCAGAAGTCGTTGATCAGACACGACCACTGATTACTGATCGCTGAGACGGGGGCGAAATAGGATCGACGAGGGCGTAAAGGGCGTGCTTTTGCCCGGCATGGTTCCACCGTTATCGGGCCGCATTCATAGTTGCCAACGACAACTATGCTCCGGTTGCCCAGGCCGCGTAACGCGGTTTGGAATACCGATCTGAAGTCCTGAGGTCTTAGCAGCTTCAGGCGGGGTTCGGAGGCACCTGGCAACAGAAGCCTCCACTTCCATATTTAGGGGATGCTGGCGCGCTCGTGGTCGCGCGCGCTAGCATTGCATCAGTGAGTCCAGCGCGCGCGTTGGGTCCGGATGGAGCGCAGCGCGTTCAAGGGATCACCCATGGCCGTCGATCACATCCGCTACGACATCTTGGCCCAAGACGCCTTACGCGGCCTCGTGCGTAAAGTGCTCATGGACACTGCCAAGAATGGTCTGCCCGGAGAGCATCACTTCTACATTTCCTTCGACACGCCCTTTGGCGGCATCCCGGAACGAGTAGCGGTCCCGTTTGCCGCGGTTAAAGGCTTCTTCGATCCTTCGGTGCAGTTCGGCTTGCAGTTCGAGGAGGTGGTGGACGGTGGCCTCGAAGAATCCGGTCAAGCCGGACAGAATGCCGCTGCAGGGAGCACGCGCGACGCAACGCGGTCAGAGAAGCACACCGCGATCGCGCCGGCGGTGCCCGTCGCCGCCAATCCTGAGCCGGCGAAGACGACAACGGACGCCCAAGATGACAAGCCGGCCGGCGGCGAGGTCGTGCGGCTCGACCGTTTTCGCAAAAAATAAAGTTCGCAAAAAATAGAGGGCGAGTGCGCGGCAGGAATGATCGGCGTGCTGGCTTCGCGCGCGCGGCGGCACGGCCTCCAGGCACCAAACGTGCGCGACGCTGCAGACGCGTTGGCGGTAAACCTTTTGTGAGGGGTGCGATCGTTTATCAACGCGGATATGCAAGCCCGCATTTTCGTCCCCCCGCATGTTGGTGCAAAATCTTTCCGGGAAAATCTTCCCGACGTCAGCCGCATCCGAAGATCGATATGGGCGAGAAATCCTACGCATTTCAAATAGATAGGTTCGTAAGAGAAGGACATATTCGGCGGTTGCCCGCAATACTGACCCAACACTACCGATCCTGATTCCTGAGGCCGAAAGTTCGATTTGAAAGCTGCAATACCCTGATTGTTTACTTGGCTGCGTCTTCGGGCGGGAACTCACACCGGGACCCGCCGCCACGCTATGGGCGCATTTGGCTCCGAAGCCACGTGCAGGAACCAACCCCAGGAGCGGCTCATCGGGTGCGGGATGGGCGATATCGTTAACCTGCGCAGAGCGCGCAAACGGGCCGAGCGGCAGCTGGCTGAACAAACGGCATCTGCCAATCGACTGCGGTACGGACGCAGCAAAGCCCAGCGCGACCTCGAAGCCAAACGCGATGTCAAAGCCCACCGCGACCTCGACCGCCACAGGATCGAAACGGGAGACGAGCGATGAAATCTCCGGTCGTCAAACGCTCCATCGTCATTGCCGGCCATAAGACCAGCGTCAGCCTCGAGGACGCGTTCTGGAAGGGGCTCAAGGAAATCGCCAGCGCGCGCGACATGACCTTGTCCGAACTGGTCGCTGCGATCGACTCGGAGCGGCAACACGGCAACTTGTCGTCGGCCATTCGCCTGTTCGTGCTCGACTTCTATCGTAACCAGCTTTCCGACCATAACGCGGCGCGCGAGGGACCGCGGGACGTGATCGAGGCGCGCGCCGCCTCGAGCGCGTAGCGGCTTGCGGCGCCGCTTCTGCGGCGCGCTAGAGCGCGATGATTTTTGGTTGGATCGTTTGCCCCCTCTGTCGTCATCGCCCGCGAAAGCGGGCGATCCAGTAACCATAAGACTCTCAGTGATGACTGGATGCTCCGCTTTCGCGGGGCATGACAGGGGAGGAGCGAGCAACTCTATCTAAAGTCACCACGCGCTAATATCCGAACAATATCTCCGACAGAGAGCGCGGCCGCGCAGGCGCGGCCGGCGGCTTCTGCGCTTGGGTCGGCGCGGGCGGCGGGGTTGCCGGCTGCGCGCGCGGCGCACGCGGCATCGGGGCCGGGCGGATGTCGACCGGCGGCGGCAGCGGCTGAACCCCTTCAGCCGCGGGGGCGGGCGGTTTCGGCTTGGCAGGGCTCGGCACCTTCGGCGCAGCCGGATCGGCATTGGTCTTGACCGCGGCGGGTTGCGTCGACAAGGCGGGCGCACGCCCTTCGAGTACGTCCAGCTTTTTCGACTGCTGCTCGACCGCGCGCAGCGCGAGCCAACTCGCGAGCGCAGCGACATCGACGGTGCGCTTGGGCGTCTCGATCGGTCCCTTCAGCACGATCCCAATTTCCGGCCGCGTATCCGCGGGAGCACCCGAGCCGCCGGCTCCGAACAAGGTGAGCCGTGCGTCGAGGGCGCCGTCCGACAAATTAACGCTTCCGCCCGCGGCGAGATCGGCGCGTTGCGCGCGCACCGTCGGGTTGCTCAGCCGCGCCTGGCCATCACTGATCGTGATCGCGCCCTCGGCGAGCGCGACGCCAAGGCCGCCGCGCGTGAGCGCGGCATCCACGCGGTCTCTTATCCTGGTCGCGTCGATGGGCAAGCCCTGATCGACCGAACGAATCACCGCATCGAATGCCGTAGGATCAAGCCGCATCACCCGGCCGTTTTCGAGCGTGAAGCTGCCGCTGCCGACCAGCGAGCCGACAAGCGCAACCGGACTCATTCCCGTCCCCTCGGCGGTCGCCTCGAGGGTCAGCCGACCCGAGAGCGATCCTTCGGGCAGCAGTTCGCCGGCATTGGCGCCGACGAGGCGCAGCTGCGTGCGCGCGGTGAGCCCATCGGCGCGGCGCACAAACGTCAGGTCTGCGGCCGCCTGGCCGCCGGCAAGGCGGCCTTCCATTCCCTGCAACGCCAATTCGGAGTCTCCGAAGCGGAGCACGCCGCGGACATCCTGCGCGGCAAGCTTGGGCGTGAGCGCGAGGCGCGCCGCTTTGACCGCGATTTGACCGCTAAGACCCGGTAACGCCTGTTCGAACGGTTCGGCCGGCCAAGGCCCCGATGCATTTGTGCTGGCGCCCGTCCCGGCGCTCGCGGGGCCTTGCGCCGGCATCCCGATTGCGACGGCGATGGCGGCCGGCAGATCGAGCGCGCCCAGTTCGAGGTCCCCGTCGATCGCGATCGGCTGCTGCTGCAGCCCAAGCCCGAGCCGCCCGCGGACGCTTGCTCCCGCCACTGTGCCCGCAAGCTCGCTGATCTGCACAGTCGCCTGGCTCAGAGCGACCCGCGCCGTCACCGATGCCGGCAGCGGCTCGGCCGGGCGGCCGCCCGGCCGGGGCGAGCGAACCGCCGCGTTGGTGATCTTGAGATTGAGGTCGGCGCTCGCTCGCGCACGATCCGCCACGCGAACGGAGCCGTTGCTCGCGACGTTGAGCGCGCCGGCCGCGAGTTGAGCATCAATGGCAAGCTCGCCGTCGAGTGCGCCTTTCACCGCCAATGTCAGGCGCGCCGGCCGCTTGTCGACCACGAGGAAACGGTCGAGGCCGATACATTCGATCAGCGCGGCCGCGTCATCCGCATCCAATCTCCCGCTGAGGTTCACCTTGGCGGCCGCGAGCGCGGCGAGATCGTCGAGCTTGATCGGGTCGCTCGCGCTGGCTGCGTCGCCTTGCAGCGCAACGCGGAACGCGCCGGCGCGGCCGTCGATCTTGATCTTCGCGGCCGCGCTGCCCGCCGCGGCCGGATCGAGGCTCACGGCCGCGCGCAATGTGAGCGGCGTCAAACGTGCCGCCGAGCGGCGCAGCTGGCCGCCCGCTTCGGGCGCAATTTTTTCCACCAGCGCCACGATGCCGTCCAACGCCCGCGCGTCGACGTCGAGCGTCACCGCGCCGTGCGGCGACTGGGCTTTGGCATCGATGCGGCCTTTGGCCGCCAGTGTCGCTCCGCCGAAGTCTGCAATCGCGAGCCGTGCGATCTCGAAGCCGTTCGCATCGCTGCGCATCTCGATCTCGGCCTGCTTCGCCTCGATGCCGGCGACGAGCGCGCGCGCAATCTTGAGCGAAAGCGCGCCCTCGCGCGGCCAATCGAACGTCGTCTCGCCGAGCACCGCCTTGGCAACGGCGTGGACGCGGTCGAAATCGATTTCAGGCGCGCTCAGCACGGCCTCGAGGCGCGCCGGCCGCTCGTCATGCGCCCAGCTGTAACTCAAGCGTCCGGCAATCGTCATGCGGTCGAGGTCGAGCTTGAAGCGATCGATGGTGATCGCATCGCTGCCGACGGTAAGATCGCCGCCGAGGCGCAGCGAACCGGCCGATACAAGCTGCTCGTCGCTGCGTTCGGTCAACCAGGCGACGAGCGCGCGTGGGTCATTGGCCTCGAGCCGCGTCGATCCCACGAACTGCGCGCCGGTCGACGTCGCGCCGAGCCGGCCGCTCAAGCGCAACTGGGTCATGCCCGGCGCGCGCAATTCCAGGCCCCTAATCTCCACCCCGTCACCATCGGCCTTCACATCGGCCGCGAAGCGCACCAGCGCTGCACCGCCGAGCGTGACGCCCTCGGCGCTGAGGCTCAGCGCCGCAGGAATCGGCAGCCGGGACGCCGCAAGGAAGGACTCGGCCAACGTCTTGACGGCGGCGAGCGGGTGCCGACGCGCCGATTCGGGCAGCGCCAGCACGCGGTCGAGGTCGATGTGCGGTGACGACAGCGCGCCCTTGAACTCCGGCTGCCGCCCGAACGTGAGATCGGCGCTGCCCCTGAGCTTCACCGCCCGGTCGTCCGGCCCGTATTGGAACTCGATCTGCTCCAACACCGCCGCAGCGCTGTCTCCTCTAATGCGGCTGGTGACCCGCCACGGCTCGATGATGAGCGAGCCGGCGCCTGCGGGCGCACGGCCGACTGCGCGTGCGAGCTGAAGGCTGCCTTCGAAGCGCGGCACCCCACGCTGCACCCAGATCGAGACGTCCGCTTCGGCGGCGAGCGGCTGCTCGGTCGCATCGACCGTCAATCGCACCTTGGCGCCGCCGTCCTCGGCGATCCGGCCGACGGCAATGCGATAAGGATAACGCTGGCCGGCGACGACGAATGACCCCTCCCCTTTGACAGGCCCGGCCAGTGAGCGCAGCTCGCCCGTGAAGTCGAGCTGGTCGAGCATGAGCCGCGCGTCGCTCGCGGCATCAGCGAGGCTCGCGCGGCCATCCTGGATGTGCAGCCGCGCGATCGATACCCCGTCCAGGTCGAAGCCGAGCTTGGGAACCGGCCAAGCGAGGCGTCCGGTACCGTCGAGCCCGGCGGCAAATTCGGGGCCTTCAAGCCGGGCCTCCGCGATGCGCCATTCGCCGCGCGCCAGCGCACCCAGCGCGAATTCGATCCGCAAAAGCCGCGCCCGCACCTTGCTGCCCTCGTCCGGGCGGCCGAATTCGACGCCTTGCAATACCACGGTCGGAATGGGCAGGAGGCGGGCGTCGATCGCGCCGGTGACCCGGAAGTCGAGGCCCGTCAGGCGGCTGGCTCTAGCCTCGAACTCGCCGCGATAGCTGTTCCAATCGATAAAAAGCGGGCCGACCAGCGCCGTTACCAGCGCCAGGATGATGGCAATCGCAACACCGAGCAGCGTCGTCTGCACGCCGTCTCCACCCCGGGTTTTCGACCCTCGCACCGGGCGGTGTGCGCGGGCCGGGGAAAAAAGCCCGATCACCAATGAGTTGAGCACGATTCATGTTGCCGGACCGTGACGCGGCGCCCGCGACCCGTCCTTGCTCCGCTACGCCCCGAGCGGGGTGGCAATATCCGGCGCCTTGACGGCAAATCTATGTCGGCTGCCAATAGCTTAGGGCGAAATCCGAGGAATTGCGCCGGATCGGCGGCGCCCGAGCGCCAAGGAGCCCTCAATCGATCGCCACGATCTTTCCGGGATTCATGATGTCCTGGGGGTCGAGCGCCCGCTTGATTGCTGCCATGGACGCGAGCGCAGCGCCTCCCAGTTCGCCCGCGAGATATTTCATCTTGCCCTGTCCGACACCGTGCTCGCCGGTGCAGGTGCCGTCCATGGCGAGCGCGCGCTCGACCAGCCGCTCGCATAGCGTCTTCGCAGCCTTGACCTCCGCCTCATCGGCCATGTCGACCAGCAAGGTGAGATGGAAATTTCCGTCCCCCACATGCCCGAGGATCGGTGCGACGAGGCCAAGCTCGGCGATCTCGCGCTGGGTTGCGGTGACGCATTCCGCCACGCGCGAGATCGGGACGCAGACGTCGGTGGCCAGCGCCTGCGCGCCGGGGCGCAACGCGCGCCCCGCCCAATACGCGTCGTGGCGCGCCTGCCACAGGCGCGAGCGATCCTCGGGTTTGGTCGCCCATTCGAACGGCCCGCCGCCGAGGTCGCGCGCGATCTCGCCGAAGCGTTCGGCCTGCTCGGCGACGCCGGCCGGCGAGCCATGGAATTCGACGAACAGCATCGGCACTTCCGGCAGCGCGAGCTTGGAATAGAGATTGGTCGCTTTCACCTGCAGCTCGTCGAGCAGCTCGATGCGCGCGACCGGGACGCCGAACTGGATGGTGGCGATCGTGGCATTGCACGCCGCCTCGACCGACGGGAACGGACACACGCCGGCCGAGATCGCCTCGGGAATGCCGGAGAGCTTGAGCGTGAGCTCGGTGATGACCCCGAGCGTGCCTTCGGCACCGACCATCAGGCGGGTGAGGTCGTAGCCGGCCGACGACTTCTTGGCGCGGCGGCCGGTGGTCATCAGGTCGCCGTTCGCCAGCACGACTTTAAGTGCGAGCACGTTGTCCTTCATGGTGCCGTAACGCACGGCGTTGGTGCCGGAACACCGCGTCGCCGCCATGCCGCCGAGCGAGGCGTCCGCGCCGGGATCGAGCGGAAAGAACAGGCCTTGGTCGCGCAGATGCTCGTTGAGTTGCTTGCGCGTGATCCCCGGCTCGATCACGCAATCGAGATCTTGCGCATTCACCGCCAGCACGCGGTTCATGTCGCGAAAGTCGATCGAGACGCCGCCGTAGGGCGCATTGATATGGCCTTCGAGCGAGGTGCCGGTGCCGAAAGGAATGACCGGTACGCGCCGCTCGGCGCAGATGCGTACGATGTCCTGCACCTCCTCAGTCGCCTGCGGGAAAACCACGGCGTCGGGCGGCTGGTTGGCGATCCAGGTCGTGGTGTTGGCGTGCTGCTCGCGCACGGCCTGCGACGTGACCAGCCGGTTGCCGAATTTCGCGGCGAGCGCGGCGACAACCGCCCGAACCGCGCCGGAATCGCGGCGCGTGATCCGATCGGGCTCTTGTTGCGCCAGTGCCATTGCCAACTCGCGTGACGCTCGCATGTTAACGCAACGGCGCCGGCAAAGCACTCGCCGGCGCCGCGGTTGCATGGAACCCGTGCAATGTCGGCTCGGCTCCGCGAAAGCGGGACCCAGATCGTGAATCGCGATAAGCGGCTCCGGATGCCCAACATAAGCGCGTTCACGCGCGTCTTCGACGCGCTATGCGCGGGAATGAGCAGAAAAGGTGCGTCGACGAGCTCGATTTGCTCTAAGCCGCTACGCCGTCGCGACCAGATCGGCGAGTTTCTTGCGCGCATAGAACATGCGCGTCTTCACCGTGGCTTCGCCGATGCCAACAATATCGGCAACCTCCTTGACGGACTTGCCGTGGTAATAGACGAGATCGATGACCTCGCCATGTTCCGGCGATAGGCGCGCCAACGAGTCCTTCAGCACTTCGCTGCGGCTCCTCTTCTGCAGCGCAGCCTCCGGATTGTCCGCAGGATCGGCGATACTGGATGCAATCCGCGCGTCCAATTCCGCATCGGCGCGGGCGCGCCGGGCCGACAACGCTTTGTAGCGGGCGATCGCGAGCAGCCAAGTCGAAACTGACGCGTCGCCCCGGAATGATCCGGCCTGACGCCATACATCGAGAAACACGTCGCTTAAGAGATCCTCCGCGAGCGTCTCGTCGCGCACGATGCGCAGCAGCCAGCGGTACAATGGTATGCGATGGCGTGCGAACAACGTTCGCATCGCGAGTTGATCGCCGGCGGCAATCCGCCGGATCAACACGTCATCCGATGCAGTATCTGCCAAGGAACTATGGCATGCCGCCGCCCGCCCAGCCGCAGCGGCGGATTTCCCATGCGTAAGGGCAATTGTCATGGGTGATCCCCTTTTATCACGTCCCACCCAGGCAACTCGGTGGTAGAAAAAAGGTTGCATCCCGCATTTCCCGATCAAGCAACTGTGAGCTTGACCGTGTTTTTGCCGCAACAGTTAAGACGGCGCATGCGCTGCATGCCGGCAGGCCCTCAGTCCGGCTGAGATTGCGAACGGCGCCGCAGCACGTTGCCCACCAGCGACGTGACGCTGGGAACTTCGTTGTCCCGGAACGGGATCGGACGGCACAGGTCCATCACGATGATGCCGAGACGCGCCATGCGATAAGCGGCGTAGAGGGCGTCGGCCGCGCTGGTCGCCAACCGCTCGGTCAAGGCGCCGCCGAGATGCTGGACGAGCGAGGAACTCGCGATGTCGACGGCTCCTAGTTTCCCGGCCTCGATCACGAGCCGCCGCAGCAGGTGGATGGTGGTGGCGGCGGTCGGCCGGTGTCCATACGCGGCGGCGATGGAACGCACCATGCGTATGCCGCAGGCAAGAAAGAAGATCGCGTCGGTCAGTCCAGTTGGACTGATCGCGGTGATGCCGAAGGCGCGCAGCACGGCGGTGCGCACATGCGCCTCGGCGCGGCGATCGAGCGGCTGCATGACGGTGCGCGAGAGGATCTCGATCTGCTGCGCGGTCGCGTGGTGAAGCTTGACCTGCCGCTGGAAGGATTCGATTGCCGCGTCGATCTCGCGCTCGCGTGGAACGACGGAGAGCACGTCCGCAATGGCTTTTCGGCCTTCGATCGCCAGCACCTGCCCGTCCGCAAGCCGGCGGTGAATCGCCTCGACATTCTTGAGCCGCACTAGGCTTGTGAGCTCGCGCGCGACCACTGCGCCGCCACCCGCCACACCCGCCGCCACCGCCGTCGCCGCGAGGACGCCCAAGGCCGCGCTGCGCTCGAATGCGGCAACGATCCAGCCGGCGGCATCCACCACCAGCCAGCCGGCGAACAGCATCGCCACGCCGGCGAGTCCGAAGCTCATGACACGGTCGCGTCGGCGCGGCTGGTCACGGGCGTCACGGACGACAACGGGCGCCGGCTCGCTTGGCGTGACGCGCTCGGTGCGCTCCGTCGGAATGATCTGCGGCGCCGACGAAGACCGCGGCGCACCCTCGTCCGCCGCGTCGACCTCGATCACGCGGACGCTCAGCGAAGGACTGTTGGCGGTTTGATCGCTCATCGCAGCTTATCTCCGAGCAAAAATTCGAGCGCTAGGTCGAGATTGATGTGCGCAATTCCCTCTACCGGCGAGGGGTCGATGGCGGGCGGTTCGAACACCGGCACGTTGAGGAACGGCGAACCCCAAGCGTCGGCGCGCGGCGGACGGATCGGAACGTTGCCGACGAAGAATTTCGACTGCTTGTTGCTGCCGATCGGCCGGCCGACCACCACCTGCACGCGCTGGCCCTCGATCTCCTGGCTCTCTTCCCCCGTGGAGATCACCGACGCAAGCGCCGTCACGTCCAATTGCGCGTTACTGCTTCTCACCTCGAGCGCGGGAAACGCTGCCATGTTGCGCAACAACGCGGCAAGGTGGTCGCGCTGGATATCCGGAACATGATCCGCCTTGGTGGCGGCGAACAGCACCTTGTCGATGTGCGGGCCGAGCAGCAGCCTCGAGAGGATGCCGCCGTGTCCGTAGCGGAAGCTCTCCAGAATGGCGTCGAGCGCCAGCCGCGTATCGTCGAAGGCATCGCGGCCGGCCAACAGCGCGCGCAGCACGTCGAGAGGAGGTAGGCGCAATAGCCATCATGCAAGCGTTTTGCGACCTCCTCGCTCGCAGCGTCGTTGGGCCGGTGCTGGGCGAGAAGATCGAGAAAGTCGCGCGCGATTTCGGCGCGCAGGCCCTTGCGCAGCAGCCGCAGCGTCGCGCGCGACCAGTCGGCATAGCTCTGCGCGGCCAGCGGGAGATCGAGCAGCCACTCGCCGGGATAATCGACGATCCGGATCGTGAGGACCGCGGGGCGTCCGGTGATCTCGCTCACAAGCTTGCCCAGCGTGCCGGCCGGGGCAAAGCGGATCTCGATGCCGATCTCGCTGATGCCTTCGGTGCGCGCCGGCCAGTCCGGGATCGCCATTTTCTCGATGTTGTCGAGGTAGGGAAATCGCGTCAGCCGGTTCGCTTTGCCGCCGTCGATCGTGGCCGCGATCATACGGCGCTCGCCGACGACGCCCAGCAGCGGCATGCGGTTGGGGTTGTGTGCGCAGCTCAACAGATTGTGGATCAGGCTGGTCACGAAAACGGTTTTGCCGGATCGGCTCAAACCGGTCACCGCGAGCCAGACCGTCGCGCCGCCGGCAAGCTCGCCGAGGCTGCCGGATACCCGCTCGGACGCCTGGGCGAAGATCGGCGGCAGCCAGCTCCAGTTCACCATCGACGCCATTTTCAAACCTGATTGCTTCTACCCGTCGTCCCCGCGAGGGCGGACCCAAGATCACCGGCCTCTGGAATATGGGTTCCCGCCTCCGCGGGAACGACATCGGGAGTGGGCCCTAAAGCGGAGTTTCGCAAGTAGGCTCAAATGGTAGACGGCGCGGCGCCGCACGGCGTAAGGTCGGCTCATGCTTGACCGCTGCGGGCTAGCCTTACGTAATGATTGCGCGGACTTACGCTGGCAAACCGCCACTCACATCGTCTTTGGGCCGTAACGGATATTCCACGCGCTGGCAAACCGCTGCCTCGCATTTCGCATCACCGCGGCGATCAGCGCGATCTTGTTCGGCGGCCAATCGGTCTGGGCCGCGTAGGCGGTCCACAAAATCGGCACGGCAATCAGCAAGCCGGTCAGCTAGGGCCTATCTCGCGCGCTTACCCAGAGATGGCAGGCCGCCCGAAAGTGCTCGGATGCTTTTCGAGGCTGGGAACTTTCGTTGCTTTTTGTGCTTTGTTTTCCGCTTACGCTTAGGTGCCGGCCTTGGTACAGCGTAAATCCAGCTAGTCATAACAACCCCTCCCAATGCTACCCACGGTTCTGTTCCGCAATGATAGCCGCGCGAACCGCCGCTTATCGCTCCCCTCTATCGGTGATGCCCAGGCATAGGCCCTGGAGGCTGTGGGATGGCCATTGAGTGCGAAAACGTGGACGATGCCTGTCGGATCAAGGCTACGGAAACGTTGAGCGCCTGAGACCGTCATTGCCTTGTCGAACTCCGAGATCGCGCCGAGCAATGAACTCGCCGCTCATCCTCTGCCGCAAGAAAGCATCACGGCATAAGCGGTCGATACTCAAGCCATAGCCATAGGGGCCAAGGAATTGAGACGAATGCTTGGGTCACCGCGAACGGCCCAAAGCTGAACAACGAGAGTTTCGGCCAAGCAAAATAGAACGTTGAAAGCAAATAATACCAATAGCCCACCATATAGATGACCGCGATTGCTTCGCCGATACGCTTTAAAATCATATTACCTCGCGAGGGCCGCCTCAGTTGGCGGCTCCCCTTTCGGCCCATCAGGCGGTCGGCCTAAATTGACGTGATCGCGCTTCAGGGCTGCCGAAACGTTTGTTCCGAAAATAGCGACTGAGTGTACCGAGAATAATCCTTAGGTAGTGGGCTCCTTTGATTAAGGCGCCTATCGTCGCTTGCCTAGCGACGGCAAGCCGCCATTGCTGGCGTCATCCGCAGCGTAATTATACGAATGCGCAGGCGCCGGCCGAGCAACTCAATCGAGACATTTTGAGGGGCCTTGCTTCTCTGCCGTTACATATTGAAGTATCATCTACTCCAAACAGATTGCGAACAGGGTTGCCAGCCATGAGGCGTTACCCGATCGCGGTTGGCATCATTTGCGCTCTCCCAGTCGTTGCGTTCGGCATAACCTTTGCGCTTCTTAAATTCTTTGGAGTTTCGGACGCTCATACTGTAGCAGGGCAAGTTGCGGGATTGGGGGCATTGCCGGCTTCGGCACTCCCTCTACTGAAAGAATATCTAGAGCGCGAGGAGGGCAGAACGAATTTAGCTGCAGGAAAACAGAAGCCCATCTACGACTTCCGCGCGTTTCAGATCGCGTGGCCACGAATGGTCGTGTACGGCTTCATTGTCCTCGTGGGCTTAGCGCAGGCGACCTCTGGGGTCACTGGAATATTGCTCGCACACATGGAACTTCCCTTCTCCAATGCAGTGCTGATTACATCGGGCATAATCGCGTATGTGGCGGCGTATTTTATCGGCCGATGGGTCGGGACACGATGTTCGCGGCGAGGCGTCGTCGCGATATTGCTGATAGCCCTTCTTTATGCCGCCTTCCAGATCGCAACGGATCTGCTAATCCTGCCGGAAGAGGTTTATACGGAACTTTTTAGAATTGAACGACTGACGTTCGGGCACATTCTGCTTCGGTTTCTCGTGGTCACGGTCATTATTTCCGCGCTTGCGCTCATCGGCTATTGGCGCGGCCAGAAGCACAGATTATCGAAATATCTGAACTATTTGCTCGGGGTTCTGCCGGCACAAACTCGCGATACCGTGGTTGAGCTGGCGTTCGACGAAGCTCAGAAAGTTGCATCTGCAGCGGAGCGCCAAGGGGCGGACGTAACTGCGACAAGCCGCGCCTGATGCGGTCCCGTCAACGCGCTCGCGGCCACGAATATCGGTTAAGCACATCATAGTCGTCATCGTTCCATTCGCCAGATGGACGGCTTGCCGAGGCGCGTTTGAGGATGAGAGTCGGACTCATTCGTCGTCGAGGCTCTCGTCGCGATGAAAGCCCACCGGCAGCCGCGGCGGGTTGTCAGGATTCGAAACATTGCAGGACGGACATGGCATGCCGGCCCCGCCGCACCCGCAAGCATGCTCGCCATCCCAGGGGCGATCATCATGCCGCTCGCAAACCCAATAGGTATCCCGACAACGGGCGCATTTCATTCGGGGCTTCATGTCAGGACAAGCTTGGCGTCGTAAAAGAGGGCCAGTTCGATCTGCCTGCTGAGGGCGGCCACATCGGCCTCCGCAAACAGCAGCAATTCGGCCGCCCGTTGCCATTGGGAGCGGTGCTCCCGATCCTCGGATAGCGCCAGCATATACGTCCGGGCGTCTAAGACGGTGCGCAGCGTGCCGCCGTCCTTAGTCCGATCCACGAAACGCTGGCAACGATCATCGCCGAAACGCCCGCGAGCAATCTGACCTTTCTAATCACGGACCAGGGCAAGCCGTACAGCGCGGCCGGCTTTGGAAACTGGTTTCGGGATCAATGCAGGGCTGCCGGCCTGCACGGGTGCAGCTCCCACGGGCTGCGCAAAGCCGCCGCCCGCCGGCTGGCTGAGGCGGGGGCTGTGGTGTGCATGAGATTTCAGCCATCACAGGCCACGCCAGCCTGCGTGAGGTCGCGCGCTATACCGAGGCCGCCGATCGACGTAAGCTCGCGGTCTCGGCAATGGCCAAGGTCAAAAGCCGAACATCAGGTGGCTAACCTTTCCGAAGGTTTGCCAAAAAGGCCGAAAAGGCTTGCGAAATCAAAGGGGCAATTCGGTCGTGCTTGACCGCTGCGATCTCGAACCTGTTTTCTTTGCTCCGTTCGTGTCCTCGCTGATGCGGGTCGAACCCGGCTGGATCGACTACAACGGCCATCTCAACATGGCCTATTACAACGTGCTGTTCGACCGCGCGGTGGACGAGACCTTCGAACTCATCGGCTGCGGCCTCGATTACGTCAAGACGCGCAAGCATTCCTGCTTCACCGCCGAAGTGCATGTCCGCTATTTGCGCGAGCTCCACGCCGGCGACCCGGTGCGGGTGACGTTTCAGCTGCTCGACTACGACGCCAAACGCATGCACTACTTCGAGCAGCTCTTCCACGCCAGCGAAGGCTGGGTTTCGGCGACCTCGGAGAACATGTCGCTGCATGTCGACATGGCGGCCGGGAAGACCGCGTCCTTCCCAGACGACGTCGCGCGCGGGCTTGCCCGCATGAAGGCCTCGCACAGCAATCTGCCGCGCCCGGAAGCCGCCGGGCGGCGGATCGCGATGCCGGCAAAGAGCTGAGCGCCGGAAATCATCCAAGCCATGTCACCCGCGGGCTTGACCACGCAAGCCCGATTTATCCGGCTTGCGCACCTAAAATGCCGAAATCGGGTAAACCCGATTTCGGTGGTCCATCTTTTTTGCGAAAAAGGGATGGATTGACGGGTCAAGCCCGGCAATGACGGATGTGGGCCCTCCCCATTCGGCACGACGAGTGCCATCTTAGCTCACGATTCGCCGCGGCCATGCGGCGCGCCGGCATAAGCCGCCGGAACCCACCACGGAACGAGGAATGGCCGAACCGGGCAAAGTGCCGCGCGACGATCCACATGTGCCGCCGAGGCCGCAGCCGGGCGGAATCGCTGCGCGCGCGCGCGCCGCGGCCGGCGCGCCCTATCTCGCCGGCCTCAATCCGGAGCAGCGGCTGGCGGTGGAGACGCTGGAAGGTCCGCTGCTGGTGCTCGCCGGCGCCGGCACCGGCAAGACGCGCGTCCTGACGACCCGCGTCGCGCACATCCTCGCCACCGGACACGCGCGCCCGAGCGAAATCCTGGCGGTCACCTTCACCAACAAGGCCGCGCGCGAAATGAAACAGCGTGTCGGCTCCATGGTCGGGCAGATCGTCGAGGGCATGCCGTGGCTCGGCACATTCCATTCGATCGGCGTGAAGATTCTGCGCCGCCACGCTGAGTTGGTGGGACTCAAGCCGGATTTCACGATCCTCGATCAGGACGATCAGATCCGCCTGATGAAGCAACTTCTGGAAGCGGAGAACATCGACGAGAAACGATGGCCCGCGCGGGTGCTCGCGGGCCTCATCGACAGCTGGAAGAACCGCGGCCTCACTCCAGACCAAGTTCCCGCCGGGGAGTCTGCAAGCTTTGCTTCGGGCCGCGGCAAGAAGCTCTATGCCGCCTACCAGGAGCGGCTGAAGGTGCTCAACGCCGCCGACTTCGGCGACCTCTTGCTCGAATGTATCCGCCTGTTCCGCGAGCAAAGCGAGGTGCTGCGGCAGTACCAGGCTCGATTCAGATACATCCTGGTCGACGAATATCAGGACACCAACGTGGCGCAGTATCTCTGGCTGCGCCTGCTCGGACAAAGCACGGCCGCTCCGCGCGCTCCATCACCCTCTCCCCTTGTGGGAGAGGGTGATGAGCGAAGCGAGCCGGGTGAGGGGGCAACTGTCGCAGACCGTGCTGTGCAAGCGAACCCCTCACCCGCCTCGCCGCCGTCGCTAGGCTCCGGCGGCTCGGCACCCTCTCCCGCAAGGGGAGAGGGTGAACCGAGTTTGCGGCACGGCGATCGCCAACAGCCGGCACGGACACTCAAAAACATCTGCTGCGTAGGCGACGACGACCAGTCGATCTACGGCTGGCGCGGGGCCGAGGTCGACAACATCTTGCGCTTCGAGCACGATTTTCCCGGCGCCCGGATCATCCGCCTCGAGCGCAACTACCGCTCCACCGGCCACATCCTCGCCGCCGCCTCGCATCTCATCGCGCATAACCAGGGCAGGCTCGGCAAGACGCTGCGCACCGAGGACGCGCCGGGCGAGAAGGTCAAGGTCACGTCTTGCTGGGATTCCGAGGAGGAGGCGCGCGCCATCGGCGAGGAGATCGAGCAGCTCCAGCGCAACGACGGACACGGCAACCCGCATCCGCTTGACGAGATCGCCATCCTGGTGCGCGCCTCGTTCCAGATGCGCGAATTCGAGGATCGCTTCATCACGCTGGGCCTGCCCTATCGCGTGATCGGCGGCCCGCGCTTCTACGAGCGCCAGGAAATCCGCGACGCGCTGGCTTATCTGCGGGTCATCCACTCTCCGGCCGACGATCTCGCGTTCGAGCGCATCATCAACGTGCCCAGGCGCGGGCTCGGCGACGCAACCGTGCAGCTCCTCCACGACCACGCGCGGCGCCGGCGCGTGCCGCTCACCGCGGCGGCGCAGGCGGTGATCGAGACCGACGAGCTCAAGCCCAAGCCGCGCGCGGCGTTGCGCGATCTACTCGCCGCCTTCGAGCGCTGGCGCACGCAAAAAGATTCGCTTCCCCACATGCGGCTCGCGGAAATCGTGCTCGACGAATCCGGCTACACCGAGATGTGGCAGAAGGACCGCTCGGCGGACGCCGCCGGACGGCTCGAGAATTTGAAAGAGCTGATCCGCTCCATGGAGGAGTTCGAAAATCTCGCCGGCTTCCTCGAGCACATTTCGTTGGTGATGGACACCGAGAAGAGCGAAGGCGAGGCGGTGTCGATCATGACCTTGCATTCCGCCAAGGGGCTCGAATTCGACACCGTGTTTTTGCCGGGCTGGGAGGAAGGCCTATTTCCGCACCAGCGCACGCTCGACGACCAGGGCCGCGCCGGGCTCGAGGAGGAGCGGCGCCTGGCGCATGTGGGGATCACCCGCGCGCGCCGGCGCGTGCACATCTATTTCGCCGCCAACCGGCGCATGCACGGGCTGTGGTCCTCGAACATTCCCTCGCGCTTCCTCGACGAATTGCCCGAGGATCATGTGGAGGTGCGGGAATCGCGGGGCGGCTTTGCCGCCTATGGCAATACCGGCGCCTCGCGTTTCGACGAGATGACGCATTTCGGCTCGAGTTACGGCACGCCGGGCTGGCAGCGCGCGCAGGCACGCGGCAGGTTCAGCGACTTCGATGAGGGCGGCGCGGGCTATCGCGATGAAGCGATGAATGACGCCACAAGGTCGCCTCCCCCGCGTGCGGGGGAGGGACAGGGACGGGGCACGGGCGCAGGCCTACGCGGCAAGCCGCGGCGCCGCCTCCCCCTCACCATCGAAGGCGAGCTCGTCGCCAAGTCGACCGGCACCGTGTCCGAATTCGCCGGCGAAAAGCGGGTGGTGGATAGTTTTGTGGAGCGGGTGTGAGCAGCGTGTGGCTCCGCCACATCCCTCACCTCCGCAGCTGAAACATCACCAGCGCGGCGAGCATGATGCCGCCGCCGAGCGCCTGCAGCGGCGTGAGCACCTGGGCGAGGAAGAGCGCGCTGCCGAGGGCCGTGAGCAAAGGCTCGAGATTCATGAACAGCGCGGTGCGGAACGGCCCGATGCGCACCGTCGAGGCGAACACGCCGAGGAGGCCGGTGGTCACGGCGACGCTGAGTACGACCAGGGCGAGCCAGCCGGATGTCGTCGCGCGCTCGCCGCCGCCACCAATCCGGTGAGCAGCGGATAGACGAAATAGGTGAGGATCGCGATCGGCACCTCGACCACTTCGAAGGCCTTGAACAGCAAAAACACGTTGCCGGCGAACAGGACGCCGAGGCCGAGCGAGACCCATGTCGCGCGCGCGGTGAAGGCGCCGCGCGGCGGTACGAGCTTGAGCCAGGCGAACAGGAACGCGACGCCGAGCACGGCGCGCACGACCGACATGGTGAGCACGTCGGCCCCGTCGATGAGCACGACCTTGCTCAGCACGTCGGCGCAAGCGAACGAGGAGGCCCCGAGGACGGCCGGGCCGATCTGCGCCAGCCGGCTATCGGCCTCTCGGCTCATGGCACAGGCACATACGCTGCGAGCGTTGCAGTAAGATCGTCCGTCTGCCAGAGCCTTACGGCGCGGTGATAGCCATCGATTAGCACCCTGCCATCGCCGACTGTTGCCGGGTGATCATCGGCGTAGTGTGAGCCATTACTATTGGTCGCGAGCACATGGTCGGCAGGTAGCCGCTTCAATGGCTTTGCCTCGATCCAATCCTTGAACGTAGTCCTTCCGACTACATGTTCCGGTTCGAGCCACTGGTTGAAGTAAGGAATTATGTGCAGAGCCCCAACCTTCGCCCTGCTCAAACGCACAAGTTTGAAGGCTATGACGCCGGCAAAGAAACGGTTGAAGTACCCGCCCCGAACTTCATTGAAATTGAGGGCAAGTAGATTGCCCTCGTCCACCGTTAGCACTCCGAATGGGACTTTCTGACGTGACTTCGCCTTGAGTTCCGGAAGGCCCCGCCCCTGGCACAGGTGGCCGTGCCTAAGGGAGAGAAGTTCGGAATATGCCCATCGAGCGCGGACATAGTCCGAGGTGACCACTCTCCGCTCGTCAAACGGATTTAGCGCTCTACCCGGTAACCGCGCGCTCGCCCAGCCGGCGTCAGGTTCCAGCTCCCGCCTAACCCGTAACCCGTGCCGGGGTATGGATTGGGCTGGCAGAAACCATAGACGCCCGACACGCTCGCGCGGCATTGCTCGAACGAGGTGTAGCTGCAGTTAGTCCCGCTGTGGCCGGTGCCGTAATTCGCGCACCAACTGCCGTTGGCACCGGCACGCGCGGCGGTCGTGGACAGGGACACAACAACAAAGGTGATCAAAACGAGCGGGATCGTGCGCATGACTGCCTCCTCGGCCGCGTGCACTCCCCGACCCGAGCGCAACGTTAGCAGATTTCATCACGTACCAACACCGGACGAGAGGCTTTCATCCCGGTCCCGCTCCCTCCTCGCGGGCAAAACGCGGATCCAATCCTTCGCTCCTGGATTCCAGCTGGCGCGGAAATGCGCGGATGCTGGATGCTGGTTCGCCGGTTCGGAGAGCACTCCGCATCGGAGGGCTCACTTCTTCTCCAGCATCAGCGTGCCCTCCTTGCGGATCGCGGGCGTGAGCTTCTCCGCGATGACGGCGAGCAGCCACGGCAGCTGGACTTCGAGGCGCACGTGGTCGTCGGCGACGTCGATGAAGCCGACGGCACGCTGGCCGAGCGCACTGAGGTTGAAGGCGAGCCGATCGCCGCTCCAAGTTTCCTCATTAATGCTCAGGAACGCGGAATAGTGCGTCCGCGCCGCGGTGAGCCCGGACTTGATGCGGCGCGCCGCCTCCTCGCGGCCGAGGCGGTGCGGAATCGATACGATGAGCGGCTTGGACAATTGGAATCTCCATCAATGCGCAAGTCATATGGGGCACGCCGAGCCGTCGCGCCAGCGACATGAGGAAAGAGCCGCGGTCCCTTTCGCTCTTTCGGACGTGACTCAGCGCTCGTCGCCGCGACCGCGGTCCGGGTCGCGACCGCCCATGCTGCCCCGGCCCGTCGTGCTCGGCTCCTGATGGCCGGGCGCGTAGCCGGAGGCGCCGGGCTCGCCGGCTCGGCTGCCCTTCTGCTGCATCTGATGTCCGGGCGTGTAGCCGGAGGCGCCGGGCTGGCCTTGCACCGAGCCGCGGTCCTGCATCTTCTGGTCGGGTGTACTGTGCGGCATACGCTGGCCTGAGCTTTGGGCGTGGCCGAGCGCCGTCGTGCCGATCAAGACAGCGGTCGCCGCGGCGATCGATAGAATCTTGCTCATGGAGGCGGACTCCTTCCGTTATTTCTGCTGCGGGTCTGCGCCGCAACGAGTCCCTCCCCTCACCTGCAGCCAACGCTGCGGGCCCGTTCCCGTTCCGTCTGCTTGGGCGAGCCGCGACGAGGCTTATTGCGAGGCGACAGGGAGTGTGCACAATCCTTGCCCAGCGCGCACGCTGGCCTAGCCCCGCATAGGCCACGAGCGCGACAGAAAAATTGCACGAGGAGCGCACCCATGAGACTCAAAGCCAGGCTGTATTTGACTGTAGCCGCGATCGGCATCGCTTCGATTGTTTTGGCCGCGCCGGCGCAACTCCGCGCCCAGACCGCGGTGGCGATCGACAGCAACGATATCGGCGGTGTGGTCACCGGCGCGAACGGACCGGAAGCGGGCGTCTGGGTGATTGCGGAGACGACAGAACTGCCGAC